>Ga0209692_10000540_pt1 | contig 82991 bp, 82 predicted proteins | sample tdDd472_FD_187129 | JGI IMG/M metagenome (GOLD analysis project Ga0209692, IMG submission 187129) | Marine sediment microbial communities from the Atlantic coast under amendment with organic carbon and nitrate - tdDd47.2 (SPAdes)... | ecosystem: Environmental > Aquatic > Marine > Coastal >...
CTGGTGATAACATTGACATGACAGTTGAGCTGATTGAACCCATCGCCATGGAAGAAGGTCTGCGTTTCGCTATCCGTGAGGGTGGACGCACCGTGGGCGCCGGCGTGGTCGGTACAATCATCGAATAATCGCTGTCAGAAGGAGTTAAAACATCGTGGCTGGTCAGACGATTAGAATCAAATTAAAAGCTTACGATCATAGCCTGATCGACAAATCGACTGAGCGTATTGTGAAAACGGCAAAGACGACGGGCGCCGCCATCAGCGGTCCCATCCCCCTGCCGACGCGACGTACTGTTTACACGGTACTCCGCTCTCCTCACGTGGATAAAAAATCACGTGAGCAGTTTGAAACGCGTATTCACAAACGCTTGATTGACATTCTCAACGCTTCTCCCAAAACAGTGGATGCGTTGATGAAGCTGGAACTTCCGGCGGGTGTGGATGTCGAGATCAAGGTCTGATCGACTCTAGGTAGTGATTATTTGGACAGGAAGCGAACACCATGAGAGGTATTTTAGGTAGAAAATTGGGAATGACGCGCTTCTTCGACGAGCAGGGTGGCTCTACAGCCGCCACAGTGATCGAAGTGGGGCCGTGCACCGTCCTTCAGGTGAAAACTGAAGAAAAAGACGGCTATGCGGCAGTGCAGCTCGGTTTTCTCGAACAAAAAGAGAAAAACGTGACAAAAGCACGGGCAGGCCATTTTGAGAAGGCCAGCTCTGCGCCCAAGCGTGTCCTCCGTGAGTTCCGTGACTACGATCTCGACGTGAAACAAGGTGAGGAGATCAAGGTTGATATCTTCACTGTCGGCGAAGTGATCAAGGTTGCCGGTATCTCCAAAGGTAAGGGCTTTGCCGGTGTGATGAAGCGCCACGGTTTTGGTGGTGGTCCCGCATCTCACGGTCAGTCCGATCGTCAGCGTGCACCGGGTTCCATTGGTCAGTCCGCTTGGCCCAAGAGAGTGTTCAAGGGTATCAAGATGGCCGGCCGTATGGGCAACGATCGCGTCACCATCAGTAATTTACGTGTTCTCAAAGTGATTCCTGAGCGCAATCTGATGGTGGTCAAAGGCGGCGTTCCCGGCTCCCGGAACAGCATTGTCGAGATTCGTGGTTAATCTCCAACTATGGGTGTTGAAGTGAAACTGGAAGTAAAAAAAATAGATGGATCGGGAACGGGTGAGCAGGTCACGCTCAAACCGGAGATCTTTGAGATCGAACCGAACAAACATGTACTGTGGATGGCCATTGTGGCTGAATTGGCCAATCGTCGTCAAGGGACATCTAAAACCAAAACCCGCACCGAGGTGAGGGGTGGTGGTAAGAAACCCTGGCGTCAGAAAGGCCGCGGCACAGCCCGCGCCGGTTCATCCCGTTCACCCGTATGGGTTGGTGGTGGACGCGTGTTCGGTCCTGAGCCCCGTCAGTACACCAAGAAGATGACCAAAAAGATGCGGTCCTTGGCACGTCGATCGGCATTGGCTTTGAAAGCGCAGAATGCTAAAATTCTGGTGGTGGATGACTTCAATTTTGAAGCGCCCAAAACCCAAGAGATGACGCGCATTCTTGATGCCCTTTCATTGGACGCCACCAAGACACTGCTTCTTACCCCTGAGAACAACAGCAACATGTGGCTCTCGGGCAGGAACATCCCCAAATTATCCGTCAGGGAAGCCCAAGTATTTTCCACTTACGATGTGGTAAAGGCTGACACGCTTCTGATTCAGAAAAGCGCCTTGGCCAAGATAAGCGAGGTGTTGTAAAAGTGAAGGCGAACAGAGAAATCATTATCCGTCCTATCATCACGGAGAAGATCTCGGCGCTGCAAGAGACCGAGAATAAAGTCGCTTTTGTCGTGGACCAGGATGCCAACAAGATTGAGATCCGGAAAGCGGTTGAAGAACGCTTCGATGTGAAGGTGAAAAAAGTGGCCACCATGAATATGTCCGGTAAAGTGAAACGTATGGGCCGTTACCAGGGCCGTCGTGCCAACTGGAAGAAGGCTGTGATCACACTGCAGGACGGATTCAGTATCGATTTTTTCGAGGGTAAATAATCATGGCGGTAAAGAGTTTTAGACCTATAACACCGACGCAACGGTATAAGACGGTCTCTACCTTTGAAGAGATTACGTGTACCACGCCGGAGAAGTCGCTGCTTAGGCCTTTGAAAGAGAAGGCTGGCCGCAACAATACCGGTCGTATTACTATGCGTCGTCGCGGTGGCGGACATAAGCGTATGTACCGCGTCATCGATTTCAAGCGTAATAAGGATGGTATTCCGGCCAAAGTGGCCACCATTGAGTACGATCCCAATCGTTCGGCGCGTATTGCCCTGCTGCACTACGCCGATGGTGAAAAGCGCTACATCCTGGCCCCCAAAGGCCTCGAGGTGGGCGTTACGCTGATGTCTGGTGAGACTGCCGAATTCAAAATTGGTCACGTTCTGCCTCTGGAACGCATTCCATTGGGTTCAGAAGTTCATAATATCGAACTGAAACCCGGTGCTGGCGGTCAGATGGCACGCGGAGCCGGTGCTTCTGCCCGTCTCATGGCCAAAGAAGGTGATTACGTCACCTTGAAACTGCCCTCCGGTGAGGTGCGTATGGTCCGCAAGGTCTGTCGTGCCACGATCGGTCAGGTGGGTAATCTGGATCATACCAACATTACACTGGGTAAAGCCGGCCGTTCCCGTTGGCTCGGACGTCGTCCCAAGGTGCGTGGTGTTGTGATGAATCCCGTAGATCACCCCCATGGTGGTGGTGAAGGTAAAACCTCTGGCGGTCGCCATCCGGTGTCCCCCTGGGGCAAGCCCACCAAGGGTTACAAAACGCGTTCGAAACGTAAAAAATCGAGCGATCTCATTGTGAAGAAGAGAAAGTAGGGGATAATCGATGGCCCGCTCCATTAAAAAAGGACCGTATATCGATGAAAAGCTTTTCAATAAGGTTGAGAAGCTGAATACGGACAACACCAAGAAAGTGATCAAGACTTGGGCGCGTCGCAGCATGATTCCGCCGCAGTTCGTCGGTCATACCTTGGCCGTGCACAATGGCAAGAAGTTTATTCCTGTCTTCATTACTGAAAACATGGTTGGTCATAAGCTGGGTGAATTTTCACCGACGCGTACATACCGCGGCCATGCCGGTAAGAAGAATTAATTAAAAAGCGAGTATTGAGCATGGAAGCGAAAGCGATTGCGAAATATATCCGAATGTCGCCTCAGAAAGTGAGGCTGGTGGCGGATTTGGTTCGCGGCAAAAAAGTGGAAGACGCAGTCAATCTGTTGCATTTTACGCCTAAGCGTGCTGCTAAACCGGTTGAAAAAGTCTTGCGTTCCGCTGTGGCCAATGCCTTGAATAAGGATGAAGCCGCTAAGTTGGATCCGGAACAGCTTTTTGTCCGCGAAATCCAGGTGAATGACGGTCCCACCATGCGCCGGTATAATCCGGGCCCCATGGGTCGTGCCAGTCTGATCCGTAAGAGATCATGTCATATCTCGGTCATCGTTTCCGATGTGCCGGCGAAGAAGAAGTAAGGGGAGGATGTCTTGGGACAGAAGACCAATCCGATAGGGATTCGACTTGGCATCACACGTTCTTGGAAGTCTCTGTGGTTTGACGAGAAGAATTTCTCCAAGAAATTAGAAGAAGATTTGATGTTGCGTAAGTACATCAGCAACCGTCTGCCCAACGCCGGTGTCTCGGGAGTGGAGGTCAAACGTACGCCCAAACGCATTACGTTGACCATCAATACCGCCCGGCCGGGTATTGTGATTGGGAAGAAAGGCTCAGAAGTTGATAAGCTTAAAGAAGAGCTTCAGCGCCTGACCTCCCAGGAGATTCAGATTAATATCCACGAAATTAAGCGTCCTGAGTTGGATGCCTACCTGGTGGCCGAAAATGTAGTGCGTCAGTTAGAGAATAAAGTCTCTTTCCGCCGTGCCATGAAACGGGCCATCACGTCGACCATGCGTATGGGTGCCGAAGGGATCCGTATTGGTGTGTCCGGTCGACTGGGCGGCGCTGAGATGGCGCGCCGGGAGCAGTATAGGCAGGGACGTGTCCCGCTTCATACGCTTCGGGCCGATATCGATTATGCCAATGTCACCGCTAACACCACTTATGGCACCATTGGCGTTAAGGTGTGGATTTGCAAAGGTGAGGTTTTCGGCGCCTAAGCGCCGAAAACGGAACGTGATTGTTCAGGAGTTTTTCCCATGTTAATGCCAAAAAAAGTTAAGTGGAGAAAAGTTCAACGGGGCCGGATGACTGGCAAGGCCTATCGGGGATCCAAGCTTTCATTTGGAACCTACGGTCTGAAAGCCATGGAACCCGGTTGGATTACCAGCCGTCAGATTGAAGCGGCTCGTGTGGCCATTACCCGTTATGTGAAGCGCGGCGGAAAGTTGTGGATCCGTATTTTTCCCGACAAGCCTATTACGCAGAAACCTGCTGAGACGCGTATGGGTAAGGGAAAAGGCAGTCCCGAGTACTGGGTCGCCGTTGTGAAACCCGGCCGCATCATGTTTGAGCTGGAAGGTATTCCGCATGAAACGGCCAAAGAGGCGATGCGTTTGGCCATGCACAAGCTGCCCATCAAGACCAAGTTTGTAGCGGCCAATGACGCGGAAGGTGCAGAATAATGAAGATGGAAGACATCAAACAACTGCCTTTGGATGAGCTGAAAGTACAGCTTCAGGACCTGAAGGAGGAGATGCGCAACCTAAAGTTTCAGCAGGCGCTGCATCAGCTTGACAATCCCCTGAAGGTGCGCTCTGTTCGTCGGGATATCGCCCGACTTGAAACAGTGATTCACGAGTATGAACTGGGTCTGCGGGCCACTCAAAAAGCGCAGGCTTAAGGGAGTAATCAATGGCTGAAAGATCGTTACGAAAAAGCGTAATTGGTCATGTGGTCACCGACCGCATGGATAAATCAGTGACGGTGCGTGTTGAACGGCGCGTGCGACATAAACTCTACCATAAGTTTATGAAACAGAGCACAAAGTTCATGGCTCACGACGAGAACAATGAGGCAAAAGTGGGCGATCGCGTGCGCATACAGGAAACCCGGCCTCTGAGTCGGAACAAGCGTTGGCGCCTCGTCGAGATCATTGAAAAAGCGAGATAGTCGCAGAACGGAGAGCAGGCAACAATGGTTCAGCAACAGACCAAACTCAACGTAGCCGACAATACTGGTGCCAAGAAAGTGATGTGCATCAAGGTGTTGGGCGGATCCAAGCGGCGTTACGGCAGCGTGGGCGATATCATCGTTGTCACCGTCAAGAGTGCCGTACCCGGCGGTAATGTGAAAAAAGGGGAGCTCAGCAGGGCCGTGATTGTTCGGACCAGCAAAGAGATCCGGCGAGTTGACGGATCTTACGTGCGGTTTGACGACAATGCTGTCGTTTTAATCAATGATCAAAACGAGCCCAAGGGAACCCGTATTTTTGGACCGGTGGCCCGCGAACTTCGTGAGAAACAGTTCATGAAGATCGTGTCCCTGGCGCCGGAAGTGCTCTAAAAGTCGGAGTGCGGAGACTATGAAAGTTGTAAAAAACGATACAGTGATGGTGATATCGGGGAACGATAAGGGGAAACGCGGTAAAGTGTTGAAAGTTTTCCCCAAAACGGAACGCGTCGTGGTGGAGGGCGTCAATTTCATTAAACGCGCCACCCGCCCCTCACAGAAAAATCCCCAGGGCGGCATTGTTGAGAAGGAAGCTCCTATTGCAGCTTCCAATCTCATGGTCGTCTGCCCCAAATGCGACACCCCCTCACGTGTGGGCCGTCAGGTTCTCACCGACGGGAAACGTGTACGCACATGTAAGAGTTGTGGAGAGATGCTGACTGTGTCAGCATAGTTCTCAGTCAAAGGAGAATGAGTATCCATGGTTAAGGCCAAAGAAAAAGCCGTTCCCAGGCTTTGGGACCGTTACCGGGACGAAATCATCCAAGAGATGATGAAAAAGTTCAAGTATGATAATATCATGCAGGTACCCAAAATCGAAAAGATCTCCGTGAATATGGGTGTTGGAGAAGCGGTTCAGGACGCGAAATTTTTGGAGGGTGCTGTCGAAGATATGATCGCCATCACCGGTCAGAAGGCCGTGATTACACGTGCCAAGAAGGCCATCTCCAATTTTAAACTGCGTGCCGGCATGCCTATTGGTTGCCGTGTGACACTGCGACGCAACCAGATGTATGAATTTCTCGATCGCCTGTTGAATGTGGCTGTACCGCGTATCCGCGATTTTCGCGGTGTGAGCGACAGAGGCTTTGACGGCAAAGGAAATTATACACTCGGTATTCGTGAGCAGATCATTTTCCCGGAGATCAACTACGATAAAGTTGTGAAGGTCCGGGGACTGAATATTACCTTTGTGACTTCGGCAAAAACCGATGAAGAGACCTACGAGCTCCTCAAGCTGTTCGGTATGCCGTTTCAGAAGCGTAATTAAACGACTGCTTTGGCTTCGGCCTGTAGTCAGATTATTAAGGTTAGGGAGTGATTCGTGGCTAAGAAGGCGCTCATCGCTAAATCGAAAAGAACCCCGAAATTTAAAGTTCGTGAATACAATCGGTGCGGCCGTTGTGGACGTCCCAGGGGTTACTATCGTAAGTTCAATCTTTGCCGCATCTGTTTCCGGGAACTGGCATTGTCCGGTGAAATCCCCGGTGTCAGAAAGGCAAGTTGGTAGTACACAGATCAACCATAACAAGTAGATTGGTTGGGAGTTTTTTATGTCGATGACAGACCCTATCGCCGATTATTTAACACGTATTCGCAACGCTATGGCAAGGCGTCACAGCCGCGTGGATATACCGGCGTCAAATATTTTAAAATCAATTACCCATATCCTGCATGAGCAGGGTTATATCCGCAATTTCAACTTCATGGAAGATGATAAGCAGGGTAAAATCAGGGTATACCTGAAGTACGGGGCAGATAAAACGAGTGCTATCACTGGTATTCAGCGTGTCAGCCGTCCCGGTTTCCGCATCTACACCAAGGTGGATGAAATTCCCCGTGTGATGAACGGACTCGGCGTGGCCATCATGTCTACCCCCAAGGGAATTCTCACTGATAAGCAGGCTCGGAAGGACCGGGTCGGCGGTGAAGTTCTCTGTAAGGTTTGGTAATTAACACGGAAAAAGGAGTGTCCCTTGTCTAGAGTAGGCAAAATGCCCGTTACGATTCCCGCAGGCATCACCGTCGAGCAAAAAGGCGATGTCGTGGTCGTACAAGGCGAAAAGGGCGTCCTCGAGGAGCGCATCCACCCTGATATGAAAGTGATCATCGAGGGAGACGTGGTGCGTGTTGAGCGTCCCAGCGATGATCGTTTCCACCGTTCGCTGCACGGTTTGACCCGTTCCCTGATCCAGAATATGGTGATGGGATTGAAAGAGGGCAACATGAAGAAGCTGGAGATCATTGGCGTGGGTTACCGTGCCGAGATCAAAGGCAAGGCGGTGGTTTTCCAATTGGGATATTCGCATCCGATTTATATGGTGCCCCCCGAGGGAATTGAGATTGAGGTACCTACACCCACGAGTGTGGTGGTCAAAGGTATTGACAAACATTTGGTCGGCCAGATTGCTGCGAAGATCCGTTCTTTCCGTCCGCCGGAGCCCTACAAAGGCAAAGGTGTGCGTTACGAAGGCGAACATGTCCGTCGTAAAGCTGGCAAGGCAAACGTTTAACGGCCATTGATGCGGTCGCTCAATTTGTATTTGAAGGATATAAAACGATGACGAAAATAGCCATCAAAAGAGTGCAGCGGCGTGCGCGGATTAAAAAATCCATCCGCAAGAAAATAGAGGGTACGGCTGAGGTCCCGCGGCTGACCGTTTTCCGCAGCCTGAAGTCAATCTATGCACAGCTGGTGGATGACAACACAGGTGCCACGTTGTTTACGGTTTCTAGCCTGTCAACGGCCCTGGCCAGCGATATTAAAGGCAAAACCAAGACAGAAACCGCCCAGATTGTGGGTAAGGCTTTGGGTGAAGAAGCTAAAAAGCGGAACATCGAGAAAGTCGTGTTCGATCGTAACGGTTATCTCTATCACGGCCGCGTCAAAGCAGTGGCCGATGGTGCAAGAGAAGCCGGGCTGAAATTTTAATTGTAGATAGTTATCTAGCATTGGAGTAGATCTTGGAAAGAATCAATCCCAGTGAATTGGACCTGCAGGAGCGCGTGGTTCATATTAACCGCGTTGCCAAAGTGGTCAAGGGTGGTCGTCGGTTCAGCTTCAACGCCATCGTCGTTGTCGGTGACGGCAAAGGATTTGTGGGCGTTGGCATGGGAAAAGCCAGAGAATTGACTGAGGCCATTTCCAAAGGATCCGAAAACGCCAAGAAAAATCTGATGCGTGTTCCCATTCTGAAGGGCACCATACCGCATGCCGTCATTGGAAAGTTCGGCGCTGGCAAAGTGATGCTGAAACCCGCTTCTCCGGGTACTGGCGTGATTGCTGGCGGTGCCGTTCGCGCGGTCATGGAAATGGCCGGTGTCCAGAATATCCTGACAAAGTCTCAGGGTTCTGCCAATATGCATAATGTGGTGAAGGCCACCATGCAGGGGCTTACCCAGTTGCGTGATGCCCGTACTGTGGCTGCACAACGCGGGAAGAACCTGCAAGAGATTTTCGAATAGGATTATTAATTCAAGTTGGAGCCAGTTCATGGGACAGCTGAAGATTACACAAGTGCGCAGTACTATCAAGCGCCAGGAAAAGCAGAAACGCACCATTGAGGCTCTGGGCATCAAGCGTTTGAATGATACTGTCATTCAAAAAGATACGCCCCAGATCCGCGGGATGATCAATGTGGTCTCCCACCTGGTCGTTGTAGAAGAAATTAAGTAATCGAATCGTCTGTATCGAGGAGATCATGGATTTATCAAACCTGAAACACGCAGACGGAGCCACGAAAGATAAAAAACGCATTGGACGCGGCCAGGGTTCTGGTACCGGCAAGACCAGTGGTAAGGGTCATAATGGACAGAAAGCCCGCGCCGGCGCAAAACATCGCGCATGGTTTGAAGGTGGACAGATGCCCCTTCAGCGTCGTGTTCCCAAACGCGGTTTTACAAATATCTTCCGTCGCTCCTTTGATGTGGTCAACCTGAGCGATCTCGCCAGACTGACCGAGACCGAGGTGACCCCGGAAGTTTTGATCAAGGCCCGCCTGATTCGTAAGAGCGGTGCGTTGATTAAAGTTCTTGGCAATGGTGAATGCAGCAAGGCGTATGATATCAAGGCCCATGCATTCAGCAAATCGGCCATCGAGAAAATTGAAAAGGCAGGCGGAAAGGCGACCGTGCTATGATCAAGAGCTTCCAGAGCATCTTCAAGATCCCGGAACTGAAAAATCGCGTCCTCTTTACCTTGGGTATTCTGGTTGTTTACCGCATTGGATGTCATATCCCCATGCCCGGTATCAATGCCAGTGCTCTGACCGAGTGGTTTTCTCAGAGCCAGAATACGTTGTTCGGTTTGTACGACGTGTTTGCCGGCGGTGCGTTCAGTAAGGCCGCCATTATGGGTCTGGGCATTATGCCATATATCTCGGCCTCTATTATGATTCAGCTTCTGGGTGCGGTGATCCCGTATTTCCAGCGGCTGCAGAAAGAGGGTGAAGAAGGCCGGAAAAAGATGACGCAGATCACCCGTTACGGCACTGTGTTAATCGCCATGATGCAGGCTCTGGGCTCTACCATCTTTCTGACCAGCCTGACAGCACCGCAATCGGGAATGCCTGTGGTGCCCCATCCGGGGATGGCCTTCCGATTCATGGTAATGGTGACACTGACTGCTGGAACCATTCTCATTATGTGGATGGGTGAGCAGATCACCGAACGTGGTATTGGCAACGGTATCTCGTTGATCATTTTTATCGGAATTGTCAACCGTTTCCCAAGAGCCATCATGGATGAGCTTCAATACGTGATCAGCGGCAATCGCTCGATTGTGATGGAGGTCATCGCCTTTGGTATTCTACTTCTGATTATCGGGGCCGTTGTGATGGTGACAGAGGGGTCAAGAAAGATCCCTGTACAGTACGCCAAACGAGTCATCGGCCGCAAAGTTTATGGCGGGCAGGCCACCTATATTCCCATTCGCGTCTCGGGTTTTGGTGTGATGGCCATCATTTTCGCACAGGCGATGATGTTCTTGCCACAGACCTTGAAACAGCTGATGCCCAATAGCGATTTTATCCAGAACATCTTGAGCTATATGGATTTACAATCGCCGGTGTACTGGATATTTTCAAGTCTATTGATTCTGTTCTTTACCTATTTTTATGCGGCTATCGCCTTTAATCCGGTAGATGTGGCTGAAAATATGCGTAAGAATGGCGGGTTTATTCCTGGTGTACGTCCGGGCAAGAAAACCGCAGAGTATATTGATCATGTGCTGTCTCGCATTATGCTGCCAGCGGCCTGTTTCTTTGCTTTTATTAATATTATGCCATTCTTTGTCACTAAAAACATGAATGTATCTTATAGCTTTTCCCAGTTTTTTGGTGGAACTTCGATGCTGATTATGGTCGGCGTTGCTTTAGATACATTGCAGCAGATTGAGTCTCACCTTCTGATGCGCCATTACGATGGTTTCATGAAGACTGGCCGGATCCGCGGTCGACGCGGATAGTTCACTGCACTAAAACGGATCCCAAGATGAAGCATTGCGTCATACTCGGGGCGCCAGGTGTCGGCAAAGGAACCCAGGCCAAGCGATTGAAAGAGGCCTACCGCTGGACGCATATCTCTACAGGAGATATGCTTAGAGAAGCCATTAAGAGCGGGTCCGAGGTCGGCCGAGAGATAAAAAATTTAGTCGATGCAGGTAATCTTGTCCCTGATGAATTGATTGCCTGTATTATTAGAAAACGCATTCAGATGCCTGATTGTCAAGCCGGTTTCCTGCTGGACGGCTTTCCAAGGACCTTGGTCCAGGGGCAGATGCTGGATGAGATTTTTGACGCGCTAAAATTACACCTCGACCATGTCTTCTACATTGATGTGAATGAAGATGAGATTGTTGCGCGTCTGTCTCAAAGGTTTACCTGCGAAGATTGCGGCCACATCGTCAATGGACTCGACCACATTGATAATTGTGACTTCTGCAGTGGCAAGCTGAAGAGACGGAAGGATGATGAACCGGAGACGGTTCGTCACAGGCTTAGGGTTTACAAGGAAAATACTGAGCCTTTGGTGATGTTTTACGAAAAACGCGGACTGCTGGAGCGTATCAACGGGTTAGATACTGTTGAGGTTGTTTTTGCCAGTTTTGAAGCAGTCCTGGGCAAAGTAACGGAGAAAGAATGATCGCTATTCGCACAGAGGATGAAATTGATAAGCTTAGAAGAAGTGCGGATATCTTGGTTGCTGCTTTTAAGGCTGTAGAGAAGGCCATACAGCCAGGTGTAACCACGGCCCAACTTGATGCCATTGTTGAGAAGACCATTGTCTCTCATAATGCCAAACCGGCATTTAAAGGGTACAACGGATTTCCCTCATCTATCTGTGCATCAATCGATCAAGAAGTGGTACATGGTATCCCTTCAGATCGCGTCCTGAAAGAGGGAGAGATTCTCAGCATTGACGCGGGCGTTGAAAAGGATGGTTATTTCTCCGATGCTGCCAAAACGTATGCCATTGGTGCGATTTCACCTGAGAAACAGGCTTTGATGAAGGCGACAAAAGAGGCTCTTCATCAAGGACTGGCCAACTGTAAAAAAGGGGCGTATCTGGGTGATATTTCACATGCCATTCAATCTCATGTTGAATCTCATGATTTTTCGATTGTAAGAGATTTGGTGGGGCATGGCATTGGCACGGCTCTGCATGAAGATCCGCAGATCCCCAATTATGGGACTGCCAAACGTGGGCCTAAGCTTAAAAACGGAATGGTCTTTGCTATCGAGCCTATGGTTAACATGGGCGGCTTTCGTGTTCAGTTTATGAACGATGGGTGGACAGTGGAGACGTTGGATGGCACTCCTTCGGCACATTTCGAACATGATGTTGTGGTGCGGAACGGGAAGTGTGAGATATTAACCTTGGGCATTGAAGAAATCTGAACGGCGAGGCAAAATGGCTAAAGAAGCTCCCATTAAAGTGGACGGCGTGATAAGAGAGAATCTTCCCAATGCTACTTTTAAAGTGGAATTGGAAAATGGGCATCAAGTGCTTGCCCATGTGTCTGGCAAGATGCGGATGCATTTTATCAAGATACTCCCTGGTGATAGGGTGACATTAGAACTGTCTCCCTATGATTTGACCCGTGGAAGAATTGTTTATCGGTATAAATAAGGCAGGTTACGACTATGAAAGTTCGTGCTTCTGTGAAAAAGATCTGCGATAAGTGCAAGATCATCCGGAGACGCGGCGTGCTGCGCGTCATCTGTTCCAATCCCCGCCATAAGCAGCGGCAAGGATAAGTGTAACGAAAGGAAAGAGGAGACAAAGTGGCTCGTATAGCAGGCGTTGATCTTCCGAAGGACAAGCGGGTAGAAGCCGCGTTGACCTATATTTTCGGTATCGGATTTACCAGCTCCAACGAAATTCTTGAAAAAGCGGGTGTCGATCCGAATACTCGTGTTCATGCATTGTCCGATGCGGATGTGGCAAAAATTCGGTCGATCATTGAAGATGATTATAAAGTTGAGGGTTCGCTCCGCACGGAAATTACCATGAACATCAAGCGTTTGATGGACATTGGTTGTTACCGCGGTCTGAGACATCGTCGTGGACTCCCTGTCCGTGGACAGCGTACCAAGACCAATGCGAGAACGCGAAAAGGTCGCAAGAAGACCGTGGCCGGCAAGCGTAAGTAATTTTCTCGCAATTTGATCCTAGAGGATTAACGTTTAAGGAGGATTTTTCGGTGGCATCTCCGAAAAAAGGCCGCAAGAAGAAAAAAGAAAAAGTAGAAGCCGAAGGCCAGGCTCACATTAAAGCGACATTCAATAATACGATTGTCACTTTAACGGACAACTACGGAAATGTGATTTCATGGGCAACTGCCGGCCGCATGGGCTTTAAAGGCGCCCGTAAAAATACACCTTTTGCCGCACAGATGGCGGCACAAGCCGCGGCGAAAGAAGCGATGGATATGGGCCTGCGTAAGGTGAGTGTGGAAGTGAAAGGGCCGGGTTCAGGCCGTGAAGCTGCTGTGCGTTCTCTTCAGGCCACTGGTCTGGAAGTAGTCGCCATTAAAGACGTCACTCCCATCCCCCATAACGGTTGCAGACCGCCTAAGCGGCGTCGAGTCTAACGGTAGAAATAGAGGTATACTAAATGGCAAGATATCGCGAAGCAGTATGTAAGCTCTGTCGGCGGGAAGGTGAAAAGCTCTTTTTAAAAGGCGCCCGTTGTCAGTCTGCTAAATGCTCTTTTGAGAAAAAAGGCTATGTCCCGGGACAGCACGGCAAGAATCGCCGCGTAAGAAAAATGTCCGATTACGGCATTCAGCTGAGAGAAAAACAGAAGATTAAAAGATACTACGGTCTGTTGGAATCACAGTTCCGTGGCGTCTATCAGAAAGCCAACAAGAAAAAAGGCATCACCAGCGAGAACATGCTGAAGATGTTGGAAACCCGGCTCGATAACGTGGTTTTCCGTCTTGGTTTGGCCCCGTCACGCGTAGCTGCTCGCCAGCTGGTGCGTCATCGTCATCTGCAGGTGAATGGACGCATGGTTGATATCCCATCTTTCCAGGTGAAAGCCGGTGATGAGATTCAGGTTCGTGAGAAAAGCCGTAAAATGGAAGTTTTCCATGAATCCATGAAGCGGATCAAAGACGGTAAACAGCTCTCTTGGCTCAGCTTGGACAAAGCCGGCCTGAAGGGTACTTTGGTGGAAATCCCCAGCCGTGTGGATATTCCCGTAACCTTCAATGAGAATCTGGTTGTCGAGCTTTATTCCAAATAAAGCAAACTGAATTGTTGGGGATGATTTGAATGAATCGCACTAAATTGCAAATGCCCGAAGGCATTGAACGCGACGAAGCGACGTATAAAACAACCTACGGCAAATTTACAATCCAGCCCCTGGAACGCGGGTACGGCGTCACGCTGGGCAACTCATTCAGGCGTGTGCTGCTCTCTTCTCTGACGGGGGCCGCTATTACCCATGTCCGGTTTGAAGGGGTCCTGCATGAGTTCTCCTCTATCCCCGGTGTTGTTGAGGATGTCTCTGAAGTCATCCTCAACCTGAAACAGGTTTGGATCCAGCTGCTGAACAATCGGCCGGACAAGGTCATGATCGACTTAAAGGGACCCTGTCAGTTTACGGCGGCCGATATCCAGGCACAGTCTCCGGAGTTCGAGATTCTGAACCCCGAGCATGTGATTGCCACTTTGGATCAAGGCGCTGAGTTAAAGGTAGAGTTGCGGATTGGCCGTGGACGCGGGTATGTGCCTGCAGAGGAATTGAAGCTGCCCGATCAGCCCATTGGCACCATTCCTTTGGACGCTGTGTTCAACCCCGTGCGTAAAGTAAATTACGCCATTGAGAACACGCGTGTCGGCCATAGGACGGACTATGAACGGTTGATTCTTGAAGTGGAAACAAACGGCAGTGTAACACCCGATGATGCGCTGACCTATGCCGGCAAGATCCTGAAAGATCATATCGAACTCTTTATCAGCTTTGATGTGGAGCCGGAAGAAGAGGATACAGGCTCTCAGATCGATGAGGATATGCTGCGCATCCGCAAGCTCTTGAAAATGAGCGTGGATGAACTTGAGCTTTCAGTCCGTTCACATAACTGTCTGAAATCTGCCAATATCGATACCATTGGCGACCTGGTCCGCAGGGACGAACAGGAAATGCTCAGATTCCGTAATTTCGGTCGTAAATCTCTGCAGGAACTCTCCAAGATTCTTGAAGAGAAGGGCATACAGTTCGGTATGGATGTTGATAAATATTTGAAGACTGAAGAGTCATAATCGAATAACGATTTTGACCGCAGCGTAGGAGAATACGATAGATGAGACATCGTAAAGCGGTAACCAAGCTGGGCCGGACAGCCTCTCACCGGAAAGCCTTGTTAGCCAATTTGGCCGGCGCTCTCTTTGAGCGTAAGCATATTGAGACGACAGAAGCCAAAGCCAAGGCTGCACGTTCCTTTACAGAGCGGTTGATTACTCTGGCACGAAAAGATACAGTGCATGCACGTCGCATCGCTTACCAGCGGCTTCGTCACAAGAAATATGTGAAAGCCCTGTTTGAAGAGATTGCCCCGCAGTACGTTGACCGTAATGGCGGCTATACTCGCGTCATTAAATTGGGCCAGCGTCATGGCGACGCCGCAAAAATGGCTATTCTTGAGCTGGTTGGCTTTGAAGCGGCCACCAAGAAAAAGAAAGTGAAAGAAGCCAAGTTGAAGGCGCAGGAAGAAAACGGCAAAAAGGCCGCCAAGAAAGATGAGCCTGTTGCTGATGTGCAGGAATCTGCTGCCGAGTAGGCGTGATATTATTTAATAAAAAAAGGCCGATCATTATGATCGGCCTTTTTTTATACTCAAAACAGCGGGCTTAATCCAACGGGCTATTCATTCTTGCCTCGTTTGAAGAAGGGCTGTTTTTTATCCTGTGTGTCAAGCGTCATGCCTTTGCTGTGAAAGAAGAAGAGATCACTGACCGTGAGGCCGATAGACTGACGTAACGGTCTCCAGTTGTCTCTGTACCCTTCAACATCGACCTTGGTGCCGTTCGGATCCTTTTCAACCACACGGACACGGGAGGGATGTTCCCTATTGATCATGAATGGGGAATGCGTGGTGTAGAGTAGCTGGTTCTTTGTTGAAAGCTCTTCCAGGAGCGATGTCAAATCTTTCTGGCCTGCGGGATGGAGATGCACGCCGGGTTCATCAAACAGAAATACAAATTCATTGACTTTGGCTTCATTGGTGGCGGCAATAAAATTGATGTAGAAGGAGAGGTACCAGAGGAATCCACGAGACCGATTTTTGGGGGTGTCATATACCCTGGTAGCGTCACTGAAATCGATATATAATAATTTTCCATTCACCCGGAGTTTTATTTCAAGCGTGGGCTCCTGGGTCCAGACTTCACGGATTCTTCGCGTGATCTCCCTTGAAGCCTCTTCTGCAATACGGCGTCCGCGTGTCGAGTCTTCAAAAATCAGGTCAATATCATCCACTCCGCCAATTTTCAGTATATTTCGCTCAGTCTGCGTCTCTTTACTGCCAGACAGCAGGTTTTCAAGGTCGATACGATCCTTTAGAACCTGTATGGTTTCAAAGTAGAGAATTTTAGGCAGATGTGTAATTATCGGGTTAATATCTCCAATGGAGACGACTTTACTGTCTGTTTGAACCTTATAGTCTTTAGGAGTGGGGCCTTCACGCCGGATGATAATGGATTCAGCCGTTTTAAAACCATCAAATACTTTGCCCAGCTTGGCCTGGTCTTCACGGGTGAATTTGGTGAGTTCAAGGCTGATTTGCGGGGCTTTGCCCTCCTGGTAAAAGGGGCTGAATTGACAGGTTTGTTCCAAGGTAAGTGGATTTTCTGGCTTGAAATGCTCAATGGCCTTAAGAATGTTGGTTTTTCCAGATTCATTGGGGCCAATCATCACAGTAACATGAGGATCAAGCGGTAGCTTTAGAGAATGAACGGATTTGTAAGAGTTTATGAAGATATTGGATATTAGCATCGTCCCTCCGGCTATATGGTTACCCAAAGGAAAAAAATAAGCATTCCTCCACAAAATTCAAAGAGAAAAGCACAAAATGATGGAGTTAAACCCGGATCTTACAGTCTGGGTGTGAAGCGAAATATTGTTGTTTTGTTTTAATTAAAGTTTCTTCTGTAAAACCCTGCATTTGTCTTAGCTGTGGGTCCAGCGTCTCCCCACCGCTTAATGTCTGCAGCCGAATTCTTTTTGTTTGATGTAAAGACTGGGCCATGGCTGAGAGATTCTCGTGAGTATGCAGACCAGGTACGAGGGTTATTCGAATTTCGTAATCCAATTGAGATTGATTAAGTAGTGCCAGACTCTTCAAAATGTGCACATGTGGAACAATGCTGTTGGTGAGAGAGGGCCATAGGGTCGAATCCGCCTTGAAATCCATTGCCACGTAGTCAAGCACAGCTTCGGAGAGTATCGCGTCAAGCTTAAACGGTAAAGTTCCATTTGTGTCAAGTTTGACGGCATATCCTAACGCTTTGACTTGTTTGATACACGCTAAGAGATTTGGCTGAAGTAATGGCTCACCACCAGAAAAAACCACGCCATCGAGTTGGCCCTGCCGTTGTTCAAGGTAGGCGTAGATATTTTGCCAATCCATCTCTGCCGGCCTGTCTTGCGGAAGTAGCGAGGGATTGTGGCAGTACCTGCAATGCAGGTTACACCCTTGAGTGAAACAGACCGCGGAAATGCGGCCTGTGAAATCACTCAAGCTATTTTTCAAGAAACCGCCTATCTTCATCAGGCGGCACTGATTTGTTTTTTATGGTCTTTGTGTTCAAAGGTTTGCCGCATGACAAATTCAGCTTTTTTGCCTTTGTTCCACTGAGCGGTTGGACGCAAGTAACCTACGACGCGTGAATAAACCTCGGTCTCCGCCTGGCAGCTGGGACAGCGGTGTATCTCTCCGTTCAGGTAGCCATGCTCCTGGCATACACTAAAAGTGGGCGACAGTGTGAAATAAGGGAGACTGTATTGATCACTGATGCGTTTAACCAGTGTTTTAACACTTGAAATATCGGGCATGCGTTCTCCCAGAAAGATATGGAGCACCGTGCCACCGGTATATAATGTCTGTAAACCGTCCTGTTTGTCCAGTGTCTCGAAGAGATCATCGGTATAGTCCACAGGGAGTTGTGTGGAATTGGTGTAGAAGGGGTCTGCTCCGCTTTGGTAGGCGGATTCATTGGCGCAGATGATTTCAGGGTAATGCGCTTTATCGCGTATGGCCAGGCTGTACGTTGTACCTTCGGCAGGGGTTGCCTCGAGATTATAGAGATGGCCCGTGCTCTCCTGGGCGGCAATCAGGCGTTCACGCATATGGTTGAGCACACGCTCAGCAAAGTCGGCGCCTTCTGAATCGCCAATGGTTTTACCAAAGAGATTCAGACAGGCCTCGTTCATTCCAACCAGACCGACGGTTCCAAAGTGATTGGTCCAGTAATGATCTGATCGTGACTTAATATCTTTAAGATAGTGTTTTGAGTAGGGGTAGAGGTTGTCCTCAGTGAATTTTTCGAGCACCTTGCGTTTCAGTTCGAGACTCTCAATGGACAGGTCCATGAGTTGATCGAGTCGATTGAGGAAGTCTTCCTCAGTCTCTGAAACGAAGCCGAGGCGAGGCAGATTCAGTGTGACCACGCCAATGGAACCGGTCAGGGGGTTGGCGCCAAAAAGGCCGCCGCCGCGTTTGACCAAGGAACGGTTGTCCAGCCTCAGCCGGCAGCACATGGAACGCGTATCCTCAGGGCTCATGTCAGAATTGACGAAGTTTGAAAAGTAGGGAATCCCGTACTTGGCGGTCATCTGCCATAGCGGATCAAACCGGGGATTATCCCAGGGGAAGTCTTTGGTCACGCTGTACGTGGGGATTGGAAAGGTAAAGACGCGACCCTTGGCATCGCCTTCGGTCATTACCTCGGCAAAGGCTTCATTGAACATGTACAGCTCTTCCTGGTACTCCCCGTAGGTGCTGTTCTGCAACTCTCCGCCAATAATCACGGATTGATCTTTCATGAAATTGGGGATGACAAGGTCGAGGCTGATATTGGTAAACGGGGTCTGGAAACCGACACGCGTCGGGACATTGATATTGAATACAAATTCCTGGATCGCCTGTTTGACTTCTTTATAGCTTAGATTGTCGTTTCTGATAAACGGGGCGAGATAGGTATCAAAATGGCTGAAGGCCTGTGCACCCGCTGCTTCTCCCTGCAAGGTGTAGAAAAAATTGACCACCTGCCCCAGTGCGGTTCTCAAGTGTTTGGCCGGCGCGCTTTCTATCTTTCCCTTGGCCCCCTGAAAACCTTCAAGAAGGAGCTGATGCAGGTCCCAACCCACACAGTACACAGCCAAAATATTGAGATCATGAATGTGCAGGTCGCCGCGTGTATGGGCCTCACGCACCTCGTTGGGATAGATTTTGTTCAACCAGTATTGCGAGGTGATGACAGAGGAGATATGGTTGTTCAGTCCCTGTATGGAGTAGTCCATGTTGGAGTTTTCATTGACGCGCCAGTCTGAACGGTTGATGTATGAATCGACAATATCGTTGCTGATGGCGGTCTTGATTTCACGCAGCCGAGTGTGCTGTTCACGGTAGAGAATAAAGCCTTTGGCCGTTTTTCGGAAGGGAGACTCCATGAGGACGGTTTCCACCATATCCTGAATTTTCTCGACCTCAGGAATGGGGTCATGACTCTCTTTTTTTACCCTGCGGATCACAGTGGCCGCCAGACGCTGCGCTGTATCAATATCAAATTCCCCTGTGGCGCGTCCCGCCTTAAAAATGGCTACAGTGATCTTGGTGCCGTCAAAATCGGCCAGACGGCCGTCACGCTTCATGACCTGCGTTAACATGTGTGCTCTCTCCATTAGTCGAACAGTTCCCAGATGAATCCCAGCCGCAGTGTGCGCCCACGCCGGGGGATGGCAGAAGTGGTATATATTTTTTTGTCGAGAATATTTTCTATGCTGAAGCCAAGCCAGCCCTGGGTGAGAACTTTGGCGCTGATCTTGGCATCCAGGGTGAAATCTGAAGATTGTGTATAGATGGATGCGCCACTGGCTTCAACGGAAAGAATGTCATAGTCTGTCCAGAATTTGGCCTGCAGCAGGGTGGTGATGTGCAAGTCAGGTGCAAAGAGACTTTGCTGAAGGAAGAGTCGAATATGGCCGGACCAATCCGGATTGAGCAGTGCATTGTCACTGCCAGAAACCCAGCTGAATGCGCCGTCCACGGTGGCCCTGGAAGCCAGTTGGCAGGAAAAACGACCGTTGACACCGCCGAATGTTCTGTCAGCCAGAGAAAGCGTGGGTATGGCCGTGTTGAGCACAGGCTGTAAGCTACCGTGGCGTACGGTGTAAAAGGGACTGATTTTGACGGTGATGCCCGATGTGTGCACACCAATCCCCAGTTTCAATGTGTGACCATTCTGGCAGTCGTTGAACCCCTTCGCGCTGTATCGATCGATCATAGCAGGCTTTTGGGTGTTGACGTCAAAGTAAGTGCCGGGATATAGCCTGTTATTGATGAAGTGGCGCGTACCCAGGGCGTGGGCGCGCACGTCGCGCTGCCAGCGGATATCTACGTCGATATGCCGGTTGACAGGTCGTTGCGCCTCTGCTGCGGCCAGCCAGTCCCATTGGCCCCAGGATGAGGCGTGCTGCACGGCCAGTTGGCTGCTGATCTGCCATTGCTGCCATGGTTTGGACAGGTTGAAAAATGCGCGATGCCAACTGTCCGTGTGGTCATGGCTGCCATTTTCGGCGAAGTCCAGTCTGCGGAAGACAGACCAGAGCCCCAAGGCGACTTGACCGGTGGTATCGGCTTTGCCATGTATGATTTTGATTTGTGTGTCGCCGCTGCGCTGTGTGGCTGTGGTATCGAGTAGAGTGTCAATCCACTGCTGTCGATCGGTCGTGTGCCCAAGATGCACCGTGGTGGTCCAGGTCGAATCTTCTCGGATAATGTTCAGTCGATGATCGTAGCGTAGCCGCCGGTACATCGGGGCTGTCATCGACAGATCGGCATGGGGATCGAACCAGGCCTGCACTGTATCGATACGCGTCCTATTTCTGAGCAAATGGTAATCAATTTGCCAGTTTGGAGTGATTTTGTACCTGATGCCCAGCAGTGCGCGATCGACCTGCTGATCGTTGATGGATTGGCCGAACGGGTCTTCCGGTTTCATACTTTGTTGAAAACCGGCCGCCGTCAATGAGAGCCGTGAAGAGAATGCCATGCGCTGAGTGATGTCGAGGTCACTGAGGTCATTCAATGTGCGATAGTGGAAACGGGTGCTGGGTTTGCCGCCAAGGTGCGTGCGCGTTTTGATGACAATTTCACCCGGCTGAGTGCGGCATCCGGTGATCGCATCGGCGGGAATGAGCGAGACATCGCCGCCCCCGTTCCAGACGTTGAGTAAGGGCAGTCCTTGCCAGGAAACAAAAGGATTGGAAATGGCGCTGCTTCGTGAGACAGTCGCATTGGGTTCACCCAGTCGGCCTGTGCTTTGAAATTGGAGGTCTGCATAATTTTCAAGCCACTCACCCCATTCCAGCCAAGGGGAGAGGTGCAGGTTGATTTCGTGCTGATTCATTTCAAGTCGAGTTGAATCGGCTTTGTTTTGTGCAGAGAGCGCCCCTGTGGATAGGAGCATGACACAGAATAGTGTGAGGCGATGCGTCAAACGACATTCCTTCAGCATAGGGACAATGAATACAGATTAATGCGCACATACCTAAGAGGCATGTCGCGGATGTGTAAATGAAAATTAACTGAACCAGTAATTAGAGGAGGGTTGTGCTCTTTCTTCCCTCGAAGATGACAGACAGGCAGGTCTCCTGACTCTCCCAACGTCTGCGGCCTTCCCATTCTGTTTGAACAGTGGCCTCAGGGGCAGACGATTTTCATGCCAGAGCATGAATTGGAATTACAGTTGCGGGGCAGTTCCCGAATTACACGGGATTCCCTATTCTTCCCAGATAAATAAATGTAAGTTTTGGGACACCTGTCACAGGAGAAAATATAAGATCAATCCTTTGAGAAAACAAGTGAAAAATACACAATATGTAGTATATTTCACTTGTTGATGACAATATATTGTAAGTAGCCGTAGTTATTGAACTTATGGCTCATTGTCAATCTCTTGGCTGTAGACGTCGAGCTGGGATAATAAAACACCCCCCGCCAAAAATGGCGGGGGGTGAAGGGTACACCGGCTGAGCAGGCTAGCGTACCAGGAGCATTTTCTGAATATAGTGTTGCCCATTCACTTGCATGCGGCAGAAGTAAACGCCTGAGGGAAGCGGTTGTTTCCATTTATCCTGTGCGGTCCACATCAGGCTGTGGATTCCCTGAGACAGTGGGCCGTTGTGCAGTGTAGAGACCTGCTGACCCAGGCTGTTGTAGATAGTGACAGCGACATCAGCCGGTTGGGGCAGCGTCACCGCAATAGTCGTCTCGGGATTGAAGGGGTTGGGATAGTTCTGGCCCAGGACAAATTGTTTTGGATGTTGAGTGGCAGGCGGTGTGTCAACGGTGGTGTTTGCCTCGCTGTGCACGGCCACCACGGCATCCAGATCAAATCCGGCTGTATTGCCTGTACCTGCGCCTGCGCCGAGGTCGCGGATCTTCACATAACAGGCCCAGTCGAGTCCCACAAGGTCCAGGTCAAACTGATCGCCGCCGGAGAGAGCGGGATCTGTGGGATGTTGGTTGTCCTCTGTGGGGGCAATGCCCGCCAGCCCTGTGAGGGCGCCGCCGGTGGTGTCCCAGGGGAGAACGGTCCAGTTTTCACCATCCTGGCTGATAGAAACTTCGGCCGGTTCTGTGACCACGCCACCGCCGTAGCTGATGAATGCATTCTCAAAGACAGTGAAATCAATGCCTTCGCCGTTGATAATTTTATTGTCCTCAAAGCTGAGCACAATGCTGCCGCCGTTACCGAGACTGAGCAGCTCTTTGGGATTGGCGCAGGGGGATGTGCTGCAAATGGCTGGATCAGGGTCGGGTGCGCCCAGTACGTTGCTGGGGAAGAATCCTGCGCCGAATCCCGCATTGCTGCCGGGCGAGAAGGAGGCCACTGCATCGGCCCAGGCGTCGGGGCGGCCCAGGGGGCCTACCAGGGCAAGGTCTGTGGGAGAGAGGCCGGTTTGATAGGTGGCCACCACGGTGTCGGTTTCTGTGCTGAACTGTTGAATGGTTCCATCGGCGGAGTTGGTGACCCAGAGGCAGTTCTCCACCTTGTCGTAGGTCAGATTCATGGCGCCGCCGCTTACGTAGACGGGGTTATCGCTGCCGCGGATGATTTCAAATGTCTTGGCGTCGTAGATGTAGATTTCACCGCCATTTTCGCCGCCGTAGGCGCAGCAGTAAGCTTTGCCTTCAGGGGTGATGACGAGATCGCCGGGAGAGCCTCCAATTTCAATGGTATCGACCACGGCCGGGGCATAGCCTGCGGAAGCGGCCCAGCGGTCGATTACGGCAATGCGTCCTGGCGCGTCTCCGTAGTTGCCGGTACAGAGCACATGAACGAAGGTGCCGCCCCAGCCATGGGGATCGGGGCCTTTGACCAAAACCTGGGCGTTGACGGGCACGGGCAGGGAGACGAGCACAGAGTCGTTCCCAGTGTTTACAAGATCGACCCGAGCCTGTACGTAAGGCTGTCCCCAGCCGCCGTAGCCGGTGCTGGAGATCCAGGCTTCGCCGCCTGTCACCAAGACGCCTTCAGGAGCGGTGCCCACATTAAAGGTCTTGACAGTGGTGCCCGTTTCAAGATTGACTTTGGCCACTTGATGGGTGTTGAAGAGCGTCACATAGGCTGCGCTTGTTGAGATGAAAGCGATGTCCCACGGATTGGAGCCTGCGGGCAGGGCAATGGAGCGGGCAAAGGCGTCATCCTGCATGGGGTTGATTACTTTGATCTCATCAGGCGTTGAGTTGACAAGATAGAGCATATCGTTGAAGTTGACCAGTTTGTTGGGGACACTTCCAATTTCCGTGAGAAAGTCCATGACCACTTGGCCGCTCTCCAGGTTGATCTTGGAAAGGGCGTTGGAGCCGTAGCCCTGCATCACATAGGCGGTACGGGGAATTTCCTGTGAGAAGACGTGAGTGACCATCAGCAGGGCGATGAGCAGTGCTGATTTTTGTAGCGTGCGTTCCATTGGGTCTCTCCTAAAAGACTAAATCAAAGTGTGATTGACAAATTCATTCTGTATTCGCGTCCAGGCAGCGGCATGCGCTCCAGGAGTTCGTATTCTGTATCAAAGAGATTGAGGCACTGCAGTGTGATTTGAGCCATTATTGAACGTCTCTGAAAGCTTTTTGAGAAAGAGACATCGTGCAGGGCGTAAGCGTCAAATTTTGATGTGTTGCTTTCGGTATAGAAACGCGGTCCAGCGTGGCGGTAAAACCACTGGGCACGCCAGCCATTGGCCTGCCAGGTGAGTGTGGATTTGAGTGTCCAGAGGGGCCGATAGATCAGATGTTTTCCGTGCAGCGCGTGGTGCTCATCCATGTTCAGCGCGTCAAGCCGGGCGTAGGTGCAGTCCCAGGCCAGCTGGTCGCCGGGTGTGGCGAGATGCAGTCGATACTCCTGTCCTGAGATTTTGGCATTGGTGTTGACAGGATAGAAGATCTGATGAAATCCCATGCGCCAGTGGATCATGTCGTCAATACGCTGGTTGAAAGCCGCCGCCTGGATTTGGAAGGGAAGTGGATGCTGTTTGTTGATGCCCAGACTGATTTCACGCAGCTCGGCGCGCTCGGGCAGGAGATCGGGGCGGCCTTGCACACGGGCCTCCTGGTAGAAGAGGTCGTTCAGCGTGGGCACGCGGAAGCTGCGGTTCCAGCGACCGGTCAGTGTGAGCAGCGGTGTCTCATCGCTTTGCCACTGCAGCTGGGCACCGGGGCTCCACTGGGCCTCTAGGCGGTTGGCATTGCGGGCAGCAATGTCAAAGGCGTCGTACCGCAGGGCTGTTTGAAGTGAGACCTTGCCGGGGAGAATGGGCACGTCGGCTTGCAGTGTGCTGCGCAGCCCTGTGCCCCAGGTTTTATCGGTGGCCCGGCCTACTGGGGTGTAAACGGCGCCCAGGAGGCTCTTGTCATTGTAGCGCTGCCGACGTCCTGAAAGTGTGAGCTGCAAGGTCCAGAAGGGGGTGAAATGCGCGGTGCTCTGTCCCAGAAACTGGAGCAATTCAGCGTTGGCGACATGATGGTAATCGGCTATTTTGGCATCGGCTGGATCGCTCTTCAGGGGTATAAAATTTTTGTTCTCCGTTTCCGTCTCAGACCAGTTGAGGCTGAGTGTGTTGTGCATTATGGGGTGGGCCTTTGATTCCCAGGTAAAGGAGAGGCGGCGCTGTGTGTTCACTGTTCTGGCCCATGGCGACCAGACGTGGATTTTTCCGGGCAGCCCGCGCTCTGCACGTCCGGCCTGAAAGCCCAGAGCAGTGTGTCCCAGGGGACTGTTCCAGCCCAGCCGTGTAAAGAGATGCCATTGACGGGCATCGGCATTGCGGCGTTGGGTGTTGATTATGCCCGTGGTGGGATTGGTGTAGCCCGGTGCGAGATAGGAGAAAGGAAAGTCGCCTGTCACCCGTTGAAACTGGCCGGCTACCTTGAGATCCAGCACGGCATTGGAGAGTGAAAGATGGGGCTTGAGTGTGGTGAGGGCGTAACTGCCGACACCGGCTTCGAGGCCGAATTGTCGTTTGGACGCCTTGCGCGTCACTATTTTAATCACGCCACCCATGGCGCCGCTGCCGTATTCATGAGAGGCGCCGCCTTTGATCACTTCTATATTCTCAATCAGGGCGATGGGAAGCGTGCCCAGGTCGGTTTCACCGGTGGCAGGATCATTGAGTGGAGCGCCATCGAGCAGGATCAGCACTTGATTGCTCTGGCTTCCTCTCAGGGAGACGCGTTGCGGCGAGCCGGGTCCTCCTGAGCGCTGCACCTCCACTTGGGGCAGGCGCTGCAGCAGTTCTCCAAGATCCTGGGCGTTGCTCTGGGCAATGGCTTTCTGTGAGAGTGTGACGTGGTGGCCGTGGTCCTGTCTGGCTTCAGCCTCAATGGAGACACCGCGGCTGATCAAAACAGATTCCTGCAAGCGGAAATGACATTGCGTGGCCTGGTCTCTGTGAATGCGAACGGTTTTCTGCTGCGAGGCAAAACCGATATGTTGCGTTTTCAGCGTGTAACGACCGATCAGCAGATGGTTGAAATGATAGCGGCCCTGTTCATCGGTCACTGTGCCGATGGTGGTGCCCTGAATGAGGATTTGAACATGGGGAATCGGCTGTCCGGTGCTTTTGTGCGTCACGCGTCCCTGCAACTTGACATTGGATTGTGCAGTCAGTGACGCAGTGTAAAGCAGCGAGATGAAAAAAAGAATGTAAACCCGGAAGCGAATCGGCGACGGCAGAGAGGAAAAACACAAATCCCCGCCGCGAAAGAGCCGGGCCGGGGACAATAAACGGACCAATCCTAACCTCTCCCACGAAGGTGTGACGGATAAAAGTCTGCTGGCAGGTTTCCTGGCTTAAGGGCTTCGGATCTAGTGGTCACGCCTTCCCGTCGATTGTGTTGACAGTGGCGCCTGTGACGGTCGTATCCCTTTACAGTAGCGGGGCTGCTCCCGATTTTCACGGGATTCCCTTTTATCCCCAGAGTCTGGGGCACCGCAGAATTGATTCAATGTTGTCCTGAACCTAAGCAAATCCGGTCATGAAATCAAGTGTTTTTTTCTGGAAGATTTATTGCCAGTGTTTTATCATGATTGTGTCAGGGTAAATTGTGAAACAGAGCGCACCGTCGCGATCGGTCCTGAAGAGTTGTGCCCCATTGTCCGACCACCGTGTCAGGACTCGGGGAGAGGGGTGTTTGAATCGGTTGCCGGCTCCTACGGAGACCACGGCCATGTGGGCTTGCGTTGATCGAATCAATGACGGTGTTGATGAGGTGTTAGACCCGTGATGCGGCACTTTGACGGCCTGTGCTGTGATGTCGCCCTGTTGGATGAGTGCCTCTTCGCCCTTGGCTTCGAGGTCGCCGGTGAAGAGCAGGGCCTGTGTGCCAAGCGAAATGCGCAGCGCCAAAGAACTGTTGTTCCCCTGAAAGGATGTGTCGGCCGGGAAAAATTCTAGTTTGGCGCCGGGGCATGTACGTGTGCAGCGCGTGCTGATTTGGTGGTGGGGAATGTGCCGGTTGGCGATGATTGTTTTGAGACGTTTGACACGGGGTGTGTCATCTGTCAACAGGGGACTGTAAAGTGTGTCCACGGGGAGGGCATTCAGCACAGAGAGCAGGCCACCCAGATGGTCGTTATGGTCGTGGGAGAGGACGACACCCTGCAAACGGCGAATGCCGTGACGGTGAAGATAGGGGAGAATCACGCGGGCGCCGTTGTCCCAGTTTTTGTCGCTGTCTCCACCGTCGATGAGAATGTGTCGGCCTCTCGGCAGTGTGACCAGCGCCGCATCACCCTGACCCACATCGAATTGTATCCATTGACCCACATCAAATCGGCGGCTGACGGCAAAGGGCCAGACGCTGAGATTGAGGCCGATGAGCAGCAGTGTCGTCCAGAGAAAACGCTGTCGCCGGGAGAGGGGAAGGGTCAGTGCCAGCAGGGACAGATAGGCCAGTGTCATTGCCAGAGAGAGCGGTGGGAGATTGAGGTTGGAGAAAGAAAGTGACGCGATGGCCTCTGTGGCGGCGCACAGGGCGGCTGTCATCGCGCCTGAGAGGGCACCATAACAAGCCGCCAGACTGGGGGCCACCGGGCCGAGTACTGCGGTGGCCAGGGACAGGGGCAGAAGCAGTGAGACCCAGGGGATGGCCAGTAGGTTGAGGGGGAGGCTCAGTAGAGGAACGCGGTGAAAGTGATAGAGTGTCAGTGGCAGTGTGGCCATCTGTGCGGCCATGGAGGCGAGGACGGCGATGATTGTCCAGCGTTTAAATGGTGTTGAAAAGCAGGCGGGACAGTGGTGTTTCAAGGCGTCACGCCACTGGGGCAGGAGGATGAGTATGCCCAGTACTGCTGAAAAAGAGAGTTGAAATCCCGGTGCAAAGAGATCAAGCGGGCGGAGCAGAAGGTTTGATATGGCCGCCAGGCCCAAGAGGTTGAGTCCGTCAGGCATGCGTTCAAACTGACGGCCCAGGGTATAGAACACACCCATGATGGCGGCACGGGTCACCGGAATCTGGCTTTCTGTCAGCAGGACATAGAAAATTAGGCCAAGGCAGATGAAAAGTGTGGCTAGCGGTCGTGAGAGACGGCATAGGCCGGTGAGTGTTTGAAGAATGAGCAGTATGAATCCCACATGCAGTCCACTGACGGCCAGGAGATGGATGATGCCTGCGCGGGCAAAGGTGTCGCGTTGATCCGGTGCCAGTGCGCTGCGGTCGCCCAGGAGCAGGGCAGAAAGCAGGGGCGCGGCCTGTGAATCAGTGTAATCAAACAGGGCCTCTCGTAAACGGCGGCGCAGGGGATAGATCAGCTTTCGTTGAAAAGCATGGCTGCCTGAAGTACCGGTTGTGATTTCAATGTCTTCTGGTTCGGCTTTAAGAAAGTGAAAAATATGTTGGCGCTGGTAGTGGCGCCTTGCGTCAAAGGCTCCAGGATTGCGGGGGAGTGATGGGAGTGAGGCCTGACCTGTGGCCCATATGACGCTGCCGTAGATAACGGCCGGGGGCAGACTGTCGGTTCTCAACTGCAGACGGCCCTGCACCGCCTGGCAGCCGGTGCTTGTGAGCAGGGAATCGCATTTCAATAGGAGGCTGTTTTGTTGGGAACGGCGTAGGGGAGCGCGGATCACGGTACCGTGCACGGCAATGCGCTCGCCCGTTGGCAGTTTGTGTGAGACATGGCATGCCGGTCGGTTTTGGCCGACCCCGCCCCATCGGAATACACCCGTGAGAAACAGCAGAAGCAGCAGGCAGGGGGTGCGGAGCTTTCGGATCAGCGCAGCCGACGTGAGCAAAAGCGCGCAGCCAGACACGGCCCATGGCGCAGTGGCGGGTATCGTGCAGGAGAGAAGCGGTCCTGCCATAATGCCAGCCGCCAGGGAGAGTGCGGCGTACAATGCGGGTTGCCGGCGCTTGAGCATCGCTGAATACTCCAGATCTTGAGGCATTCATCGGATAAAAAAGGTCCCGCCTGCTGCGGGACCGGTATGCATTTAAGGTTTATTTTATGGCTGTATTTTCATTTAAATCAGCATCAGGGTCTACTTTGTGAATCGTAAGGCCTGTGTATCCGTAGGCGAGGGAGATGATGGGGGTAAGCAGGTTCAGAAACGCCCAGGGCAAAAAAAGCAGGGGATTGATGCCCAAGGTGCCGTGCATGAAGGCGCCACAGCTGTTCCAGGGGATGAGTGGGGAGGAGAGCGTGCCGGAATCCTCCAAAGCGCGTGAGAGATTCTTGGCGTGCAGACCCCGTTTCTTAAACGCTTTTCTGTACATACGGCCCGGGATCACAATGGCCATGTACTGATCGGAAGCGATGACGTTCATGCCGATACAGGAAAAAATGGTGGTGGCAATGAGTGAACCGTCACGCTTGACATGCTTCAGCAGCGCCGCGGCAATCACTTCAAGCATGCCTGTTTTTTCCATGATTCCGCCAAAGGAGAGGGCGCAGATGATCAGGGAGATGGTCTCCATCATGCTCATGATGCCGCCGCGTGTCAGCAGTTCATCCACCATGGCGACGCCGGTTTGTGAGACATAGCCGTTTTGTGCTGAATTAAAAATGGCGGCCATCGGTGCGGATTGAAGCAGACCTGCCAGAATACCACCCAGGGCGGCACCTCCCAGCAGTGCGGGCAGCGGGGGGATTTTTTTGACTACCATGATGATCACAAAAACCGGAGGGAGCAGCAGCACGGGGTGAAGCGAGAAATTGGTTTGCAGTGTTTCGAGAATGGTTTGTATTTTAACCGGATCGATCTGGCCGCCGGCAAACCTCAATCCCAGCAGACTGTAGAGCACCAGGGCGATGACATAGGCAGGCACCGTGGTATAGACCATGTGCCGGATATGTGTAAAAAGATCTGTCCCTGAAACCGCTGGCGCCAGATTGGTGGTGTCTGAGAGAGGCGACATCTTGTCACCGAAGTAAGCGCCTGAAATGATGGCGCCGGCCACCATGGGCGTGGGAATGCCCAGCCCCTGACCCACACCAATCAAGGCCACACCCACAGTACCGGCTGTGGACCAGGAGGAGCCGGTGCCCAAGGCCACAACAGAGCAGATCACCATTGTGGCGGCCAGGAAGATCCCCGGAGAGAGAACCTTAAGCCCGTAGAAAATCATTGTAGGCACCACGCCGCCAATAATCCATGTGCCAATCATGGCACCAACCACAACAAGAATCATGATGGAGCCCAGGGTCAGGCTGATGCCGTGCACCATGCCTTCCTGAATCGATTTCCAGGTATAGCCATTGGCTGTGGCAATAATGGCGGCGACAGCTGCAGAAAGAATCAGTGAGATATGCGGGGTTTGTTTCAGGATGACAATGCCGGTAAAAAGGGCGATTACAAGGAAGAGTACAGGAATCAGGGCGATAGACAGACGGATAGGGGGTCTTGATTCAGCCATTAGTCACTCCAGGTTGTGTCACATGAACAAGTCGGTGAAAGGCTTTCACTGTGTGTGCTGTTGTGCCTCCAAAACGTGGAACAGCAGTCGTGAATGTGTAAACGGTGTTTCTGGAATTGATAGGGTGGAACAGGGTGTTCTGCGGTGTACTTTTACACTAATCGGTGTTTTGACTTTTCATTTTTTCTTCGAGATCGTGAATCAGGTCACGGATGCGTGCGGCATCTTCGTAGCGCTCCTGTTCCACTGCCTCTTTCATCTGCAGGTTGAGCCGTTTGATCTCATCCTCTTCCACCACATCCACAGCAGCCAATTCTTCATTGATGGCGGCGCGTTTCATGACGTTTTCATCGACGAAGATGGGTGTGTTGCAGCGCAGCGCCAGGGCAACGGCGTCACTGGGGCGGGCGTCTACTGCCACGGTATCTTCCTCATACTGCAGGTCGATGGAGGCGAAATAGGTGTTGTCCCTCAAGTCTGTGACGACCACACGAATCACTTTGGCATTCAACGTATCAAGAAAACGTTTCATCAGATCGTGGGTCATCGGGCGAGGCGGGGCAACGCGCTCAAGGTGCAGGGCAATGGCCTGGGCTTCTGCCGGGCCGACAACAATGGGCAGCCATCGCTTATAGACTTCATCACGCAGGATCACAACAAAACGGTTGCTTGAAGTGTCGAGCGTTACGCGTTCAACGCGCACCGGAATAATCATTTGGTTTTCTTTTGTCATTGTCCTCAAAGGATAGAAATTATTTGTTTCAAATGCAAGCGGAAATTAGCGCCTTGCGCCTCCGGTGGTGCTTGTGGGGTCGATATGCACATGCTGGAGGGATTTGAATATATTTTCACGGATATTGGCGTGCGGCTCCTGAGATTGAATCTCGCGGATCAGTTTCTTGACGCGTTCTCGCCGGGTCTTTCCGTCTGCCGGGCAGATCTTGGGCCATGTGGGCAGCTGCATCTCAACGGCGTAGCGCTTGATCAAAGACTCATCTGCATAGGCCAGCGGACGGATGATGTGCATGCGGCCGTTGAAGACCTCCTGCACCGGATGCATGGCTTCAATACGCCGGCCATAGAGAATGTTGAGCAGCAGCGTCTCGATGATGTCATCTTTATGATGTGCATAGGCAATTTTGTTGCACCCTGTCTCATGGGCCAGCTTGTAGATGGCGTGACGCCGGTGATGGGCGCAGATGAAACAGGGGTTTTTGGTGGCCTTTGGGTCCAGGGCCTGTGCCGCAATATCGGCTTTGACGATGTGATAAGGGACAGCCAGCGTTTTGAAGTGATTTCTGAGCCGTTGTAGATGTTCCGGGGTGTTGCCTGGAAATCCTCCGTCGATATGGCCGGCAATCAAGTCAAAATGGGGGGCGACATAACGCTGACGTTCTACCATCAGCTGCAAAAGTGTCAGGCTGTCTTTGCCGCCTGACACGCCGACCAGGACACGGTCACCTTCCTCAATCATCTTGTGTGCCCGAAGGCCTTTGCCCAGACTGCGTTGTATGGTTTTAACAAATCGACTCATACGGCTCCAGCCATTTATCCAATCTGGCTGACCAATGTTTTCAGAATGGTCTGAGGAATATCGGTAATGGCCTTGACCTCAGCGGCCGCCTCTGCCTGGCCCTTGCCCCAGAGCAGTACAGGCACCGGATTTCTTGTGTGTGTCTTTGTGGAGAGGTCCTCTACATTGCCGTGGTCGCTGGTCACGACGATGAGGTGACGGTCGAGATCAATCCCCTTCACCACAGCCTTGATGAACCGGTCGAGATCGGTCATAGATTTCAGCGTACGCGCCATGTCCTGCGAGTGGCCGGCTTTATCGGTTTTAAAATGTTCATACATGATGAAGTCATAGTTCTCTGCGGCATCCACCAGCACACGACCCGCTTCCTCTGGAGAGAACAGGGGGAGTTCAAAGCCCCGTCGCACCAGCTCTTCATTGGTGAAGTCGTGGTAGAGAGTCCTGCCCTGGACAAGGTCATCTGTGGAGAAAAAGGAGAGGCCGGCTGAAAGTGTGGCCACCGTGGTGGTGGACATACGCCATCTCACATCCATGGGCAGATCAAAGAAGCGTGGACGGAAGGCGTTGAGAAAGACAGTCCGGAACCCGGATTCCCGTGTGCGCTTTAAAAGAGAGTGCTCGCGGATCACTCCACGCAGGGCATCGTTGGGAAAGGCCGGCAGATGGCGCCCCAGCAGCTGGGGGCCGTTGATGCCGGTGAGCAGGCTGGTCTGGCCGGAGGCGCTCTGGGGCAGACCCTCTACACCCAGACAGGCGTCGGCTTTGACCAGCAGGCCGCCGTTCCAGGCGTCTGCGCTGGAGCCGGCATGGAGGTTGAGGACCTCAATCGCCTCATGCATGCAAGGATTCACAGCGGCGTCCGTACCGCCCAATCCGAGGCCGTCGACAAAGATGAGTATCACACCCATTAATACCCCAATCGTTTGATGGCAGTGGCGTTCTTGCGCCAGTTTTTTTGTACGCTGATATGCAGTTCCAGATAGATGGGGCGCTGAAGAAAACGTTCGATCTCCAGGCGTGCCGCGGCGCCGATGGACTTGAGCGCCTTACCGCCTTTGCCAATGAGTATGGGTTTCTGGCTGTCCCGCTCAACAACGATGACCGCGCGAATATAGTCTTTGCGTCCCGGCCGTTCCTTAAAGTCATCAATTCTGACGGCGGTGGAATAGGGAATCTCTTCGCTGAATTTCAGAAAAATCTGTTCACGGATAATCTCAGAGACAAAGAAACGTTCGGGTTCATCTGAGATCATATCCGGAGGATAGAAGGGAAGGCCCGCAGGCAGATGCTCGACAATCGTCGCCTGTAGACTCTCCAGGCCGTCTTTTTCCAGTGCAGAGATGGGGATCATGGCCTTGTAGTCGTCCATGGTCTGCATTTCAGTCATCAGCGGCAGCAGAATATCTTTGTTGATGCGGTCTACCTTGTTGATCACCAGCAGCTTGGGTTTGTTGACGGTTTTAGTGAGTTCAAGCACACGCCGGTCGTCCTCTTTCAGACCCAGCCCTTCAATCATCACCAGCACAAGATCGGCTTCATCCAAAGAGGCCAGAACGCTTTTTTTCATGGTCTCCTGAAGCAGGTATTTCGGCTCGATGAATCCGGGGGTGTCGTGAAAAATGACCTGGTGTTCTGGGCCGTGCAGAATGCCCAGAATACGGTTTCTCGTGGTCTGCGGCCGGGGTGAGACAATGGCCAGTTTCTGTTGAAGAAAGGCATTCATCAATGTGGATTTGCCCACATTGGGGCGGCCCACAATGGCCACATACCCCGCCTTGAAGACGGTGTCTATTTTTTCCTGTGTACTCATTAGTAGAGTCTCCTGATACGGCTTCCTCTATAGTAATGCTTTAGGATGCTTTTGTAGGTTTTGTTTTTCAGGGCCATGCCTGCTGCGCCGGTCTGGCACATGCCCACACCGTGTCCAAAGCCGGTGCCTTTGAGTGTGAACTGCTGGGGGACGGCGCCTCGGTCGGTGGTGACATAGAAACAGCTGGACCAGAGTGTGGTGGGTGAAAGGGCCTTGCGAATGGCCAGCTCGCCCTGGATCATATACGCGCCGGTGCGCCCCTTCACGCGGAGCTGGGTGATGCGCCCTGAGTCCCCGCGCGTCATGGGTTCAAGGTGGAGAATGGGGCCCACTGAACGGCCCATGTGCCGTTCAAGCTGTGTCTTCAATTCCTGCTGTGAGAAGACCACTTCCCAGCGCCAGTATTTTTGCGTGTATTTCATGCCGTCGACAATTGGCATTTTTGTAGAGTTGCAGTAGGCCGGCGGGTTGGCGTCAATCCAGCGGCGCACCGCTGTTTCACGGGTCAGCCTGCCGTAACGTGAGAGCCTGCCCGGGCCGTCAAATGTGCCCCGGAGATAGCTGCGTCCCTCACCGCCCCAGGCGTGGTTGGCACTCTCTCCGTGTCCGCCGCAGACCGCTGAGTAAACCGCATCGACAATGTGTTCGCCAACCATCAGAATTTCTCCGGCGGTCTCTATGACAGCGCGGTCCGTGGCCGGATGGCGGCGCGTCAGGCCGCTGTAGGCCTGGCAGTGTACATCGGCGCAGAGGTCAAAGGGATCGGCCGTGTGCGCCCGTCCCAGTTTGGAGAGTGTTTCGCTTCTGGCGGCCACAGCCTGGGCCTTGAGGGCCTCCAGTGGGAAACCGTTGGGCATCTCTGTGGGCACCACGCCCTGCAGGTAGGTCTCCAGCGGCAGCCGGTTGATGACGGTCAGTTGGCCATCGGCGCCGACCTGCAGGATGATGTCCTGGGGGTAGCTCCGGTCTTTTTTGCTGGCCCAGTGAAAGCCGGTGCCTACAGGGACATCGTGAATGATGATTTTCTCCCCTTTGAGCACAATGGGTTCCGAGGAGGCAAACTCCTGTCCGCTGGCCTCATGCACCAGGCGGATGGTGCCGCCGGGCGGGACCATCCGGTGTTTAATGATAAAGGTCTCCAGCTTGCCGCTGATGACTTGCTGATGGGTCTTGGCGGCCTCTTCGGTTTTAAAGGGGCGCCTGAGACAGACCCGGTAGACATCATTCTCTCGGCTGAGACGTTTGCCGACCTTGAGTTTCTGCCCGGCGGGGTAGATGAAGGTGTCGTATCCCTGCTGTCTGAGAATCTGTACCTGAGCCTGGGCCCGCTGCCTTGTGGACATGGAGGCGGCCACCAGGAACCAGACCGTCTTTCCCGGGCTGGCCTGCAGCACATCGGCGCGCCATGAGCCCTCAAGCTGCCGCCTGACCAGGAAGGTGCGCTTCTCGTTAATGATGGAGGCATCGCCTTCCAGGCTGAAGCGTACTGCGGGTGTGCCCCACCACAGGCCCACCTTGATCTCGGGGCCGTTCTCCAGAATGGGGGCCTCCCCTGTGGGACGAATGCCGCAGCCGGCCATGAAAATAAGCAGTAATAAAGGAAGCAGTCGCTGAATGAGGCGCATAGAGTGTCCTGTATCCGTCCCTGTTTGGGCGTCATGGGTTAAAGGTCTCACAATATAGTAAAAAAAATGCGTGCAAAGAAGAATTGATTCGTCGCAGGGTGGATTCATGCTTGTGATTGACCGAGCAAAAACTTACTTTACCGGAGTATTAGTGTACGGGTTTTGCCCCGTATGTGAGGGCATTCGGTTTTGTCGTTCTACAACGCCGGATGACAGTGTCTGCCCCGGTGTCTTTCAGGCCGGGCGGAAGATCTTTATCATGATTGAGGAGGCACAGGAATGGATTTTCCATTGACAAAAAAGCTATTTGAACGCGGTGCAGATTTTCTGGGTGTGGATGTTCCCATTATGGCAGGCGCCATGACCTGGGTCAGCGATCCACAGCTGGTGGCCGCCGTCTCCAATGCCGGCGGCTTTGGCGCATTGGCCGGAGGGAATACGCCCATTGATATCCTGACGCAGCAGGTTGCAGAGACGCGTCGGTTGACATCCAGGCCCTTTGGCGTCAACCTGATTACCATTGCCCCCATGTACCAGGAACATCTGGCGCTGATGGAAGCAGTGAAACCTGAATTTGTCATTTTTGCCGGGAGCTTTCCCAAAGAGAAAGAGGTGAGGCGGATGAAGGCCATCGGCGCCAAGGTGCTCTGCTTTGCCTCCACGCGCTCCATTGCCGAGCGTATGCTCCGCTACGGCGCCGATGCCATTATCCTTGAGGGCATGGAGGCTGGCGGCCATGTGGGGCATGTCACCTTGACCATTCTGCTTCAGCAGGTGCTTTTTGAAGTGGGCCAGGAGGTCCCGGTTTTTGTGGCAGGCGGCATTGCCACAGGGGCCATGTGCGCCCATCTTCTGCTCATGGGGGCAGCCGGTATTCAGCTGGGCACGCGCTTTGCGGTGGCCAAGGAGAGCAACGCCCATCCCAATTTTAAGAAGAAGTTCTTTCAGGCCCATGCACGCAACGCGGTTTCTACGCCGCAGTTTGACAGCCGGCTGCCTGTGGTGGCGGTTCGTGCTCTCAAGAACAAGGGGCATGACGCCTTCAGTAAGTTGCAGTTTGATCTGCTGGGCAAGCTGGATCGCAATGAAATCAGCCGTACCGAGGCACAGTTTGAAGTCGAACACTATTGGGCAGGCGCCCTGCGCCGCGCCGTGGTAGACGGAGATGTGGACAGCGGTTCGCTGATGGCGGGGCAGTCTGTGGGGCTGGTGGAGAGTGAGATGTCCATCCGCGAGATTCTTGATGAGATTGTGGCTGATGCCGAGACCACGTTGAATCGGGTGAAGGGACTGTTTTAGAACCTGCACGAGTGGCAGTGATGATTGTTGAAGCCCGGTACCGTCCTGTGCCGGGCTTTTCAGTGCCCATCGTCTGGGGGCATTCCTTCGGCGCTCGACCCTAGCGCCTCAACAAATCGGCAGAGAGTCACATGCCTCATGCGGCCTCTTTATCGATGCGTGTTGCTACCACGCGTGCATCGGCTACTGGCCAGCGCCGCCGTCGCCCCGAGCGTATGACAATTGGGCTGAGTCAGGTTGAACTTGCATGCGTCTGCCGCCAGGCCGCTGAAAAAATGGTCTGTAGAGAATCAGGCAATTTCTTCAGGTGTGTGTCGTGTCTAAAGGTTGTTCATGGCGGCAATGGTGAGGTGAGGGTGTCTCCTGAGGGAGAAAAGTGAAAAAAGATTGTTTTTTTAGTGGATAATGCCGTAAAATGTTTGTATATTCGAGTTGCATATAAAAGCAAATTTTGAACAGGACAGAGTGCGCAACATTCTGTCCTGTTTGTTATTTCATCACTCGGAACAAGGTCAGGTCAGAATTCGATGACAGCGCTCGTCGCCTTTCTTGGGAATCCGGGCCGACAGTACGCCCAGACCCGACATAATTTGGGGTGGCAACTCTCGGATGCGCTTTCTGATTTTGCCTATGCCACCTGGCAGAGTAAGTTTCATGGGCAGTTTACCAAGGTAACAATTGGATCCAGCGCGGTGATCGGTCTGAAGCCAGAGACCTTTATGAACCGTTCCGGGCGTGCCGTACAGGCGGCCATGCATTTTTTTAAGCTGACGCCTGAGGATGTGATCGTCGTCCATGATGATCTGGAACTGAACTTCGGTGAAGTGGCCTTTAAGAAAGGTGGCGGTCTGGGCGGACATAACGGGCTGCGGTCCGTGGCCGAGCAGTTGGGTACACGTGATTTTTATCGCTTCCGCCTTGGCATTGGGCGGCCTGTGCACGGCACACCTTCAGATTTTGTGCTGGGCAAGTTTACAGCGGACGAGTCGATTTCTCTGGAGACCTATCTCCGGAAAGCAGCGGATTATTTTTCGGTACAGATACAAAATGCATCGTTTTCTTTAAATAAAACAACGTGCCTGTGATATTGGTGCGTGAGCGGTTGAATTGAATAAGGGGCTGAATGTGGAAACATTGTATCTCAGCAGAGAAGGGCATCGCAAACTTCAGCAGGATCTGGAGTATATGATGAAAGTGCGACGCAAGGAGATCACCGAGGCCATTGCCCATGCGCGTGAATTTGGCGATTTGAAAGAGAATGCTGAGTACCATGCTGCCAAGGAAGCCCAGGCGCTGAACGAGATTAAGATTGGCGAACTCTCCACCAAGCTGACCAAGGTGCAGCTGATTGATGATCTTGACATTCCCGATGACAAGGTCTATATCGGCGCGACTGTGCATCTGCTTGACCTGAAGAACAAGGAAGAACTCTGGTACAAGCTGGTCTCGGAGTCAGAGGCCGATTTTATGGAAAGTAAAATTTCTGTAGGGTCGCCTATTGGCAAAGGCCTTTTGGGTAAAGCCGTAGATGATGAGGTGAAGATTCAAGTGCCTGCTGGAGAGCTGATCTACCGTGTGACCAAGATCACGCGTGATGACAGTTGATTGATTGATGTGACGATACGGAGCCCCGCCTTTTGTAGAGGCGGGGCTTTTTTTATGGGTTCCCTGTGGGGTTTGTGCCTGTTCAAAGCGGAGGGGCCATTGGCGTCAGGGGGGGGCTTTGTCCAGTATGGCCAGTGCCTCCTCAAGCGTGGCGACATAGGTCACGGGGTAGTCGGGGCGTTTTTCTGTGTAGGTCTCAAACTGAATCACCGCATTTTTGGAGCCGCCCACCACGCGAATGATCTTTCCCACACCGTACTCCCCGGAGGTCTCGACGGCTTGCTTCAGAATGTATCCGGCATTGGTGTCGCCGTTTTCATAGGCCTGGAGGTCGGTGATGATGTCAAAACCCGGGCGGAGTTTATGGATTTCTGTGACCAGATTAAAGAAGAGCTTTTTTGCTGTCACCATGTCCACCTGGCCTGAGAGACTCATGATCAACCGGTTTTTTATCTTGTCTGATTGAATGGTATACATGTGATCCTTTTACATCTGGACAGGGTTTTGATAAGGATGCCGGATCAAGGCATGATGCACATGGTGAATCATGGTGATGAAATCATAAACCGGTCGATTGGTGGCCTGCTGCACCGCTGAGGCGTAGGGCGGCAGATTGCTGCACTCCAGCAGAATGGATTGAATATGCGGCGTGGTCTCGACCATGGACCGGGCCACGCTGACCACCTCGTTTTCTACTTGTTTAAAATCAAGGGTCCCCTGCTCATCCAGAATGGCGTCGTGAAAGTGAGGCTGTTCCTCCATGCCGCCAATCACCACCGGCATGTCCGGGGTGATGCCAACGGCCCGAAGATGCCGGGGGGTCAGTTGGGCTTTGTCGGCGGTGATAATTCCCACGGCCTCACCGGGCGTCAGTGTGTGGTGGATGAACGGCACCTGAAGCAGGCTGGAGAGAAAAACGGGTACAGGCACGGCAGCGGCTATCTCTTTTTGAAAGAGGGCCATGAAACCGCAGTCTGAGGTCACGGCACGTACACCCTGGGCCACCAGAGCCTGTGCGCCATCGATGAAGGGCTGGAGCAGTGCGGGGTCGCGTTGATAGATGAGCCTGTCGATAGAGGCGGCTTTGACCACATGAAAACGTACTGGAAAGGGGTAGGTGGCGGCGTGGGCCACATCACCGGGTGGCAGGGGGAGCAGGGCATCCAGCAGCAGAATGCCAATGGGCTCTCCGGCGCTGTACTGTCCTTCTCTTGCGTGATAGATCATTGGGTGTGTCCTTCAGTCTCTGAATTTTGACGGGCCAGGGTGGCCAATATGATTGTGCCGATAATAAGGGCGCCGCCCAACAGTGTGCGCGGCGTAGGCACCTCATGCAGAAGCAGAAATGCAAAAATGACGCCATACACCGGTTCCAGTGCGGTGATCAGGCTGGCCAGCTGGGCACGGATGGTTTTCAGGCTCCGAATGAAGAGCCAGTGGGCCAGTGCCGTGCAGAATATGCCCAGGAAGAGTAATTTTCCTATCGCAGGTGGTGTGAGCCGCCCGATCTGTACCGCGGCAAAAGGGAGCAGAAAAAGGGCGGCAAAGCCGTTTTGCAGGGCGGCAATGAGCACCGGTGGTGTCTCGTTGACCTGCGATTTGTTCAAAATGGCCAGAAGGGCAAAGGAAAAACCGGAGAACAGTCCCCACAGCGTGCCCAGGCTCGCCGGGTTTGAAAGTGTCCATTGGGGGATAATCAACGCCACGCCAAGAATAATCACCCCGCCGCGTAGCAGGTCGATGCCTTTGAATTTCTGTTTGAAAAACCAGGGCTCCAGCAGGGCGACAAAGGCCGGGAAAGTAGAAAAAGTCACCAGGCCAATGGCCACGGTGGCCAGTTGTATTGATTTGAAAAAAGCGATCCAGTGCACGGCCAGTAAAGCGCCCATGAAAATAATCACTCCCAGATGTTTGGGCTTGCGCCACTGTCCAGTGAGCAGGATCATGCCGAATAATGTCAATGCGGCAATGGCCGTCCGCCCAAAAACGATACAGGTCGAGGAGCAGCTCAGCCATTTCCCAAACAGCCCGGCCAATCCAAAGAAGAAGACGGCGATGTGAATTTCCAGAAGGGGGTGCCCAGTTTTTGATTTCATGTTTTAATAATAGGAGATTGCCTGCTGTTTTCCAAGGAGAAAATGAATGTGCACGGGTTTGGGATCGTATCAGCTGCGGTTTGTTTCTTTGTGCATGGTTTGATAACCGCGCTTCCGGGCACGATGGGCTGTGGGGTGAAATCGTCCTCCACGGCTGTGCAAGTATAAAATGATCGTATTTATGGGCTTGCTTTAATCCGGGCAAATCCGTATAATAAAACGGTTAATATTGACTAAATATGAGGTTGATTTATGACAAAGCCCCAGGGTCCGCAGCAGATCAATGTTGAGCTCGGAGAAAAGGAAGCAGAGGGTATATACGCCAATCTGGTTCTCATCAGTCACTCGCCGGCTGAGGTGGTGTTGGATTTTACGCGCATGGTCCCCGGCGTGCCCAAAACCAAGGTCTATTCCCGCATTATCATGACCCCGATGCACGCCAAGTCAATGCTAAAGGCGCTGTCTGAGAATCTTGATAAGTATGAGAAAGAGTTCGGTGAGATTCGCATGCATGGTGATTATCCCAATAAGTCCTTTGGCTTTCAGCAGCAGCCCGGGAGTCAGAACTAATTGATATGAAGCGATTGACGTATATGCTTGCGGCTTGTGTCGTCGTATTCGGCGTGGTGGGTTCGGCCATGGCCCAGACCAAAGAGGAGCGGCTGTTGCATAACCGCTTCACACTCTCAATGGCCATTGGCAGCTGGCAACCGCACAGCCTCAACGATGAGCCGCGTTTCAATACCTTTGGCGCGGCAGGGGCCACGCCTTTTGTTAATCTTTCCTTTCTGATTCCACTAAAGGGGGGCAGTGGGCTCTGTGTCTCTGCGGGGTTCTGGGCCCTGCGTGATCTCGATGAGGTGGAACCTGTCCATTCATTGACGCTACTGCCACTTTCCGTTGGTTTTAAGTATAGACTGGTTCCGGAAAACCGTCTCTCTGCCTACGTACAATACGGCGCTGGTTTTTACTGGGGCATTGAAAACGTGGCCGCGCCGCTGGAAAAAATAAACGAAGCGCGCAACGGCATGGGGCTTCATCTCGGGGCCGGGTTTGATTTTATTCTCACTGACTGGCTGGGCATTGGTGTGGCGTTTCAATATGTCTATATGGTCTTCAAAGAACCGCTTGGCGGAGTGGAAGATTTCAGCGGCCCGCGGATCACCAGTCTCATTCATTTTTTGCTTTAATCCTGCTGACAATTGAGGTCTATCATGTTAGAGACGCATCCCTTCTGGATTCATGGGAAGCCCTGTGAGTCATTGGAAAAAAGCGACGTTTACAATCCCTATAACGGTGAGTGTGTCGCCCGTTTCTATCGACCGACAACCGAAGATGTGGAAGCGGCCATTGTCTCTTCAGTGGCCGGTGCAGAGTCCATGCGCAGGCAGTCCAGCGGTGAGCGCAGCAGTTTGCTGCGCAGCACTGCTGATCGCGTCGAAGCGGAAGCCGAGCCGCTGGCCCATACGCTGGCCCTGGAAGCGGGCAAGCCGATAAGACACGCCCGCGCCGAGGTGCAGCGTGCAGTTAATACACTGCAGCTCTCGGCTGAGGCGGCCAGACATTTGGGCGGCGAGGTGGTGCCCATGGATCTCAGTGCAGGCGGTCTGGGGAAATCGGCCTTTGTCAGGCGCTTTCCCATTGGGCCGGTGGCGGGGATCACGCCATTCAATTTCCCGCTGAATCTGGTCTGCCATAAGGTGGGGCCGGCACTGGCAGCCGGGAACAGCATCGTGCTCAAACCCGCCAGCAGCACCCCGCTCTCTGCGTTGCACCTGGCACGTATTCTCATCGAAGCCGGTGCACCTGAAGGGGCCGTCAATGTGATTCCCGCAGCTGCCGCATTGGCTGAGCCTCTGATTGCTGATCAGCGCTTGAAGATGATCACCTTTACCGGCAGCGCCGCCGTCGGCTGGGCCATGAAAAGCCGCGCGGGAAAGAAGCGGGTCTGTCTGGAATTGGGCGGCAATGCGGCTGTTGTGGTTGAACCTGACGCCGATCTCAATCGTGCCGTCGACCGCTGTGTGCTGGGCGGTTACGCCTTTGCCGGCCAGGTCTGTATCTCCGTACAGCGCATTTTAGTACATCATGCTGTTTTTGATGAATTTATCGACCGGTTCACGGCACGTGTGGCAGATCTGAATGTTGGCAATCCCATCGACGATGCCACGGATGTCGGTCCCATGATCGATGAGGCCAACGCCCGCCGCACGGAGGCGTGGATCGATGAGGCTGTCGCCGGAGGCGCCCGGTGTCTTGCCGGCGGCAGTTGTCATGGCACATTGGTCAAGCCGGCTGTGCTCACCGGCACAACTCCCACCGACAAGGTGTGGCGTGAGGAGGTCTTTGCCCCTCTCGTCGTTATTGAATCTTATGACTCCTTTGAATCTGCTCTGACACGGGTCAATGATTCGGCGTTTGGCCTGCAGGCAGGGGTGTTCACCCGGGACCTGGAGAAGGCATACCGTGCCTTTGACCGCATAGAGGCCGGCGGTGTGATCGTCAATGACGTGCCCACATTCCGCATGGATCATATGCCCTATGGGGGTGTCAAGGATTCGGGCTTCGGCCGCGAAGGCGTGCGTTACACCGTGGAGGAGATGACAGAACCCAAGTTGATGGTGGTGCATCATGGTTGATCCCAGACGGCTTCCTGAAGGGGTGCGTGTTGCTGTGACCGCATGCTATGAGGAAAAGGGGTATTCCTGTACGCATACTGTCCTTGAGATTCTGGGGCGCTATTTCGATTTTCCGGTGCCCCCACAGGTGATGGACGCCGCCAGCGGACTCCACGGCGCGGGGCGTTACGGCGCACAATGCGGACTGGTGGAGGGTGTGCTGATGTTTATCGGGCTGCGCTCCTGTGCGCTGGGTTACGACCAGTCCCATATTGAGTCACTCAGTTCTGACTGGGCGGCGCATTTTGAACGTTGTTTTGGATCCTTGATCTGTCGTGAGCTGCGCCCCGAAGGCTTTGGCCACTCTGTGCCGCCACTCAAATGTCTCTCCCTGACTGTTTCGGCTGTAAAAGAAGCCATCTCCGTGACAGCTCCCTTCTTTCCTCTCACTCGTTAATGGGGAATTCTTGTGCAAAATATTCTTTACATCGGTGAGATTGCTGCCCTGTGCGGAGCTATGCTGTGGGCTGTTTCATCGCTGATTTTTAAAAAACTGGACGATCATCTCACACCGTCAGGCCTGAATTTATTCAAATGCACCCTTGCTATTGTGATGCTGGCGATTACAGCGTTAATCAAAAGTGGTGTGCCGGTTATGGCCATGAAACCGTTCCTTCTGCTCCTTATCAGCGGTGCTGTGGGCGTTGGACTGGGAGACACAGCTTTTTTTGAGTGTATGCGCCATATGGGGCCACGTCGAACCATGCTTATCGGACTTATCGCCCCGCCGTTAACGGTGATTCTTGCCTGGGTATTTCTAGGTGAATCACTCTCCCTGTTGGCCTGGGTGGGCATCGCCATTGTAATGGCCGGTGTCGCATGGGTGGTCAGTGAACATTCCGGAGGGGGTGAGGGTGATCATAAGCTGGGTCTGGGACTCTTCTTTGGGGCCATCTATGCCGCCGGTCAATCGATTGGCGCCGTGTTGACGCGAATGGTCTTAGTTGAAAGTGATGCCGATCTGCTCTGGTCTATTGTGGTCCGGGTCGCTGGAGGTATAATCACCATTGTGGTGATGGCGTTAATCCGTAGGCAATCGGTATTGGGCATTCGGAAGAAGCCGTCATTCCACGTGTGGCAGTGGGCCGCTCTGGCCACCATTATGGGTACTTATCTGGCGATGATCTGTCAACAGACAGCCCTGCGCTACGCTCACGCCGGCATTGCACAGACCCTGCTCATGAGCAGTCACCTCTTTCTGTTGCCCCTGGGCAAATTCACCGGGGAGAAGGTTGGATGGCGGGCTGTTTTGGGTGCTGTAGGCGCCATGGGGGGAATCGCGTTGTTGTTTATGAGGTAAAGAGCAAATTTAATGTGAAAAGTGTTTATCAAAACAGTGAAAAGAAATATTCGATGAGCACAAAAAAAGGCCGAGATGGATCCCGGTCTTTTTTTCTTTACTGTATCTACCCGGAACTGGTTTTAAAAAAATATTTTGATTGTTCAATATTTGTTCACTATCTTCAGGCACATCGAATGATGCAAAAACCGCCAAGTTAAGCGCATGCGCCTAAAGGACAGCCTGTGATTTACGCATACAAAAGTGATGAGTACCTGCTCGCACAGATTAAAGACAGCAATGCGAAAGCTCTGGACAGATTGTTCAGCAAATACTATCACACTTTATGCGATTTTTCCTTTAATTTTGTAAAAAATATTCAACTGGCCGAAGAAGCGGTCGCTGATGTCTTTCTCAATATTTGGCTGAAAAGGGGAAAACTGGAGGTTACATCCAGTCTTAAGGCCTATCTCTTCACTGCAGTACGCAATCAATCCTTAAACTATTTAAAAAAAGAGAAGTACCCATTCGATAATATTGAACTTGCCGATCAAGCTGTACTTACCTCACCGTTACGAGCCGATGATTTTTTGCGTTTTGAAGAGTTGAAGGCTGAGCTGGATGCCGTGCTCCAAAAGTTGCCGGAAAAAATGAGAATGGTATTCAAACTCAGCAGAATAGATGGTTTAACCTATAAAGAGATCGCCGATATCATGGCTATTTCGGTGAACACTGTGCAGACTCATATGTCCAGAGCTGCTACGCACCTTTCTCAAGAAAAGATTAATTTTATCACTCTCGTCCTCTTTCTTATCTATTTTATTGTTACCTCAATATCCTGAATATCCCAGAGATCGAAGGGTAGGGGCGACCTGCCTGCTGTTTATAATTCACAACCTTCCTCTCAATCATTACTGATATAAATCAAAATTGGTGCTTAATTGCGCAACTTCATTTTGTGCCGGCTGTGCCCTAGGACTGCAGCTTGTGCCCTTTGGGAGGGCGTGTGGCGTCAAAACAGTACTGATTTTGATGTGAACTATATGTTTAATGGATATCTGTAAGTCACTGTTTTATTAGCGGTTGACGTGGGAAGTAAGTAGGCTGTAATAATTATTTTTAAAATTTTGTCATAGGTGTGCCTCACATTAGTTGTCTTATAGTTAGAAGCAGGTGTTTGAATCGGAGAGGTGCTCCACAATCGGCACAATTATGGCTGAGATTTAACACTTCATTCAAGCACGGTTATTTTTAGGGGAAAGAATGCATAGCAACGATAAAGAGCGTTTATATGAATTGGTTGGGCACTATCTCTCCCAAACACTAAGCGGTCTGGAAGATGCAGAGCTGAATGATTTGCTGAAGGATGCTCACCTAAATCGTGAATTTCAGCGAATTCTTGCCAATACTGAAGCAACGGCAAAGGGAGTCCATTACTCTAACTTCAGTTTAAAAAGAGGGCGGAAACTCCTGAAGAGTAAGATTGAGCGTTATGAGGGCACTGCCAGGCAGTCCGCTGTGAGCAGGAGTTCAAGATCCAGGTTTAGCCGGTACGCAGTGGCAGCGGCCTTTATCCTGGCAACAACATCTACTCTTTCATTATTGAAACATTACGGTGTGTGGCTGCCGGAACAGAAAGAAGACTGGCAGATATTTTCGACCAATAATTCTCAAAAGTTGACGCTCAGTATGACCGATGGTTCAAAAATCGTACTGAATGCCAATAGTGAACTGAAATGTTCCAGAAAATTTGGCCAAAGTGATCGTGTTCTTCATCTCACCGGAGAGGCATACTTTGATGTTGCCAGTGATATGACCAAACCATTCGTCGTTCATACCGGTCCGTTGGCGACTCGGGTGCTGGGCACCAAGTTTAATGTACAGGCTTTCCCCGGTGAAGATCAGATTGTTGTGGCGCTGGTTGAAGGCAAAGTCGATGTCATTGAGGATGAAGCACTAGACGGCAGCAGCCATATGATTTTGAAACCCCGGGAGCGTGTCTACTACAACAGTATCAGCAGACAAATGCGCGTTGACACCTTTGATGAGGTGGCCGTTATCGGCTGGAAGGATAATATATTCAAATTTGAAAACATTCCGTTGGCCGATATTTTCAGGGCAATAGAACATAACTATGGTGTGTCCATTACAATTCAGGATGAGGCGTATCTGGACACTCGGTATACCACAAACATCTCCCAGAGCACACTCTGGACCATGGTAAAAGTGATCGGCAGGGTGGCGCATCTGCAGTATCATGTCACAACGTCAAACGACAGTGTGATGATCCATTTTCATCGATGATCTTACCCTCACTATGGAGGAAAAAAGCGTGAAGTAGATCTGTTGCATCTGCAAATCATTGCTTGAAATTGATCATTAGACAATCTAATGGTATAGCTGTTCTGTATTCAGATATCCGGAGGAAATGAAATGAGGAATGTGGTTACAAATAAATATAGATATTTCATACAGTTGGTATTCATGCTTTCCCTCTTTCCAGTGTTCAGCGCTATGGCTCTGGAGAAGGGTGTTGAACCTAATCAGGATCTGTTGAAAAAAAATATTGAAGTTTCTAACAATCTTAGCCTGAAGGAACTCTTTGCGATTATTGAGGCGAAAACAGATCTAAAGTTCAGCTATAAGACGGCTGATCTCCCTCTTGAGCAGGAGATAAACCTGAGGGGTGTTACAAGAACGGTTGACGCTGTTTTGAGATCCATCTCCAGCAGAACACGTCTGAAGTTCAGCCATCTGGGTTCTCAGATTGTGGTCGAAAAAGCCATGGCGACCCCACAGACCCAACAAGCCAAAAGAGAACCCAAGGGTATTATTTCGGGGCAGATCGTCGATAAAATAACTGGCAAAAGGTTATTTGGTGCCAATGTTTACTTAAAAGAGAAGTTATTGGGCGCTGCGACTGATATTAATGGCAAATTTAAAATTGCTGATGTCCCGGCTGCTACTTATGATGTTATTGTCTCATACATGGGTTATGCACCAGTGGAGAGGAGCATCAAAGTGACTGGCAACAAAACAGTCTATTTCGATGTGGCCATGGAGAGAACATTGATCAACCTGGACCAAGTTGTGGTGACTGCATCTGTGTCTGAGACCAAACTCCGGGAAAGTCCCAATCCCATGACCATTATCACATCACAGGAGCTGGAGTACAGAGACATTGCTTCACTGGATGATATCCTCTCAACTGTCCCGGGCGTCTTCTCTGGTGTGAACAACAACAGTATGAGCAGTCAGGTCGGTCGTGAAGACGGTTCGGGATTTGAAGGCCTAAACCTCAGGGGCTTTTCCGGTCAGGATGTCTTTATTGAGCAGTCCACCGTCAAGGTGATAATGGATGGTGTTGAAGTAGTCCCCGATGTGCTTAAATACATGGACCCGGCTCAGATCGAGAAGATCGAAGTGATTCGCGGTCCCATGGCCACTACCCTCTATGGTGCCGGTTCTTCGGGTGGCGTTATTCAGATCTTTACCAAAAAAGGGCAGGGAAGAGCAAAGCTGACTTTCAGAGCCAAGACCACCTCTCATGAAAGCGACTATCAGGATTCCAACCCTCTTAACAGCGAGTACAGTTTCAATGCCAGTGGCGGCAGCAGTAGTTTGAATTATAATTTTGGTGTCAATTACAGCCTTTATCCTGCCGATCGTTTTGAGGAGAACAATGGTGTTGATGAGTCAAACTGGGCATACCATGCCGCGCTCTCAGGCAACACTAAGGACATAGAAGTTGATGTAAAGCTTCAACACACTCGGAATAAATCGGGAATGGCTTCCAGCCAACTGTGGTATCGCTTGGCTAAGGAAAAGGGCTGGAATAATGCCGACTGGTTGATCAATTCTTTTAGAGACAACCAGCGTCATTCAGAGAGCTTTTTGGGAAGTCTTAATCTGACACACATTCTTTCACCCAGTCTCTACCATACTCTTATCGCCAATACCACACAAATCGCCATGGATAATATCAGCCATACTCCTTTCAATTATATGGGTAGCGAGGGGTATGACCGCATTGAGAATAGCAACAAAATGGTCAATGCCAAGTACTTTTTCAATTGGAAGCGTAAAGGACAAAGCACATTCAAGATCGACTTAACCGGCGGTATTGATTTCTCCAGAACGGTTAGCGGGATGAATAGAAATATCTATACCCAGGTGTTTGATAACACAAAAACCAACTATACCAATACTGACTATGCCGGTGTTTCTGATTACAATGCTTTCGACAATACTGCATTTTTTGCCCAGTCTGTGCTGGGCCTTGGAGAGAATCTGACTCTGACAGCCGGATTCCGATCCGAGAAGAGCAGTGCTTATGGTGAGGATGTGGGTTGGGTGAATATGCCGAGAGTGGGATTGGCCTATGTGGCCGAGTTCAACAGCCTCTCCATCAAACCTCGTCTTTCATATGGTAAATCAAGCGAAGCGCCCGATCCCTCCATGAGGCAGGAAATCATTGCCATCTATCCTTGGTTTACAGAGATTCAGGTTGCGAATCCAGGGCTTAAACCCCAGATCCAAAAGGGATTTGAGGTCGGTTCAGATTTCTACATCTCACACTTTTTCACTATGGGCATCACCTACTATAATCAGCAAGTCGAAAACCTCATTAATACTGAGACAATTGAGAATCCGGAATACGATCGCGCCTATCGCTGGGTCAATTATAAGGATGTAAAAAACAGTGGTTGGGAATTTAATATGTCGGCTCTGTTCAGTCGCTTCAAGGCCACAACTGCCTACTCTATAATCAATAGTAAATTCGGTGATGAATTTCTATCTAAAGAAGAGGCGATGGCCGGGTCTCCCTATACTGCGTTCCAGTATGCCGGCGGCCGAGTGCCTTATATCCCGGCAAGTAATTTTACAGCCAATATTACCTATAGTTTGCCCGCTTTTCTAGGCTGGACCAAGAAAGGCGGCAGCCTGACAATAGAGTTCGTGCAGATCGGCTCAGAGGTGGCGTCGAGCATGGTTGAATACCAGTACCGTATGGTTACTGACAATTACGATCCTGTCCCCTATGAAGAGCATGACGGTTTTGTCCGCTGGAATATGCGTGGTGATATGGCGGTTCATAATAATGTGGTTTTGTTTTTTGATATTCTCAACTTAACCAACAATCAAGATCTGTCGTGGAATGGACCACTGAGAGGCCGGACCATTACCGTGGGAATTAATACCAATTTATAAATCCATTTGATACTTTTGGGGGGCTTCGTTGTGTACCAACGGGCTCCCATTATTTTACCCTGTTTTGATGTAGGGGTAGGAGGGTAATATGTATAAGACAATGATTACTGCGCTGAGCCTGTTCTTTTTGCAGCCACTGCAGGGGCAGAAGCTGGCTCTTCAGACTGATCCAGTTAAAGTGGTTGCCGGTGAACAGCTGAACCTAACCTTTGACGCCAGCCGGACACCATTAAAAAATGCCAAGTCCATTAAGATGGATGTGTTTTATTTTGGCAGTTCGGTAGACGCACCGGAAAATCTTCTACCTACAGCGACCCTCAGCATGAAAGCCGTTGGTGATCTTTGGGAAGCTGTGGTAACGGTTCCGCCTAAAGCCGAGTTTTTGGCCGTTCTGCCCTACAGTCATGACCATTATGACAACAATCATGGAGAGGGTTACTATTACAAGCTCCATAATCCTCAGGGCGTACTGCTTCCCGGCTCTGAACTGGGATATGCCTGTTATCTGGCTGATTGGGGGCCTGAGAAGTTATTCATTAGGAATAACCTGAGTCTGGCAGCCGATCTCTTTGACAGACTGTTTACTTCCAAACCCGAATTACGCCAGTTGTTCCGCAGTCAGGAATTGAGCTCACTCTGTCACGTCTCTGAGGGGGCTCATCTCGATAGAGCGAGAGAGTTGGTTAAAAATTTTGAAGAAATTGAAAATTTACAGTTGAGTGAGGTGCTCACGCTGCTGCGGTTGGCAATGAAAACCCAACAGCGCCAAATGGCTGAACGCCTGCTGACATTCGGTTCAAATACATTCTCTAATAGTACGCTGGCACTGTCTGTATCACTGGATCGGGTCAAAGCTGCCAATGATGTGGAGCAAGCATTGTCAGAGGCCGACGACCTGCTGAAGCAATTCGGAAGGGAAGATTATGATGCATTCACCCGTTCAGAAGCTGTGGTGATGGTGTTGAAAAAAGCAGTCTCCGAAGAAAGGGTCGGTGAATTGATTCAATTGTACAGCCACTTTGTTGATACCGGCGATCTTGGTGTTGATGAACTGGTGGGTGTTGTGCTGGGTTTTGCAAGGGGTCAAAATTCCAGAGAGGTCTACGATTTCGTCCTTGTGGCCATCGATAGGGCCATCGAGGCCGGGGTGGGACACTACAAAAATGACAAAGCTGTAGAGGCATGGCGGTTTGAGAATCTTGAAACCTTCTATGAAGAGATGTTCTTCTTGAAGGGGCGTATCCTCCTTGAGCGAGGCGAGGCAGCTGCAGCCAATCCCTGGTTTGATCGCTATGCAGTACTCTCAGATTGGAAAAATACAAATTATTTTGATCAGTCAGTTTTCATCTTAAGAAATTTTGTGGCCAATGACAGGCAGGCCGAAGCGCAGGAATTCTGTGAATATATCTACAGAAATAACTGGCAGTACGATAAGTTCGAAGCTGAAGTGAAAACGTTCTACATTGGCAAAAATGGCTCTGAAGATGGCTGGAAACAGTATTTAAAGACCTTAAAGCTTGTCTCAAAGGCTGGTAAATTTGAGCAGTTTAAGGAGAAGCTGACCCATCGTCCAGCCCCAGATTTTGAGCTGCAAGACCTCTCGGGTAAAAAAATCCGGTTGTCGTCATTGAAAGGGAAAATTGTGGTTCTTGATTTCTGGGCCACCTGGTGCGGGCCGTGTGTGGCCTCGTTCCCTGCCATGCAGCAAGCGGTGGAGGACTATGGAGCTGATCGGGATGATGTTGTCTTTCTCTTTATCAATACAGATGAGACAGGGCCGCAACATAGAAAACAGGGTAAAGTGGCATCATTTATCAAAAAGAGAGGCTATACATTTACCGTTTTGATCGATCTAAAAAACGAGGTGAGTCGCAGTTTTAATATTCAGGAATACCCCACCAAGATCATCATTGATAAAAATGGTGCGGTAAGGCTCGAATCTTCAGGTGCCTCTTTTACGCCGGAAGAGGTGGTCGATGAGATCAATATGGCCATTTCGCTCTTTGAATAAGGTTTTATGGCAGGAATGAAGACGCTTTAAGTCGATCAGTAATGTTTGCGGAGTGAAAATGAAATTTTCTACAATATTTAAGTACAGTCTGATCTCTGTGCTTATAGCTTTGTCCCCCGTGTCGGGTGATGGGGAAGTGGTCTCATTTAAGGGCGAGAGAAAGAATTATGTCGTACAGGCCGGCCGGCAGTTTGAGATTCGGTTTAAAGTAAGCATCAAGGATGGCTGGCATATCAATTCACAAAATCCCGAAAGTGAATTGGTGGTTGCAACAGAACTGTATACGGATCATTCCAGTATCGAGGTAGTCAAGCTGGTTTATCCTCCGACACATGCCTTCAAGCTGCCCTATGCTGAAGAGTCGGTAGAGGTTTTTGAGGGCAGGTTCGAAGTAGTGGCAGTACTAGCTGTGGCTGAGCATTGCCCCCAGGGGGCTATGGCTCTGCCAGTGATCTTCAGCTATCAACCTTGTAATAAAACCTCCTGCAAGCCTCCCACTTCAACCCGGAATGTGGTTCAAGTCACCGTAAAAACCCCAGAGGCTGCCCCCTCTCTTATCAGAATTTCGGGAGGTCAAATATCGAATATTGCTTTGGAGCAAGGCGTTGAAGAGACTTCCGATCTGGCCATCAGTAACGAGGTTGAATCTGGGAGAATCTTATCCTCTGTTGATGAAAAACAATCAGTTACACAAGAAAAGCAGGATGGTGAAAAACAATCGAGCCTTCTCGTTGTGCTGGCTTTTGCCATGTTGGGCGGCTTGGTATTGAACCTGATGCCCTGCGTTTTGCCCGTGCTTTCTCTTAAGATAATGTCACTTGTCCAGCATGCAGGTGAAGCACGAAAAGAGCAGCTGAAACATGGATTTCTTTTTACACTGGGTGTGCTGATTGCATTTTGGACACTCGCGGGAGTGCTTATTGTTCTTAGAATGGGCGGACAGCAATTGGGGTGGGGTTTCCAGCTGCAGAACCCTGTTTTTGTTGCAGTACTTGCCCTCTTCCTCTATGTCTTTGGCCTCAGTCTCTTCGGTGTTTTTGAAATAGGCCTGTCCCTGACAACCATCGCGCCTGGGAGCAATAAGAAATCCTCTTACGGCAGCTCTGTGTTCAGCGGTATTTTGGCGACGGTTGTGGCAACGCCCTGTACAGCGCCTTTTATGGGGACAGCGCTCGGTTATGCGATCAGCAAACCCCCAATGGTGGCTCTGACTGTATTCACGGCCCTGGGTCTGGGAATGTCGGCCCCTTATATTCTGATTACTGCATTCCCCGGGCTTTTGAAATTTATTCCCAAGCCGGGTGGCTGGATGGAAACATTGAAGCAGGTAATGGGCTTCCTACTCATGGGAACAGTACTCTGGCTGATCTGGGTGTTGAGTCTTCAAACCGGTGTGGGCGGTGTTATGCAACTTCTGGTGGCTATGATATTGATGGCAGTGGCCTCATGGATTTATGGGCGGTGGGGAATGATGAACAGACCATTCAACACCAGGATGCGCGCCTGGCTCTCTGCCGGAATCCTTATGGTGTTGACATTGACCTATTCGGTGGCGAGGTTGCATGTTTTAAGGGGGGCAGAGGTTCATAACTTGGAGCAGGGGCTTATACTTTGGCAGGAATATGATGAAGCTCTTATCGCTGAACACCGGGAGAACGGGCGACCGGTGTTGGTCGATTTTACGGCGGCATGGTGTTTAAGTTGTCAGGTTAATGAGCGTGTTGCTTTTGGTAATGCCCGGGTTCAGAAGGCGTTAATAGAAAGAAATGTCCAGATGATTAAAGCTGACTGGACCAATAAGGATGAGAGAATTACCCAGGCACTTTCGACCTTTAATAGGAGCAGCGTGCCACTGTATGTCTATTTTGTTCCTGGTGGAGAAGTCAAAATATTGCCGGAAATTATCACGCCGGAGTTGATACTTCAGATCATTGTCGGCCATGAATAATGATAAACTGACCCCTCATATCTTTCCCAGATAAACAGGTCTTCTGGCACCGACCTGCCCTGTTGGTGGGGGCTCCATCTGCCCCGGTGCTGTCCGGGGCAGAATTTTGTAGAGGGGCTTGGATCAGGTTTTGATTTACTGCAATCCTGCCACCCGGTCTTTCCATCGGGTCTCGATGTTTTTAAGCGATTCCAGCACCCGACTGTCCTTGCGGAGTTTGGCCATGTATGGGTCATTCATGATCCAGGGATATTGACTGTAACCGGCGGCATCGGCCCGTTTCATCATGCGCACCGCTTCTCCCGGGCGTCCAAGGTGGGCATAACCTGCAGCCACACCTACGGCCAATTCTGCCTGTTCTTCTGCGGCGGCGGCCAGCTCGGTGTCGAGAATGGCCAGTGCTTCATCATGCCTGTTGAGATTGATCAGGGTGTGCACTTTGATAGAACGCAGCAGTGGTTCATTGTTGTTTTCTGGGAATTGTTCTAAAGCCTCCCTGCACCGTTCCAGGCGGCAGAGGGCCAGGGCTTTGCCGCTGTAAAGATAAGGGGATGTGTTCCGCACTTGATTAAATTCCTGTAGTGCCTTATTGTTCTTATTCAGCCCCAGCCATGCCCAGCCCAGCAATGTGCGTTGAATACTAGAGGTTGGCTGCGTGTTTAATGCCTGCTCAAAAGCTGTTGCCGACAAACGAAACAGTCCGGCCTGAAGCAAAAGCTCACCCCGTCCCGTCCAGGCACCGGGGTGGAATGGTGCTGCGTTGATGGCCTCATTGTATCGGGCATTGGCGTTTTTCCAGTCGCCTCTCAAGAAGGCCACCCGCCCAAGAACCACAGTGCCATCAATGTTTCCCAGCGCTTTTACCCGTTTCGCACTCTCTTCCATCAGAGTCAGCCAGATCACACGGTGGTCATGATGATATTGCTTTTCATACAGATCACTCATGCTGATCCAGGCGGGGGTGAAGAATTCATCACGTTTAAGCAGCCGCTTGAGTGCGGCAATTGTCTTATTCGCTCCGTTGCCGGAGTGGCTGCCCATGATTTCGGTCCAATACTGACCCAGATTTGACTGATCCATGGTTGTTGAATCAATGGCACCCAGACTGGTCAGCACTTTTCCGGCAAGGTTCCAGGCATCCAGTTCTTTCAGTTCCACATTTATTACCGATGCGGGAGAGCCCCAGGAGATCATTAGGGATGACTCGGAATTGTTGATGATAATGTCACTGCCATTGGTGACGTCGGAGAGTTGGACCATTAATACTTCGGGCGCATCAGCGAGCCTCACCCGGATGGCCTTGGCCACCAATTGAGCGTATTGGCCGTTGGGAGAGACGATAATACGCATTTTGGGTGCCGGTATTTGATCTGCCGATGGTGCAGCGCCTTCCTGTCCCGTAAAGGTGGTCTCTACGGAGTCATCTTTCTGACTACACCCTGTGAAACAAAGGCAGAGGTTGAAGAAAATGACGATGACAATGGCAAAAGGTCTGGATTTCATGGCAAGCTCCAATTAATGAGGCTTTCAGTCGTTTTCAGAGGTTAAAGTACTGATCAATTTAAAAATTGCAAAAATAAATACAGCAAAGAGAAAGTGAGAAAAATTGATTTGGAGAAAGTAGCGTCTGGCCACCATGGCCACCCATACGATAAATGCCAGAATCACTCACTTCAGCCGCTGCAATACTTTGACCAATGAGCGGTCCGCGCCCATCCTTTTTAGAAAGAGAGTATACCACCTTTCAAATAGGTCGAGAAAGGCGAAGAGTAATAGGGGTATTCCGATAATAATGAGCATGCCTTCTTTCAATGGTCGGGCTTAAAGTGGATATTTGATTGTGCTGAACCTTAACATGCTGTTGACAAAGCGTGTCAATGTTCTCTGTTTCCAAACTAGTGATTTTTTTGTGGCCATGCAACGGTATAGTCAGGAGACTCAGGCCAGGCAGTGGTGTTCAAGGCTGGTTTATGCGTATCTGTTTTAGGATAAAAAAAGCCCCCGCCATTATGGTGGGGGCTTTGGATTGGATAAGTGGGTAGCGCTAGCCAACGATAGATTTTAAGGCTTCCACATAGAGATCCATCTCTTCTTTGCTGCGTTTCTCAGTGACTGCAATCAGGAGGCCGTTGTCCAGACCGTAGTCGAAGCGGGTGAGGTTGACGCCGGCAAAGATCTGTTTCTCACGCATTTTATCAATCACAATCTGCGTGTCCACCGAGGTTTTAATGGCGAATTCCTTGAAGAACGGCCTGTCGTAGAGCATCTCCACACCGTCCAAAGCGCTTAGCTTCTCGGCCAGATAGTGGGCCTTCTGCATGGAGTACTCGGCCACGGCGGGAATTCCCTGTTTGCCCATAAGGGCCATGTAAACCGTGGAGGCCAGCGCACAGAGCTGTTGGTTGGTGCAGATGGATGATGTGGCTTTGTCGCGGCGGATATGCTGCTCACGTGTCTGCAGGGTCAGTACAAAACCACGCTGGCCTTTCTTGTCAACAGTGACGCCGGCCAGGCGGCCCGGCATGCGGCGCACCAGTTTCTTGTTGACTGTAAAGAGGCCCAGGTAGGGACCGCCAAAGTTGAGGCTGTTGCCCAGACCCTGGCCTTCGCCTGTGGCCACATCGGCGTTGTAGCTGCCGGGGGCTTTGAGCACACCCAGGCTGATAGGATCTACTGAAACCACGTAGAGCGCGCCGGCCTCGTGGACGATGGCTTCAATCTCTTCCACTTCTTCCAGGTTGCCGAGGAAGTTGGGGTGTTGAATCAGGACGCCTGCCGTCTGATCATTGATACGGGCCTTCAGGGCTTCAATACTCAGCATGCCGCCATCGAGGTCGATCTCAATCACATTGATGCCTGAGCGATGGCAGTAGGTGTCTACCACGCGGCGGTAGTAGGGATGCACAGATTTGGCGATGAGAATATCGGGACGTCGGGTCTGGGCATGCACCAGGAGGGCGGCTTCGGCCATGGCCGTGGCGCCGTCATACATCGATGCATTAGAGACATCCATCTCTGTCAAGTTGGCGATCATGGTCTGGTATTCGTAGATGACCTGGAGGTTGCCCTGGGCCACTTCGGGCTGGTAAGGCGTGTAGGCAGTGTAGAACTCAGGCCGAAGTAGAATATGATCGATGGCTGCGGGCACGAAATGGTCGTAGGCACCGCCGCCGAGAAAACAGAGATGCGTCCCGGCGTGCTTGTTGGCGCCGGACATCTGTTTGAGCCGTTTGGTGATTTCCCACTCGGAGAGGGGCGCTGGAATATCCAGCTCTCCTTCATAGAGCGCTTCCTTGGGGATGTTGCTCAGCAATTCTTCAAATTCAGAGACGCCGATGGTCTCAAGCATGGCTTTACGGTTGTCGTCTGTGACGGGGATGTATGGCATATGAACTCCTCTGACAGGCAGCCTGTGGCTTGGCCTGTGAATCATAGAACGATGGATAATTGTGCGTGCCAAGAAAATAAAATATAGGCAATTATGCACCGCTTGTCAATATCAGTATTGGTCCAAATCGCTGAATTCTGCATTCTCCACCCAGGCCTCTGGACGGCCGACAAATTCGACCAGATTTTCAAGGAGGTGCTTGTGTTTTTTCTCTTCTTCGGCGAGTTTTAAGAGGATGTCGCGGTGATAGGGGTTGTCCGTGGCCTCGGCTTTTTCCTCGTAAAACTGAATGGCGGCTATCTCGTCTGTGACGGCTTTTTGATAAGCCTCCGCATAATGCTGGCCATCAAAGTCAAAGGTTGTGCCACTTTCTTTCATCTCTAAGAAAATGGTCTTGGCGTTGTCAAGAATCGGGTCGTCGCAACCGTCGGTACAGGGGCTCTTTGTCTCCATCTCCTCAATAACCTTAAGATGTGCTTTCTCGCCGTCGGCGAGCAGGTTGAGGATGGCGGTCAGCCCTTTGTCCGGCGCAGATTGGGCCAGTTCCCGGTAATATTTTTCTCCGTCAATCTCCAGTTGTTTGGCAAATGAAAAGATCTGCATGGTGTCCCTCCCACTGTATTAAGATTGAAACGACGCACTCATGAGAATGGCGCCGCTGACCGCCACATTGAGCGATTCAATTTTTGCGACATTCATGGGTATACAGATGGCTTTGTCAGCCAGTTCCAGGAAATGTGGCGATGGGCCTTTGGCCTCATTGCCCAACAGGAGGAGGAAGTCAGTGAATTGCGTCAGTTCAGAAGGAGCATGGCAGGCGTTGACATCGGCCACTACCAGCGGTCGTCCCGATTGCCTGAGGGACTGTACCACGGTGAAGACCGCGTCGGTTTTTCTTACCCAAAGGGCCCCCAGAGCACCGGCCGTGGCCTGCACGGCCTTGGGGCCAAAGGGGTCGGCTGAGCCCTCTGAGAGCAGCACGCCGTCAAAGTCAAAGGCGGCGGCAGAACGGATCAGTGTGCCCACGTTGCCGGGGTCCTGTACATCATCCAGTACCAGAATACGGCGGCCCGGCGGGTTGGGCAGTTCTCCGGAGTAGACATCATGAGGCAGCCGCAGTACAACGGCCAGGCCCTGTGGCGTGGTGGATGCGCAGACCTGGCGCATCTGTTTTTCCGTGAGCTGGCGAGAGGGCCGCCCGCTGTCCCACGCCGGACAGTTCTCCACGTAGAGCAGCTCGTCAACGGCTTCAGGCAGATTGCGGAGGATCTGCTCAACGGCCCGCAGGCCCTCCACCAGAAAGAAGCCCTCAGCCTTTCGGCCTCTGGCTTTGTGCAGGCTTGCATACCATTTCAGGGGGCGGAGTGCGCTCTCTGTCGATTGAATCATGCGGTGTCGCCCCCCAGGTCGATGACGAGATGATGTCCCATCCAGCGGTTGAGGCCGATGAAAATCGTCAGAATGATAGCCCACTGCAACAGGCAGGTGGTCACGGAGAAGGCGGCAAAAGGGTTCCACCACTGATCGGTTCTGCAGGCCAGAGAGAACCACCAGATGAGCAGGGCTGATGCGGCCAGCGGGATAAAGTAGCGGATGTTGCGATCCCACCAGGCGCCCAGGTTCCAGTCGCTGTGGTCCGCAAGGATCTCCTCACGCCGAATTTTTTTGATGCCGTGGCGCATCAGCGTGATGGCTACAAAGGCGCCGGAGACCATGAGCCCCACGCCCCAGACAAAGTCTTGATTCGAGAGAAAACTCAGGCTGCGCGCCGAGGGAATACCCAAAAGATAAACCACGGCAATGACGATTTTGATCGCCTTTGACCGTTTGAAACCTCTGTCCACCAGCACACGTGTGGGCAGTTCCAGCATGGCAATGAGGCTGGAGAAGCCGGCGAATGTCAGACCCAAAAAGAAGAGCACGGCCAGGGGGTGGCCCAGGAACATACGGGCGAAGAGCTGGGGCATCCAGATGAAGGTGAGGCCGGTGGAGGCCGGCCCGGCGGTTTTCATGATCTCCAGTACCTCGGGGCGTGTCATGCCCATCTCGTTCTGGAGGACGGCGAACACCGTCCCAAAGATCATCAGCGCAGCCACAATTGAAACCATGTTGTTTCCAATGCCGGTGGTAAAGGCGTTCTTCACGGCGCCGTGTTCTTTTTTCATGTAGGCCGCGTAGGTCATGAAGAGGCCCCATCCGGCGCCGGTGTCCCAGGCGTTCTGTGTGAGGGCCTCCAGCCAGAGCCGAGGCCGTGCCAGCTGGCTGAGCTGCGGGGTGAAGAGATAGGAGACGCCGCTCCAGGCGCCGGGCAGGGTCAGAGCGCGGATCACAGCCAGGAGCACAATGGCCAGCAGTGTGGGAATCAGGATTTTATTGACACGTTCAATTGAAGACACCCCTTTCCAGATGGCCCAGGCGCCAAAGGCCATGGCGCCGGCGTGTGTGAGCATGGGCCAGGCGCTGGATTGAAAACCGTTCCATATGGCCATTGAATCTTCTGTGGTGGCGGGAAGGTTTCCCGTGAGCATTGTCACAAAATAGTAGATGCACCAGCCCACAATCACGGCGTAGAAGAAACAGATGGCCGTGGCGACAAAGGCGACAAAGGCACCCATCCAGGTGTGTTTCTTGCCGCCGGCCAGGGCCATGGTGCCCACCACGCTGCGGCGGTATTTCCGGCCCAGGGCGTACTCAGCAATAATCAGCGGGATAGACCAGAGAAAGAGAAAGATCAGCCAGGCGATGAGAAAAGCCCCGGCGCCCTGCTCGCCGCCCATCTGTGCGGCAATGCGGGGGAAACGCCAGATGTTGCCCGTGCCCACGGCAATGCCCAGGGCGCTGAGCAGAAGGCCCAGGCGTGAGGAGAATCGTTGTTCAGTGCTGGCATCAACTTGCTTTGTCATACAGCCTCCAACGGAATTCAGGGATGGTGTCGCTATTGCGTAACGGGAATGGTCGGGTGATGAGGTGCACTAAAGAATATAATAAACCACCGTGGGATTGCAAACAGGGAAATTGGTTGCCCCTGTGGCAAGTTGTATTGTGAGAGTGGGTTTAAGTGGCCTGGTTTTTTGAGTGCTGACTTGTCACAAGGTGGAGCAGGTGGCGTCTTTTTATAAAAAAAGCCCCGCAACAATGCTGCGGGGCTTTTTATTGTCGTAAATAGCGGATTAGCCGATGAGTTCTTTATATTTCACGGCATCCATCAGGTTGCCCAGTTCGGCGGCGTCGGCCACTTTAATCTTGAGAATCCAGCCTTCGCCAAAGGGGTCTTTGTTGATGAGCTGGGGGTCGTCTTCCAGGGCGCCGTTGACCTCGGTGACCTCACCGGAGAGGGGACAGTAGAGATCGGAAACAGCCTTGACCGCTTCAATGTTGGCGCAGGGCTGGAACTGCTTTGTCGTATCGCCTACAGCGGGCAGTTCAACAAAAACGATGTCGCCCAGTTCACCCTGGGCATATTCGGAGATACCGATGGTGGCGGTATCTCCTTCAACGAGTACCCACTCGTGTTCTTTGGTATAATGCATATTTTCAGGTACGTTCATGGTCTCCACCTATACTTTAAGTGAGGGTTTCAAGTGTATGCTGCAACAAAATCAGGTTGATCACAGTATGAACCGAAGGAGTCAACCGATGGGCTTATTTGACCCGTTCGACGTACTCGCCGGTGCGTGTGTCTACTTTGACGCGTGTTCCTTCTTCCAGGAACAGGGGCACCTGGATGATGGCGCCGCTCTCCAGCGTGGCCGGCTTGGAGCCTCCTGAGGCCGTATCGCCTTTGACGCCGGGATCGGTCTGGCTGACTTCCAGTTCTACAAAGATGGGGAGTTCCACCACCAGGGCCTCTTCACCGTTGAAGAGAATCTCCACGTCCATGCTCTCAATCATCAGCTTGGCGGCATCGCCCACCACGGCAGCGTCCAGCTCCACCTGGTCGTAGGTGTTGTTGTCCATGAAGACAAACTGCTCGCCGGAGGTGTAGAGAAACTGAAAGGGTTTCTTCTCAAGGCGGACATCGTCTACTTTATCGCCGGAGCGGAAAGTGCGTTCAATGACGCGCCCGGTCTTGACGTTTTTCAGCTTGGTCCTGACAAAGGCGCCGCCTTTACCGGGCTTGACGTGCTGAAACTCAGAGATCGAATAGAGGTCGCCATCCATTTTAAAGACAAAACCGTTACGAAAATCGGTTGTTGTTGCCATGCGTTATTCACTCCACATTGATACAATTAACTTTGACACATAATGTAATCGAAAATTGAGACTTTGTCAACTGCCGTTTGCGGTCAAACTTTGCTTTTTGCACGACGATGACAATGGCTTCAGCAATGGGGGTTTCATTCTGGGGTTGTGGTTAATGGCGGTCTTACATATGGCAATGTTTGCGATAGTTCTTGTTGAAAATTACCGGTCGGTACGTTATTTGCATATTGATCGGGATCAAGAACTATTAATGATTGGATTCCCTCAATGAAAACCCGATTTTCTCTGATTCTGCTTATCGGCCTCTGTTCTGTACAGCTTTTTGCGCAATCCTGGACAGTCACCCATACCGGTGATACCGGTGCGGGATCGCTCCGTCAGGCCATTGTTGAGGCTGTCGTACATGCCGGTGCCGACACCATTCGATTTGCCATCCCCGCTACTGATGCGGGGTTTGACGGCAGTATCTGGACCATTCGCATGGCCTCGCTGTTCTTAAATCTGAGCGGTGACAGCCTGGTGATTGACGGGGAATCACAGACGCTTTTCGGTGGCGATACACATTCTGAGGGACCGGAAATCTTTATCTCCGGTGAACTGATGGGCGACGATACGCACGGCTTCTCCATCACGGGGCCGCATCATGTGATCCGGCATCTGGGTTTTGTCGGTTTTAAATGGTATGCGCTGGCCATCTGGCGGGAGACGGCCCTGGGGAATCGTATCTCAAATTGTTATATGGGTCAGCACATTGTAGGAGAGGACACGCTCAGAAACCGCACGGGCATCTACATGGCCCAGGGCGCCGCACAGAATGTCATTGAAAACAGTGTGTTCTGCGGTCATATCAGCGATGGCATTCACGCCTCAAATGTCCATCAGAACGAGATCACTGGCAATGTTTTCGGGCTGGCGGCTGATGGCGTCACCTTGATGGGCAATGGCGGTGAAGCCATCGACTTCAGAGACGGCGCTTCACAGAATTGCGTGGGCGGTGTGGATGAGGCAGATCGAAATATCATTGTTGGAAGCGGCTATTCAGGGATTGCCATCGGCGGGGCAGGTACTCGGGAGAATGAAGTGGTCGGCAACCTGATCGGCCTCCATGGCGATGGGGAGACGCCCCATGCCAATGCAACGCACGGCATTCACATTTACGGCGGCGCCACGGCCAATATCATTGGCATGGAGAACGCAGGCAATGTGATTAGCGGCAATGCACGCATGGGCGTGAATATCAGCAGCGCCGGTACGGACAGCAATGCTGTGGCGTATAATCGTATTGGCCTGGCAGCAAATTCAGACACGGCTGTGCCCAATGGCGAGGCCGGTATGCGCGTCACCTCCGGGGCTTCAGACAACACCGTGGGCCCCGGCAATCTGATTCACTATAATAGAGGGCCCGGCCTCTGGGTCGTCGGCGACACCTCGCTGCGGAACACCATCACGCGTAACAGCTTTTCGCATAATGAGGCCGCGGGTATCGATCTGGTGGCCGGCGGCAATGGCGGCATAGCGCCCCCTGTCATGACGGGCCGTGCGCCTTTGGCAGGCAGTACGCAACCCGGCGCCTTGGTTGAACTTTTTTCAGATACTGGGGATGAAGGCCTGACATATGAAGGGGAGACATTGGCAGGAGATGATGGCCTCTTTACTTTCGAGGGGACGCCGGCCGGCCCCTATGTGACAGCCACGGCCACAGACAGTGACGGCAATACCTCTGCTTTCTCTGTCGCCCAGCCAGTGGGCAGCATTCTCGTGACCCACACGCTGGATGTGGGAGAGGGATCGCTTCGCTGGGCGCTGGCCCAGGCCAATGCCCACGCCGGCCCGGATATCATCGACTTCAATATGCCTCAGACTGATCCCGGTTTTGACGGCACGGTATGGCGCATACAGAATCTCTCCAACCTGCCGACGCTCTCCGAAGGACAGACCACAATTCGCGGCGCCTCTCAAACCCTGGCTCAGGGAGAGACCAATGCGGCAGGGCCGGAGGTCATGCTCGACGGCAGTCAGTCCAGTGAGGGCAACGGTTTTTCAGTGGTCTCCGCGCACAACCAGATTTCCGGAGTCATTGTCTCTAATTACCGCGACTACGGTATTGCCATCTACGGTCACGCCGCACGGCACAATGTAATCACCGGCTGCTACGGCGGCACCACGCCCGACGGCCTGGGTTCCGAGGGCAACCGTATTGCCATACTCATTGATGACGGGGCAGACTCCAACCGTGTGGGCGGGCCCACAGTGGATGAGCGCAATGTGCTCTCCGGGAATCTCAATGACGGGATTCACCTCGGCGAATCCGACTACAACGTGATTATCGGCAACTATATCGGCACCGACCCTTCGGGTATGCTGAATAACGGGAATGGCGCCGGCGGATTGGGGGACGGTGTGGACATCCGTAACACGGCGCAGTACAATGTTGTCGGTGGATTCACGCCAGAGGAGCGTAATCTCATCTCCGGCAATGCCAGCGTGGGGGTGCGCTTTCACCTGCCCGAGACCTCGTTCAACCGTGTGGTGGGCAACTGGATCGGCCTTGACGCCTCCGGAAGCGGCGCCCTGCCCAATGCATTGTACGGCGTGTTTATTCATGAAGGCTCTGCCAGGAATATCGTGGGCGGTACAGAGCCGGGGGCACTTAACGTCATCTCCGGCAATACGCTTTACGGTGTGAATATCATTCATGACGGCTCTGACCACAATCAGGTGCTGGGCAACTGGATCGGCCTGAACGCCACAGGTGATGCAGCGGTGCCCAATGGGATTTGCGGTGTGCACGTGGCTGACCATGCCACGGACAACATCATCGGCCCGGCCAATGTGATCAGTGGCAATGTGGCGCATGGTATCATGGTGGAGGATGAGAGCGCCGACCGCATGCGGATTTCAGGGAACTGGATCGGCTTGCTGCCCTCTGGGGCGGACACGCTGGCCAATGGGGGCTGGGGTGTGCTGATCACAGAAGGCGCGGATCACACCCGCATCGGCGATGCCGAGCTGGGTGGGAATCTCATCTCCGGCAACCGACAGGGCGGTATTGCGCTGCTCCAGGGAGAAAGCGATTCCGCTCATGTCGCCGAGAACCGAATCGGTTTGAACAATGACGGCAGTGCGGCGCCCGGCAACGGCGGGCCGGGCATGCAGCTCTCGGGCGCCTCTCATCAGATCAGCGGCAATACTGTGGTTGCCTCCGGCGGCCATGGATTGGCATTGACTGCGGTTATTGGCGCCAGGATCGATGACAATAATATTGGCTGCGATGCCGATAACCAACTGTTTCCCAATGACAGCAGCGGCGTGGCGGTTTTTGCCGGTTCACTCAACGATACACTGGGACCGGGCAACCGAATTTGGGGCAACGGGCGCTACGGCATCGAATTGCGTGACGCCACTGTCACCGGCCTGATGCACACACAGAACAGCATTGCCGGACACAGTGGGGCCGGTGTTTTTCTGGCTGCCGGCGCCAACAACGGCGTGACACCGCCGGTACTTGAGTCAGTGTCGCCGCTTATCGGCCATACACTTCCCAACGCCACTGTGGAGCTCTATTCGGATGACACCGATGAAGGCGTGTTTTATGAGGGGACTGTAATCGCAGACGGTCAGGGGCGGTTTGTCTATGAGGAGCGGCTTGAAGGGCTCTATATCACGGCCATCACCAGAGATGATGCCGGCAACAGTTCGGTTTTTTCCGCGCCGATGATGGTGGGTGAACTGATTGTCACGCACAGCGGCGATACGGGCCTGGGTTCGTTGCGCTGGGCCATTGAACAGGCCAATCTCCGCCTGGGAAGCAGTACCGTCGAATTTCAGATCCCGCAAACCGATCCGGGATTTGACGGACAGATCTGGCGGTTGCAGCCGGCATCGAATCTGCCGGTAGTCATCGATGACAGTACCTTTATCCATGGCGAGTCACAAACCCATTTTGCAGGAAATTTGAATACGGCCGGGCCTGAGATTGTACTGGACGGTGCAGAGAGCAGCGGCGGTGTCGGCCTTGAGATCGCATCGGGTTCAAACCGGGTCTCCGGGTTGACAGTAGCAGGTTTCACTGATGCCGGTATTGCGTTTTCCGGTGCGACAGCCCGGAACAATAGACTGACAGGATGTTTTATCGGGACCACGCATGACGGGCGAGGCGCAGCGGGGAATGATGTTGGCGTACGCCTGAACAGCGGCGCTGCGGCAAACCGGATTGGCGGTGAAACGCTTGCTGATATGAATATTATCTCTGGCAATATCGGCACCGGACTGTTGATTTCCGCATCGGACAGCAATGTTGTGGTGGGCAACCGTATCGGCACAGACGCCACAGGATTTCTCGCTGTGGGCAATGGTGTTGACGGTATCGGCCACGGTGTGAGGGTCTATGAGTCCCTTGGCAACCAGATTGGTGACGATGGTGAAATGACGCGGAATCTCATCAGCGGAAATGAAGGCACAGGGCTGGATATCCGGGGTGAAGGCACAAATGAGAATTATATCCGGAATAATTGGATTGGGGTCGATGTCACAGGGTGGCGTCCGCTTGCCAATAAGGGGGACGGTATCAGAGTTTCAGGAGCGGCCGTGGGCAATACTGTCGGTCCTGAGAATCGAATTCGGTTTAACCGGGGCTGGGGTGTCAACCTTGTGGACAGTGATGTACAGCAACTGACGATGACTGAGAACAGTATTTCTCGCAATGATTCAGGGGGCGTGTTCATTCATGCTGAGGCCAATGGGGGTGTTCAAGCGCCTGTCATCAGCGGGGTTGATCCGGTGACGGGCACGGCAGCTCCAGGCGCCACTGTAGAAATTTTTTCCGATTCTACCCGTCAGGGGTGGCAATATGAGGGGAAGGTCACTGCAGATGATCTGGGTGGCTGGCAGTGGGACGGCGCCCCTGACGGGCCTTTTATAACGGCGGTGATGATCGATGGGCAGGGCAACACCTCCGCTTTTGCTGAGCCGTTGCCCCTGAACTCAGCCGTGGTACCGGGTGCAGCCATGCCAACCGCGTTTTCCCTGGGACAGAATTATCCCAATCCCTTCAATCCCGTCACAAATATTGAATACGATGTCCCTGTGAAGAGCATGGTTAAGCTCATCGTTTACAATATCTTGGGTCGACCGGTTGCCGTGCTGTCGGAATTTGATCATGCGCCAGGACATTATCGTGTACAGTTTGATGCCAGTGCACTGCCTTCGGGAATATACTTCTGCAGGCTGCAGTCTGAACTCTTTTCATCAGTGAAAAAAATGATCTTACTGGAATAACGAGCCTAGCGATACAGACGGACCTGTGGGCGGTCTGTCCAGAGGGCATGGCCCGGAACTGTATCTGTCATGGCGCGATCATTGCAAAGTTTTTGACGCCTTGCCGCCAGAAACTCCTTGACAAGTCAGGGCCGTATTGGTATATTTTATTCGTATAAACAAGGGAGATCGCCTATACAGGTTCGTTACAGGTTATGTGGAGCAAGTGACATTCTTTAAAATATTTGAATGACGTCATTCCATTGACCGTGACGAACTTTATGCATATTTATGGCCGATGCTTAAAGTTCTCGGATGAATTCTTATTGAACTTTAGGAAATCGGCCATTCCTGTTTATCTGGAGGAAGAAAATGAAAAAGAAATCGATGGCCCTGATCCTGGCCGTGACCCTGATACTGACCGGCAGTGTCAATCTATTTGCCAACAGCCGAGCAGCTGTATTGTTTCTTCTGATTTCCCCCGGCGCCCGCTCAGCGGGTATGGGTGAATCTTTTGTGGCAGTGGCTGACGATGCCACGGCCGTATTCTGGAATCCGGCCGGTCTTGCCTTTCAGCGCGGTCGCGAGGTGACTTTTATGCATGCCAACTGGCTCCCCGGCCTCTTGGGCGCCTCGTCAGATATGTACTATGAATTTTTGGCATATCGCCAGTATTTTGAAAGCCTCAGCGGTACATTGGGTGCCAACGTGACCTTTCTTAACCTCGGTGAGATGAACCGTACCGACGAAACCGGCCCTGAGGTGATTGATACATTTACAAGCTGGGACCTGGCCGTCTCTCTCTCCTATGCCACACAGGTGACCGAGGATCTCGGTCTGGGCGTGGGCATGCGTTACATCCGCTCCAATCTGGCGCCGGAGGGAACAGGCGAAGAGAAGGGCTCTGGTATCGGCACTGCTTTTGCTGTGGATCTTTCGCTGCTCTATAAATTTGGGTTTATTGATGGGTTGAACTTTGGATTGAATCTCTCTAACATCGGTCCTAAGATTACCTATGTCGATGCCTCTCAAGCTGATCCGCTGCCCACCAATTTGCGCATCGGTTTTGCCTACAAACTGCTTGATACCGAGTTCAATCGTCTGACAATCTCCGTAGATACCAACAAGTTGCTGGTGCATGAACGTGAACCCATCTTTGAGGCCATGGTCAATTCATTTGGCGATCCCATGCGGCAGCAGTTCAGAGAGCTGATCAGCTCTATTGGAGTGGAGTATGTCTACAACAATATGATTTCTTTGCGTACCGGTTATTATTACGATGAAGAAGGTCAGGTCAAATATCCGACATTCGGCGCCGGTCTGCAGTATGCGGCCTATCGCTTTGACTTTGCCTATGTGGCTGCTGAACAGGGCCATCCTTTGGCGGATACCATGCGTTTTTCTTTGAGTGCGTCTTTTTAAAAGATAAAAAGTCATGCCCTGAACGGGTGAGTAGTGTATACTGCCCCACAGTTTTTGTGGGGCAGTATTATATAAGAGGCTTGAGATGATGTGGAGGCGTCAATTGAAAAAAACAATTCTGATTTTGTTCGCATGGGTCTTGGCCGCCAGCAGTGTTCAGGCGCAGAACCAGGATGATGACGGCTATTGGGATCGCTCCCTGGCACTCAAGGCCGCCATGACAGAGGCGCCTGAAGCGGCGCTGTCCGTGCAGGAGACTGTGGCGCCGCAGTCGCTTTCAAGAATCGGCATACTCTTTTCTGCGGCGCTCCCCGGGGCGGGACAGGTTTATGCCCGCTCCTGGGTGAAAGGGGCTGTTTTTCTGGCCGCCGAGATTGCACTTTGGATGGGCAACCACCAGTGGAACAGCGAAGGCGAGGATCTGGAGGATGACTTCCACGCCTTTGTCGATGATGAAATGAATTGGAGTTATCAAAAATGGCATAATGCCTACAATTCGGAGGTTGACCCCTCCACCCATCATCTGCCCATGGATGAAGACGGGAATATTGTCAAGACGCAGCAATATTATGAGATGATTGGCAAATACGACCAGTTCAAGAAGGGCTGGGCCGACTGGCAGGAAGGTTCTCCCGACCTGACCCCGCTGCGTGACGAGTACGAGACCCTGCGTGATGACAGCAACCGGGCGTTTAAGAAGGCTTCATATTGCACCATGGCTATCTTGGGCAATCACATCATCTCCGCACTGGATGCGGCGCTCACCATTAAGAATGTGAATGCCAGGGCGCAGATGTCCATGATAATGACGCCGGGGTTGCGTGAACCGGTGCTGCTCTCCGGGGTGGCAATAAACTGGTAGACGATGGCACAATTATTTTCAAGCATTCGATATCGAAGGAGGCGGGCATTGCAATGTCTGTCTCCTTTTTTATATATTATTGCACTTCCTTTTGTCATCGATTCAAATTGGAGCCGTAATGATTCGCCTCTACAAAAAACACAAAGTGCATTTTTGGGTCTATTCGGCCCTGGGTCTTGTCGTCCTTTATACAGTCGTGGCCCGCGTCTCTGAGTCCAACGCGGTGTGCAGCAGTTGCCATGGCGACTTAAAAGAGGCCTGGGCCCATTCCACACACAGTGAAATCAGTTGTCGTCAGTGCCACATTGAACCCGGCGCAAAGGGCCAGCTCAAGGCCCATGCCGATGGCATGCATAACCTCTGGGTGTCCCTCACAAAAGGCAATACCATTCAACCCCATGAAGATCCTGTGCCCCTCAAAAACCAGCAGTGCCTGGCCTGCCACGCCGCCGTTCTTTTAGTCAATGAGTTGGGGCATGAGGATTTGCCGGAAAACAGCCTGAAGACGCAGGGGCTGGTGGTGGCGCATCGTCTGCATGTGGAGGATTATGAGATCTCCTGCGTGGAGTGCCACCGCGGTGTGACGCATCGTGATCCTGAAGAGATTGGGAAGTATCGCACAAACCGGCCGCTCATGCACAAGGACTGCGGCGTCTGCCACGACGGCAAATACTGGGAACGCTTTGATACACCGGTCACTGATCTGGAAGATCCGGCGCGCTGCACAGTCTGTCATCCGCGGTATCAGCCGTTGAAGAAGGCAAATGCGTCGTACTGAATCGAATGTTTATTGAGGACGGGTTGATCCCGTCCTTTTTTTGTTTTAATGTTAGCCCCCTTGAATATTAACTTGACATCGTCGATTTGATGTGATACTATGCGCTATGCCTTTTTTCTGGGCTATCCATAAGAGATTCTCATGATCAAGCGTTCATGGAGGCCGCAATGAAGCGATTCTGGCTGCTCCTGCCTGTGGTATTGTTCCTCGGGTTTTACGCGTCCCTGCAGGACATTCCCGCAGGCGACAAGGCACTGGGCACACGAGACTATTCGGATTTTGAGAAAGCCGAGGCGTGCAAGTCCTGCCACACGGATATTTACTGGCAGTGGGATCAGTCCATGATGAGCAAGGCCTACACCCATCACTGGGATGAGATTGAATACTTCGATCTGGCCGTGGCCCATGCCGAGAAAGTCCCTGCGCTCAAGCCCGTGGTCGATGGCTGCAACGGCTGCCACACCCCTTTTGCCTACCTGGCTGGCGATGTTACCCCGCCCCGCCCTTCTGAGAATTCCCGCGCCAATGAGTCGGTGAGCTGCGATCTCTGTCACAGCATTGTTGGTTTTGAAGGGGAGACGCCGCACAATTTCAGTTACAAAGTCAGTCCCGGGCGGACAAAATACGGCGCCAAGCCCGGTCTGGAGTCGCCGCATCACCACACTGCGGAGCTGGATATTTATAGGCAGGCCGAGTTCTGCGCCAACTGCCATAACGAGAAAGATCCTCACGGCGTGTGGGTGAAGTCGACGCATCTGGAGTGGCTGGAGGGGCCGTACAGCAAGCAGGGCGTGGCGTGTCATCACTGTCACATGCCCAAGGCGCGGGGCCGCTCGGCCAAGATGGCGGATGAAGACGATGTGGCCCAGCATCTCTTTCACGGCGGTCACGATCCCGGCAAGGTGAAGGGCACAGTGGAGCTGCGCATGCATCCCGATGAGCGCGAGGTGGAGCTCGACGGCACTGTGGTCATCCAGGTACAGCTTTTCAACGGCAAGACCGGGCATAAATTCCCCACAGGCTCTGTGGAAGACCGCCTGCTCTGGCTGCATGTGGAGGCCGTTGATTCAGAGGGCAAGGTCTATCACCTGCCCGTTGATAAAAAAGGCTTTGAAGGTGAAGACTACACCGTCGGGTCAGACGTGCTGGCCTATCAGGACATGGGTGTGCCCAAGGGTCTCAAAGATTTCCCCGGCGTGCAGCGCGACGGCATCCCTTATGGCGACCGCATCTTTCGCATGCCTTACTTTGATCCGGAAGGCCGTATGACCATCATGCAGTGGAACACCCAGTCGCTGGGCGTGGATTATCGCATTGGCCCCAGGGAGACAAAGATAGAAAATTTCACATGGACGTTGCCAGATGACATTGCCCCGGGCAGGGTCACGTTCACGGCGGCGCTCAATTATCAGCTGCTGGTCAGGCCGGTGGCCGAGTTCCTGGGCGTGCCCGAGGAGGAGAGCGCCATCACCGTGGTGAATACACAGTCCACCTGGATAGAGGTGTATGAGTAATCGTCGCCCAAGTCGAATTACAGCGCCACAGAGGCAGGCGCCTCTGCGGGGCGAAAATAAGGAGGCTCGAATGAATAGAAAGTGTATGAGTGTAATCGTCCTGCTGATTCTAATCATCGGCGTACAGACTTTGCATGCCATACCCGCCTTTGCGCGGCGCTACAAGATCTCCTGCACCACCTGTCACACGGTGTTCCCCCAGCTCAAGGCCTACGGCGATGAGTTTGCGGGCAACGGCTTCATCATCAAGGAAGAAGAGAAGGCACGCGACTATATCTCTGCCGGCGACCCGCTGCTCTGGCTGAACAAGGACTTTCCCGTGGGCGTGCGCTTTGATGCCTACGGCGTTTACGATGAAGACCAGCATGTGGACAAAGACCTGCAGACACCCTGGGGCGTGAAGCTGCTCTCCGGCGGGACGCTTTATAAGAATATCGGTTATTATTTCTATTTCTACATGTCGGAACGGGGTGAAGTGGCCGGCGTGGAGGACGCCTACATTCACTTTGACAATGTGTTTGGATCGGCGCTGGATGTGATGGTGGGTCAGTTTCAGACCTCGGACCCGCTGATGAAACGTGAGCTTCGATTGACGTTCGAAGACTATCAGGTCTACAAGACGCGCATCGGCGCCTCGGGCACCAACCTGGCCTATGACCGCGGGGTGATGCTGGTCTACGGCATTGAAAAGACCGGCACAGACCTCATCGGATTCATTGTCAACGGCAATGGCAGGGCCGAGGCCGGGGCCAATAAGAAATTTGATTCCGACGGGCTGAAGAATGTCGGCTTCAGGGTCAGTCAGGCCCTGGGTGATATCGCCTCTGTCGGCGGGTATTTTTACAGCGGCAGGGAGCGGCCTCTGGGCAGCGGCTTTGAGAATAAGATCCGCTACTACGGCCCCGATGTGAGCGTCGGCATGGGCCCTGTGGCGTTTACCGGCCAGTATCTGATGCGCAAAGACTCAGACCCGCTCTTTGCAGGCGGCACGGAGATAGAGACCACGGGGATCTGCGCGGAGATGGTCTTTTCGCCGCAGCTGGACAATTCGCGTTTCTTTCTGACCGGGCTCTACAATAAAGTTGACTCTGAATTGCCGGGCTTTGACTATGAAACGGTGACGCTCTCCGGCACCTACCTCATCGCCAGGAATCTCCGCCTCATTGTAGAGGGCACGCGGGATCTGATTCACGACAGCAACCGTCTGGTACTGGGTACGGTCAGCGGATTTTAGGGGAGCTATGAATTATTCGGATTTGGAAAAACGATTACTGACCCGGCGCGGCGCGGTCAAGGAGATGCCCTTTGGCCCATCGGCCGTGGTGTTCAAGGTGATGGGCAAGATGTTCGCCCTGGTGGGCTGGAATGACGAGCCGCTGCGCCTGGCGCTGAAAGGCGATCCTGAGGAGGCGGAGATGCTCCGGGCGGCCCATGCGGCCATTGTCCCGGCGTATCACATGAACAAACGCCACTGGAGCGACCTGCATCTCGACGGTTCGCTTCCTGAGGCGCTGGTGGAGGAGCTGATCGATAAGTCATACAGTCTGGTCGTCAAGGGATTGAAAAAGGCGGATAGAGAGGCGCTGGCGGGGTGAGGTGAGTGTGTTTATCGGTATAAAAAAAGGGCGGCCCGCTTTGGGGCCGCCCTTTTTCAATGGATCATATGACGCGTAGAGACATCGCATGCGATATCTCTACAGCAATCGGTTGGAGTCAGGCGTAACTGTGCAGCCCTGAGAGCAGGTAGTTGACGCCAAAGAAGGTGAAGAGCACGGCGATAAAGCCCGCAATCGATAAAATCGCTGCACGCTTACCGCGCCAGTTCCGTGACAGTCGCGCATGTAGAAAGATGGCGTAGACCATCCATGTCACCAGCGACCAGGTCTCCTTGGGGTCCCAGGACCAGTAGTCGCCCCAGGCTCGGCTGGCCCAGACCGATCCTGTGATGATGCCAATGGTTAGCATGAGAAAGCCGATGGCATTGGCCTTGTAGATGATTTCATCGAATTGATCAGTTTTGGCGGTGTTATCGTCACCTCGCAGTTTTAAAAGCAAAGCGATGGCCGCGCCAAAGGAGACGGCAAAGGCGGCGTAGCCCAGAAAGCAGGAGAGCACGTGATAGGTCAGCCAGTTGGATTGCAGTGCCGGGATCAGCGGTTGAATCTGTTGATTGACGTTCGGTGACAGCGAGGCGTAGGCCATGGCCATGGAGACCAGGGGAAAGACCATCACGCCCAGCACGCCGGTTTTGTAGTGGCGCTCCATGAGCAGATAGACCAGAACCATGCACCAGGAGAGGGCGGTAAGCGCTTCGTACATATTGGAGAGCGGCACATAACCGTGGCCGGTTTGTGTTGTCTCAGACCAGCGCAGTAGCCAGCCCAATATATTGATGACCAGGGCCGTCCATGCCGCGGGAATGAGAATTCTATCGGCGCCGGGCTGTTTGAAGAGCAGGCGGTAGAGGTGGCCCACGGACATGAGAAGATAGGCGAAAGTGCTGAGTCCCAGCAGGGTTGAGCTGTTCATGATCGGCTCTCCTTGTGGTTGTCTGTGTTCTTTTTTCTGCTGCCGGTGCATTTGTTGATGGCTGTAAACAGCTCGGCCATCTGCGGCTTGAAGGCCGCGTTGCGATTGGAAGAGGCGGCCACGGTGATTGTGGCCCCGTCGCCCGATTTTTCAATACGCACCCAGATGCGGCGATGCACGGTGAAGAAGATGACAAAGAGACCGGCGATGAGCAAGAGGCAGCCCGCCCAGATCAATGCCAGCCCCGGTGAACGGGTGAGTTGCAGGCCGGTGTAGTCTTTGCCGGAGACACCCATGAAGACAAAACGCCACGGGCCGGGCTGAGAGGTGTGAAAGTTGGCGTGGCGGGCGAAGAGCCATTGGTCGCCCAGGGAGTCGTCGCCGTCAAACAGCGTGAGTGAGACGGCCGGGTTGCGCATGGCTTCTGACCGGGTGTGCACTTCACGGTTCTCGTCCATGACAAAGTCGGGGACCAGGCGGTTGATCTGCACGGCGTATTGTCCGTCGCCCAGTGGCGTTTTTTCACCCAGTTTGAGCTTGAGACGTTCCGGAGGCCGGCTGGAATCGGCGGGCTGTACGCCCAGAAAGAGCGCATCGGTGTCGGGCAAAGTACCGTAGCTGGCCTGGTAGATGGTGACACCGCGGAAGCTGAGCGGGGCATTGACCTCAATCACGCGGCTCAAGATTTCACGTCCGTCCTCAAGAATGGTCAAGCGCGACTTGTAATCCTTGGGGCGCTGTGAACCGGCGTAGGTGGTGAGTTCAAAATCATCACAGCGGATCTGGAAGTCCAACGTCTCGCTTCTGTCATCCAGTCCCACCATCACCTGATTGGATGTCTCGCCTTCCAGCAGCATCATCGACCCCCGGAAGCCAAAGCTGGAGAGCACGGCGCCGGCCATGATGAGCAAGATGCCCAGGTGCACGGCAAAGAATCCGCTACGGCTGATCTTGCCCTTTTCGGCAAAAAAGGAGAGGCGGTCGGTACGGGCCTGGAGAATGGTCGGCTTGAATCCATGGGCCTTCAGGCGGTCGCGGATCTCATCGCCCATGGATTCTGTGTATCGCTTCACTGCCCACTGCTGGCGTAGGGCGGCTGTGTTGCATTTTTCGTCAATGACTTCATCGGGTTTTTCGGTCATGAGTCGCCAGAAAGCCGGCCATTTTTTTGTGGTACACGCGCCCAGGTTGAGGGCAAAGAGAATGATCAACAGCAAAAAACCAAAGGAATGATAGAGGTCGTCCATCTCCAGTGCGGTGATGAGCGCGGCGCTGCTGCCGTAGGCTGAGGTGTAAAATGCGGCGCCCTGGTTCTGGGGAATCAGTGTGCCGAAGATGGCGGCCACGCCAATGAGCACCAGAAGCCAGATGGTGAGCCGGGTCGAACTCAATGCGGTCTCGATTTTCTTTAAATGCAAACGGGCGTCCTCCCGTGATTTTGTTGCGTTGATGCTGTGAGGTTGGATGAATTTAATATACGTTGGGCGCTGTTGTTTTGCAAGGCCCATCGCGCAAATGCCGGCGATAAAAAAGATGTCAAGACCTTGACTTTCATGAGAAATCTGCGCATTTTAAGGCAACCCTGGATTGAATAAAGGAAGCCATCATGCGATTGAAACTGATTTTGACCCTTGTCCTGCTCGTCCTGCTGGCCGGTTGTGCCGGACGGTACCAGCCCCAGCCTGAACCCGAATTTCCCATTCAGTTTCTGGATGGCCAGTCCCTGACCCCCGTGGATTACGCCCAGGTGCTCACGGCGATGAAGTCGGCTGATGCGGTATTCGTCGGCGAGATTCACGACGACAGCCTCACCCATGTGGTGGAGCATCGCATTCTCGATGATCTGAGTTCAATCAGCAACCAACGGGCGGTGGCGCTGGAGATGTTTGAACGCGATGTGCAGGGCCTCTTGACCGATTATCTTGTCGGCACTATTTCAGAGGAGACCTTTCTCGCCGGGTCACGCCCCTGGGGGAATTACCACACCGACTATCGCCCTCTGGTGGAATTGGCCAAGAAACGCGGCATGCCTGTGCTGGCCATGAATGTGCCCCGTCGATACGCCGGTCAGGTGGCCATGCGCGGCGAAGGCGCCCTGGCGGCCGTCCCCGACTCTGAGAAAGTCTTCATCGCCCGTGAACTCAAAGCCCTGGACGATGAATACAAGAAGCGCTTCATGGATCAGATGGGCGGTATGCATCGGCCCAAGGCCATGCAGCGCGTCAGCCCTGACAATATCTACAAGGCCCAGTGCCTCAAAGACGACACCATGGCCGAATCGCTGGCCACGTTCATGGAGAACAATCCCAAGACAACCATCGTCTCATATCAAGGTGATTTCCATTCCGCCTTCGGTCTGGGCATCGTCAAGAAACTGAAACTCTTGAAACCGGACGTGAAGACCACGGTGATCTCCGTTGTCCCCGTGGAGGGGAACTGGAGAGAGATTGATGCCGAGTGGAAGGGCCGCGGCGATTTTGTCTTTGTGGTGCCCCGTCACAAGACAGGGCGATAGCGTCAGATGAAGCGGCTTCTCGTCACCGGCGGCAGCGGATTTGTGGGCACGCATCTGCTCAGGCGCGGCCGCGATCGATTTTTTCTGACGGCTGCAGTGCATCGGCGTCCGTTGTCGATTGAAGGCGTCGCCGCCGTGCCCTTTGATCTCGATGACGCCCGTTCCATTGATCAGGCCGTGGAGGTGGCCCAGCCCGATGTGATCATCCATGCCGCCGCCTGGGTGCACCCCGATGCCTGTGAGGGCGACCCGGGGTTGGCCCATCACCGCAATGCCGTGGCCACGGAGGTGCTGGCAGAGGCGGCTGAGCGGCTGGGCGCGCGGCTGATTTTCTGTTCCACGGATATGGTTTTTGAAGGAAGCACGGGTAATTATTCGGAAAACAGTGAGACCCGGCCCGTGAATGTGTACGGCAAATCCAAACTGACTGGGGAGAGATTCGTTCAGGCGATCTGTTCGGATTATGCCATTGCGCGCCTGGCCCTGGTCTACGGATCGACTGAGCCGGGGGGCAATTCGTTCTCAGAGGCCATACGGCGGCGCATCGTCTCCGGTGAAGAGCAGCCGCTCTTCACCGACCAGTTTCGTTCGCCCATACTCGTGACCGATCTGGCCGATGCGCTGCTGGAGCTGGCCGAATCCCAATTTGTTGGATTGATCCATCTGGGTGGCGCGCAGCGCACCGATCGCTACACCTTTGGCCGGACCCTGGCGCGGCTGCACGGCCTGTCCGAAACGGGACTGAAGCCCGCCTCCATCGTCGATGTCTCGCTCAAGGCCCCGCGTCCTGTGGATGCATCTCTGAATACGGCACAGGCAGAGTCGCTTCTCTCCACAAATCTGCGGGGCTATGAGGAGGGGTTGAAAGACGCCTGATTTTTTATCTTGATAATAAAAAGGCCCTCTCCACTGTGGAGAGGGCCTTTTTTAATGCGTCGGAATGATTTATTTTTCTCCGGCCAACACCTCGGCCACATTGTAAGCGTGGTCGATGAGACGTCGGTAGGCGTTGAGCAAATCCATGTAGATCAGGCTGACCATGGGGCTGGTGTGGTTGGCCTCCAGGCGTTCCAAATGGTTGGTCCTGAAGCGCTTGATGTGGTGGATCAGTGAATCGCATTCCGCCTTGGCGCGTACAAAGATCTCTTCGTCTTTGTCCTTGTAGGCCTGGGCCACATCCAGGAGAAAGTGTGTGGTCATGTCATGCAGTTCTAGAAGTTCTGTCTGTCCCACAGCGCTTAGCTTGAGGCCGTCGCCTTTTAGACGACAGATCAGTTTCAGGATACCGGCAATGTAATCGCTGATGGATTCATACTCATCGGCAATGCGCAGCTGTTTGCGCGCTTCGTCGGTCACCTGATGGGCCAGTGAGCCGCTCATGAGCTTACTGATAAACTCCACCACCTCTTTTTGAATCATGTCAATGGCGTTTTCTGTGTGAAAAAGCCGGTCTTCTCGTTTCTTGTCCTCCAGAGGATCCACAATGGCTTCCCGGAGTCGGGGCATCATGCCTGTGGTTTCATCGCCCATTTTATGAATTTCAGAACGGGACTGCTGAATGGCAATAGCCGCTGAGTCCAGCAGGCGGACGTCGAGATAGGTGAGATGGGGCTTTTCTTTTCTGTGCTCATCGGGCATGAGGCGGGCCACCAGGCGGGAGAAGGGGTTGATGGCCGGCAGGAGCAGCGAGAGCACAAAGAGGTTGAAGAAGGAGTGTGCCGTGGCGATGCGTGTGGCAATATTCAGTGTGTCCGGCGCTATTTTTCCCAGCAGCCAGAGATAATGATGGAATATGGGAATGAGTATCAACACGCCTGTCAGATTGAATAAAAAGTGGGCCAGCGCGGTGCGTTTGGCGTTGGTTGAGGCGCCCAGAGAGGCCAGCGCGGCGGTCACCGTGGTACCGATATTCTGGCCCAGCACCAGGGCGATGGCGGTTTCATAGCTCAGCGTCCCTGTGGTGGCCAGGGTGATCGTAATGGCAATGGTAGCGGAGGAAGACTGGATGACGGCGGTCACCAGTCCACCGATGAGTATGCATTTGAAAAGGCCCCAGATTGTATCCGGCTGGAACGCCGAGAGTGCCTGCCTGACCTCGGGCATGGTGCGCAAGGGGTAGAGACCGGTTTTCATCAGCTCCAGGCCAAAGAAAACCATGCCCAGCCCCAGAAAGACCATAGAGACATTGCGCACGCGTTCATTTTTACTGAAGAGAAAGAAGAGGGCGGCCACGCCGAGAATCGGCAGGCCGTAGTCGGCAATGTTGACGGCAATCAGCCAGGCGGTGATGGTGGTTCCAATATTGGTGCCCATGATCACGCCCACGGCCTGCCTGAGATTCATGAGTCCAGCGTTCACAAAGCCCACCACCATCACCGTGGTGACTGAGCTGGACTGAATCATGGCGGTGATGGAAGCTCCCACGCCAGCGGCCACAAAGCGGTTGTCCGTGACGGCGCGGATCAGGCGGCGCAGCCGAGATCCGGCCACGGCCTGCATCCCTTCTGACATGTGCTTCATGCCCAGGAGAAAGATGCCCAGTCCGCCAATGGCGCCGATGAGCATTTCAATTAGCAGTGATAAATTCAATCGATGTCCCTCTGTTTGATCTGACTGTCAATGCTGGACGCCAAAGCGTCGGCTTTACGAATAGGGCGGTGATCTGTTACAGGTCAATTCCGGCCTAAAGGTACAGTGAAAGACAGATGCAAATCAAGGCGTTTTGTTTGAATTCTCACGGTATTCAAACATAAATCAAACAAAAGGCGACAAAAAAGGCCCCCTTTAGAAAGAGGGCCTCGTTTGTAGAGAAAATCGGTTGTTTAGAGGTCTATAGGCTGATTGCCCTTTTTGTAAAATCCAATCATGTCAAAGGGGTTTGAGATGCTGGAGGCGGTGTTCTCCAGATGGGCGGCTACGCGTTTGAGGAAGCGTGCGTAGAGCACGTTGACAATGGTGCGCCGGGCGGAGCAATTCTCTTTCTTGGCCGCTTCTTCAAAGATGTAGCGATCAACTGTTTGACGGACAGGGTCCAGTGTGTGCATCAGGGTTTTGGCTGTTTCCTGATCGCCATCGCTGAAGGCCTGTTGCACCTTGCTGAACTGGGTCTCGATAAATGCGGCGGACTCCTTGAGTATCGGATCGATGGTGATCTCATCGTCTTTTTCGTACAGGTCGATGAGCTCATAGATATTTTTGGCGTGATCGCCGATGCGTTCGATGCTGATCACAATGGAGGTGAGCACCAGCGAGGCCACAATGTCCTGTTTGGGGTTGATGGAGAGATGCTCCAGAATTTTCCGGCGGATCTTTTTCTCCAGGCCGTTGATCTCCTTGTCCAGGTCGTAGATATCAAAGCCGGCCTGCTGGTTGTGCTCCAGGGCTCTGCAGGCTTCAGTGAAGAGTCTGGCCGATTTTTGGAACATGTTTTCCGTATCCTGAAGCGCCTGGGCAATGAGGTCGTCACGCTTTAAAATGGCGAGTAATTGTTTGAACATGGGTTAAAATCCTCCCTGTATCGAAAAAATGATGACGAGCGGGATAATGAAAAATATAAGAATTAAAAAGACCGGCGCCAAGACTCGGTGTTTAGAAAGAAAAAGTCCGTATTGTGTGGCGATGGTGATGGGCACGCGGCGCAGCGGGAAGAAGGCCACCGTTCCCATGACATTAAATGTCAGATGGGCAAAGGCCACGGTAAGTGCGGCCGGGCTTTTGGTGACCAGCGAGGCCAGAATGGCGGTAATCGTTGTTCCGATATTGGTGCCCAGCACATAGGGAAAGATCTCATCCACAGTCAGAATGCCGGCGCCCACAATGGGCACAATCAGCGATGTAGTGGCAGAGCTGGACTGGATGATGGCTGTCAGCATCAGGCCGACGGCCATGCTGCGCAGCGGGTTGCGGAAGAGATAGTGATGCAGCATGTTTTCCACCCTTCCGGAGATAATGCGTCGCATCAAATCCACCATGAATTTCAGCGCGAAGAAGAGAATGGCCAGCGCCAGAATTACCAGGGCCACGGCCACCACCCAGGTAGGGCCTTGAATGAGGCCCTGGAAGAGATCAGTAACGAGATGTGTTACCGGCTTGACAATGGCCTTCAGTGGGCTCATGAATTTGAAGCCGCCCACGTTATTAAATGAAGTGGACAGTGCGGTGGCAATTTTTTCAATCACATGGGTGGACATCTCCAGCGGTAGAAAAACGGCCACGGCCAGGAGGTTGAAGAAGTCGTGGACAGTGGCGCCTGCCAGAGCTTTTGAGAATTCTTGCTTGCGTCCAATATGGCCCATGGAGACGATGGTGTTGGTCACGGTGGTGCCGATGTTGGCGCCCATGACCATGGGAATGGCATGGGAGATGGAGAGTGATCCCCCCGCTACCAGCCCGACGAGTATCGACGTCACCGAAGAAGAGCTCTGCACCAGACTGGTGGCCACCACGCCAATGAACAGCCCCACCACGGGATGGGCCGTTGATTCCATCAGCTGTTTGGCAAAATCTTTTCCAAAGAGTTTGAACGCAGCACTCATGAGTTCAATGCTTACAAAAAAGAGATAGAGACACGCCAGAAAGGCGAGGACTTCGAGTATTCGAGTCCGGGTTTTCTCTGTCATGGTTGTTTTTTCTCCCCGCACAATGATGAGAAGTTTAATTCAATTTTCGCCAGAATCTAACCATCATACGATAGGAAATCAATGTTTTATCCCATCCTAACTTAATTCTAACAAAGCGACTGGAAGGGCTTGGTTCTTCCAAAGAGTCGGGATGGATTTTTTAAAAAAAATAGTTGTATTCCATCGGGTGATTCGCTATATTTATGCGCCATGACGGAGCAGACTTTGAAAGGCATTGTGTCCTCCATGGACCTGGGGCGAGGCGCTGTCCTCATCCGATTTGATGCCAAGGATCCTAATCAGGAAACTGAGTCGCTTCATCGTTTCTTTGACAGTCTGGAAGGTCGACCCATCTCGCAAGTGCTGATTGATATGCACGGCGTCGAAGAGCCCATTGCGTCACTGATCGCCCTGCTCATTGCAGGATCGGTAAAGATGCGGCGCCGGGGCGGTGATCTGAAGCTCTTGAATCTCTCTGATTCAGCGCGCAGTCACTTTTCACTATTTTCGCCGTTGACTTATCTTTCTATCGGCGCAGATGAGGGATTGATCGGACACCTGGGTGAGGATACCTCATTAGAGGCTTTCGATCAAGGTCAGTGTAACCGTGTCCGCCTTGAAGCCACTGTTGAGGCCCTGAATGAAGCTTTGGAATTTGTGCTTGAACGGGGTATCCACGCGGGCTTTGACAAGATTGAACTCAGCAAGCTGAAAATTGCTGTCTATGAATCGGCGATGAATGTAATAGAACACGGCTATGAGTTTGATCCGGGGCATTCACTGGAATTTGAGGTGAGTTTTAATTCCCCTCAATTCAAGGTGACCATAGGTGACAGGGGCAAGCCCTTTGATCTCTATGCCCGGCCCGATTACGATGTTGAATCGGCTTTCCATGAGAAGCGAGAGGGCGGTTTTGGATTATACATAATCCGCCGCTCAGTAGATGAAATTCATTATGAATCTGATATGAAGTCTGGAAACAGACTGACGTTGATAAAAAATGTGACAGGTGATACGGTTTAGTAATCGATTTGCCTGGTAAAAAATGGGCGATTAGCTCAGTTGGTTAGAGCGTCCCGATTCATATCGGGAAGGTCGGCAGTAATGAGCGGTTTTTATGCTTACATTCTGCAGAGTGACAAAACGGGTCGTTTTTATATCGGCTCAACACAAGACTTGCAGTCACGATTGATGCGCCATAATCGAGGATTTGTGAGGTCTACAAAATCGGGGACACCTTGGAAGTTGGTGTTTTCAGAGTGTTTTGACTCAAGAGAGCTCGCTGTTAGACGTGAGTTGGAAATAAAAAAGCAGAAAAGCCGAAAATACATAATCGGTTTGCTTGATAAAAATGAAATGTGACTGCCTTTTGGCAGATGTTATAAGATGGGCGATTAGCTCAGTTGGTTAGAGCGCTGGTCTCACATACCAGAGGTCGGCAGTTCGACTCTGCCATCGCCCACTAGCTAAGTTCTTTAAAAGTAGTCAATTAGTACAACATGCCATTTGGTTTGCTTTGTACGGAGTTGCATAGGTTTGTGCCAAAACATGTCTCACTTTTGGCCCACTTATGTCACAGCATTAAGCCTTTCCGCTTTAAGTGGAAAGGCTTTTTTGTTTCTATTGGAGCAGCATGAATCATTGAGGGCGGTGATTTAGTACGTTCCCGGCTCATTGTCCGGAGCAACGGTTCTGGGCGGTCTGCTGTATGCGTATTTGTAGGCTTTGATGTCAAGTGCGGTTGGGATGAAAACTGAAATTGGATCATTGTGCATGCTTGTGAAACCATTATAGTCGTCAACATGCGCCAAGCATGAAGCGGTCTCATGCAGCATTGCTGTTGCTGTAGTACTGTTTGCAAGAGTTACATAGCTAGATTTAATGCTTCCATCAGTACGCCCACGAAGACTGTAGCCGTTCTTCCCTTGGATGGAATCAAATAACATCGTCTGCTCATCCCCCAATACAGGCATGTCTGCTGTGGTCACCAGGTTCATCTCGCTGACAGTATAAGTGAGCAGCCCATTGGTTAAGTCAGCTATGATTCCATTATGCTCCCCTCCTGAATCGATGGTCAAGTAATCAAAGATGTTTTTCTTCGTTATTTCAATAACATTGTCCATGTTGATGTAAACCTCGGGTTTCTCAACCCAGCGGACAGTATACCCTCTTTTCCTGACCGTCTCATTAACAAACTTGATCACATCCGGGTCATTATCCAGCATGGTTTCAATCCCCAGATCATTCATGCCTTCATCAGCGGTCACCAGTTTTGTATGCGTCACAAAATTGCTGTCAGGGTCAGCTGTGATCATGGTGAAGGTGGTACTGGCAGATTTGGCCGCTTTATGACCTGCTTGAGACCAATCTATGGATTCCTGGTGCAAGGCCTGGCTGGGGGCTGTTCCGGCAAGTGTGCCTTTTAAGAATGTCATTTTGGCGGCAGCAACGGATTTGCCGTCACTGACCCGAA
>Ga0209692_10000543_pt1 | contig 82313 bp, 54 predicted proteins | sample tdDd472_FD_187129 | JGI IMG/M metagenome (GOLD analysis project Ga0209692, IMG submission 187129) | Marine sediment microbial communities from the Atlantic coast under amendment with organic carbon and nitrate - tdDd47.2 (SPAdes)... | ecosystem: Environmental > Aquatic > Marine > Coastal >...
AAAGTGGAGCAAAATGGACTTTAATTTCTCAACTGAAGGTAAAAATGAAATTGTAAAATATCACACAAAAACACAAAAACAATTAAGCAGAGCTTTAGAGGTTTTCGAAAGTGTAAATCTTGAAAAGGCTAAAGCCATGAAAGATAAGTATAGAGGATATCGAAATATGGAGATTGAACTCGAAAAACAGCATTTTGAAAGATTAAAGAATGAAGTAGTTGAGACAATATCAAGTAGTAAAACGCACGTTGAATTAATGACTATGCTTAGAGCAATTAATGGTCATGCTACAAATATTGCCAGGATCCTGCTAAAATGGTCGATAAAGGAATAATGTTTTATTGGTAATAAAAATTGATAAATCTTTTCATAGCTTTGTACTTCATTTAATACATTTTTAATGCAATCTATTCGCGAAATATATAAAATTGGCTATGGTCCGTCAAGTAGCCATACAATTGGACCTGTGCGTGCTTCTGTAATTTTTCTGGAAAAAAATCCTGAAATAGAAAACTTTAAAGTTACTCTTTATGGTAGTTTGGCTGCTACAGGAAAAGGTCACCAAACTGATGTAGCCATTGAAAAAGCTTTTTCACCTAAGAATGTTGAGATTGTATGGAAATCCGAAGAAGAATTGCCTTTACATCCTAATGGAATGTTGTTTGAAGCTTACGCCGTTGATAAAAAAACTGATGAGTGGATAGTATATAGCATTGGTGGTGGAGATTTGCGCGATGATTCAGGAATACTAAATGATGAAGTCGTTTATAAGCATAAAACACTTTCTGACATTCTTGAGTATTGTTACGAAAATGGAAAAACCTTTTGGGAATATGTCGAAGATTGCGAAGGTCCAGAGATATGGGATTTCTTAAAGGACGTATGGGAAATAATGAAAGGAACAATTATTCAGGGCCTTGATAATGAGGGAGTCTTACCTGGAGAAATTAAATTGCCACGTAAGGCAAGTACATATTTTATGAAAGCTCAGAATTCAAAGGGGGCAATCCAAAATCAAGGAATGCTTTTTTCATTTGCCTTGGCCGTTTCAGAAGAGAATGCAGCTGGAGGTAAAATAGTAACTGCACCAACTTGTGGTTCATCTGGAGTGTTGCCTGCAATGCTATATTATTTGGAAAGAGAAGAACATATTAATGAATCAAAAATATATAGAGCATTGGCAACGGCTGGTTTAATTGCAAATATTGTAAAGCGCAATGCATCCATTTCTGGTGCTGAAGTAGGTTGCCAGGGTGAAATCGGCACTGCATGTGCAATGGCAGCGGGAATAGCAGCACAAATAATGGGAGGATCGCTACGTCAGATTGAGTATGCTGCAGAAATGGGTTTTGAGCATAATTTAGGATTAACCTGCGATCCAATTTTAGGATATGTACAAATTCCATGTATTGAGAGAAATGCAATTGCTGCAGGGAAAGCATTAGAATGTGCTGTTTACGCTTTGTTTTCAGATGGCGGTCATAAAATATCTTTTGACGAAGCAGTGAAAACAATGGCCGAAACAGGAAAAGATATTCAAAGTGCATATCGTGAAACAGGAATTGGTGGTTTGGCAAAAAATTGGAAACCTTTTCATAAATAATTAAACAATTTTATAATTGTGTTGTTTGAGAGAACTATTTATAATTGAACTTAACAAAATAAGATAATATGTTTTCAGAAGGATTACTTTTTGCATTTGGATTAACACTTTTTGCGGGTTTATCAACCGGAATTGGAAGTGTCCTTGCCTTTTTTACAAAGACTACGAATACTAAATTTTTATCGATTGCTTTAGGCTTTTCTGCTGGAGTAATGATTTATGTTTCTATGATTGAAATTTTCTTTAAAGCAAAAGATTCTCTAGTTGCTGAAATGGGAATGAGAATGGGATCGTGGGTTACAGTGCTTTCATTTTTTAGCGGAATTTTATTCATTGCTTTAATTGATAGATTAATTCCTTCAGTAGAAAATCCTCATGAAATTCGCATGGTTGAGGAGATGGATGAAAAGGCTAAAAAGGAGCATAAGAATAAGAAATTAATGAAAATGGGAATGTTTACGGCTTTAGCTATTGCTATTCATAATTTCCCTGAAGGACTTGCAACTTTTACTGCGGCTTTAACCGATCCAAGTTTAGGTATTGCTATTGCAGTTGCAATTGCTATTCATAATATCCCTGAAGGAATTGCTGTTTCAGTTCCTATTTACTATGCAACAGGAGATAAAAAGAAAGCTTTTTGGTATTCATTTTTATCAGGACTCGCTGAACCTGTTGGTGCTTTAATAGGATACTTGATTTTAATGCCATTTTTAACTCCGACAATCTTTGGAATTTTATTTGCAGCAGTTGCCGGAATTATGGTTTTCATTTCCATTGATGAACTTCTTCCTGCAGCACGTGAATACGGAGAACATCATTTATCTATTTATGGATTGGTAGGCGGAATGGCCGTAATGGCAGTTAGTTTACTTATGTTTATATAAAAAGAAATATAGATATAAAAAAAGCCGAAACAATTCTGTTACGGCTTTTTTCTTTGCAATAAGTTATTTAAAAAGGCTTAAACCCAAATATATCTCTTACTTCTTTAATAGTTTTGTTTGCGCTTTCACGAGCTTTCTCAGCACCCATTTTAGCGACTTTGCGTAAATATTCATCATTCGATTTAATATCATTTATTTTTTCTCTTATTGGTGAGATAAAAATATTGATATCTTCGGCCAATTGTTTCTTTAAGTCGCCATATCTAATATCACAATTGGCATACTTTTCTTTAAAAAAATCAATAGTGCTTTTTTCCGAAACAACATCCATTAATGTAAATAGATTTTGAATTGGCTCTGGCATTTCAGAATTTATTTCTGTTGGTCCGCTATCTGTAACTGCTCGCATTACTTTTTTCTTAAGAGATTTTTCATCGTCAATAAGAAAAATACCATTCCCTTCCGATTTTCCCATTTTACCTGTTCCATCTAAACCAGGAATTTTAATCAAATTTGCACCAAAATTAAATGGTTGAGGTTCGGTAAAATATTCAATATTGTACATATTATTGAATCGACGTGCAAATTTACGAGCCATTTCAAGATTCTGTTCTTGATCTTTTCCTACAGGAACTTTAGCAGCGTTATGGATAAGAATATCGGCAGCCATTAATACCGGGTATGTTAAAAGTCCTGCATTTACATTCTCAGGATTTTTACGAACTTTATCTTTAAAAGAAGTAGTGCGCTCTAGTTCGCCTACGTAAGCATTCATATTTAGTAATAAATATAGCTCTATAACCTCAGGAACATCGCTTTGTAAATAAATAGTTGCTTTCTCTGGATCTAAACCGCAAGCCAAATACTCGGCTAATACTTGTTTTACGCTTCCGTGTAAGTCAGCAGGAGTTGGGTGTGTAGTTAATGAGTGATAATCGGCAATAAAGAAAAAACAGTTGTTCTCGTTTTGCATTTTTAAAAAGTTCTTCATTGCCCCAAAATAGTTTCCCAAATGAAGATTTCCTGTTGGTCTAATTCCACTTACAACCGTTTCCATAGTATTTTATTTAATTTATTGATTGTTTATAGTAATTTTGCAAAAGTAAAAAATGTTTATTAATAAATAAGCTTCTTTGATTGCTTTTAAATGTAATTGCAGTATAAGAAGATAAATAATAATAAGATGGTTGGCTTTGCAAAATTTTTATTGATAATATTTATCATAGTATTTATAATTAGAATAATTACCAGATATGTACTTCGTTCTTTTGTAAAGAATATGCAAGAGAACATTAATAATCAACAAAATCAAAATAATAATAAAAAAGAGGGTGATGTTACCATAAATACAAAACCTAAAGCTGGCAAAAAGATAGATAAAGATGAGGGTGATTATGTAGATTTCGAAGAAATAGAAGATAAATAATTCTAAATTTTTTATTCATAATTCTTTTACCATCCTCCACCGCTTATAACAAATCCTGTTGAATATGTTACACCACTTATTTGAAAAGGCATTGCTATGTATGGTTCTAATATTGCATAACCAAAAAGATTAATTCTGATAGATGCTCCCAAACTGTAAATTGGGGTATAGTAACTTGCGTTTGGATTCCAATAATATCGAATATCACTACTTGGTAACCATGGAAACTTGTCTTTTTCCCAGGTTAAACCAGCATCGAAAAATAAAACAATATCTGAAAATAAATATCCCGATTTAATTAATGAAAATCTTTTTACTCCGGTAAAGGGAATTCTGAGTTCGGAATTAAAAACAATAATTTTACTTCCCATTATTTTATAAAGGTCTAATCCATTTTCTGGATTATTATCTGCTTTAAAAAAAGCATTAAAGTTATATCCTCTAACAAGATATTCATTTCCTAAAAAGATAGGATAAATTACATTGGCATCTTTACCATATCTTCCATAATGTAGCGCTCTAAAAGCTAATCCAACATGATTAAAATAGAAGTATTTTCTAATATCAAGTGATAAGTTTGTAGTAGTGTAATTATCGAACATTTGACCGACCTGAAATCGATATCGGTAACCGGTCATTGGTGAGGTTATTCCAAAAGTAGAATTGTCGCCAACAAAAGCAAGATAAGCACTTCCGACATTAAAAGGATCAGGGGTATTTTCAATGTTTTTTTTAGATTGATAATATCCATTTATGTATGTAATACTATCTATTCTGTAACTATATCTTGCATATGATAAACCTCCTTCAAAACGTAATTTTCTAGAAATTGGATATTGTGAGAAAAAAGAGAGGTTTTCCTCAAAAACCCTAACCTGACTAAAGTTTTCTACAATCAAATAAGTGGTGTCGGGTAATTCTTCAAGATTTCTGTTATAATACATTGATCTGTAAGGGAAGTGAGAAAAGGAGCTGCCCCAAGTAATACGGTTTTTAGAGTTTATATAGGCTAGTTGTCCTCCAAAATCGTATATTTCTCCATTTATATTTAGCATTGTAAAAACCTGATGATGCTTTAACATATCGCTAAAAAGCATGCTTACTCCTCCCGAAATAAAAGAACCATAGGTGCTTTGTGAAACACCCATGCCGTTTGATCCAATATATTCAAGTTCAAATTTAGGATCGTACTCCTGAACTTTAAAAGAGTCTTCGTTTAACGAATTAGCGTAATTCAGATTATTATCGACAATGTCAAAAAACCTTGATTTTCCTGGAGGTAAAGCTTCAGCTTCTAAATTTACTGCATATGGATTTACTGGTATTTGTAAAAATTCATCAGGATTAGCAATATAAATCTTATAGTTTTTGTTTTTATACAGAGTATATGCAACCTGACCTGTTCCCCTCGAAACACTGTAAGCAGGAGCAAGGTCTGTTAATCCACTAATGCCGGTAGCAAATTGTGTTAATTTGAAAACTTCTCCTGTGTGTAACTGATATTTATATAAATTTCTGAAACCATCGGCATTTGATAAAAAATAAAGAGATGAATCGGAAGGTGAATATTGTGGACTATAGATATTGGCTCTGGGAAATAAATCATAAACAATAATTTGTTTGGTTTCTTTCTTAAGAACACATAATCTGTAATTTCCGTAAATCTGATTTTCTATATCAGTATCGAGTCCTCTGCACGAAATAAATGATATTTCGGTTCCATCTGCCGACCATGAGGGCTGCAGATCGGAGTAATAGTCGTCAGTTAATTGTTCGAGATCTTTATTGTCAAGATTATAAATGTAAAGATCACTTTTTCCTTTTACCATTCCATTAAAAAGAACTGAGTTACCATCAGGGGACCATTCTGGATTTATTAATGCATCAATTCCTTCAATTTCAAACTCTTCGGTTGTATTTACTTTGTTGTTTTTTAATGTAAATAGTATAAATTTGTTTGTTCCCTTTGTAAATGTTGTTAGTATATATTTATTTCCGTCGGGCGACCAAGAACCTGCTTCTTCGATATAATTAAAATCATCAATATGTGATTTTCTTAAAGACGAGGTAAGTTTTGAAAGAATTTTATTGTTCTCAACTTCCGCTAGCATTAAATCAACATGAATTACTTCTTTATTCGACAGAAAAATAATGAATTTACCATCGGGACTTAAAACAGGAGAAAGATTAAGCTCTCCTCCTTTTTTTGTGTCGAACAATAGTTTACCTACAGGAGCAATTGTATCTGATAGAAACTTATTATAATATTCTTTCATGGAATTATTCCAAAGAACAGATAAGCTATCGGCATCGGCACCAAGATAGGTTTTAAATCCTGCGTCAATTCCATATTTTAACGAAAAATAAAATAAAGGTTGCATTACATTATCGCCCCAAACGCCTGTAACATATGCCCAAAAAGCATGACCATATCGGTATGGAAAATACTCTCCTGGTTTTCTGGATAAATCTTTTAATGTAGGAATATCATCATTTATTACAGCATCACGCATCCACATTGATGTTCGGTTATCTGATGAACCAATTGATAGGAATTCGGCCATACCTTCAATCATCCACAAAGGTGTATTTAATAATGATTGAAATGATAAACTATCGTTTTCACGAACAAGATTGTATTGGAAAACATGAACCATTTCGTGTCCAAGAACATGATTTGTTTCCTTATTTGAAACCATTACTGGAATAATAACTCTACTTCGTAAACCCTCTGTTACACCTCCAGTACCTACTCCAATAATTCCTGAAATCACAGTAGTTTGTTTAAAGTCGGTTGTATTGTTATATAATATGAGCGGACTGTTTTCAAGCGAATCTGAAAACATTGCAAAATGTCGCATATACCATCGTTCCGATAATTGTCCCAGATTTAAAAGAAAAGTATCGTTATTTAGATAATTATGTATTTCAAAATGTGGAGTATTATACGTTTCAAAGTCAAAATATTCGTACATAACTTTATTTTGACCAAATTGAGAAAATCCTTCTGAGTAAAAAAAGATTATTGAAAATGCTATTATCAGAATCTTTTTCATATTCGTAAATTTAAAAAAAAGTTATGAGACTCATTAAATTTTTAAATGAATATGAATAATAGAATAATATTTTTTTGAAAAGAAGAATTTAATAATAATAAAAACTTGATTAAGTGATAGTGCTTTAATATCCTACAAAAGGATAAATAATTGATGTTATTTTGGAATTGTGAATGTAAATGTACTACCTAAATCTAATGTGCTTTTTGCCCATATTTTACCTCCCCACTTTAAAACAAATTCTTTACAGATTAACAATCCAAGACCAGTTCCTCTTTCATTTTGTGTGCCTGCTTTTGAGATTGTAAATTCAGTTGAGAACAATTTAGCTAAATCTATATCAGAAATTCCAACGCCCTGATCGATAATTTTTATAGTAAATTGAGAATCTTCTTCTACCGCTTCTATTTGTATTTCACTGTTTTCGCACGAAAACTTTATTGCATTACCAATTAAGTTTCTAAATACCGTTTTTAGCATATTCTCGTCCGCATTTACAACAATATCATCATCGAATTTTTTTTGGATTAATATATGCTTACAAGAAGATGAGTGTTTTAAGTCACATATAATATGATCAAAAAGTTTCCCAAGGTTTATGGGCTTTAGATTAACAACAATTCTGCCTGACTTTGCATTTGACCAGCTTAATAAGTTAACAAGTAAATTGTAAGCGCTTTTGGAAGACTTATTAATAGCTTTAAAGTATTTTTTAATCGTTTCTTGTGAAAAATTGTGTAGTTGTTCTAGGGCTATATCTGAATAGCCAATAAGGGTATTAAAAGGATCCCTCAGATCGTGAGCAATAACAGACATAAGACGATCTTTTTCTTTTACCAAATCTTCAAGTTCTTCTTTGTTTTTTTTTAGCTCATCTTGGGCTATTCTTCGTTCAGTAACATTACGTGCTATTCCTAATGCACCATTAACATTTTTGTCCTTATCAAATATAGGAGTAACTGAACATTCCAAATAAACAAGTCTTCCTTTTGGAGTAGTAAAACCATGTTCAAAAATGGGTGGCTTTTTACCTTGCAATAAATCATTATGTAGATTTTTAGCCAGATCTTTATCTTGAGGAAGCATTAAATGATCGTAATGTTCTCGTTCGATTATTTCCTTTGAAGTTTCAAATACTTTCTCAACAGCATTATTATGAAAAGTAATTTTGGAGTCTAATGATATTGTATAAATAATATCAGAAGCATTTAATGTAATATAACGATATAAATTTTCTATAGTCATTTATACAAAAGTTAGTAAAAAACTTAGGTTAAATAATGTAGAGGGTTATGTGAAAATAATAAAAAAAGGGTTCTAAAACAAAGAATTGTCAGGGTTTTCATATACATCATCAATAAGTAATACACTTTTTTTAGATGCTTCTACAGCGAGTTGGTCACAACGTTCATTTTCTGGAATGTTTGCATGTCCTTTAACCCAATGAAACTTGACCTTATGCTTTCTATATATTTTTAGAAATCGAATCCATAAGTCTGGATTTTTCTTTTTCTTAAACTGTACTTTTTCCCAACCAAAAACCCAACCTTTATCAACAGCATCAGAGACATATTTTGAGTCGGTATAAACTTCTACTTCACTATTTTCATTTTTTAAGGTTTCTAATGCAACAATTACTGCTAATAACTCCATTCTGTTATTAGTAGTTTTGCGAAAGCCTTCTGAAAGTTCTTTACGATGATGCCCTGCTTTCATTACAACCCCGTAACCTCCCGGACCTGGATTCCCTCGAGCAGCGCCATCTGTATATATTATTATTTTCGACATGAGGTAAGTTTAAGTCATAAATATATAAAAAAAGGGATACAATTTATTGTATCCCTTCAAATGAAATATATTTATCTAATTATTTAACGATTGTCATTTCTTCAATTAAACGTTTTGCACCTGCATATTTGTCAATAATAAACAATGTGTATCTAATATCAACACTAATTGTTCTTTGTAATTCTGGCTCAAAAACAATATCACCACTCATTGCTTCCCAGTTACCGTCGAAAGCTGTTCCAATAATTTCACCTTTACCATTAATTACTGGACTACCAGAGTTTCCTCCTGTAATATCATTTGTTGATAAGAACGCAACCGGCATTTCACCAGTTGGTAATGCGTATTGTCCGAAATCTTTGTTTAGGTAAAGTTCTTTTAATTTTTCTGGTACAACAAATTCCCAGTTATCAGGATCTTCTTTTTCCATTACACCTTTTAAAGTAGTTATATAGTCATAATGAACTGCATCCATTGGGTAATAATCTAAAATCTCTCCATATGTAAGACGCATTGTAAAGTTTGCATCTGGATACATTGGTTTACCATCGTTCATTTCCATTATACCGCCAACAAATAATCTGTGTCCTTTATCAAAATCGGCATATAAAGGTTCAATTTCATTAAATAATTCATAATATTTATCAATGATAGATTTTGAAGCAATAATAGCAGGATCTTTTGCAAGCTTCTTAGCGGAAGGTTTTTCTAAGAACGCAAATAATTTAACTGAATCAGTTATAATTGATTTTGCATAAAGATCATCAATGTATTTACCAAAATCGTTTTTATACTTAGACTCAATAGTATTAAAAATTTCAGGTTGATGTTTTTTCTCAACGTTTTTTGAGAAGATTTTAAACATAGCTTTAGCTACTTTTTGGTCAGTAGGAGCATTGTAATTTTTGTAGAACTTACGTGCCTTTTCTTTTATTTCACTTATCGCCTTTTCAACATCTTCAGTACTATCAGAAGCTAAATCAGCTTCATATCTGCTAATAGAATAAGCAATAGATATTAGCTCAGTGCCTCTATACAGAGATTCAATGATATATTGAGTTACATGAGATGCTTCTTTTTTACCTTCAACAGAAGTTTTAATTAAGTTTAGAGCTTCACCATATTTTTCTTTACGACCAGTATTCTCATTTACCCATTTTGTAAAAGCTTCTTCTTCTAGCTTCTTTTTATCAACTATCTTAAGTCTTTTTAAAGCTTTATTCATACCAATTGAATTCTTCCAGTAATTAGAAGAACCTGAATATTTCGAAGCATATTTAATTTGAACAGCTTCGTCAGCTAACATATCTTCTAATAATAATTCTTGACGAATTCCACGAACATAAATACGATTTGCATTTTCAACATTAATTGTGTTTTCAACTTCCCAAGAAGTCATATATCTATCAGTTCCTCCAGGATAACCTAAGATCATTGCGAAATCATTTTTTTCAACACCTTTAAGAGATACAGGTAAGTGATGTTTTGGCTTGTAAGGAACATTATCTTCTGAATATTCAGCTGGTTTATTGTCTTTGTCGGCATAAATACGGAACATAGAAAAATCTCCAGTATGGCGAGGCCACATCCAGTTATCAGTATCAGCACCAAATTTACCAATTGATGATGGTGGCGCTCCAACCATTCTTATGTCAGTAAATTTTTCATAAATAAGTAAATAATATTTGTTACCACCATAAAAGCTTTGAACTCGTGCATCATAATGAGTATCTTCAGTAGCCTTTTCAGCAATAATTTTACCAGTAGCGTATGCAGTATCTTGTCTTTCTAATTCATTCATATCATCAGTAAACACTTCGTTTATCTGATCAGTTACATCTTCAATACGAATAAGAAAAGTAATAGCAAGACCTGGAGTTGGAATTTCTTCTTCCATTGTCATAGCCCAAAAACCATCATCTAAATAATTTTGTTCTGGTGTACTGTGTTGTTGGATAGCTCCATAACCACAATGATGGTTTGTAAGTACAAGACCTTTGTCAGAGATTAATTCTCCAGTACATCCGCCACCAAAAATTACGATAGCATCTTTTAAACTTGTATTGTTAACACTGTAGATTTCTTCTGCAGTTAATTCACAACCCATTTCGTTCATTTTTTCAATGTTCAATTGTTGGACTAGTGATAATAACCACATTCCCTCGTCTGCCTTAACATTTATATTGAAAACAAGAAAAATGCTAACAACAGCAATAAATAGTTTTTTCATTTTTAATTTTAATTGATTAATAAATATATAAATCCCAACTTTTTGCAAAGATATATGACGAAATATATTTTACAAAGTTTAACGTATTCTAATATCTTGTTTTTATATACCTTTGTGCGAGAAAATTGTTCAATAAATTAAGCTTAAGTCAAATAATTATGACAGAGAATAAGAAGGATATACTTACTTTATCTTTAAATGAGATAAAAGAGTTTTTAGTAAAAAAGGGAGAAAAAGCTTTTAGAGCCAAGCAAATTTATGAATGGTTGTGGAAAAAACCTGTAAATAGTTTCGAGGGAATGACTAATATCTCAAAGGATTTGAGAGGTTTATTAAATGAAAATTTCATTTTACAATCGGCACACGTTGAAGATATGCAAATAAGTAAGGATAAAACGATTAAGGTCGTTTTTGAATTATTTGATGGCGCTTTAATTGAAGGGGTTTTAATTCCGACTGAAAATAGAGCTACAGCATGTATTTCTTCTCAAGTTGGATGTAGCTTAGGATGTGAGTTTTGTGCAACTGCTAAAATGGGTTTAAGAAGAAACTTAAGTGTTGGTGAGATTTATGCTCAGGTGGCAGAAATAATGAAACTGGCAAATGAAAAATATAATCTTTCGCTTACAAATATTGTTTTAATGGGAATGGGAGAACCATTACTAAATTACGATAATGTTTTGAAGGCAATGGAAATGGTTTCTTCTGAAGATGGACTTGCTATGTCGCCTCAACGTATAACACTTTCTACAGTTGGATTACCAAGAATGATAAAAAAGCTTGCAGATGATAAGATTAGATTTAATTTAGCCGTTTCGTTACATTCTGCTAACGATAAAAAGAGAAGTGGATTTATGCCTGTAAATCAAAAAAATTCATTAGATGAACTAAGGGATGCTTTGGTGTATTTTAACGAAAAAACTGGACAACGAATTACTTTTGAATATTTATTAATGGAAGGTTTAAATGATTCTTTAAAAGATGCAAAAGAGTTAGCAGAATATTGTAAAAGCTTTCCGGTAAAAATTAATGTAATTGAATATAATTCTACAAGCGATAAGCGTTTTAAAAGATCTTCAAATACCGCTTTTGATGAGTTTGTAACATTCTTAAAAGGCCGAAACATGGTTGTTAATATTCGTCGTAGTCGCGGAATGGATATTGATGCTGCATGTGGACAATTAGCAGGAAAAAAGAAGTAAATTAAAAATCCAGGCTTAATTGTTCATCTAATAACCTAAATGACATTCTGTGATATGGAGTTGTTCCAAAATCTTTAATTGCTTGTCGGTGTTCTTTGGTTGGATAACCTTTGTTTTTTTTCCAGTTATATTCAGGATGTTTTTGGTGTAATTCATGCATAATATCGTCGCGATATGTTTTTGCCAAAATAGAAGCTGCGGCAATTGAATAATATTTTGCATCTCCTTTTACAATTGTTTGATAAGGAATCTCTTTGTATTTGAAAAATTTGTTGCCATCAATAATAATATGTTCAGGAATAGTTTTGAGAGAATCAAGTGCTTTATGCATTGCCATTATGGATGCTTTTAGAATATTTATTTCATCAATTCCTTTATTGTCAATTATTCCAATTGCAAATGAGATTGCTGTTTCTTCAATTTCCTTTCGAAGCAAATACCTGTTTTTTTCGTTTATTTTCTTCGAGTCATTTAAAACTGAATGGGTAAAATCTGGGGGTAAAATCACTGCTGCTGCTACAACAGGACCTGCAAGACAACCGCGACCTGCTTCGTCGCAGCCTGCTTCATTTACTTCTTTCTTATAAAAGCTGGATAAAGGTTTGTTATTGTTCATTTATTACTTTTTCAATGCTGTTCCAGAATTTTTCTGCAGTTTTATCCCAGCTGAATTTTTGTCTTTGTGTTTTACTTTTTTCTTTTAATTCTAGTCTGAGTTCTTTGTCTTCAAAGATTTTTATCATTGCATCAGCAATAGAGTTTACAGAATGCGGATCTACAAATAGAGCAGCATCTCCAGCAACTTCGGGCATAGAAGTTACATTTGATGTAATAACTGTAGTGTCACAATTCATTGCTTCAATAATGGGTATTCCAAAACCTTCGAAGTAAGGAACAAATGTCAATGCAAGCGCTGCACCGTAAAGATTTTTAAGTTTTTTTGGGCTAAGTCTTCCTGTAAAGATTACATCGTTTTTTGAATTCATTCTGTTAAATGCAGATTTTATTCTCTTTGTCTTAAACATTTTTTCGCCAACAATAACAAGCTTAAAATTACTTTTTGTTCTGGTTTTAAAAACCTCAAAAGCAGCGAGAAGATTAGCTACATTTTTACGGGGACTTAATGCTCCTACGAAAATGAAAAAATCATTTCCATTTGTATATTCCTTTTTGGTTTCGTTTTGTTCTTTAGTTGATGTTGGCTCATAAATATTATTTGATCCATTATAAACAACATCAATATTCTCAGGATAAATATTAAACTGGCTGGCAATATCTTGTTTCGAAAAATCTGAAACTGTAACAATTCTAGTGGCTTTTTTTGCAAAACGTGGGAAGAAATAGTGATAATAGTTTTTTAGTCCAAAAGGAAAATCTTTAGGATTGTGCATAAAACTTATATCATGTATTACTGGAATAGATTTTACATCAGTATTTAGAGATAAAAATCCGTCGGGAGAAATAAATAAATCGGCATTAATTTGTTTTAAAATTTGGGGGATTGATTTCTCAAACCAATAATAATATAAAACAGGATGACGTGCCGGTGGTCCTATAACAACCGGTGTAATATTATCTGAAAATATAAATTCTTTATCAAATGGTCTGTCAAAAATAAAGAAGAATTTATGTTCAGGATGATTAATTGCGATTCTTTTTAAAGTCTCGTAAGCAAACCAGCCTATACCTTCCAGTTTGTTTTTTAATAATACGCGAGTGTTAACAGCAATATTCAAAAGCAAGTGTATTTTACAGATTAAAATATTCTTATAACAAAGATGCTAAAAAAATGAAGAACTTTTGAAAATAGATGCTCCAATGTTTGAAGGAACTTAACATTTACCTTATTCGAATTTTTCTTTATTTTGGCAGGACATTGTGACTACCAGAAACTTTAGTAACTTTACATTTCTAATTTATTTGATTTGAAAAGAACATTTTTTACCAATCTGTCATTATTATTACTACTTAATCTGCTGATAAAGCCTTTCTGGATTTTTGGCATTGATCGTACGGTACAAAATGTTGTTGGCGCTGAAGAATATGGTTTGTATTTTTCTTTGTTCAATTTTTCATTGTTAATGAATATGTTGCTTGACTTTGGAATTGCAAATTATAACAATAGAAATATTGCTCAAAATCAACAATTATTAAGCAAATCACTATCAAATATTATTGGATTAAGATTATTGCTCGCTATTTTATATGGAGTGATAACAATTGTCGCAGGCTTTTTTATTGGTTATGAATGGCGACAATTTCAGTTATTATTATTCCTAATCTTAAATCAGTTTGTAGCATCATTTGTGTTATATCTTCGATCAAACCTTAGTGGACTGCATTTCTTTAAGACTGATAGTATTATTTCGGTTCTTGACCGTGCTTTAATGATTATTATTTGTAGCATTCTATTATGGGGAGGAGTAACAAAAAGCGATTTTAAAATTGAGTGGTTTGTTTATGCACAGTCGGTTGCTTACGTTTTAACCATGCTGGTAACTCTTGTCGCGGTATATTCAAAAGCTGAATTGTTAAAATTAAATTTCGACAGAACCTATTTTATAGCATTGTTGAAAAAAAGTTATCCCTATGCTTTACTGTCACTCTTAATGGTTTTTTATTACAGAATTGATTCTGTAATGCTTGAAAGATTGCTTCCAGATGGAAAACTTCAAGCAGGAATTTATGCGCAAGGATTCAGGATTCTTGACGCTGCTGCTATGTTTGCTTTCCTTTTTGCGGTACTTCTTCTTCCTATATTTTCGCGAATGATAAAGCATAAAGAACCTGTAAATCAATTAACACTTTTTTCGTTCTTGTTACTAATCGTTCCTGTTGTAGGAGTGACTTTTGCATCTTTTTTTTACAGAGCAGAAATAATTGATTTATTATATCATCATCATGTTGAAACATCTTCCTCCATATTTGGGGTTCTGATACTATGCTTTATAGGAATTTCTTTTAGTTATATTTTTGGAACTTTACTAACAGCAAATGGGAATTTAAAGGAACTAAATATATTAGCTGCAGGTGGTGTTGTAATAAATATTGTTCTGAATCTTTTACTTATTCCTAAATATTCTGCTTTTGGATCTGCAATTGCAAGTTTAATTACACAGTCAATAGCTGCAATTGCGCAAGTAATTATTGCAAAAAGGATTTTTAAGTTTCATATTAATATAAAACGAATTTCGATTCTAGTAATTTTTGTGTTCAGTGTTTTAATTATAGCTAAATTATCCTTGCAGCTTGAGATATTCTGGATATATAAGTTTGTTGGGATTGTAGTTATATCGCTAATAATAGCATTTGTTTTAAGGTTAATCAACCTTAAAGTTCTATTCGATCTTGTTAAGGATGGCGATTAAAAAAAAAGATTGTCCCAAAAATAACAACAATGTCATTCCCTTGAAAAAGGAAATCTCATGATTAGTATTTTAAAAATAATTTAGAGATCTCCAATCGAGTTGAAGATGACAAGTACATATATTTGAGACAGTCTATTAATGAAAAGAATTATTTAAACTTCTTAAGTATTGTTTTTATATCCTTAATTTTTTCATCAAGAATCTTTTTGTTTTCAGCTTCAGCTAAAAGTCTTAAATAAGGTTCAGTATTTGAAGGGCGAATATTAAACCACCAGTTTTCAAATTCGAGTCTATAGCCGTCAAAATCAAGAATTTCCATTGGTTCTTCTTCAGCAACAAAATAATCTTTTACTGCTTCCATTGCTTCTTCCTTTTGTTCTATCTTAAAATTGATTTCACCAGAATTTGAGTACTTACTAATTCCTGAAATAATTTCCGAAAATGTTTTTCCTTCTTCTTTAAATCGAGATAAAAGATTTAAAACAATTAAAGAAGCTAAAATACCAGAATCTGAATAAAAGAAATCGCGGAAATAATAATGACCAGCCAATTCACCTCCATAAATACCTTTTATTTCTCTTAGTTTAGGCGCCGCATAAGCTCTTCCAACTCGCCAGGTATGCATTTCTCCTCCTAAATTTTCAACATACTTTTTAACTGCTTTCGATGTTCGAATATCTTCTAAAACGGGTCCTTTTTCTTTTTCAAGAAAATAATGAGCCATAAAACCAATAATTAAATCGGGTGAAATAAATTGTCCTTTTTCGTCTACAAACATAACTCGGTCGGCATCACCATCGAAAATAATTCCTAAATCACACTTTTCACTTAAAACTGTTTTTTTAAGATCTGCAACGTTTTCTTCAATTAATGGATTTGGTTCATGATTTGGAAAACTTCCATCCATATTATCAAAAAGGTAAATAGGCTTTTTACCTAAAAGCTTTTTAATAAGTAAACCAGCCATTCCGTTTGAACAATCAACCGCCATTTTTAGTCCAGAATAATCCTGAACATAGGTTTTCAAGAACTCAATATATTCACCTTTAACTTTATAATCAACAATTTTCCCTTTTTTATCTGCAATTACCACTTCACGCGTTTGAATCATTTCTAAAAGCTTATCTAAACCTGTATCGAAACCAACCGGTAAAGCATTCGATTTAGAAATTTTCATTCCATTGTATTCACGTGAATTATGTGACGCTGTAATTTGTACTGATGCAGCAAATTTATGTTTAGCTGTAATGTAGTACACCATTGGCGTTGTAGAAATACCAATATTATATACATTGGCACCACTATCAATAATTCCCTGTGCCAGATATTCAAAGATTTCATCTGATGAAACACGAACATCTCTACCTACCAATACATTGTCGGCTTGTAATAATTCCGGAAGGAAATAACCAATTTTGTAAGCATCTTCCTTATTAAAATCCTCGTTATAAATACCACGAATATCGTATGCCTTAAAAGCTTTCATATTATTAATTATTTAAATAGTACGTATATGATTAGATAGAAAGAAGTCGGTTTAAAGTCTGACTTCTTATAGATTTTTTATCACTGCAAAAATGCAAAAAAAATTACTTTGTTAAAACCTTTACTGGCTCAATTCCTAAAGTTGTTCCTTCCTGAATTGCTTTTAAAACTGCCCCGCCACCCGTAAATATATAGTATTTAGGACTATCAAGAGCAACAATGTATAAGCCAGGCAATAATCTTTTTAATTCCTGCATAGTGTCACCGCCGCCATATAATTTTACCGCTTCAACATTTTCATCAATTAACTCATCAAGAGCAATTGTTCCTTCGTTAAAATGTGGAGTGAATCCCATTACTGCATTTACAAATACTGTGCGTGCTGTTGAGAAAATTTTATGGATTTTATCTTCGTAAAAAGATTCTCTTGCAACATCAAGTACATAATTTAGCTTTGTGCCAGGTTTTAATTCATGAATGTTGTGAGTTCGATTCTTTCCTTCAATCTTTCCATCTAGTGTATCCGATTCAACAATAAACGGAAGCTCAATTAACTTTCCGGGATATTTTTCGCTGAATTTCACAAATTCTTTTGCATGAACAAGATCTTCTTCTGAGATACCTTTTATTTCGATTCCATATTTTGCATACAAATAAGCATTGTAAATAACGCCACCTAAAACAAGATAATCTGCTTTTTTTATTAAGGCATAAAGAGAATCAATTTTAGTGTCGAATTTTGAACCAGCCACAACCGCAATAAAAGGAGATTGTGGACTATATATTCTTTCTAGATTTTCAATTTCTTTTTGCATTAAAAATCCTGCATAGGATGGAAGATATTTATTTACTCCAACTGTTGAGGCGTGTGGTTGCCACGATCCAAAAGCATCATTAACAAAAATATCTGCTAGTCCAGCCAGTTGATTTGCAAAGCGATCCATATCAGGCCCTTTAGATTCTTCGCCCTGGAACCAGCGAGTATTTGGCAAATAAATTCCATCTATTTTTCCTTCTTTTAATTCGCGAATAGAATGATTTATTGATGTTTCAATTCCAATATATCCCTTGTTTTCATCAGGATAAAAATCAGGAATCTTCATGTTGATGTGTAGTTTGTTTCTTAAATACTCAACAATTGGTTCTATTGATGTATCCTTGCTTATTCTTATATCCCCTGTTTTTTTATCTTTTGGTCGACCAACATGTGTCATTAATATTATCTTTCCTCCTTTTGCATTAATATGATATAGTGTTCCAATTGTTGCATCAATTCTATATGGATCATGAATAATACCTTTTTTTACAACATTGTGATCGACACGAACAAGTACAACTTTACCGTTAAGATCGGCATCTTGAATTGATGGAATATTATATTTTTCGAGCATTTTTTACCTCCTGGTTTTAAATTGTTAATTGGTATATGAAAGGGTACACAATTTACTCCAAAATTGGTTTTTAAGCAATAAAAACAATTCAAGAATTAAAGTCTTCTAGTCTTTATGTAAGATTTATATATCTTCTTTTATAGCCTTTAATGCAGGTAATTCTTTGCCTTCAATATATTCAAGCAAAGCTCCACCAGCAGTGGAAATGTAGCTAATTTTATATGCAAGACTATATTTATTTACCGCAGCAATTGAGTCCCCACCTCCAATTAATGAAAAAGCACCTTTATCAGTAGCGCGCGCAACCGCCATTGCTATTTTTAACGTACCCATTGAAAAACTTGGCATCTCAAAAACACCAATTGGTCCATTCCAAAGTATTGTTGAAGAATTTTCGATTACTTCTGTAAATTCGTTGGCAGATTTAATTCCAATATCTAATCCCATCCAGCCATCTTTAATCTGGTTTATGTCGCAATGCTCAATGTGTGCATCATTTTTGAAATCATCTGCAATAATGCAATCTGTAGGCAAATAAAGTTTTACTCCGTTTTCTTGTGCCTTTAAAATAATGTTTTTGGCTACATCAATAAAATCATTTTCAATAAGAGAATTCCCAACTTTACCTCCCATTGCTTTTGCAAAAGTAAAAGCAATTCCTCCGGCAATAATTAAATTGTCAACCTTTTCAATAAGTGCTTCGATAATATGAATCTTAGTCGATACTTTTGATCCCCCTAATATTGCTGTAAATGGTCTTTTAGCTTGCTTTACAACTTTGTCAATATTGTTAACTTCGTTTTCAACTAAATAACCAAACATTTTATCATTAGGGAAGAACTTAGCCAATGTGTAAGTTGATGCATGAGCTCTGTGTGCTGTTCCAAATGCGTTAAATACATATGTATCTCCTAACTCAGCAAGTTTTTTTGCAAATTCTTCATTAGCTTCTGTTTCTTCTTTATGGAATCGAAGGTTTTCAAGTAATAAACATTCACCTGGTTTTATTACGGCAGATGCAATTAATGCTTCTTCGCCTATGCAATCACCTGCGAACTTTACTTTTTTATCAAGCGCTTTTGATAAATATGGGAGTATTTGTTTTACAGAATATTTTTCGTCAACTTTTCCTTTTGGTCGACCTAAATGTGTTAAGAAAATTACAGAACCACCTTCAGCTAATATTTTTCGAACAGTAGGAAGAGCAGTTATTATTCTAGTGTCATCAGTTATTTCTCCGTTTTCATCTAGAGGAACATTAAAATCAACACGCATTAATACTTTTTTTCCTTCAAAATTGTATCGGTCAATGGTCAAATTTTGCTTTATAGCTTTTATGCTTGGCAATTCTTTTCCTTCTAGATATTCTAATAATGCTCCACCAGCAGTCGAAATATAACTGATTTTATGAGCAAGGCTATATTTATTCACAGCGGCAATTGAATCACCACCACCAATCAAGGAAAATGCTCCTTTATCAGTTGCACGTGCAACCGACATAGCTACTTTTAATGTTCCCATTGAAAAGCTTGGCATTTCAAAAACACCTACAGGGCCATTCCAAAGGATTTTTTCTGAGTTTTCAATCACTTCAGCAAATCGGTTTGCTGATTTTATTCCAATATCAAGTCCTATCCAACCATCAGGAATTTCATTTATATTGCAATGATCAATGTTAGCATTGTTTTTAAATTCATCGGCAATTACACAGTCGGTTGGTAAATATAATTTGACATTATTTTTTTCTGCTTCTTTAATTATATGTCTCGCAAAATTCAGAAATTCATCTTCAACTAAGGAATCTCCAATTTTTCCACCCATAGCTTTTGCAAAAGTGTAAGCAATTCCTCCGGCAATAATTAAATTGTCAACTTTTTCAATCAGAGCTTCAATTATATGAATTTTGGATGATACTTTTGATCCTCCAAGAATAGCAGTAAAAGGATGCAATGGTTGGTGTAAAATTTTATCAATATTTGTAATTTCACTTTCTACCAGATAACCAAACATACTGTTTTTAGGAAAATGTTTAGCAATGGTATAAGTCGATGCATGTGCTCTATGAGCTGTTCCAAATGCATTATTCACAAAAACATCACCAAGTTCAGCTAATTTTTTAGCGAAACTCTCGTCGGCTTCTGTTTCTTCTTTATAAAATCTTAAATTTTCAAGTAATAAAACCTCACCTGGTTTTAGGTTTTCTGAAAGTTCCTTGGCTTCTTTTCCAACACAATCAGATGCAAATTTTACATCACGGTCTAATATCTTACTTATATGTGGAAGTATAATTTTCAGAGACATTTTTTCATTATACTTCCCTTTTGGTCTTCCTAAATGTGTAAGAAGAATTATTGATCCTCCTTCCGCAAAAATTTTCTGAATAGTTGGAACTGCAGTTATTATTCTTGTATCATCAGTAATTTCCAGATTATCATTTAATGGGACATTGAAATCTACTCTCATTAATACCTTTTTGCCTGAAAAATTAAAGTTGTCGATAGAATACATATCTGGATTTTTTAAATGATGTGTTAAAGATAAAAATAAATTTTTTTGCTAATTGTGAATTTGGTTTTATTTATGATTTGTTTTCGTTTATTGTTATTTTTGCTAATTATCTTTTTAATGAAATAATAAAACAGTTGAAACTATAAGGAATTTATGCAGTTTAAAGAGGTTGTTGGACATAAGAATATAAAAGAAAAGCTAATTCAAACGGTTAAAGGAAATAGGATTAGTCATGCTCAGCTTTTTTTAGGAGAGAATGGTTCCGGCATTCTGGCTCTTGCAATTGCATATGCGCAATATGTTTCATGTGAAAACAAACTTGATGATGATTCCTGTGGTGTTTGTTCTTCCTGTTTAAAATTCAACAAATTAGCACATCCTGATTTACATTTTGTTTATCCCGTTTCTACTTCAAAAGCTGTAAAAAAGGATCCTGTTAGTGATGATTATATTGCACATTGGCGTGAAACAATTATTGAAAATCCATATATTAATCAAAATAAATGGTACGAAATAATTGATGTAGAAAATAAACAGGGAATAATAAGCAAAAATGAAAGTTACGAGATATTAAAAAAGCTCAATTTAAAAACTTTTGAATCTGAATATAAAATAATGATAATTTGGTTGCCCGAGAAAATGAATGCTTTTGCAGCCAATAAATTACTTAAGCTAATTGAAGAACCACCAGAAAAAACTTTGTTTTTGTTGGTTTCGGAAAGCACAGAACAAATTTTACCTACAATACTTTCAAGAACTCAGTTGATAAAAATCCCTAAAATTGATAATGATAGTATGCGTAGTGCTCTTTGTGACAGAAATGGATTAGCTCCTGAAAAGGCGAACGACATTGTTCACTTGGCAAATGGAAGCTACTTTGAAGCACAGAATTTAATTCATTCTGCCGAAGAAGATAATTATAATTTTGATCAGTTTACTACAATGATGCGGTTAGCTTATCAACGAAAAGTTATTGAGATAATTGATTGGGTTGATGAGATTTCTAGAATAGGACGAGAAAAGCAAAAAAACTTCTTGTTGTATGCTTTAAGACTTGTGAGAGAAAATTTCATGTTAAACATTGAAAATAAAGAGCTGGTTTATCTTACTAGGAAGGAATTAGATTTTTCTGAGAAGTTTTCACAGTTTATTGGTCAGGATAATGTTTATGATATTTATGAAGCTTTAAATCGAGCTCATTCAGATATTGAGATGAATGCTTACAATAAAATTGTATTTTTGGATTTAGCTTTAAAGATTATAAAATTGATTAAAAAGTAATTTTCATTACTTTTGCTAAGATTTCTTTTTAGTTAAGGATATACTGTTGGGATTGATTTTGAAGAGAATAAGGAAAAAGTTATGGATAATATTGAAATAGAAAAATCAGGGACCGTACCTGAAAAAAATATATCACCTTGCGATTGTACAAAACCTGGATGCTGTAGCAAATTAGATGCTTTTGACTGGCTGAGTGAAATACCGGATCCCGGTCACGGCATTAATGTTATTGAAGTAAGGTTTAAAAATACAAGGAAAGAATTTTTTATTAATACCAATTCATTACGGTTACAAAAAGGAGATGTTGTAGCTGTTGAGGCTTCTCCTGGACATGATATAGGAATCGTTTCTCTTACCGGCGAATTAGTTCATTTTCAACTTCACAAACAAGGAATAAAAGCTGCTGAACATGAATTCAAAAAGGTCTATAGAAAAGCTAAACCTGCTGATCTAGATAAATGGTACGAAGCAACATCACTTGAAGATTCGACAATGCTTCAAACTCGAAAGGTAGCTTCTGATCTCAAACTGGCTATGAAAATTGGTGATGTCGAATATCAGGGAGATAAAACAAAAGCCATATTTTATTACATAGCTGATGAAAGAGTTGATTTTCGTGAGTTAATTAAAATTTTAGCAGAGAAATTTAAGATAAGAATTGAGATGCGCCAGATTGGTGCAAGACAAGAGGCAGGAAGAATTGGAGGTATTGGCTCATGTGGAAGAGAGCTTTGTTGTTCAACTTGGATAACAAACTTTGTTTCTGTAACAACTAATTCAGCACGTTATCAGGAAATTTCGCTTAATCCACAGAAATTAGCAGGACAATGTGGCAAGTTAAAATGTTGCTTAAACTACGAACTTGATTGTTACGTTGATGCACAAAAAGAATTTCCTTCAACTAAGATTGTGCTTGAAACAAAAACAGGACAAGCTTATCATAGCAAAACAGATATTTTCAGAGGAATAATGTGGTACACTTTTGATCCTGTTAACCTGGTTAATTTTACACCAGTACCAGTTGAAAGAGTAAAAGAGGTAATAGAATTAAATAAAAATGGCAAAAAACCAGATGTTCTTGTTGATGTTACTGCTATTGTAACTGAAGGACCTCTTGACTTTAAAAATGAAGTTGGACAAGATAGTTTAACACGTTTTGATGATAAGAAGCCAAAGAAAAAGAAGAAAAGAAGAAATAATAAACGAAAAAGACCAGCAAATGACAAAGGGAAGAAATCTTAATATTCTTTTCATTGCAATTCTTGCAATAACGCTATTTTCCTGCGATCCAAATCAGGTATACGAAAGAAATGTTGAGATTCCAGAGTTTTCTTGGAGCAAAGATTCTGTATTAAGATTTGAAGTCGATATTCAGGATACAATTAATCCCCATAATATTTATATAAATGTTAGAAATAGTTCCAGGTACAAAATGCAGAACTTGTTTCTTTTTGTTCAAACAGAAGCTCCCGGTGGATCTACACTAAGAGATACCTTTGAGTGTTATCTTGCGGATGAGCGCGGAAAATGGACGGGTAGCGGATGGGGTGATATTTATGATAATCAGTTTCTATATAAAAGGAATATTCGCTTTCCGGTTTCGGGCGTATATACATTTAAGTATATACAGGCTATGCGTACTGAAAAATTGGAATATATTTCTGATATAGGATTAAGAATTGAAAAAGTTGAAACTCGCTAAGTAATAAAAATAATCAGTTAAAGTGGGAAAGAAAAAATTATCAAGGTTTGCCGAGATGGAAACGTTTAACCATGTTGTGCAACCTTCTTTCGATGAGGTTTTTAAGAAAGACTACAAGTTAAAAAGTAAGTGGAGTAAAGAGTTTTTTGGCAATGATAATCCATTAATACTTGAACTTGGCTGCGGTAAAGGTGAGTATACAGTAGGTCTTGCAAGACTACATCCCAAAACAAACTTTATAGGTATAGATATAAAAGGAGCCAGAATGTGGCGCGGAGCCAAAACCGCAGTTGAAGATAATATTAAAAATGTTGGGTTTATACGAACTAGAATTGGTTTAATAAATTCTTTCTTTGGAAATGAAGAAGTTTCAGAAATTTGGATAACATTTCCAGATCCTCAACTGAAAAAATATTATAAGCGACTTACATCAACAAGATTTTTAGGCTATTATCAGAAATTTATAAAGAATAATGGTTTTATTAATTTAAAAACGGATAGTGTTGAGTTGTACACATATACAAAAAAACTTATTGAATTAAACAATATAGATATTATAATAGATACTGATAATCTTTACAATTCCAAATTGGTTGATGAAACTCTATCGATCAAAACATTTTATGAACAACAATGGCTTGAGCAAGGTAAACCAATCCATTATCTACGATTCAAATTAAATAAAACGCAAGAACTTGAAGAGCCAGAAGAAGAATAAAGGATTCTTTCAACAAGTTTATGAAGTAGCTCGCCTTATTCCTACGGGTAGAGTTTCAAGCTATGGAGCAATAGCTAGGTATTTAGGTTCAGCACAATCGGCAAGGATGGTTGGCTGGGCAATGAACGATGCGGGTTCTCAAAATGAGTATGTTCCTGCGCACAGAGTTGTTAATCGAAATGGACTTTTAACTGGCAAACATCATTTTGGCAATTCAAATACAATGCAACAGCTTCTCGAGAACGAAGGAGTTAAAGTTGTGAATGATAAAATCATTGATTTTGCGTCTCATTTTTGGGATCCTACCAAAGAATTAACTCTTTAATTTACATATTGAAAAGCATGTTTTGTTTTGTTGGCAAATAATAAATATTATTTATCTTTGTTGCGTTAATTTAAATTAAATAAAAATAAGGATATGTCATATTCTAATAAAGAAATATTAGACGCACTAAGGAACGTAAAACACCCTGAAACAGCTCAGGATATAGTTTCTATGGGAATGGTTGATGATATTTGGATTGAAGGAAATAAAGCGGGATTTACATTAAGCTTTAAAAAACCTACTGATCCATTTATGAATTCAATGCAGAAAGTTTGTATACAAGCTTTAGAACAACATTTAGGTAAAGACCTTGATTTTAAAGGTAATATTAAAATTAGAAAACCGGAAATGAAAACCCCAACAGAAAAGCAAGATGCACAAACATTGAAAGATGTAAAAAATATTATAGCAGTTGCATCAGGTAAAGGTGGAGTTGGAAAATCTACAGTAGCAACAAATCTTGCTATTTCATTGGCTAAAACAGGTGCTAAAGTAGGATTAATTGATGCTGATATTTTTGGTCCGTCAATTCCAAAAATGTTTAATGTAGAAGGTCAACGTCCAATTGTTCGAAAGATAGGAGATGTAGATATGATTACTCCAGTTGAAAATTATGGAGTAAAAGTACTTTCAATAGGATTCTTTATTAATCCTGAAGATGCTTTAGTTTGGCGAGGAGCAATGGCTACAAGTGCTATCAAACAATTAATTCACCAAGCAGAATGGGGCGAGTTAGATTATTTAATTTTTGATTTACCTCCAGGAACGAGTGATATACATTTAACATTAGTTCAGGAAACATCGGTAACAGGAGCTATAATAGTTAGTACTCCTCAAGATGTTGCTTTGGCTGATGCAATTAAGGGTATTAAAATGTTTACAGGCAAACATATCAATGTTCCGGTAATGGGATTAATTGAGAACATGTCGTGGTTTACACCTGAAGAATTACCAGATAATAAATATTACATTTTTGGTAAAGATGGATGTAAAAATCTTGCAGAAAAAGAAAATATTCCTTTACTTGGTCAAATTCCAATTGTTCAGAGCATTCGTGAAGGTGGAGATAATGGAACACCAGCTGCTTTAAACGAAGGAACATTGATTGCAGATGCGTTTAAGGAATTAGCTACTTCTGTAATAAAAGTTACGGAAAATCGAAATAAGAATATAGAACCAACAAAAAGAGTTGAAATTAAAACGAAATAAGAAATAAATTAAAAACAATTAAAATGGACGAAGCTAAAAGACAAGATCTTGAAAAAAGAGTAAACGAAGCTATTGATATGGTAAGACCTTATCTTGTTGCAGATGGAGGAGATATTCAGTTTATGGAGTTAACAGATGATATGGTTGTTAAAGTTCAATTATTAGGTGCATGTGGATCATGCCCATATAGCCTTCAGACACTTAAAAATGGTGTTGAGCAAGCTGTTAAAAAACAAATTCCTGAAATTAAAGAAGTAGTTTCTGCCTAATTAATTGAATTGGAATTAGAAAATATCAGAAGAAATGGATGTAAAATGTTGCATCCATTTTCTTTTGTGTCAAGTTCAATTTATTTGCTATTTTTATGCTTTCCATATTTATTTGAAATAAGGAGCCATTTTATATAATATTTCAGATAAAATCTGGTTTGAAATATGTAAGTCACAGTTTTAAAATTAATATTAGTGAACAGAAGCTTAAAATACTTCCTATTTATACTTGTCCTTTTAGTTTACGGGTGTTCTACAAAGAAGAACACTAGTCTTACAAGATTTTATCATGGTCTTACAACAAAGTATAATATACTTTTTAACGGTACAGAGAGCTACAAAGAAGGATTAAAAACTTATGAAGATTCTTATACAGACGATTACTCAAAAATATTACCTATTTTTATTTATGGTGATGAACAACTTGCTTCTTCTGTAAAACCAGGAATGGATAGAACCATTGAAAAATCTATAAAATCTATAAAGTTACATTCGATTACAAGTAAGCCTGAACAAGGAAAAGGTGCTATGTCTCAAAAAGATAAAGACTTTTATAATAAGAATGAGTATAACGCTTATATTGATGATTCTTACCTAGTAATGGGGAAAGCTTTTTTCTATCAGGCCGATTACGGAAGTGCAATAAGAATATTCGATTATATAATAAAACAGTTTGAGGACGAAGAAACAAAATATCTAGCCTATAATTGGCTTGTTAGGTCAAATGTTGAACTGAAAGATTTTCGTGAAGCACAGAATATTATTGATTTTCTAATGAGTGATATGGATTATCCTGAGAAATTAAACTATCAGCTTAATCTTACACTTGCCGATTTTTATTTGAAACAACAAAGATTTAGCGAAGCAGAGCCATATGTTGGTGAAGCAGTGTTGTTGGTAAAAAAGAAAAAAGAAAAATTACGATTAACTTTTATTCATGCTCAGTTAAATGAGGAACTTGAAAATTATAAACAAGCATCAGAGATTTATGGGGCCGTTATAAAAATGAATCCTCCTTATGAAATGGCTTTTAATGCTAAAATTAAAAGAGCTTCATTGTTTACAGGTGGGAAATCTATTGGTTCAATAAAATCTGAGTTGCTTGATATGCTTAAAGATGATAAAAATATTGAGTATCAGGATCAGATTTATTACGCTTTAGGGGAACTGGAGATGAAAGATAATAAAGCTAATCAGGCTATAGAATATTATCTTCTATCGGCTAAAACAAGTATCTCCAATACAAATCAAAAAGCATTAACATTTCTTGCTCTGGCAAATATTTATTTCGACAAAACAGCTTATGTTGATGCTCAAGCATATTTTGATAGCGCCGTTGTATCTCTTGATTCAGATTTTCCTGGATACAGAGAACTAGCAGTTAGAAATCAATATTTATCAAAATTGGTTACCAACTTAAATGTTGTTAGTAATCAAGATAGTTTGCAGATGGTTGCAAAAATGTCGGAACAAGAAAGAAATGATTTTATAAAAACCTTAATACAGAATTTAAGAGAAAAGGAAGCAAAAGAGCTTGAACAAAAAAGAGCGAGAGAATTGGCAGAAATGCAAGGGTTAAATACTGGATCCAGACCTCGAAATAGTGCAACTGAAAGTGGGAAGTGGTATTTTTATAATCCTTCAGCAAAGAGCTTTGGGCAACCCGAATTTAAAAGAAGATGGGGGACAAGAAAGCTGGAAGATAACTGGCGAAGAAAAAATAAACAGGTAATGGGCATTGAGCAATTTACTGAAACAGATCTTACAGACGATGTTGTAGACAAAAAATCGGGATTGGATGATAAATCTCCTGAATATTATATGGTTGATCTACCTCTTACCGATTCCGCAATGCAAGTTTCAAATAAAATGATACAGGCAGCACTGTACAATATTGGGGAGGTATATCGTAATAATCTGAAAGATTATCCTTTGGCGCTGGATTCGTATAAAGAACTTACAGAAAGATTCTCGGAAGGTGAATATAAAGTACCAGCATATTACAGCATGTATAAAGTATACTCTACTCAAGGAGAAACTACCCAAGCCGAAGTGTATAAAAATATGATAATTAGAAATTATCCTGATTCGAGATATGCAAAGGTGTTGGTTGATCCAGATTATTTTAAAGAATTCGAAAAAGAAGAACAGGCTAGGAAAGATTATTATGAAACAACACTAGAGTTTTATAAGCAGAATAAATTTAATGATGTAGTTACACGGTGTGATGTTGCTTTGAAAAAATATTCTGATGAAAGCTATTTGTCAAAATACAAATATTTAAAAGCCCTTGCCACAGGTAAAATTTATGGAACTTCAGTTTTAAAGAAAGAGTTAGAAAAAATAGTAGCTGAGTTTAATGATGATCCAATATCCATTGAGGCAGAAAGAATATTAGCATCTATTCAGGAAAATCAATTTAAAAACATTACAGATATTAATTTTGCTGAGAATACTGAAACACAACTTTCATCTGAAATTAACAAAGAAGAATTTATTCAGGAAACCATTGAAGAGATTGAGAAAATGTACACTTATTCTCCTGAAGATGAGCATTGTTTAGCAATAGTTATTTCGAAACAATCCGATATTAATCAGTTAAAGTTTAATATTATTAACTTTAATCTTGATTACTATATACAGGAAAGTTATGATTTAGAAAATAAGGAGTTTAACGATTTCTTTTCGATAATAACAATTCGACAATTTAAGAATGAAGAAGAAGGACTAGGATACTATAAAAAGTTTGAAACAGAAAAAGAAAATATATTCAGAGATATAAAGAATACAGAATATCAGTATTTTATTATAACAGATAATAATCTTACAAAATTAGCAAACGAGAAAATTGTTCGCAATTACCTGATTTTTTACAATAAAAACTACAAGAAATAGTTTTTGTATATAACCGATTACAGATATAAATAATCATAATATTTAAGATGAAGAGCATTAGGATTTTATGGACCGATGATGAGATAGATCTTTTAAGACCACACATCCTGTTTTTAGAGGCAAAAGGTTTTGAAGTATCTACTGCAAGTAATGGAGATGATGCTATTGACGAAGTTCGTAAACAAGATTTTGATCTAATTTTTTTAGATGAAAATATGCCAGGACTTAGTGGCTTAGAAACTTTGTCTAAAATCAAAGAAATTAAAGCCAGTATTCCTGTAATAATGATCACTAAAAGCGAAGAGGAAGATATTATGGATCAGGCAATTGGATCCAAAATAGCAGATTATTTAATAAAGCCTGTAAACCCAAAACAAATCCTTCTTAGTATTAAGAAAAACATTGATACAAAAAGATTAATATCTGAAAAAACATTATCGGGTTATCAAACTGAGTTTAGTAAAATAGGAATGCAAATTTCTGAGGCAAATTCTTTCGAAACCTGGGTTGATTTGTATAAAAAACTTGTTTACTGGGAGCTGGAGTTGGAGCAAAACGAAGAAGCTGGAATGCAAGAAGTGTTTCAGATGCAAAAGTCTGATGCTAATAAAAGTTTCGGACGATATATAAAGAAAAATTACGAGCAATGGTTTTCTAATGATTCAGATAAACCAATGATGTCGCCAAATTTGATTAAAGACAGAGTTTTTCCATTGCTTGATCAAGGTCAAAAAGTATTTTTTATTGTTATCGATAATTTTAGGTACGATCAGTGGAAACTGATTCAGCCAATGATGAATGAATATTTTACTGTTGAGAAAGAAGAGCTATATTGTAGTATTTTACCAACAGCGACACAATATGCAAGAAATTCTATTTTTGCTGGTTTAATGCCTCTTGAAATAGATAAATTGTATCCTGAGTTTTGGTTAAACGATGAAGAAGAGGGTGGTAAAAACATGAAAGAAGAAGAGCTTCTTCAAACTCAACTAAAAAGACATAGTAAAAGATACAAATGTTTCTACGAAAAAGTAAGTCATCTAAAAACTGGAGAAAAGCTGGTTGAGAACGTTTCCGATTTATTTAATAATGATTTAAACGTATTAGTTTACAATTATATCGATATGTTGTCTCATGCAAGAACCGAGATAGAAATGATTCGTGAACTGGCGAACGACGAGCCAGCATACAGATCTTTAACCTTATCGTGGTTTAAACACTCACCTTTATTTACATTGATAAAAGAGTTGCAACAAAAAAATGTGAAAATTATAATAACGACTGATCACGGAACAGTGAGAGTTCAGAATCCTGTAAAAGTTGTTGGAGATAAAAATACATCAACAAATTTGCGTTATAAAAACGGCAGAAATCTGAATTATAATCCAAAAGAGGTATTTGAAATCAGAAATCCTGAAAAAGCACATCTTCCAAAATCAAATATTAGCACAAGTTATATTTTTGCTCTTAATAACGATTTTTTGGCTTATCCTAATAATTTTAATTATTACGTGAACTACTACAAGGACACTTTTCAGCATGGTGGAGTTTCTATGGAAGAAATGATTATCCCATTTATCACTTTAAAACCAAATAATTGATTTTTTTTCTCTAAATTGCATATATGGATTCATTGACATTAAAATCTTTGTCAGACTTAAATGTTGTTGCAGACAAATTCTTGCGCGCTATTCGCGATAAGAAGGTGTTTGCATTTTTCGGTCCTATGGGTGTTGGAAAAACAACATTTATAAAAGCTCTATGTAATGAACTTGGTGTCGTTGAGATAGTTACAAGTCCTACTTTTGCCTTGGTAAATGAATATCAAACGGGTGGAGGTGATGTTATTTATCATTTTGATTTTTACCGAATCGAAAAGATAGAAGAGGTTTACGACTTTGGTTATGAAGATTACTTTTACTCCGGAAATTATTGTTTTATTGAATGGCCCGATAAAGTTGCCGAAATACTCCCTGAAGATATTGCCTATGTCCAACTTGTAGAAAACGAGGATGGAAGTAGAACGATAAATTGGCGATAAATACTGCTTATATAAAAGATCAATTGAAAATACTTGAAAAAACGAAGTATTTGTTTTATTTTGGTTGATTGCATATTATATAATTAATTCCCAAAAACCGGACTAATATGACGGATAAAAAAGAAAAAAAGGGTTATTCTTTTGGAAATACTGGATTCTTACCTCAGGAAGAGATGCTTGAAATAGGGAAGAAAAAGCAAAAACTCGTAATAGGAATACCAAAAGAAAACACAAAAAATGAGAGCAGGGTTGCACTAACTCCTGAAGCTGTGGAGATTCTTGTAAATAATGGAAATGAGATTATTATAGAAAAAAATGCAGGCGCAGCTGCAAATTATATTGATACAAATTATAGCGAGGTGGGCGGACAAATAGTTGATACAGCATCAGAAGTGTATCAATGCGATATTATATTAAAAATAGCACCTCCAACAATAAAGGAAATAGAGCTTTGTAAAGGCAATCAAACACTTTTTTCATCATTAAATTTCCCATCGCAATCAGAGGAATATATTAGAAAGTTGATGCAGAAAAAGATTACCGCAATTTCTTTTGAAGGATTAAAAGATAAAGAAAATTTTTATCCTGTTGTGCGCTCAATGAGTGAGATTGCAGGAACAACATCAATTCTGATTGCAGCCGAACACTTAAGTAATGTTCATCAAGGAAAGGGTGTTTTGTTAGGTGGTGTTACTGGAATTACTCCAACTGAGGTTGTAATTTTAGGTGCCGGTACGGCGGCAGAATATGCAGCAAGAGCAGCTCTTGGATTAGGATCTTTTATAAAAGTATTCGATCATTCTATTTCAAATCTTAAAAGATTACAAACAAATTTATCAGAAAGATTATTCACCTCGGTATTTCATCCAAGGGTAATAAAAAAACATCTTAAATCGGCCGACGTGGTAATTGGGGCAATGTACGCTGGCGAAAATGGTTTTCAGTTTCTAATAACAGAAGAAATGGTTAAAGAAATGAAAAAAGGAGCCGTTATTATTGATTTAAGTATTGATCAGGGTGGATGTATTGAAACTTCTGAATGTCGCAATCATAGTGATCCAACATACACAAAATTCGGAGTTATTCACTATTGTGTTCCAAATATAGCCTCTCGTGTTGCTAGAACAGCATCCATTGCATTGAGTAATGTATTTAATCCAATACTTTTGAATATTGCTGATGCTGGCGGAGTACAAAAACTTGTAAAGGAAGATCTTGGCTTACGGCATGGAGTTTATGTGTATAATGGAATTTTAACCAACACAAGAATTGGAAATTATTTTGATATTCCGTCTAAAGATATAGATTTACTAATGGCTGCTTTTTAATTGCCGTATTTTGTTAGAAAAATGCTCGTAATTGCAGGCTACCTGTATGTATCGCTTTTATATTCTCTGAAATTCTACCATTATAGCTAAAATTCATTTCAAGATTCTGAGCTATTTTTCGCTGGAAGAGAATGCTCCAGGTTGCATTATTCCCTGGTTTTAACGCCTGAAGCATTTCGTAAGCAATTGAAGTATTTGGGTCGTAATGATAATTTATATTTAGATAATTTCCTTTAATTAGTAAATTCCCTTTTTTAGTGATAGAGTAATTTAATTCAGCTCCAAGATTATTAATAAAACTTTGTTCAACAGATATGATATTCTTTTTATCTGAATAACTATAATTTATCTCGGCTCTGGTTTTAAAGCCTGGTTGATATTGAATCTTAACTTTGTAAACTAAATCTTTAATTTCATAGTTTTTAATTCCGAAAAACTCCGATTCATATTTTTTATTTCCAGATTCAAACGAGTTAAATAAAGTGAAATCTTCCGAGAATTTCCATCTTAAATCTACTCTATTTAGTTTTTTGTTTCTCTCATCAAGGCCATTGGAAAGGAGTATGGTGTTTTTGTTTTCCTGATATATATAATCAATACCGAATTTTGAACTTATTCGGTTAAAAGAAAATGTATTTCTCATGTTCTGATTCATACTAATTATAGTACTATCGTTTACCTTGTAAAAAGGATTAAGACTATGCTCAAGTATTTCATCAGTCGATTTTTGATTAATAAGCCATGCTAAATTATTTGAAAAACGAGAGATAAACTTTCTAAATCCTTTTTTATTTTTCCATATTACTTCTGGTCTAATATTAAGCACCTGACTAAATTCATTCTTATAAGTTTTTATATACTCATTTCCTGGCGAATAAATTCTGATATAATTGGCTTGGTCTTGAAACTGAGCAACTTCAAATTCGTCAAGTTCTGCTATCCCATTATTATTATAATCTTCCCAAGAATAAATTCCTTGCCCGGTCGCAACTTTTAAATAGCTAAATTCTTTTTTAGGTTCAAGGCCAGAGCCTGCCTCGTAAAATATGGATGATGATACTGCACCCTTGAAAAGCCTGAAATTATAATTTACTCTTCCAGTTAGCGTATTCTCTCCTTTTGAATTTATAAACGAGGTGTCTTTATATTCAAGTTTTCGATAATTAATCGTTGCTTTTAGAATATTCGAAGGATTTTTTAATAAGGCAAAATCAAACTTGAAATCTTCCGATTCTGAACTTTGTTTTAAGCTATTGCTGATAGGTAGAAAATCTTCACGTATAATATAACTAATGGAATATTTGTTAATTAAAGAATCAGGACTTTGGATGTAAAAACGATACGAGTTAAAACTAAAGCTGTTTAATGTTAAGCTATCATTTATACTATTATTCCAGATGTTTTGCTCCATTTCATTTTCAAATCCAGTTTCTAAAAACCGAAATGATTTAGAAATTCCGGCCAAGTATCTAATAAACTGGGTGTTATTTATTTTTGATTCGGAGTTTAATAACGAAGAATTTAAGAACAAAGAGAATCCTGATTTATTATATAATCCGTTTAATTGATTTCTGTAGGCTGTATATTCTACATTATCAGTTAAAAAACTGAATGCATAAGCGCTATTTAATGTTTTTTTATGTTTAAATAGTAATTCTGTTTCAACAAGATTTTCATCACTTAAAAAGGATTGCGTAATATTCCAATCACGTTCGAATTCAACAGTTCTAAATCGTTCAATTTCTTTAAAATTCTTGTTTAATAATTGCCAGTTAATATTTGCCTTAAGCTGATTGAGAGTTGTGTCTCGGTTTAGCAAGCTTTTCTGAAAAGCAAGTTTTAAAGCGTATCCAACATTATCAGAACCATCTTTTTCAGAAAAAGTATTTAAATCGTAATTACTTAAAGCAAATTCAAAATTAGTGAAGCTTGTTGAATTTAAATTCAGATTACCTCCAAAGCTTACCATCTGATGTTTTTTGGGAGAAACTAGTAAACGAACAGGCTCATATTCTCCCTGAGGGATTCCATTCAAAGGAGCTATCCATTCAAAGACTCGTCCGTTTGCTGCATTTTGAATTTGGATATAATTACCCTTGTTAGCACCAAGCTGACTAAATCCAAGATAGTAAAATGCTTTTTCAGGATTAGTTGAATACTGATAAAATTTGTAAGTAATTCCATCAATCAGGGTATCCTTTTTTTCATAAAGCACATAATCGTTTCTGAATTCAATACTGTCTACATTTGAAATAAAAGTTTCTCCAATGCTATCGCCCGATTCTGAAAGGAATTGTTTCTGGTCATTTGTTAAATCCTGATTAATAGGCTGATTTTTACTATCTTGTTCTGAATATACATTCAGCCAAAAATTACCTTTTTGAGTTTTAAATTCATTGGCACTATAAACAAGATATCTTGAATAACTTCGTTCCGAATATTCAAACTCTATAGCTATTCGGGAATCTTTAGTAATAGGCTTTCCTGCAGTAAAAGTAACTTCGCCTGTGTTATAATCAATTACATAGTCAAAGTCTTTACCTCTTTTTAATAATTGTCCATTAACATATACATTCTCGGTGCCAGCTAAAATAATAATATACTGTTCGTTCTCACATCCTGTTAATTTATAAGGCCCTTGATTTCCCTCCTGTCCTTGAAAAGTTTTCCTGCAGTATTTGCCCTTTGTTATTGCTCCACTTATTGTTGATTCTAAGCTTGTTTTCTGAGTTTTTTTGTTTTCAAATTTTGTTTTCAACAAACCTCCCTGAACTTTTCTGTTTAATACAAGAAAATGTCCAGTGGGTTTATTTATTTCGAAATCTCCTGCTGTAATACTTGTTTTATCATTATACAGTTGAATAAATACTTTGTCGAAATCTTGAATTTGTTGCGAGTTTCCATCAGGTTGTATTGGGATATTTTCATCGGAAATAGCTGCGAGAATATAAAGATCATTATTTAGTTTTCCCGATATCTGCATATTCAGATTCGAATTAATAACTGCGTTTTGGTTATTCCCAACAGTAATACCTCTTGAAATACTTCCTCGTTTATCCAGTTGGTTGTCGTTCAGAAAATTATCATGTTGGTAGCTTCTGTTCTTGTTGGGATAGGCAAGTATAGGACCAACGAAAACCGTTTCTTCTTTTTTCCTGTTAAATCGAGATGCAGAAAAATTTAAAGAGAAAACTCGATAAGTAATAGTTAAGGCAGATGTCAATTTATCTGTAGATACGGAATCGGAGAATACTAAAATTCCTTTAGCATAATCAATGTTATAATCGCTACTCTTAATTATGCTCTTGTTACTATTATATAATATTTCAGATCCTGGAACAATGCTTAAGCTATCAATTTGAACGGTATCACCTGAAATAAATATGGATTTTGTACGAAAGTTTCCCGTAATCTGAGATTTCCCGTACAAACTAAAAAAAATAAGTAGTATCGTGACAATTGCTTTTTGCAAATCCAATAATTTATCAAACTAAAAATATAAGCAATTAAAGAACGGAAATAATTATTAAATGTTGAAATTTTAAGAAGGAATGTTTAAAAACAAAAGGCCTTCTTGGAAGAAGACCTTTGGGTTTAAATTCTAGGGTTAGGGTATCAATAAATTTCTTAATTGACGCCTAAAAGTATAAAAATTCTTGAATAAACAAGGGGGAATAGTAAAAATATTGTGTTTTATCTGTTAAAAATTCATAAAAAACTTTGTTTTATTATTAAAGCAAAACATTGTAAGTCCTAGAAAAACAGAGCAAAACACGATTTATATAATTAAAGAAAAGATTTTTTGCAAAAAAATGATTTTTGTCCTTTAAATTTGTTGCAGTAATCTAAAATTACGATTTATGACAGTTTTCTATCTTTTAGGGATTTATATTTACTATCTGTTATTAGCAATAGCATCTTGGTTTAATCCAAAAGCGCGTTTTTGGATTCGAGGAAGAAAAGGACTTTTTAAAAAACTAAAGCAGGAAATTACGCCTGATGAGAAAATTGTATGGTTTCACTGCGCATCTCTTGGAGAATTTGAGCAAGGAAGACCTTTAATTGAAGCTTTTAAAGAAAAATATAAGCAATATAAAATCCTATTAACTTTTTTTTCACCTTCAGGTTATGAGATTAGAAAAAACTATGAAGGGGCTGATTATATATATTATTTGCCCCTAGACACTCCTAAAAATGCAAAAAGATTTTTAAATATTGTAGATCCTTCTGTAGTCTTTTTTATTAAATATGAATTTTGGTATTCATTTATAAAAGAAATTGGCAAAAGAGAAATTCCATTGTATCTGGTATCAGGTATTTTTAGAAAAAACCAAAGGTTCTTTAAAAAGCAAGCATTCAAATCACAAAAAATGCTTGGAGACTTTACGCATTTTTTTGTACAGAATGAGGAATCTGCTAATTTATTGAATGGTATTTCTATAAATAATGTTAGCATAACAGGTGATACCCGTTTCGACAGAGTATATACAATAGCAAAAAACTCAAAAAACCTTCCTTTAATAGAAAAATTTAAAGGAAATAATCACTTACTTATTGCTGGAAGTACTTGGAAATTAGATGAAGATTTAATAACTAGATATATAAACGAAACTGAAAGTAAATTAAAATTTATTATTGCACCTCACGAAATTCATTCTGAAAATATCGATCGAATTGTTAAATCGATTAATACAGATATTGAAATTTTAAAATACTCTGATGCAAATAGTGAAAATATTTCTAATGCTCAGGTTTTAATTATCAATAATATTGGTTTGTTATCATCACTCTATAAATATGGTGACATTGCATATGTCGGTGGAGGATTTGGCAAAGGTATTCACAATACTCTTGAAGCGGCTACATTTGGAATGCCTTTACTATTTGGACCTAACTATATGAAATTCAAAGAAGCTGTTGATGTGATAAATGCTGGCGGCGCATTTTCTATTTCGGAATATGATGAATTAAAACGTAAAATTGAATTCTATTTATCGCGTCCAAACGACATTATTAAAGCTGGTCAGATTACTTCAAATTATGTAAGAAATAAACAAGGTGCTACAGAAAAAATCCTTAAACTTATTAGCTTAAAGTAGTGCTTTAAAAAGCTGTAAAACAGCAAAAACAGATTAGCTGAATGGTAGTCTTTATTGGCTTTTGTTGGTAAGTTATTAACAATTGTTAATTAGATGTGCGAATTGAAGGTAAAACACGCTTTATTTAAAGCTTTCGAAAAAATAAAAGATTAAGGCATGTGTTAATATGTTTATAATGTAGAATTAACCTAAACTTAATATTTTCAATATATTTGATATTCTAAACTAAATCTACTTTTGTAAAATAGATATTTTTAAAATAAATTAATACCAAACCTTAAAACAATTCTATGATGAAAATCTTTAAAAGTAAATTTTTAATTGTGGCTTTGATGCTAATTAGTTTTGCATCATATAGCCAGTCAACACTTACAGGTAAGCTCGTTGATGCAGACAATAACGAGCCCTTAATTGGAGCATCGGTTGTTGTAGATGGTACAACAATTGGTACTGCTACTGCTTTGGATGGAAGTTTCAACATTGTTGTTCCTTCTGGCGAACAAAAGCTAGTATTCACTTACGTTGGTTATATTGAGATGAAAAAGGAAATCACTGTTACAGGTGATGCAGATCTTGGTAGTATAGCCTTAGAAGGAGATGCTGTTAACTTAAATGAAGTTAAAGTTGTTGCTTCTGTAGCTATTGCAAGAGAAACTCCGGTAGCTTTGTCAACTATTAAGCCTCAGCAAATTGCTGAAAAGTTAGGAACACAGGAATATCCCGAAATTTTAAAATCAACACCTGGTGTTTATGCAACAAAACAAGGTGGAGGTTTTGGTGATTCAAGAATAAATATTCGTGGTTTCGACCAAAGAAATACTGCAACAATGATTAATGGTGTGCCGGTAAATGATATGGAGAACGGATGGGTATATTGGTCTAACTGGGCTGGTTTAGCCGACGTTACTAGATCAATGCAGGTTCAAAGAGGCCTTGGAGCATCAAAGGTTGCTGTACCTTCATTAGGAGGAACTTTAAATATTTTAACAAAAACTACTGATGCAAAACGCGGTGGTAGTGCATTTACAAATGTTGGTGCTGATGGTTATAGTAAATTTGGTTTTACATTATCCACAGGGTTAAGTGAAAATAATTGGGCAGCTACTGTTTCTGTTGCAAAAGCTGAAGGAGATGGTTTTGTAGATGGAACACAATTTGAATCATATTCATATTTTATGAATATATCAAAAAGGTTAAACGACAAGCATACTTTTGCATTTTCTCTTTTTGGTGCACCACAATGGCATGGTCAGAGAACTTCTGAACAGTCAATTGAAACATTCAAAGAAAAAGGAATAAAATATAATTCAGATTGGGGTTATAAGAATGGTGAAGTTTATAATTTAAGAAGAAACTTTTACCATAAACCACAGGCTATTTTAAACCATTTTTATACTATTGATGAAAATACAATGGTAACTACAGCAATTTATGCTTCTATAGGAACTGGTGGTGGAACAGGAAATTATGGAAATACTTCGAAATTTTATACATATTTAAGAGAAGGACAAATTGATTTTGATCGTATTGTTGATGAAAATATAGCTGATGGGGGTGTTAATGGTTCAGAATCAATAATGAGATCATCTAACAATAATCATAACTGGTACGGATTATTAACTTCCTATAACAAAGATCTTGGAAACTTAGATATAATGGCTGGTATTGATGCTCGTTATTATAAAGGAGAACATTATCGCGAAGTTATAGATCTTTTAGGGGGAGAATTCTACGTTGAAGATGGGATCGATTATAACAATACAACAAAAGTTGTTGGTGTAGGCGATAAAATTGCATATTATAATGATGGACACGTAGCATGGGCTGGAATATTTGGTCAAGCAGAATATAAGTTAGATAAACTTTCATCATTTGTATCTCTTTCTGTTTCTGATAAATCATATAAAAGAGTAGATTATTTCAACTATTTTACAGACGATTATATTGCTGAGATAGAAGAGAGTAGTGCTCTGCAGCAGACTATTATTGACGACATAGGAGATGTTAAGTATAACGAAGCAATGAAAGGTCAGGAATCTGACTGGGTAAGCTTCCTTGGATTTATGGTAAAAGGTGGTGCTAACTACAATTTAACAGACAATCATAATGTATTTTTCAATGCAGGATATTTTCAACGTCAACCAGATTTTGATGCAGTATTTTTGAATTATATCAATCTTATTAATGATAAGGCTGAAAACGAAAAAGTTTTAAGTGCTGAATTAGGTTATGGTTACAGATCAGGAATGATTTCTGCAAATGTAAATGGATATTACACAATGTGGCAGGATAAAACTTTTACAAAATCTATTTCTCAAGATGATCCTGAAACTGGTGACAGAGTATATTATATTGCTAATATATTAGGAGTTGATGCAGTTCACATGGGTATTGAAGCTGACTTTGTTGCTAAGCCAATTGAAAAGCTTGAAATTACTGGTTTTGTTTCTGTAGGAGACTGGAGATGGCAAAATGATATAGAAGATGTTGGTGTTTTTGACGAGAACCAAGTGGAGGTTGCTACAATCGATTTATATGTAAAAGATATTCGTATTGGAGATGCCGCACAAACTTCTGCTGCAATTGGTATAAATTATGAATTATTAAAAGGATTAAAATTTGGTGCTGATTATAACTATTATGATAATCTTTTTGCTGATTTTGATATCCTTGATAGAGGTACAAAAGAAGGTGATACAAATCCTGATTCATGGGAAATGCCAGCATATAGCTTACTTGACATGAACTTACGCTATAACTTTGAAGTATCTGATTTAAATGCTACTTTATTTATGAATGTAAATAATGTTTTAGATACTGAATATATTTCAGATGCAACTGATGGTGGATCTCACGATTATACAACTGCAAGAGTTTATTATGGCTGGGGAAGATCATGGTCAATTGGATTAAAAATTAGATTTTAATAAAGAAAATTAGATAAATTATGAAAAAAATATTATCAATATTTATTTTAATTGGGTTTGTGATTTTCAATGCTTGCGACCCAATGGAAGACATCTATGATGAAATGGATACGAATGAAGATCCAGTTACTGCGGCTTTTGAATATACTCTTACATCTGATGATTATGAATTAATTGCTGAATTAATTGAGGACTTGAGTCCTTCTGACACATTAGATGGTCAATTTATTGAAGCTTTTGAATATTTCAATGACGAAATTACTGTACAGGAATACATGCCGTATTTTTTGAATAATCAATATCCATGGTTAGGACCGAAATCTGCTGCAAAAATGACTTATAATTATAGCGGTGAAATGTCTGAAGATTTAACTGTTTATACTGGAGCTGAAGAATATGTATTTGATGCCGATGATTATGAGGAAGTTGATTCTTTAGTAAAACTTGCTGGATATTTTTACCCTGACTTTTTACCAGATTTATATTTGCCTGGTTTGTTGGAAAATATGATAGCTTCTGCTGATAGTGGTGATATCTATAGGATTAACTATAGTAACTCAGATGTTGTTCCTGTTTTTCCTGACGGTACTACATATCTTGCAGAACCATTTGATTCAGATTTGGGTGTATTTACCGCACACGAATTAGGAGGAGCTCAGGAATGGGAATGGAGTTCTTATAGCGGAGGTAAAGTTGTAATGAGTGGTTATGATGGTGGTAATTTAGCAAATGAAGATTGGTTAGTTTCACCGGAAATAGAAATAAGCGGTTTCGAGGTTGTTACTTTTAATATAAGTCAAGCTATTAGATTTATTGATGATGATTACAATTTTGTAGATATCCTAATTTCTACGGATTATTCTGGTGATGTATCTACAGCATCATGGACGTCTATTAAAAGCAAAGTAACTATGCCTCCTGGTGATAGCTGGGATGTTGTTGAATCAGGTGATGTTGATATTTCTGAATATGCAGAACAAAATATTTATTTAGCATTTAAGTATATATCAACAACTGAATTTGCACCTAACTGGAGTATATTAGATGTGAAGATTTTTGGAGGAGATAAATTATTAGAAGGAGAATCTTATGAAGTAAATGATTATTATACATATAATAATGTTCAGTGGAAAAAACTGGATAATGTATATCATTTAACAAGCATGGATTATAAAGCAATGGGTGGAGATCCAAGCTATGACAATGCTTTTTCTGATGGTGCAGTACCAAAGGATTATTTGCCAAATTTCCTTACAGCAAAATATGCAGGTGCCGGAGATGGTTTTGAGGTTACTGTTGTATTTGATTATGATAATGGTATCGATGATAACTTATTGACGTTAGCTGCTAATTATGCTTATACTTCAAGTGGATGGGAATCATCATTTGATTATATTTCTGAAGTAACTAATCAATTCGTTGTTTCTTCAAATACAAATCTTTGGGTTTTTGATCCAACAGAAACATTAACTATGGAAACCGCAGACTTCCAGGTGATTGTTGATTATGTGAACGCTAACCTGACCAATACCGATGAACATTCTACAAATACAGAAAATTACTTTGGAGCAAGTGCATATTATGGTAATTTTGATCTGAGAAATTATAATAAAGATGAATTTGAAGAATGGGAAGAAGCTGTAAGTGCAGCTATAGGTACAATAGTACTGCCAGAGTTATATCCAAATGCAGAACTGCAAGTTAATGGAGTTGATATGGCTTACAGAGTTATCTTTAATACATATGATGGTACAAATGGAACTTACTCTATGAAATTTCAGGTTACTAAAGCAGGACCAGATCCTGAGTTTACTTTAATAGAAGGACCTGATAGCGAATAGTAATAATGTAATCAATATAGAAAAGGGGCAAAATTGCCCCTTTTTTTTGTGTCTTTTAGATTGAATTAAAACTTGCAGCTTGTATTTTATCTGCAAAAAACAAAATTTATTATTTTAAAACTCAAAAAAGAAAGTATTGAAGTCTTATTTCTTATTGAAGATCTTAAACATGCAAATAAAGTGTAAGATTTTAAGCTTATTTTAACAATTTAGATATGTTTGATAACGGATAATAAAGAAAAATTCCTTTCTGATTTTCTCAGAAAGGAATTTTTGAAAAAGGCTTATATTTTGCTGATTATTTAAGTATAATTTTCTTAATAAAATTGGAATTACTATCATCAATTTTAATAAAATAGATTCCTTTTGCAAAAGATTCAAGATTTAATTTAAATTCAGAAGAATTAACTCCTGATACCTTAAAAACCTTCTCTCCAAGAACATTGAAAAATTCAATTGTTTGAATAATTTCTCCGTTTGAAAATTCAATATTAAGATTTTCTTTAACCGGATTAGGATATATTTTTAGGTTGTTATCTGTAAACTCTATTATTCCTGTTGTCTCTGTTATAGAAAAACTATTGTTGTATTCTTTTTGCTCAGTTAAATTATCAGTTGCTTCTATTAAAAAATAAATTTCTGTACCTGCCGACTGTACTGGAATTTCACCCGAATATGTATTTCCTGAGCTGGACATTGAAACAGAGTTAGTGGTTGATTCAGAATCTGTTCCCCATTTAAGGTTTGCTGAAGAAATAGAACCATCAGAATCTGTAATTGTAGCAGAAATTATAACAATATCATTATCTGTTGGATTCTCTGGAGTTAATAAAACATTAGAAATTGCTGGCAAATAATTTACAGTATAAGAATGCTCTGAAGACTGTTTGCTCCCTGTTTCATTATCAGTTGCTTGTATTACAAAAAATATTGATATTCCGTTAGTCTGCATTGGAATTTCAGCGGAGAATTCATCTCCAGAATTAGACATAGACACTGTATATGGGTATGAGCCAATGCTTGTTCCCCATTTAATATTCGCATTTGAAATAGTTCCGTCAGAATCTGAAATTGTTGCAGAAACAGTAATATTTTCTGTCGATGCAGGAATTTCAGGATTAATTTCAATATTTGAAATATGCGGAAGATCATTCACAGTATATTCATATTCTGAAGTTTGCTTATTCTCCGCTTCATTATCCGATGCTTCAATTATGAAGTAAACTTTTGTTCCATGCGATTGCATTGGTATTTCACCAAAATAAATATCACCGGAATTTGTCATGGAAATGGTGTTTGTATAAGAACCAGAGGTTGTTCCCCATCTTAAATCTGCAGAAGAAATACTTCCGTCAGGATCTGTTATTGTAGCTGAAACAGTAACATTCTCAGTTGCAGTTGGGTTTTCCGGATTTATCTCAATATCAGAAATAACCGGAAGATCATTTACAGTATAATTATATTCCGGAGTTTGCTTATTTCCAGTTTCATTATCAAATGCGTCAATAATAAAATAAACTTCTGTTCCATTTGACTGCATCGGGATTACACTTGAATAATCATCACCTGAATTTGTCATGGATATGGTGTTAGTATAAGAACCAGAAGTTGTTCCCCATTTTAGATCTGCAGAAGAAATTGTTCCATCAGAATCTGTAATTGTTGCGGATATAGTAACATCTTCAGTTGCCGTAGGATCTTCTGGATTAATTAAAACATCAGAAATAAGGGGAAGATCATTTCCTGAAGCAGCATTTTTACCAGTAATTATAAAATCATCAATTTTCCACCATACAGAAGATCCACCACCTGTTCCTGAGGATATATATTTTACAGCAATATAAATAGAACTCCCTGAAATTGAGGATAAATCTATATTTCCTGAACCTGTGATTACTTGAGAATCTTGTGAAGGCCAAACAGCCGATAAGTTTGTCCATGTTGAACCTGAAGGATCTCCAGACCCAGAATAGTTTGTTGAATATTTTAATTCAACTGGAGGATTATATGAATCTGTATATTTTGTCCAGCTAGTAAAAGTTAATATTTCTTTAGAATAAGAATCAAGATCAATTGCTGGCGAAATTAACCAATCATTGCATGCAGCATCAGAACCATAAGCGTTTATTTCCATAGATCCATCAGTACAACTCCAGTCTTCATTACTTGCAAAACTATAACTTGTCCACCCGGAAGCAGGACAAGAAAAGAAATCTTCATTCAATATCGTAATGGTTGGATTATCGCATACTTCATAACTTTGTTCTGAAGATATTTTTGACTCTGGTTCATCATCAACTGCTTCGATCTCAAAGTAAATTATTGTACCATCAGCTTGTGCTGGAATAGGCGTGCTTGTTTTATAAGTATTGCCTACTGTATTTGTTAAAGCTATAGTATTGCTTAAAGATCCAGAAGAAACTCCCCAATGAAGTTCAGATGATTCTATAGTTCCGTCATTATCGGTAATCTCTGCGAAAATATTAACATTGTCCGAAGATGTAGGATATTCAGGATTAATTGTAACATTAGAAATTGAAGGGATCATATTTCCTCCTCCTCCCCATATTTGAGTGACATATTCAGGATGATCTATGAATGGATTTCTATTTCCCTGAAAATCATATCCTGCTTCATTTCTCATATTATCTTTGGCATCAACGGGATCTTGAATATGCCAATCAACGAGCATCGAAATAAACCAATCTGCATATACTTGATCACTTGTACCATTTAACATTGTGTGTGACCATGATGCTACTTTATCTTCATATCTTGTTGCAAAATAAAGCATGCATCGGGCGATATCTCCTTTAAATTCATCAATAGGTTCAAACACAGTTCCTGTATATCCTAGATAAGAGCATGATCCCTTTTTGCTACCATTTAATGATGTCCAGGAAGCGCTCCCTACTTCACCAAAAGGATAACTGCTTCTCATGCCATTTACTTTACCATCAGAAGGAACAACATGGTGATAGTCTGTTTTCATTGGTGAAGCTTCATTAAAAATTCCTTGTGGAAATAAGTGTTCTCGATTTAAACAGTCACCTTCTGTTGAATAAGTTCCACAATTATTATTATAATGCTCATAATTATAAGGGTCTGCACCATCTGGATTTTCTGAATACATATCCCACACGTAACCATCTTCGGGATCAGTATCACCTAAAACATAAGCATCATATAAATCGCCATAACCCTGAGCTGTGTGCCCTGTCTTAATAATATTATGTAATTGTGTTTTTAATGTGTAACCTGATCCTGTTGCATTATTATAATAACCGGTAGGAATATCTGCAAAAAGATTGTAGAATAAAGCAATGAATAGTATTGTAACAAGTGTTTTTTTCATAGTTCAAAAATGTATTTAAGATATTCGGATTATTCACGAAAATTGCGCTTAATGATACAAAATAAAATTTTAAATGAGCCATTATCATTGTGGCAAAATTTCCCTTTTATTTACTTGTTTTTAGAAAAAAGAAAGAGTTTTAAGCGCTAAGTAACAAAGTGGTTTATTATTTTTTCAAACATGTGATTGCTTTTGATTTGAGCTTTAAAAAATAGTAAATTTGAAATGAGGTAATTATGAAAAAACATGTAGCTATTATAGAGTTTTAAATAAGACATTAAACCGAATTGAAGATTCATTGTTATATATAAAAAAATGATAAAATGAACAAAAGGAATTTGATATTTTTATGCCTTGCGTTGTTTTTGTTTTCATGCACAGCCAACTATAAAAATAAAGAAGTTGAAAATATAGAATCAACTCCTTACGTTGTTATGCTTTCTATGGATGGTTTTCGATGGGATTATCCTGAAAAAGTAAATACTCCGAATCTTGATTTTGTAGAAGAGATTGGTGTCCGCGCTGAAGCAAGCATTCCTTGCTTTCCAACAAAAACATTTCCAAATCATTTTTCAATGGCAACAGGTTTATACCCTGAAAACCATGGAATAATACTAAATAGTTTTTATGCCCCTGATATTGATAAATATTATTGGATTTCAAATGATGATGCAGTAACCGATTCAGCGTTTTATTATGGCGAACCAATTTGGGTTACAGCAGAGAAACAAGGAATAAAAAGCGCATCTTATTTTTGGGTGGGTTCTGAAGCCTCTCATGATAATGTTATGCCAACATATCATTACGCTTATAATGGGAAAGTTCCATTTGAAGAAAGAATCGATGGAGTAATTGAATGGTTAAATTTACCTGAAAATGAAAGACCACATTTAATAATGTGGTATATTCAAGAGCCTGATAGTAAAGGTCATGATGTAGGTCCAGACCATCCCGAGATTGATTCTATGATTGAATATTTAGATAGTTTGGTTGGTGTTTTTAATCGAAAGATTGCAGAATTGCCAATTGCTGATGATATAAATATTATTATAACTTCTGATCATGGGATGGGTCAGATAAGTGAAGATAGAACAGTTTGTTTAGACAATTTAATTAATAAAAATTGGTGTGAGCAAATAGATGGAGCGAATCCGGTTTTTTTAATTGATGCAAAGGATGAGTATTACGACACAATCTATAATATATTGTCAAATTCAGATCATATTACTATATGGAAAAAGGAGGAAGTTCCTACAAGATTACATTATAGCTCAGGTCTTAGAATAAAAGATTTCGTTGTTGCTGCTGATAGTTCATGGAGTATTCATAAATCTACTAAAAAAGGATATTACTCTGGAGGAGCTCATGGTTATGATAATAAAAACAAGGACATGCATGCAATTTTTTACGCTTACGGTCCAGCATTTAAAGTCGACTACAAACACCCGTCAATAAATAATATTGATATTTATCCTTTGATTTGCGAAATATTAGGTATTGAGCCAGTAGTTGTTGATGGGGATCTGGAAAACACTATTAATATGTTAAAAAGGTAGGTTTTTATTAAATTATTTTCTGTAAAGTACTTAAAAATCACAATACTATAAGTATCACATAATGAGTATCTAAACATTGTGTCGTTAAAGGTTGATATCTCTGTTAATAAAAAACAAACTTCTCGGGAAGTACTAATTAAATTACAATTTCGTAGGTTATTAACAATCCTTGTGAAAATTATTTCCAAACATTATTTTTTAATATGATTTTTTTTAATTATGACGCTGAAATCCATTAAAATTAAGGTTTTCAGAGCTTTATAGAGCTTCGTTAATAACTCTTAAAGAATGTTGAAAAATACGAATGGATACCTCTTGTTCTGAATTACAAGTATGACTAATTTAGCAATACCTTTTTCAATTGTGTTTTAAAACATAATTGACTATATCTTAAAATCATAACAAATCAGCATACTAATATGAATGTAAAAGGAATGGCAACGGACGGAAAAATAGGAGAGATTTCACAGGAAAAGACAAAACAAAAGACATGTACTTTCGATGAAGCATTTAAGAGCTCAAAGGAGTATTTTGGAGGAGATGAATTAGCAGCAAGAGTTTGGGCAAATAAATATGCACTCAAAGATTCTTATGGTAATTTGTTTGAAAGAAATCCTGATGAAATGCACATAAGATTGGCAAAGGAAATTGCAAGGATAGAAAACAGATATCATAATCCTATGAGCGAGGAGAAGGTTTATTCTTTATTGAAGGATTTTAAATATATAATTCCTCAAGGGGGTCCAATGTCTGGTATTGGAAATAAGTATCAAATTGCTTCACTATCTAACTGTTTTGTTATTGGCCATAAAAATCCTGCAGATTCATATGGTGGAATAATGAAGATTGATCAAGAGCAGGTTCAATTAATGAAAAGAAGAGGTGGGGTTGGCCACGATTTATCGCATATACGTCCTCAGGGAAGCCCTGTTTTAAATAGCGCTTTAACTTCAACTGGTGTTGTTCCATTTATGGAACGGTATTCTAATTCGACAAGAGAGGTTGCACAAGATGGTCGACGTGGAGCACTGATGTTAAGTATATCTAGTAAACATCCGGATGCAGAAAAATTTATTGACGCAAAACTTGAAGCTGGTAAAGTTACAGGCGCTAATGTTTCTGTAAGAATAGATGATGCATTCATGCAGTCAGTAGTTAGCAATAAACCATATGTACAACAATACCCTGTAGATTCTAAAGACCCATTATTTGAGCAAAAAACAGACGCTAGTAAAATATGGAAAAAGATTGTACATAATGCATGGAAATCTGCAGAGCCAGGAATACTTTTTTGGGATACTATAATTAACGAATCCGTAGCTGATAGTTATGCTGATTTAGGATATAGAACTGTTTCTACAAATCCATGTGGTGAAATTCCATTATGCCCATACGATAGTTGTAGACTTCTTGCTGTAAACTTATTCAGCTATGTGGAAAATCCATTTACAAAGGAAGCAAAGTTCAATTTTGATTTATTCAAAGAGCATGTTGGATATGCACAAAGAATAATGGATGATATTATTGACCTTGAGCTGGAAAATATAGATGCAATTCTTGGAAAAATAGAAGGTGATCCAGAAGATTATGAAGTTAAAATGGTTGAGGATAAGCTCTGGAGAAATATTCGCAAAAAAGCTGCAGAAGGAAGAAGAACAGGTGTTGGGATTACTGCAGAAGGTGATATGCTTGCTGCACTTGGTTTAAGATATGGAAGCGAAATAGCTGTTGATTTCTCAGAAGAAGTTCATAAAACAGTTGCATTATCAGCTTATAGATCATCTGTTGATATGGCAAGAGAAAGAGGTGCATTCGAAATTTTTGATGCTCAAAAAGAAAAAGATAATCCATTTATATTAAGACTTAAAGAACAAGACGAACAGTTATATTCTGATATGGTTCAGTTTGGACGTAGAAATATAGCTTTGTTAACAATAGCACCAACAGGAACTACAAGTTTAATGACACAAACTACATCAGGTATTGAACCAGTATTTATGCCTGTTTATAAGAGAAGAAGAAAAGTTAATCCTAATGACCCTGAATCAACGGTTTCTTTTATTGATGAGGTTGGAGATTCTTGGGAAGAGTATTATGTTTTTCATCATAAATTTGTTGATTGGTTAAAAATTAACGGATATAACCCAGACGAAGTAAAAGCAATGTCGGATGATGATATAGACTTAATAGTTGAAAAGACTCCATATTACAAAGCTACTTCAACTGATGTTGATTGGGTAAGTAAAGTGAAAATGCAAGGTCGCATACAAAAATGGGTAGATCATTCTATAAGTGTTACCATTAATTTACCAGAAGATGCAACAGAAGATCTTGTAGGTCAATTATATGTAACAGCCTGGGAAAGTGGATGTAAGGGTGTTACTGTTTATCGTGATGGTTCTCGCTCAGGTGTTCTTATTTCTAATAAAGAGAAAAAAGTTGAAGAGAAAGTTACAGATAACAAACGGCCAAAGTCTTTAAAGGCCGAAATTATTAGATTCAACAACAACGATGAAAAATGGATTGCCTTTGTTGGAATTAAAGATGATAGGCCTTATGAAGTATTTACTGGTCTTGCAGATGAAGAAATGTTTCCAATTCCAAAATCGATTAAAAAAGGAAAGATTATTAAAGTAAAGGATAGAGAAGGCAAGAGTAGATATGATTTCCAATATATTGATAAGTATGGATACGAAAATACTTTTGGGGGACTGTCGCATATGTTCCAAAAAGAATTTTGGAATTATGCAAAACTTATTTCAGGAGTTCTTCGTCATGGAATGCCTATTCCAAGCGTAGTTCGTTTAGTGCAATCTTTAAGACTTGATAGTGATACTATTAATACATGGAAGAACGGTGTTGAAAGAGCATTAAAGAAGTATATACCTGATGGAACAAAACCTAAAGCAGGCACTAAATGTTCAGAGTGTGGCTCAGAGAGCGTTGTTTATCAGGAAGGTTGTTTGATTTGCCACGATTGTGGGCATTCAAAATGTGGATAGAGTTTCTTAAACATTCATAATGTTTCAAATAAACAAGTAACAAAGCTTGTTGAATAGAACCTGGGATTTCCCGGGTTTTATTTTTTATGAAAATCGAATATTTTATATAAAACATATAGATGAATTTCATTAAAAAGCTTTTATACTGTATTTTTGTTCTATCAAATTAATAATAAATAAACTTTAAATATTATGGCAAACAAAATGAAAGCCCTTGTAAAATCTAAACCTGAAAAAGGTTTATGGATGGAAGAAGTTGATATTCCTGAAGTTGGGGTAAACGATATATTAGTAAAAGTAACAAAATCTGCGATTTGTGGTACAGATTTACACATTTACCGATGGGATGAGTGGTCGCAGAATACCATAAAAACACCAATGACTATCGGACATGAGTATGTTGGTCGTGTAGCAGAAATGGGTGAGGGAGTTACTGGATTTGAAATCGGGGAGCGTGTTACAGGCGAAGGTCATATTGCATGTGGTCATTGTCGCAACTGCCGTCGTGGCAGACAACATGTTTGTGAAAACACGGTTGGAATTGGTGTAAATCGAAACGGATCATTTGCAGAGTATGTCGTTGTCCCTTCATCAAATGTTATGAAAATGAATCCTGCTATTCCTGATGAGATGTTAGCAATTATGGACCCGTTTGGAAATGCAGCGCATACTGCTTTGTCATGGTCGCTTATTGGTGAAGATGTACTTGTAACCGGAGCAGGTTTAATTGGTAGTATGTGTGTTGCTATTGCAAAATTTGCTGGTGCACGATACGTTGTTGCTACTGAAACAAACGAATACAGAATTGAGCTTGCTAAAAAAATGGGTGCAACAAGAGTTGTTAATCCGTTAAAAGAAAACTTAGCCGATGTTGTGAAAGAACTTGGAATGATTGGTTTTGATATCGGATTAGAATGTTCTGGATCGGAACATGCATTTAATGACATGCTTGATAATATGTATAATTCAGGAAAAATTTCATTACTTGGAATACTTCCTCCAAAAACAGGGATTAATTGGGATAAAGTAATTTTTAAAGGATTAACCTTAAAGGGAATTTATGGTCGTGAAATGTTTGAAACATGGTACCAAATGGAACAAATGTTGCATTCAGGATTAGACTTAAGTCCTATGATTACACATCAGTTCCCAATTGATGAATTTGAAAAAGGATTCCAAATAATGGATGAAGGAAATAGTGGAAAGGTTATTTTAAACTGGGAATAAAATTAAAAACATGAGTAATAGAAAAGTAAGAGTCAGATTTGCACCAAGTCCGACGGGTCCATTGCATATGGGCGGAGTTAGGACAGCTTTGTTTAATTATCTTTTTGCTAAAAAGAATAATGGTCAGTTTATATTAAGAATTGAAGATACAGATCAAACTAGATACGTGGATGGAGCAGAAGATTATATAATTGAATCGCTTAAATGGTGTGGAATTGAGATTGATGAAGGTGTTGATGAAGGAGGCCCTTATGGTCCGTATAGACAATCAGACAGAAGAGAAGTTTACAAAGAGTTTGCTGAAAGATTGATAGAAAGCGGAAATGCATATTACGCTTTTGATACTCCTGAAGAACTGGAGGCGATGAGAGAGCGACTAAAGGAAGAAAAGAGTAGTGTGCAACAATACAATGCTCTTACAAGAGAAGCAATGAGAAACTCCCTTACTTTATCGGAAGAAGAAGCTGAAAATTCGGTTAATAATGAGCCTTTTGTAATAAGGTTTAAGATGCCTGAAAATGAAGATATTCATGTTGAAGATATTATTCGTGGAAGCGTTAAGGTTAACACAAACCAGTTAGATGATAAAGTGCTTTTTAAGTCAGATGGAATGCCTACATATCATTTAGCAAATATTATTGATGATCACTTAATGAAAATATCGCATGTAATTAGAGGTGAGGAATGGTTGCCATCTTTGCCATTACATGTTATGTTATACAGAGCATATGGATGGGAGGATACAATGCCTGAATTTGCGCATCTTCCTTTATTATTAAAACCAAGTGGAAAAGGAAAACTAAGTAAGCGTGATGGTGATGCTTTAGGATTTCCAGTATTTCCAATAGAGTGGACCGACCCAAAAACGGGTGAAGTATCAAAAGGATATCGCGAAGAAGGTTATTTCCCCGAAGCGTTTAATAATATGATTGCATTGTTAGGGTGGAATCCAGGAACAGAAGAGGAAATTCTTTCTTTAAGAGAGCTTATTTCCCTGTTTGATTTACACAAAGTACATAAAGCAGGCGCTAAATTTGATCATGAGAAAGCAAAGTGGTTTAACCATAAATATCTAACTTCTAAGTCGGACGAAAAACTTGCCAGAGCTTTCCAAACTATTTTGAAGGAAAAAGGAGTTCAGGTTGAGGATAGTTTTGTAATTAAAGTTGTAAAACTAATTAAAGAACGTGCAAACTTTGTTTCTGACTTTTGGAATCAGTCGTCATTCTTTTTTCAAGCTCCTACAGAGTATGATCCTAAAGTAGTTAAGAAACGTTGGAAAGAAGGCACTTCTGAAATACTTTCGGAATTTAAAAAGCAATTAGAGGCACTTGAAATTTTCGATCATGATAGCATAGAAAGAACAATTCAAAATTTCCTTGAAGGCAAAGAATTTGGAATGGGTCAGCTAATGAATCCTTTCAGATTAGTTTTAGTTGGAGCAGGAATTGGACCTGGTGTACTTGATATAGCATTGCTTTTAGGAAAAGAAGAAACGCTTAAAAGATTAGAAACAGGAATTAATAATATTAAAAGAGAATAATTATAGAAGTATAATGATTTTCGATGAGAATTTATATCTAAATTTTCATGCACATCAGCAAGTGCCAGCTGAAGATGAGGTTGTTATACAAAGTAAGTTTTTACAAGAAGATCTTATCGTTAGTAATAGTGATAAGATTTTTTTTACTGCAGGTTTACATCCTTGGCATGCTAATGTTTTAGACGAAACTGAAATTAAAAGTAAACTCGACCAACTAGTAAAATCAAAATCAATAATAGCTATCGGTGAAACTGGTATTGATAAGCTGAAAGGCCCTGATTTAGATATACAAACTACAGTATTTCGATATCACATTGAAATTGCTGATAAATATAAACTACCCATAATTATACATTCAGTAAAAGCTCACAATGAGATTTTTAAACTAAAGAAGGAGACAAAATCGAAAGTACCGTGGGTTATTCATCATTTTAATGGAAGTAAACATATGGCATTTGATTTTATTGATCATGGATTTTATTTATCTCTTTGCCATCATATAAAGAGCAAAAACTCAAAATTGAGTGATTACTTTTGTGAATTACCTATCGAAAAATTTTTCCTTGAAACGGATGATTTTCGAATTGACATAAAAAATTTATACAAATTAGCTGCTTTAAAAATGGGAGTAAGTATTAATACATTAAAAAAGCAGTTAATGCTGAATTTAAAAAGATTATTAAATGAGTAGTGAGAATTGGCTAGGAAGAACTGAATTGTTAATAGGGAAAGACGGCCTAGCAAAACTTCAAAAGGCACATGTTTTGGTTGTAGGATTAGGAGGTGTTGGAGCATATGCAGCTGAGAATATTTGTCGTGCTGGTGTAGGTAAAATGACCATTGTCGATGGGGATCATTTAAATCCAACAAATAAAAATAGGCAATTGCCTGCTGTGGAAAGTACTATGGGAAAACCAAAAGCAGAAGTATTAGGGAATAGATTATTAGATATTAATCCTAATTTAAAACTTAATATTATTCAGGAATATATTAAGGATGAAAAAATGATTGAGGTGCTTAACAAACCATTTGATTATGTTGTTGATGCTATTGATACCCTGTCACCAAAAGTTTTTTTAATATACCATAGCTTGCAAAAGGGATTAAGAATAGTTAGTTCTTTGGGTGCAGGAGGACGTCTCGATCCTGTAAAAGTTACTATTAATGATATTTCAAAATCGTATAACTGTCGTTTGGGAGCTAATTTAAGAAAAAGGTTACGTAGACTTGGTGTTACAAAGGGATTTAAAGTAGTATTTTCAGAAGATAAGTGGGATGAAAAAGCAGTAATATCGTATGAGCAAGAAGTAAATAAAAAATCAACTGTAGGTACAATTTCATATATGCCACCTGTTTTTGGTTGTTTTTGTGCTTCGGTAGTTTTAAGAGATTTAATGGGTAAATAAAAAAACATCCGGAACATTTGTCCGGATGAATTTTTTTATTTTTTCATTTTTCCCCACGAATCTTTTAAAGGAACAATTCTGTTAAACACCAGATTTCCAGGTTTAGAATCCCGTCTGTCAGTACAGAAATATCCTAATCGTTGGAATTGATATTTTGATTCTGGTTCAGCATCTTTTATACTTGGTTCAACTTTACAATTTGTTATCACTTTTAATGATTCAGGATTTATTAATTCTTTAAAATCTTTGTCTTTGTGTCCTGCAGGATCTTCATCAACAAATAATCTGTCGTATACCCGAACCTCAGCATCAATTGCATGTTTAGCCGAAACCCAATGAAGTGTTCCTTTTACTTTTCTCTTACTTGATTCAGTTCCGCTTCCACTTCTTGAATCTGTATCGTAAGTACAACGAAGTTCAGTAATGTTTCCAGCTGAATCTTTAACTACTTCTTCACATTTTATAATGTAGGCAGCTTTTAATCTAACTTCTTTTTCTGGAGCTAAACGGAAGAACTTTTTAGGAGCATCTTCCATAAAATCATCCTGCTCAATATAAATCTCACGAGAAAATGGCATTTCACGTGTTCCCATAGATTCATCTTCAGGATTATTATCAATTGTCATCCTTTCCTCTTTATCTTCTGGGTAATTTGTAATTACAAGTTTTAACGGATTAAGTACGGCCATAACACGTGGCGCTGTTTTGTTTAGATCATCTCGTAAACTATGTTCAAGTAGCGCTACATCAATTACGTTATCTCGTTTTGCAACACCAATTGTATCGGCAAATTTTCGAATTGAAGCAGGAGTAAAACCTCTTCTTCGTAGTCCTGTTATTGTTGGCATACGTGGATCGTCCCAGCCAGAAACTAAATTTTCTTGAACCAATTCTAAAAGTTTACGCTTACTCATTATAGTGTAACTCAAATTTAATCGAGCAAACTCAATCTGTCGAGGTCTAATTGTTCCTTCAACGTATAAATGATCTAATATCCAATCGTATAATGGTCTGTGTACTTCAAATTCAAGAGTACAAACCGAATGGGTAATACTTTCAATATAATCTGATTGACCATGAGCAAAATCGTACATTGGATAAATGCACCATTTATTTCCTGTTCTGTGGTGTTCTTTATGCAGAATACGATAAATAATTGGATCGCGCATATGCATATTTGGCGATGTCATTCCAATTTTTGCTCTTAAAACATGCTCGCCGTTTTTAAATTCACCATTCTTCATTCTTGTAAAAAGATCCAAATTTTCTTCAATAGTACGATTCCTATATGGACTTTCTGTGCCAGCTTGAGTTGGAGTGCCTTTTTGTTTAGCAATATCTTCAGAACTTTGGTCGTCAACATATGCAAAACCAGTTTTCACCAACTTAAGAGCCCATTCGTATAATTGATCGAAATAGTCTGATGTAAATCTTGGTTCACCTTCCCACTGAAATCCTAACCAATTTATATCTTCCATTATTGATTCAACATATTCAACTTCTTCCTTTTCAGGATTTGTATCGTCGAATCGCAAATTAGTTTTTCCATTATAGCGTTGGGCGAGAGCGAAGTTTAAACAAATAGATTTAGCATGTCCTATATGAAGATATCCGTTTGGCTCTGGAGGGAAACGGGTCATAACAACGCCATTATTCTTGTTGTTTTTCAAATCTTCTTCAATAAAACTTTCAATAAAGTTTAAAGATTTTTTTTCTTCGGTTTCGTTGTTCTCAGCTGTCATGAAAAGTTAAATTTAATATTCAGTCATTATTTTTATGAACGTACAAAAGTACAGGATTTTATCCAATGCTACATAAATTGTATTAAAAAATATGCAAAACTGATTTTATAAATTTAAATTTGAGATGTAAAACTTAAATTTTGCAAACATGGGATTGATAAAGATTGAGAATATGGAGTTTTATGCTTATCATGGGCATTTTAAAGAAGAACAAATTGTAGGTAATCGTTTTTTAGTTGATCTTACTATAGAAACGGATATGCAAGTACCGGCGAAATCGGATGATTTGAATGATGCATTAAATTATCAGGTTGCATTTAATATTGTAAAAGAAGAGATGCAAACAAAATCGCATTTGCTAGAACATATTGCTGGAAGAATATTGGATACATTGTATCAGAATTTTAATACCATTAAAAAAGCAGAAGTAAAAGTTTCCAAAATGAATCCACCAATGGGAGGTAAAATGGAGCGTGTAAGTGTAACGCTTAGTCGGTAATGAGGATAAAAAGCCTCATGTAAAGTTAATTTTATTATAAAGTTTGAGTATTGTTGAATTTTTTTCTATTTTTGCTGTCCGATAAAAATGGTCTCTTGGCCGAGTGGCTAGGCAGTGGTCTGCAAAACCATGTACGGCGGTTCGAATCCGCCAGAGACCTCAATAAAAAAACCTGATCAGATATCTGATCAGGTTTTTTTATATAGCAAAGTTTCTTTTTTAAGCTTCTAAAAGTGCTTTATATGCTGCAGCATCTAATAATTCTTCAACTTGTGCCATGTCAGCTAATTTTACTTTAATTAACCAACCATCGCCATAAGGATCTTTATTTACAACTTCTGGTGAATCTTCTAATTTTGCATTTACTTCTACTACTTCTCCACCAACTGGCATAAACATATCAGAAACAGTTTTTACAGCTTCAATTGTACCAAATACTTCTTCTTGAGCTAACTCTTCACCTTCAGTTTCTATTTCAATAAAAACGATATCTCCAAGTTCACCTTGAGCATAATCAGTAATACCTACAAATGCTTCATCTCCTTCAACACGAATCCATTCGTGATCTTTAGTGTACTTTAAGTTTTCTGGAATATTCATAATAATATATTTTATTAGATTAAACTTGATTGTATTTAAATTTCAAGCCAAAATTAATCAAATTTTATTAAAATAAACTATTCTGTTAAAGTAAATCTGAGACTAAAACCGATATCGGTATTTGAAATTCTGTAAGGATTATTACCTACTAAAGGATCAGATATATTTTGATCGTAAAATAATCTTATGGTAAGTCTATTGCTTAATAAATAATCGGCCGAAACGCCAATAATAGTAACTTTCTGATCGGCAGAAGCATTTTCTTCGTCTTCAACTATCTTACGAAGAACTGTTTTGTTATCTCTTATTTTAACGTTAGCCCGAACATTTAAATCACTTTTAAAATTGCTTTGGCCATCGCCAAAATCAAAGATTAGATTAAAATCATCAAAACGATATCCTACACTAAATCCCATTTCGTCGGTAAATACTTCGGTTATTTGATTGTTGGTAAAACTAAGAGTAACTGTTCTTGATTTTTTCATTTCAAAACGAGTAGTAAGATTATTTACCCAGGTCATGTCGATATTAATAAGTGGGCTAAATTGCTCGTTTATTGAAATGTTAGAAAAGCCATATTCAGGAATAAAGTTCTTCATGCTATCCATTGCAGCAATTGCTGTATTCGCATCAAAATCAGTATTGTTTATATATGTACCTATATTATATGAAGATCTGTAAGCGTGACTTAAGTTAATGGATTTAAATATTTTCTTCATAAATGGAATATCCTTTAAACCATCAAAACGGATACTCCAGTTTGGTAATGGAATACTTTGAAATACAGTTAAGGGAACATTACTATTGTCGTAATACCAACCATATGCCGATAAAAAGGCAGGACCCATTACTTCTTGTGACAAACTTCCGTAACCATCATAGTACCCTGCATCTGTTTCGTGTGGAGTAATATTCCCATCAGCTAGTCGTTCAGAGATAACTGCTCTTGAAGTTTTAAAGTCTTGAAAAGCTTGGGAATAATAATTATTACTTTTTGAACCGCCTTCAAATGATGAACCAAGTGCAATATAGGTCATTGAAAAATTTCCGGTGATTTGTTCAGAATAAGGCTCTAAGGAGCCATAGCTATAGTATCTGCTATTATTTTCACTGTGCATTCTGTTCGCTGTTAAATCTATTTTTAAACCTCGAACAGGCTCAAGCATAACCCTGAAGTTCAGATTTGTATTTTCTGTCATCAGGTATGGGGTGTTGAGTGTAGTGTCTTCTGTATACCAATTGTTGTCTATAGCTTTTCTGGCGAAATTATCATCTTGCCATCCTAAAACATATGGCCATCCAGGGGCTTGGTAGTGAGATGTATTACCGGATACATCAGTATATGAATTATCCATTCCTAAAATACTTGATTCAGGTTTATATCCTGCAAGAGCAGATCCCGAAGTTATAGTATATGATGCAGAGACATTCTTTATAGACATTAATAACCGTGCAGTATTTTCGGCAATAAAAACTATAGGATTTTCTTTTTTCTCTATTTGTCCTTTTACTTCTACTGTGGCATTATCAACATCTTGTTCTGCTTTGAATGAAACTTTTCTTTTACTTACAATTTTCCACTCACCCTTTATTTCTTTTCCTGTTTCGTCTTTAACACTTACAGTTTTAATATCTTCTGTGTTTAAATCATGATAAATTGATCTTGAGCGTCCTTCCCTGAACCAAGCATCTGTTTCAGCATAACTTACTTCTTCAAATTCTTTTTTTCGGGCAGATCTTCCTCTACCGTATTTTTGGTTAATTCGTTTTAGAAATCCGACTTTATTATAAAGATTAACCATATTGGCCTGACTGTTAAGCTGAATCGTATTAGAGTTACGAATAGTATTTCCTAAATCGTATTCGCTTTCAGGACTTAACAATGGACCTGCATCCCAATTATATGTAGCATTATATCTTGCGTTAAGACTGGTCCAGTCGAGTAAGGGAAGTTTATTTATTGGTACTCTATATGTAGCATTTATGTTATGGTTATACTGTGTGTTTCTTCCAAAATTTTTAATGCTAGTCCAAACGGAATCTTTCCATTCTTCATAAGAATCCTTATGTCTGTCAACTTCACCATAGGGCTCATCGATTCTTGCAATATTAGTTGCTGAAAAACTAACTTTTAATCCTTTTGTTAGGTCCCATTTTACATCGTAATATCTGTTCCAGTTAAATTCTTTATTGAAAGCTGGTTCAATAATATTTCCTGGAGCATAAATATTTCGAGTTTTATTTGCCTGATATTTTCTGAACATATCTGTTCTGAAAGAAATACTTGATGGTTTAATATAGAAATTAATATCTTTAATTATTGCCAGAGACTTTTTCTGTAGAATCCCTTTTGATTTTCTGAATGGTGTTATAGCTTTTGGCCTTGTATTGTACATGTAATTAAAAGATCCTCTATAGTTCTTCAATACATCATATTCAGTATTAATATCTCTGGAAAATGTTTCATTGTATGAGTAACTTAAGGAAACGTTTGCAGGATCATAAAAGCGTGGTTTTTCACTCGTTTTATTAATTTTTACATTTGTAAAGTTAATACTCTTTCGTTGCGTGTAATCCTGAGCAATATTTTTTATAGAGTCCTTTTCAGCTTTTGTATCTACGTTATCAAGAGCATCCTCAAGAGTGATATCAGGATCGAGAGGATTGTATTCTGGATTTATGAACGTTTCGGCATATCCAGCATAAACAGGAATGCTAATTCCTGATTTTTCAGAGAAGAATTTACCTAAATCAATATTGGTAGAAACATCATATTCAAGAACTTCTTCTTTGCTTCGCTCATTCACTTTCTTTTCAATACTTCCAAATCCCGGAGTACTAATACTTCCTGCAAGGTTTACCGTTCCAAGGTCGGCTAGTTTTGTTGAAACACGCCCTCTTGCAGCCCAACCACCATCTTCTTTAAAGTCGCTAAGTCGTAATTCATTTACCCATATTTCTCCCGATTTTGACATTCCATCGTCATCAGATATTGTATTACTTTGTTTACTTGGGTTTCGTATCCCAATCATAATAGTAACTACATTACTTAAATTCGGATTACCCCGAACAGACAATCGAGTGTTATTTTCGTTATAGACAGAATAAACGGAGTTATATGTAAATACAGTATTTGCTTGTCTTAATTCATTATTTCTGGCTTGTTTTACATCAACAAGTTCGTCCAAAATAATTTCAATATTATTCTCAATTGGCCATACTTCATCATCGCTGAAACTATTATAATCTCCTGGAGGAGTTACTTGAAGTGGAAGCTCATATTCGTAATAATTTCCTACATAGTCAGTTCCTAGTCGAACAAAAACACGAAGGTCTTCATCATTCAAGATTTGATCTTCTTTGGCTTCAGCATGAACAAACATTTTTAGTTTTTCATATTGCCTGATATCAAGGTTTATGGTTTTATAGGCTGCTCGCGCATCACCATCATCAAGATCATCAACCTTAAGAACCATGGATTGTTCGTTTAACTGACGTAGTTGAGGATTTGTTGGATCAATAACTCTATCAACTCCTGGAGGTAAAACATAATTATCGTTTTCTTCGATATTTATCGACGCTATATCTAAGTTCCCAACAGATGGTTCTGGGCTGGAAAGGCTTTCATGTCCTTCCATTAATGAAAATTCATATTTTCTCCATTCACTCCGCACAAGTTCTAGTTTCGCAAATCGAAGAAAAATACTGTCTTCAAATTCATTCATGAACATTCTCATAAATCGAATTGACTTAAAATCCTGAATTGCACCAACTACTTCATCAGGTTGGCGAATTGGTATTCTAAATTGGTACCATGCAATTTTTGCATCCTGTTCTCCATTAGGAAGGTCTACATTATGTCCCCATACCTTATCAACTATGTAATTCTGACCTACTTCCATTGCATCAGAATTCAACTCAACTTTATACTGAAAATAACTTTCTGTTTCACTTAAAGTTCTATCCGAATTTATATCTTCAGTATTTGGAGTTTTAGTGGAAAGTTCATTCGCGTCACCAGACGAATTACCATCAACACCGTTGTATTTCTTATATCGTTCAAGTATACTAAGTTGTGATGCCTCATAATCGCCTCCTGTAAAATAGTGGAAATTATCATTTGAAGGGTCTTGTTTGAATTTGTTTAAAGCATTCTCATTTGTAATAACGTCATCTTCAAGTTTCTTAATATAATCATCAAAAAAACTTAATTCATCTGTATCACTTAATCCATCAAGACCAATATCTTGAACTCCTATGTCTTGAAATGATTCAACAATAATATCGTTATCGGGAACATTACCCCATATTGTTTCTGATAGCTTGGTTTCGTCTCCATCTACAGGGATTCCACTTTCAAAGGCAATTCTGGAATCTCTTAAAATATCCTCTGAAACATTTCCAAGGTTAAAATATAAATTACCACCTGATCTTTTTGTTGAATCATAAACAAAAGGATCCATTAGCCAAAACTCAATATACTCAACATTGGATGCTTCAAAATCTGTAGTTGAAAGTTCTCGCATAATACCACCCCAACGCGTTTCAGGATTTATTAGCTTACCGTTTTCATCAAGACCTTGTGCGTAAGTGGTCGATTCTCCGTCTGTTACATAATTATAAGGTCCTCTTTCTTCAGGATAGTATGCTATGTTCAGAACCTGTAATGCAGTAGGAACAGTTGTCTCAGAATCCTTATTCGGAAAAATTTCTTTTTCGTAAATTTCTCTTACAAAGTGATTTGATTGTTGTTCTGCATCATTTTTTATATGGCCTGGGGTTGTAGATGTATTGCGTAAGAACAATGGATCAATTTTGTACCATGCAATTTTTGCTCTATTATAACCATTAACTAAACTATTTGGAACCGATGCTTCAGGGAAAATACTTTGATTTTGAGGAGTACTTGCTAAAACCCAAGAATTAATAGCTTTCAAATCCAAGGATGTTTCGCTTCCTTCGAAATCATCAATATATGCATTACCTTCATCTTCAATAACACTCGAATGCCCTGGTATTAGTTGGGCAAATTCAGCATCAAGCATTAATGATGAAGTTTCTTTAGTTTCAATAAATGGCAATTTATCCACCATTGAGGTTATAAACTGAGATTCGGTTCTGTACGATGTATTTAAACCCCAAATGGTATTTGAAATAGGTTCATCACCTATCGACACTTTCTGGGTTAATGGTCTCTCTGTTAGGTTCATAACGGTAGCTCCAATATTGAAGTTGTCGGAAACCTGATAATTTAAATGAGTTCCTAAAAGAGTTTTAGTTTGTATGCTATAGAGTGCATTACTTTCAAGGGATATTTGAAGCGGCGTACCTGATTCGAGCAACCCAGTGTCAATGATTTTAACACGTCCTAAATTATAATCAACAGTATACTCCACATTTTCTGTTAATTGTCGTCCTCCTGCCATAACTTTTACTGAGCCCTGAGGAATATTTATGGCATTTAACATAATTTCCGAACTGGAGGCTGATTTATATTCTCCTCGAAGTTTGAATTTGTTTCTTTCAGCTATTAGTCTGGCATATGTTAAGGTAGTATCGTAAAGTTCCTGAAAAACATATTTTTTAGCAATGGTTTCACTATCAAACTGCTTTTTTAAGTGACTTCCGAAAGGTTCCAGAACAGGAAATATTATTCTTCCATTTGATGCATTAATAGTAATTCCCTCAACAAAATCAAATCTTCCATCAGGGGTAGCATCTAGCTGAGAATTCAAATTGTCAAGATTTACAACTTTTAAAAGAATTGTTTTATTTATTTTTCCTTCGGGAATAAAGTTCAGAGCATTTCCTGTTTTATCGTCCTGGTATAATACATCTAATATAAAATCCTCTTTATTAACTTGATATGCACCTATAGCATAAATGTTTTTCATCATTAAATCCCAGTTTGGAAGAGCTGGAGTTAAACTGGTTCCCTTTAAAAGTTTAGCCATTAAAAAAGGACTTGCATCTTCTCCTTCTGTGCTTATTCCATCTGTTGAAAAATCACCTACCTGATATCTAATACCACCAACATCATACTCAAAAACAACTGCAAGAATCTCATCAGAATTTAAAGCGGTATTTAACGAAATATATCCTAATCTTTCATTAAGATCATATTCATTTTCTTTTAACTTTCGTGCACTTCCAATTTTTTCATAATCCTGACCAGATTTGAAGTTGTAACTAGCCCCCCCCCAGTTGGTCTCTATGAGATTTCCAATGTTATTGAAATTTCGAGTTGGATCAAAGGAGTATATACTACTATAAAGGTTATTTGTTGAGTTTTTCGGAAGTGTATCAGAAGTGTTAATATTTATATAATCACCTGCAAATTTTTTGGTGCTTTCACCTAAATCAAGTAGTGCAAGAATATTCCTGTTTTCGTCGTTTTTACTAACTTTATTTGTAATCCAAACTTCAATTCTCGTTATAGTTATAGCAGATTTTACGACAGGCAATTCTTCAAGTGCATAATCATAATTGTCTCTGAAATACTGAGCAAGAAAAAAGTGTCTGTTTGCATCGTATTGGTCTGCTTGTAATTCAAACTGCTGCGTCTGTGCACCGCCCTTTACCTCAATTGTTTTGGTTTCTCCTTTTTGTTGCGAAAAAACACTGGTTACAGTTAATTTACCAAACTGCAGTTCTGTTTTAATTCCAAATAAACTTTGGCTTCCTGTAATTAAAGAACCCGGCAAAGGAAGAGTTACATTACCCGCTTCAATTCTTTTTATTATTTCGTCTTCTTTTCCAATATATTCAAGTTTAGTTTGGTTTTCGAAATCAAAAGTTGCCTCAGTATTGTAATTAACTCCAAGTTTAATTTTGTCACCAATTGTTCCGGTAACATTCATCATAATTTTTTCTTCAAAATCGAAGGTAGTTGTTTTTCGGAGGTTTTCAGAAATAGTCGGATTCTCGTTATTGTTTATGTTTATTTTAAATATTAATTCGGCTGAACCCATTGGAACAATATTTATAGCATTACTTCCGAAAACCTTATCAAATGCTTCACCCCCAAGCCTGAGGTTTGGAAAAAGTCCAGATTGGGCATCCATTGTTTCACCCTTGGCTTTTTGTCTCCAATAGTTTCGTAACGATTGTTCAAACTGATATTCTTGATATTCCTCTAAAGACATTCTGTTAGAAGGACGATAATCGTAATTACCAATTTTTTTGGAAATAATATATTCGTTGGTAGTAGGGTCGTATTCTACTGTATCTTTTATATTTGAAGGATTCTCTAGGAATAAGGGAGATTCTTCAGGACTTTGTGTATCATAAGTTTCTTGATCTTTGAACTGAAATTTGAGAGTATCGTCAGATTGTACAGCAGTTTGGTATAAATACAAAGATCGGGCTTGAGCATGAATACCCCAAACCATTATTATAATAAAAAACAGTCCTGTATATATATATAACTTTCTCAATATCAGGCAGAGTGCTATATTCTTTTCAGAGATTCTTTAATGAGCATTTCAATAGAAAGATCATTATTCTCTTTAAGAATTCCGTTAATAATTTTTTCGACTTTAATTTTAGGAAAACCTAACATTACTAGAGCAGATAACGCTTCATGTTGGATAGTATTGTCCAGGCGAACAGGAATTTGATCGCCGTCCTCAATTTTCCAACTTTATCGCGTAAATCAATAATAATTCTTTCGGCTGTTTTAGCTCCAATTCCTTTTACACTTTTCAGTAAAACTATGTTATTTCCTATAATTGCATTTTTAATTTCGTCAGGTGATAATGAGGATAGCATTACTCTGGCAGTATTTGCACCTACACCTGAAACCGATATAAGATTCAAAAATATTTCTCTCTCTTTTTTGTCAAAAAAACCAAATAACTGATGTGAATCTTCTCTTATCACTTCGTGAATAAAAATCAAACAGTTCTTTTTATCTGAAAAATTAGAATAAGTATTAACTGATATATTGATATAATACCCAATATTTTGATTTTCAAGAACTAAATGAGCTGGCGATATTTCAACAATTTCCCCTTTAATAAAATCGTACATATTTAAATTTTAAAATATGTTAAAAAATATACAAATATAAGGTTTTGAAAAATCTGTGAAAGTATTTACTCATTGAAATTCAATAAATGATGAATTGAACAAAAAATTTGTATCCTAAATTATTTTGGTTAATTTGGTGTTTAATAAAAATTCACCCACAGATTTACAGATGAGATATTTATTAATACTTACAGGGATATTTATGTTGTTGAATAATACAATTTGCGGACAAATTGTGGATAGACGTTTGCTTCCTGTGGAATTAGAAAAAGAGAAATTAGATATTCCTGTTATTATTTTAGAAGAGATTGATATTAAAAAACTTGAAAAAGAAGATCGAGAACATTTAAATTCTGGTTTAAAATCATTTCGATTTGCAGAGAATATATTAGTAGATATTGATACTGAGAATGAAGGTATATGGAAAGACATGCCAGATGGAGGTAGAGTGTGGTTTGTTAAAATAAAATCACCGGGAGCTTATTCCTTAAGTGCGTTATTTAATCATTACAGGATACCACCAGGAGCTAAATTGTTTATTTATAGTTCAGATAAAAGTCACGTAAGAGGAGCTTTTACATATAAGAATAATAAATCAAATTATGTTTTACCTACGGCTCCTGTTAAAGGTGACGAAATTGTTATAGAGTACTATGAGCCGAAAAGCGTTGAGTTTAATGGAGAACTTCATATCGCTTCTATTGCACATGATTATAAAGGTATCCTTAATTATTTCTCAAAAGATACTAAAGCTTATGGAAGCTCTGGAGCATGTAACGTTAATATAAATTGTGATACAGATTCACTGTGGCAAGTGGCTAAACATTCTGTATGTAAAATAATATTTAATGGTTTGCTTTGTACCGGAGCGTTAATAAATAATACAAATAACGACGGACATCCATACTTTTTAACTGCAAACCATTGTATTAGTAATGATTTTGATGCTTCAAATGCTATTTTTTATTTTAATTACGAAAGCCCTGGTTGTATAAATGCGAACGGACCAGAAGATCAGACTGTTGCTGGTTCAATAATTATTGCTACTCCTGAACAATATACTTTGGATTTTACTCTTTTGGAATTAAGTATAGAACCACCTTCTGAATACAAGCCTTATTATGCAGGTTGGAGTAGGGATGTTGCTGATCCTACAAGTGTTACATCTATTCATCATCCAAGTGGCGATATTAAGAAGATTACAAAATCATATGATGGTGCTGTTACAGGAGATTATGGTGAAGGTTATACAAATTATACACATTGGTGGATAGATGAGTGGGATGAAGGAACAACCGAGGGAGGCTCTTCAGGATCACCCTTGTTTAATCAAAATGGTGAGATAATTGGAGACTTAACAGGTGGCGACGCAAGTTGTAGTTATAATTTTAATGATTATTATCTTCAGTTTCATCAGGCATGGGAATATTATTCTGAGCCAGAAAAAAGTTTAAAATCTTGGCTTGATCCTGGAAATATTGGTGTTGTATCGCAAGAGGGGTACCTGCCTTATGATGAAGTTCCTTCTCATTTAAAAGCTTCTTTGACCGATACTGTGGTGAATTTAGTGTGGAATAAGGTTGTTGATGAATCAATTATTGATTATTATAATGTTTATAGAAATTCTGTTTTATATGATAATTCTGCAAATACAAATTATAACGATATAGACGCATATAAGGATAGTGTTTATATATATTATATAACTGCGGAGATTTCAGCTGGAGGAGAAACTGATACATCAAATATTGTATATATAAGATCAATGGATCCATTAACAACAGAATACACTGAAGATTATGAAGGTCAGTTTTCGATACCTACAAAGTGGTATGAAGAAAGATCGAACGATACTGTTGGTTGGGAATTTAAAACTGGTGGTTTTGCAAGCATTATGGATACTGCATACGAAGGAAGTATTAATGCATACTTCTATAATAATTTAGGAGAATCTTCAAAACTTGTAATGCCGAGATTTGATTTCTCTGGTAATACCAATGTTGTTTTATCGTTTTATTTACATAATAGAGAATTGAGTAGCAACATCCACGAATTAAAAATATTATATAAAAATAGTGATTTAAACACCTGGGAAGAGATTAGAAGCTATAATTCTGATTCACCAGGATGGACAAAGAAATCAATTTCATTACCTGAGCTTACAGATAATTACCAAATTGCAATTGAAGCAATTGGCAATGGAGGTTATGGTATTTGTATAGATAGTATTTCAATTAAAGAAGATGGAAATTATATTACACCAGTATTTAGTGTAGACAAAGATTCGGCATGTAAAAATGAAGATGTTGTTTTTTCAACTTCATTGAGTGCAGTAAATAGTTTTAAATGGGAATTTGGGGAAGGAGCTGTGCCCACAACAGGTATTGGTATAGGGCCTCATACAGTTAGTTATTCTTCGGGAGGAATTAAAACTGTAAATTTAATTGTGAATGATACTTATCTTAAAAAAGATATTAATTCTGTAACAATATTTGATATTCCTGCTGCGGATTATAGAGTTATCGACAACACCTTAACATCAAATTCACCTTTTGGAAATCAATGGTATTTGGATGGGAATCCTATTGATGGAGCTACTAAGCAATCATATGTAATAGTTGAGGATGGAAATTATTATGTGGAAGTTTGCAGTTTTCAATCTTTAACAAAATACTTGGTTGTTGATGGGATAGAGGAGGTTGAATTAGATGAACTAATATCAAAACAAGAAGGTACTGAAATTTCTGTTTACCCAAATCCAAATTCAGGGGTTTTTACATTAAAAATTACTTCAGCGAAAGAATTTACTGTTGAAAATGTGAATTATGAAATTTTAGATATTACGGGCAGAGTTTTGCAAAGAGGAAAATTAAACTTATCCAATGAAGCGTATTTTATAAATGCAGGAAACCTTAATAATGGATTGTATTTTTTAAAAATTAATTATTCTGATAAGCAATATACAACCAAAATAGTTATAAAAAAATAGAGTTATTATTTTAATAACTCTATTTTGTTTTATATCTGAATTGCTATTTATTTAACTGTATCTACAGCAATTTTTAAAGCATCTTCAAGCATTTGAGTATCTGGCTCAGGAATGAAATTATTTTTCATCATCATATCAATTGTACCTCTTGTTTGCTTTATATCTTCCATAGTGCGATTAAATACTTCGTCCCAAGTCATTTCTACTCTTGCAACGCCATTTTTAATTGCCTCCATGGCAACATCAGCTGCTTCGTGCGCAAACACTTCAGTATCGTCCATCTTAGGCATTATATTATCAGGACTTATGCCTTTCTTTTCAGCATAATTAGCCATTGAATACGCTGCAACAATAGCCATTTCATCGGTTATTTTACGTGCTTGAACTAATAGAGCACCTTTAAGTATTCCAGGGAATCCTAAAGAGTTATTTACTTGATTTGGAAAATCACCACGTCCAGTTGCAACAATATATGCTCCTGCTTCTTTCGCTGCATATGGATAAATTTCAGGAACAGGATTTGCGCATACAAAAACAATAGGTTTGGTACCCATGTTCTTTATCCATTCTGGTTTAACAACATCTGGTCCTGGCTTACTTAATGCAATTAAAACATCCGCATCTTTACAAGCTTCAAGTACATCGTTTGTTTTGTTTGGATTTGTTTTTTGACAAAGTTCCCATTTACGATAGAATCTTTTATCTGATTTGATATCTTCACGATCTTTATGCAATCCGCCTTTTGAATCAAATAAGATCATTTTTTTAGGATCTGCACCTGCTTGAAGAATCAATCGCGCTATTGTTGCATTTGAAGCACCAGCACCATACAGAACAACTTTAATATCACTAATATCTTTCTTTACAATTCTTAAAGCATTAATTAATCCAGCAAGAGTTACTGATCCCGTTCCTTGAGCGTCATCATGCCAAACAGGAATATCGCATTCTTCTCTTAATGTATCTAATACTTTATAGCAGTTTGGTTGCGATATGTCTTCAAGATTTACAGCACCAAAACTAGGTTGTAACATTTTAACAAATTCAATAATTTTATCAGGATCATGTTCTCCTTTGTCGTTATAGCTGTCTACACAAAGAGCTACAGCATCAACGCCCGCAAGGTATTTCATTAAATATGCTTTACCTTCCATAACTCCTAATCCTCCTGGAGGCGTGCAATCTCCATCACCTAAAACTCTTGTTGAGTCTGAAACAACCGCAACCATATTACCACGATTTGATAATTCAAAGGAAGTATCGTTATTATCTCGAATAGATGTAGATACTTTTGAAACACCAGGAGTATAGTAAACATTAAACCAGTTAAAACCATAAATACCTGCTTTTGGAATGGTTTGCATTTTTCCTCCATAAAATTTATGACTTGATAAAGCCAACTCTTTTAAAAAAACCGTTTTGGCTTTAGCTATTTGTTCCTGAGTAAAGTCTTCAGGGAATAATGCATCTAAATTATTTAAGGAAAGATCAATCTTTGACATGGGAACCTCCGTATTTTATTTTAGTTTGTAATTTTTAGAAAAAGGATACTAAACAAAAATACTAAATTATTTAGCTTAAAGACAGAGCTAGATTGATCTTAATCTCCTGATTATTATGTTGTATAACATTATATAAAAAAGGTTGGCTAAACTGCCAACCTTTAGGTCAAATTTTATAGTATTTTACTCTTGATCTTTATCAGAAATTTCGTAATGCTGAAGCGGATCTTTTGTAATTTCTTTATACTCCGTTCTGTTCCTGTATATATCACAAGCAAGATATATTGCATTTCTAAAAGAAATTTCAGAAGCTTTACCAAGACCTGTTATCTCATAAGCTGTACCGTGTCCGGGAGATGTTCTAATGAAATCAAGACCAGCTGTATAGTTTACACCAGAATTAAAAGCTAAAGCTTTAAAAGGAGCTAAGCCTTGATCATGATACATTGCCAAAACAGCATCAAATTTCTTAAAGTTATCACTACCAAAGAATCCATCAGCAGGATATGGTCCAATAGCTAAAATTCCTTCTTCTTTAGCCTTGTTAATCGCTGGGATAATAATTTCAACTTCTTCTGATCCTAATAATCCATTATCTCCTGCATGAGGATTTAATCCCAAAACAGCAATTTTTGGTTTTCTTATTTTAAAATCTTGAATAAGACTTTTATTCATTATTCTTAATTTCTCTAAAATAGCTTCTTCAGTAATTGCTTCAGGAACCTTACTTAAAGGCAGGTGTGTTGTAACAACGCCTACTCTAAGATTTTCGCTTACCATAAACATTAGCGATTTTTTTGATTCTGATTCTCGTGTAAGATATTCTGTGTGGCCTGGGAAATTAAATTTCTCTGACTGTATATTGTCTTTATTAATTGGAGCAGTAACTAAAACATCAATAGTTCCATTTTTTAAATCATTTACTGCATTTTCCAAGGAGATTAATGATGATTCTCCAGCAATATTTGTTGATTTGCCAAGCTCAACCCGAACATTATCGTCAAGGCAGTTTATAATATTTGCTCTTTTAACATTTGCTTCGGCAGCAGTTCTAACGTTATTGAAACTAAAATTTGCAATATTTAAAGCTTTTCTGTGGTACGCTGCTACTTTTGCCGATCCATAAACAACAGGAATACAAAAATCAAAAATTCTGTTATCCATCAATGATTTAATAATCACCTCATAACTAATCCCATTTATATCTCCATGTGATATTCCAACAACTATTTTATTCTGAATCATATATTGAGTTTTATTGTGTCAAACACTTAATTACCATTAAAGAAACAAAATTAATGATAATATTTTTAATAATCTGTTTTATAAAATTACAATTGGCTATTGAAAAAATCGAATAATAAACGAACACCTGCCGCAGTTGAACCAATTCCTCTATAATTATCATGTTTTGTTAGAAAAGCACTTCCTGCAATGTCTAAGTGTATCCATGGATAGTCGGTAAAATGTTCAAGAAATTTCCCAGCCGTTATAGCACCCGCTTCCTTTCCACCTAGGTTTTTTATATCGGCAATATCCGATTTAATCATTTCTCCATACTCTTCCCAAAGTGGAAATTCCACTAATCGTTCATAAACATTATTTCCTGAAAGTTTTAATAAGTCAAAATGTTCTTCAGTCTTTGTTCTCATAGCCACAATTCCTAAATCACCTATGGCAGCATGTGCCGAACCTGTTAAAGTTGCAAGATCAATTACTAATTTGGGATTATATTTTTTTGCAAAACTTAATGCATCAGCAAGAATCAACCTTCCTTCAGCATCTGTATTTTTTACCTCAACAGTTGCACCACTGTGCATTGTAATTATATCGTCAGGCACATATGCATTATTATTTACTCGATTATCGGTAGCAGGAATTAAACCAATAACGAAAACAGGTAATTTTGCTTTTGAAATGGCGTAAATTGAACCTGCAACTGCAGCCGCTCCTGCCATATCAGATTTCATGGTGTCAAGATAATTACCTGTTTTTATATTCATTCCCCCGGTATCGTAAACAACACCTTTACCTACTAAAACAAAGGGTTTTTCGTTGAAAGCATTTTCTGGTTTCCATGTTAATATAGAGAAAGTTGGAGGATCTATACTTCCTTTATTTACAGCAAGTAATCCTCCCATTTTTAATGATTCTATTTTCTTTTTATTGAAAATTTCTACGTTAAATCCTGCTACGTTTCCTGCTTTTTGAATCTCATTTGAAAGTTGTTCTGCGTTTAATGCCGATACTGGTTCATTTACAAGATCTTTAGTAAAACAAACAGATTCAAGTAGTATATTTAGTTCTGATATTTGTTCATCGGTAACCTGATCAGAATAAATAAAAATTTCTTTAAGATGATTTTTCTTTTCTTCGAATTTACTATAATATTTCAGAAATTGATAATGACTTAAAGCTAATCCTTCAGCAAAAGCTAAGGTAAATTCGGCGTTTTTATAAAAGTCTGCAATTATTATTTCTTCATGCTTGTTTGACTTTAAATCAGAATAAAGTTTGCCTGCAGCTCTTCTTAATTTTTCTTTCAAAAGATATTCTTCTTTATCTTTTTTAATCCAATTAATATATGACCACTTTGTGTAAGAGTTTATTTTAACTGGCTCCTTTTTATCCTTTGCAGCTTCTTTTAGATATTTAAATTCTTCAGGTGAAAACGAAAGTTTCTTCAGATTATCTTCATTTTCGGTAAGATATATAACAGATTTACCTTCTTTTATTTCCTTTATTTTGGTTATGATTATTTTCATGACAAAACATTTTAGGTTTTAAATTGTAAATTTAATAAATAGATTAATGACTTTGATTCATTGCTCAAACAAATGATGGTTTAAATTGATTATTTTTGGGTCTTAATTAAAATTATGAATTATACTGATATTTATAAAAAAGCTTTAGCTCTTAAGTTTCTAACAATTGACGAAGGTCTTTTGTTGTATGAACAAGCTCCGCTCGATGAGTTAATTTCTATAGCAAATCAACTTAGACAAATCCATAATTCTGGAAATGTTGTTACTTGGCAGATAGACAGAAATGTAAACATTACCAATGCCTGTATTTCGCAATGCAAGTTTTGTAACTTCTATAAAAAGCCAGGAGATAAGGATGTTTACATAACAACAATTGAAGAGTATAAACAAAAAATCGAAGAGCTTTTTAAATTAGGTGGAGAACAATTATTGCTTCAGGGCGGATTACATCCAAAGTTAAAGCTTGATTTTTACACTGGTCTTTTTAGTGATCTTAAAAAATTGTATCCAAATATAAAATTGCATGCTTTAGGACCTCCTGAAATTGCACATTTAGCAAGATTAGAAAAGAAATCATATTGTGAAATTTTAGAAGCTTTAATTGAATCTGGATTAGATAGTTTGCCAGGTGCTGGTGCTGAAATTCTTTGCGACCGGGTTCGAAAAAGTATATCGCCGGCAAAGGCAAATACCCAGGATTGGCTGGATGTTATGCGTGAGGCACATAAATTGAATTTGGTTACTTCAGCAACTATGATGTTTGGTCATATTGAGACAAAAAGAGAAAGATTAGAACATATGGTAGCTCTTAGAGAAGTTCAGGCTTCAAAAACCGAAAAATCACCTGGCTTTTTGGCATTTATTTCCTGGCCATTTCAAGATGAAGATACAACTTTGCAAAAAGAAATGGGAGTAACTAATCAAGTTAGATCCGAGGAATATATTAGAACTGTTGCAATTAGTAGAATAATGCTACCCAATATTAAAAATATTCAGGCATCGTGGTTAACTGTTGGCAAAGATATTGCCCAGATCTGCTTGCATGCTGGAGCTAATGATTTTGGATCTATTATGATTGAAGAAAATGTAGTATCGTCGGCAGGAGCAAGCTTTAAATTTGATGCAGAAGGAATTCAAAGCGCAATTCGTGAAGCAGGATTTGAACCTCGATTGCGGAACCAGAAATATGAATTATTGGAGTATAAATTATAGTGCGTTAAGAACTAATTGAATAAATTCTTCAGGTTTCCAGCTATTTTCTGTGTATAAATCCTGACCTAAACGCACAATGATTAGATTTTCGGAAGGTACTATAACAAGATATTGTCCGAGAGCACCAATTGCCATGAAGATATCATCGGGTAAATCGACATTGCTTCCAAAGAATGTATCCTCTGAAAGCCACCACAAATAACCATAATATGGAGTTTCTGTTCTAAAAGGAGTAATAGATTTAGTAATCCATTCTTCAGAAATTATCTGATTCCCATCCCAGTTGCCATTATTCATATAAAGATACCCGAAGCGAGCATAATCATGCATTGTGGCACTAATTCCCCAACCTGCAATAGTATGGTTTTCCGAATCGGAATTCCATTCAATATCTTGAATCCCAATTGGTTTTAAAAGATTTTCTTTGGCAAATTCAAACATACTTTTACCAGTTGTTAAATTAACTATTCCTGATAAAAGCATTGATTCGCCACTGTTATATGACCATATAGTTCCGGGTTCATTTAATACAGATTTGCTAAGAACGTATTCCACGAAATTATCGCTGGTTGACATTTGAAAAATATCATTTGTAAATACACCTTCTTCCACCCAGTTAATGCCAGAAGTCATGGTTAAGAGATGCGAAATTTTAAGATCTTTTTTCCATTGCTGAACAGTTTCACCATGTAATTCGGTATAATAACTAGAGATTTTATCTTCATCACTGTTAATTAATCCTTTATCAGTAGCAATTCCTATAACTGCCGAAGTAAAGCTCTTAGCAATTGAATAGCTTACATGCTTTTTCTCTTTCGTAAATTCATTAAAATAGTCTTCTGCTATGATATAACCATCTTTTATAATCATGTATCCATCGCTTGCAAAATTATCATTTGAAATATATGAATGAGCTTCTGCTAATAATTTTGAGTTTGCTCCAACTTGCTCTGGGCTGCAATATTTCCATTCGGTTGTTGGGAAATATTCGCCCTCATATATTCCTTCACTAATAAAACCCGGTTCGGAAGTTTCATCCGAACAAGATAAAAATCCTACAACAAGAGTAAAAATTATATATTTTATTTTTTTCATTTATAATTCAAAAGGCAATTCTCTAACAAATTCAATTTTTTCAGGAGTAACTTTTGCCTGAATAGGAATTATTTCTACTCCTTTTTTATTTGCTTTCTTTAAGGTTTTTGCATATTCTGGATCAATTTCTTTAGCTGGTGCAAATATATCTACATCCATTCGCTGAATAACATATAGCATAACTGCTCGCATTCCTTGCTTTTTTACTTTAATTAGAGTTTCAAGATGTTTCTTACCTCGTGTTGTAACAGCATCAGGAAATCGGGCATAATTTTCTTCTTTTAAAGTTACGTTTTTTACTTCAATAAAGCATGTTTCATGCTCGTTTTGAGCCATTACATCGAAACGACTATCGTCGAATTTTACTTCGCGTTTTACTTCAGTATATCCTTTTAACTTTTCAATTTCACCATTTTTTACAGCATCAAATGCTAACTTGTTTGGATTTCCAGTATTTATTCCAATCCAATTACCATTTATTTTAATCATCTCCCATGTAAATTTTGTTTTTCGCTTGGGATCATCAACAGGTGTTAAATAAACTTCAGCATTTTCTTCCAAACAAGATTTCATGGTTCCGGAATTGGTGCAATGAGCTGTAATAATTTCTCCCGAGTCTAGTTTAACATCAGCCAAAAATCGCTTATATCGTTTTATTAATCGACCGTGAATTAATGGTTTTTGGAATTTCATAAAAAGTAAGTTTAATAGAGATAATATATACAAATTAAAACTAAATATAGTTTCGGACATTTAATACTATATGGGGATTTTTTTTAATTTCACAATAAAATTTTGAGCTATGGAATGCAGATCTGGTTGCGGTGCAAGTTGTATTTATCTTTCGATTTCTTCTTCAATTTCTGGTATGCCAAATGGAAATCCCGCGGGTGTTCCCTGTATTAAACTCAATAATGCTTTTGGCATGAAATTTTTAATTCTAATAAAAGAATAATTTAAGGAAATTCAGCCAAAGAAACTTAAGAAATTATTTCCAAGCATGAATGGATCGAAATTAAATTTCGAAAGTTTTTAATAAGACTATACTAAGTCGCAAGCTTCAGCAGGCATCCAGTGAGCATCTTTCCCGTCCCATTTAACATTACATCCAATTGGATTTGTTTCTTTAGGGCAAATATCTTTGCCGTTTAAATGCTTTTCTAAAACGTTCTCCAAATCATTAACTGTCATTTTAGATGTATCACATGGATTATCAACAGCACGTCCAGTATATACGAGTTCTCTCGCTTCATTAAAAACAAAAAAGTGAGGTGTTTTTAAAGCACCATAATCTATTGCAATTTCTTGCGATTCATCATAAAGATAAACCCATGGGAATTTATATTCTTTCATTCTTTTTACCATGTTCGGGAAACTATCTTCCTCGTATGTATTCTTACTGTTTGAGTTAATTCCTACAAAATCTACTCCTTGTGGTGCAAATTTTTCAACTGTTTTTCGAGTTACTTCATCCGATCCAATAACATATGGGCAATGATTGCAAGTAAAAAACACAACCAAAACTTTGCATTGAAAATCAGACAATTGGTATAATTTCCCATCGGTTGCTGGTAAATTGAAATTGGGAGCTTTTTCTCCGGTTTGTAATGTGAATGCCATAATTTTTGTTTTATAGATAACAATTTACTTTGAAAAATGTTTTTTAGGGAGGGTAAATTGAAATTAGTTTATCCTACAAGTAAGAGCAATATATATGGGCGAAGAATTTAAATTTGATTATCAGAAGTAGTAAATACCTCTAAAGTTAAGCCGAGATTTAAATGTGATGAACCTGATTTTTGAATAACTTCTTCGCCTCTTTTTACGAAGTTTTTTTGGCTTCTAATGGTAAGGTAAAAATAAATTTTGATCCAAAACCAACTTTACTTTCAATGTGTATTTCTCCGTTGTGTTTATCTATAAATTCTTTACAAAGTATTAAGCCTAATCCTGTTCCAGCCTCATCTTCAGTTCCTTCTATTGTGTAGTTTTCTTCTAAACTGAACAGCTTTTTTATATTTTCCGGACTTATGCCTACTCCTGTATCACGTATTGTTATTTCCTTTGAATCTTTTGAATCTTTTTCATGTATCTCAATAACACCACCACGTTCAGTAAATTTTAATGCATTAGAAACGATATTCCTAAAAACAGTCTTTAGCATATTTTTATCAGCAATAATTTCAGAGGTTTTTTTTAGATTATTAGTTAAAAGAATTTCTTTTTCATTGGCTTTTGCATTATAAAGTGAAAATGTTTCTTTAGCTAAATCAGAAAGATTAAGTTTTACTGGATTGAATTCTATACTTCCCATTTGTGATCTTGACCATTCAAGAAGATTAACCAGAAGTTCATATCCGTCTTTTGAGATCTGATAAAAATTTTCATGAAAATATTTAACCTTTTCAATATTCATTCTGTCGTATCCATGAACAAGTAATTGCGAAAGGCCAATTAAAGTATTAAACGGATTTTTTAAATCATGAGCAATTATTGAAAAAAACTTGTCTTTTGTAATAAGTAACTTATTTAACTTAAGTTCTATTTCTTTTAGTGTTGTTACATCAGAGTCAATAGCAATCAGTCTTTCTACTTTATTGTTTTTACCAGTAATAGGAGTTAGTGTAGTTCGAACATTGTATTTCTTCCCACTTATTGAATCATGAATAGTATCGTATATCTGTGATTTGTTCTCTGATATAGCTTTGTTAAAAATAATTTCAATATCAGGGCAGTCGCTTATATCAAAAATGGTTTTCCCTTGTTCATTTAAGATTTCATCAAGTGTTGCTTCATACAAGCGTGTATATCCCTCATTTATCCATTCAATATCACCATTTTTATTTAAAATTAAAATGGCATTATCTGTTTGGCTTGCTGCAATAGAAAGCTTCTCAAACTCTTTATTAATTTTTTCAAGATGCTCTGTCTTATGTTTTATTTCGAGGTTTTTATTTCTTATTTGTTCGTTTTGTGTCTTTAAAACTTTATTTGCTTTTATCTTATTCTTAAGGCTTAACATATAAAGAATCAATAGTGCAATTATTATTACCAAACCTCCTGATAAAATATTTCTAAACGTTTTTTGTTTTTTATTATTCTTAGCCATTAAAAGATATGCTTCTTGTGCATATTCAATTGATTTTTGTGGAGATTCTTGAATATAATTTTCAGATAGCTCAATTAAGACATCTATTCGTTCAATGCCGAAAGAGTTTTCCAAAATATTTTCTAAACTATCGGTATTGTTTTGAGCATATAGAATATTTGAAGAAAGAAGTAAAATGAAGAGACTAATGTTTTTCATGCAACAAATTTTCATAATATAAATATATAAAAATCTGAGCGGTAATTATAAATTAAAAGAAAAAGCAGACCTAAAGTATTCTCGGCCTGCTTTATTCTTTAATGATTTATAATAGTATAGAGTTAAAAAGTAATTTGTATGAAACAGGAGTTGATGCCCTAAATTGAGGGTTAAAACTAAAAAGAACAATTTGTCCTTTTCCTTTCTTTAACCACACAATAGATGATTTATTTCCAATTTTTTCTTCGTTTTCGGCATAGCCACTAATTAGAATATTTCTTTCTGGGAAGGTAGCTATTACTCTCCGATCAACATCAAAATAAGGCTGCCATGTAGTAAACACTGGGCTACTTCTATGAAATACTCCAATTTCCGACGGCATTCCATAAGTTAAAGGATGATTCTTTTTAAGTTTTATTTTAAGAAGAGAACCCGGACATGAAAATCCATCTTTAATAATTTGTTTTGATACATCTTTTACAGGAAGTTCAAATTCTTCTGATTTTTTTTCATCAATAGTAATTTTCTGTATTCCTGAGAATAAAGCTGTAGCTTCTCTCCATGCAATAGCTTTTCCTCCTTGATCAATAAACTTTAGAATTTTTTCATGTCCTTTTTTACCCATTCCTTTCATATAATCAGGTGGATATTTCATAAAGTAATGAACGTTTTCTGATTTGTAATTCCCATCATTTAAAACAGATTTCGATTCATCAGGAACGATTAAAACATCACAAGTTTTATTAAAGTCAGTTTTCTCAACATCATCAGGATGTAAAACTTTGTAAGGAATGTTGTATGAATCCATAACAAATCTTGTCCACCCGGCATCCATAGCATGAAAATAGCTTTCAAGTAAATAAATTCTTGGAAGTTTCAGATTTCTTGAAGTAACTTTTATTTCTTCTGATAAAAACTCAGGTTTAAATGTTAATTCATTTACGATTTGATCTAAGTTTTTTCCTTTATAAATTACAAAACTGCCTTTAGGATAGTTTTTATATTCTTCAGTTAATTGTTTTACTTCTAATCCTTGCTGTAAAGCGTTAAAAACAGCTTTATAACTATTGTTATTATTGGCTGAAAGTAGAACGGAACTGTAATCTGTATTAGTTACTTCGAATAAATTAAATGGAACATTAATTAAAGAATAAGAATTTTCAAAAAAGTTTTTATTTTCGTTTATTTCAAAAACTGTAACTCCTTTATGTAGAGGTAACGACCATGATGTAATATCGTAAGGTCTAATCATTTTACCACCTGGAGTATAATGTCGTGCAGGAAAAACTTGTGATTCCAGCATCTCTTTTATAAATGCTCTGAACGGTTGTGCAAGAGGTACAATTACATCTCCTTTATGAAATAGAGTATTGTTGAATTTAACATCTTTATCAAGTTGATACACAGAAACTCCATGCTCGTCCAGTAAGTTTGCCAAATTTACCAGCTCACTCTGATCGTGCTGTTTAAGAGGAAAAATGTAATAATAAGGAGCAGAATTTTTACCCTTTTCTACTTCCTTTTTACACATGTCATTTCTGAATTTCAGTATATCATTCTTGTATAATGCAGCAGTTTCAAGATATCCTTTGGTAGATACAATTTCATATTGAACAAGGTCGCTTAATCTCCACCATCCTCCTTCCCAAGGTTCAGGCATATTTATACTTTTCTTATATTCTCCAAGACCTTTTCCATAGGCTCCTAATTCATTAGGTTCAATATAAATTGGAGTTGCATATTTTACACTTGCACCTTCGGTTAGCATTCCAATTATATTTTTCCAATTGCATGTTTCGGTGGCGCCAGGCCAATAATCATCAAATAAATAACTCTGAGAAACGCCTTTTAAACCAGCATCAGTCATTTTAGTAATAGTGTGCGAACCAAATATCTTCATCCAGTTCCAAAGTCCAGCGTCAATATTTTCAGCAATGGGATCGTGTGGAGGAGAAATAAAATATCGAACACTACCTGAACCCATTTGATGTTTTTCTATTGCTACCTGAGGAAACCATTCTTTACTGAACAAGTTAGAAATTGCTTTTGTATCGCTTTGTGTTAAGGCTACAAAATCACGATTGTTATCGTGCCCAACATATTTATGATAAATCCCAGGCATTGATGAACCTTCGTACTTTGTTCCCTTATATTTTTTATAATGATTAACAACCATATCCATTCCATCAGGATTATGGCTTGGAACAACCATATAAACTACCTTATCTAACCATGATAGAATTTTCTCATCTGTTGTAGTTAATAATTCATGAGCTATTATCGGGAAAGCCTGCGAAGGCCCTACTTCATTGGAATGCATTGAAAGAGTAAACAAAGTAAAAACTCGACCTTCATTTATATATTCAATACGTTGTTGTTCTGTCAAGTTAGAATTTAATGCTAGTTCTTTATTTATTGTCTTTAATTTATCTAGATTTTTAATGTTTTCTTCCGAAGAAATGAAGGTCGCATACATTGTTTTCCCCATTGGAGAAACACCAATTTCTTCCATTTTCATTTTTGACGAAAGATCATCAACCTTTTTTAGGTATGAAATTAATTCTTCGTAAGTAAAAAGCATGCCATCTGTTCCCGGAACAAAACCAAAATGATCTTGAGGTTTAAGGATGCTCGTTTGTGAAAAAGAGATGTTAAAAGAAAAAATAAAAATAACTAAAAGAAGAAATTTGAGTTTAGAGTTGAAGTGTTTCATAATAATATTAATTATTGGTTAAGTTAGGATTCAAATTAATATTTAGACTTTAACAGTGGTTCTAAAGTTTAAAAAATATGTAAAGAACATTTTTATCTTTAAATTGTTTCATGTCAAAGAAAAAAGCATTTTTTTATGTCTTTAAAGAAACTGAAATTAGTTACTTTTTTTGTGATAGTCAACTTTTCATCTGTATTTTCTCAGGATTATAAGGTGTATAATTTTGAAGAATTTCAATCTTTATTACATCAAAAGAACAATAAAGTTTATGTGATAAATTTTTGGGCAACCTGGTGTAAACCTTGTGTTCAGGAAATGCCGGCTTTTAAAGAATTACATTATAAATACAAAAATAAAAATGTAGAAATTATACTAGTAAGTCTCGATTTCGGTAAAGATGTTCAGTCCAAAATAAAACAATTCAGCAACAAACAAGGAATAGAATCAAAGATTGTTATTCTCGATGATCCTGATAGTAATTCATGGATAGATAAAGTATCACCGAAATGGTCTGGTGCAATTCCTGCAACGTTAATTTATAATAGACATTCAAGATCTTTTTTTGAGAAGTCTTTCACTTTTAGCGAATTAGAAAAGGAGCTTTTTAATTTTTTATAAAAACAGATAGATATGAAAAAAATTATTTTAACAGGTTTATTAGCAATTGTAGCTATAATCTCAATTAATGCACAAGGTTATAATATTGGCGATGTAGCCGAAAATTTTGAATTAAAAAACGTAGATGGTGAAACCATTTCTCTTTTTAGCTATCAAGATGCAAATAAAGGAGCAATAGTGATTTTTACATGTAACCATTGTCCTTATGCAGTAGCTTATGAAGACAGAATTATTGAACTTGATAAGAAATTTAGACCTGAAGGATTTCCTGTAATTGCAATTAATCCAAACGACCCGGAACTTGCTCCACGAGATTCATATGAAAAAATGCAACTTCGATCAAGAGAAAAGGATTTTACATTTCCTTATTTGTTCGATCAAACTCAGGAAGTTTATAAAATGTATGGTGCAAAAAGAACTCCACATGTTTATTTGTTGAAAAAATCAGGTATGAAATTTATTGTTTCTTACATTGGAACAATTGACGATAATTACAAGGATGCTGCATTAGTTGAAAAGAAATATCTTGAAAATGCAGTGAAAGCTATACTCGAGGGTAAAAATCCTGAACCTAA
>Ga0209692_10000544_pt1 | contig 82019 bp, 79 predicted proteins | sample tdDd472_FD_187129 | JGI IMG/M metagenome (GOLD analysis project Ga0209692, IMG submission 187129) | Marine sediment microbial communities from the Atlantic coast under amendment with organic carbon and nitrate - tdDd47.2 (SPAdes)... | ecosystem: Environmental > Aquatic > Marine > Coastal >...
CGATGACTCTGCTGGTGATGGCGGTGCTGCTGTCACTGGGTGCCTTCATCGAATTCATTTCGCAGCTCGACGACATCGGCACCGGCTCTTATGGTTTTTTTGAAGCGCTGGCCTATACAGGTTTGAAGTTGCCGCGCTTTGCCGGCGGTATGTTGCCTGTGTCGGTGTTGCTTGGCGGCCTGCTCGGCATGGGTGCTTTGGCGACCCACAGTGAACTGATTGTGTTGCGTGCGTCTGGCGTGTCGCTGTTCAAGATCGCGCAGTCGGCGTTGTATACCGGTGTGGTGCTTGCGGTGGTTGGTGGCCTGCTCACCGAGTTTGTATCACCCCCGATGGACCGTTATGCCCGGCAAATGAAGGCCTTGGCAAAGAACTCCGAGTTTGGTTTGGCCGGCGGCGGCAGTGCGTGGCTGCGTGACGGGAGCCTGTTCTTCAATATCAACAGTGCAGCCGACGGGATCGGTTTCGGTGGCGTCTATATTTATAAAATCAATGCGGACGGTAACGGCCTTGAAGCAATTGGTCGTTCCCGCTCGGCCGATGTTGATGTCTTTAATGAATGGACCTTCGAAAACTACGGTGAAACCCATTTCACACCGACCGGCATAACCGTTTTTGACAAGCCGACGCAGATGGAGCCGAGCAAGCTGAATCCGGATGTACTGGATCTCACGGAAGTGCGCACCAGCAGTCTCAGTGCCAGTGAGCTTTGGCGGTATATCCAGTACCTGAAGCAGAACGGACTCGATGCTGAGGAATATGAGATAGCGTTCTGGGGGCGTACTGCAGGGGTGGCCGGTATCGCCATCATGTGTGTGTTGTCGGTGCCGTTTGTGATGGGCAGTTTGCGCACCAGCGGCGCGGGTGCCCGGATGCTTGTCGGCGTGGGCATCGGTCTTGCCTATTTCCTGATGAACAACACCCTGAAAGACAGTGCTGAGGTGTTCAATCTGAGCCCGGTGTTGATGGGCTGGTTACCGACGCTGATACTGGCGGCGGTGACCACGGTGCTGATCTCGCGAACGCGCTGATTAAGCTGGTCCGGGCCGGGCCGTTCAGGTCTGCTTCCGTTTCAAAATCTTGGGTCGTTTCGGCTGGCGTTGCAGGGAACTGCCAGACCAGTCGTCATGCCAGCAACGCCTTGCATCATTCGTATAGCCCCACCAGAAACCGAGTCCTGCTGGCAAAAAGGCCATTGCCGCACCGATGTATCTCAGCATGCACTGCTTCAAAGAGACGGCTTTACCGTCATCGCTGGTGAGTTTCAGATACCAGGTTTTCATACCAACGGTCTGACCGTTGCCGCGCCAGAAGTAGGCAAAGTAAGCAAAGCTTACGAGCAGGGCGTAAAGGCTAATTACCGGCCCCGGAATACGTTCGATCTGCATCACTGTCTCGGTAAACATCACAACCGGAATCCAGCAAACAATCAGCAGCGCGATGATAACGAGCCAGTCGTAGCAGCAGGAACCGAGGCGGCGCAGCGGGCTGACGGGTGGCAAATCATTATGTAAAGCACCAGTTTTTGCGTTTTCGTTGTTTTTAACGTCCTGTTTAACGGAGTTGCCGTCAGGAGTGTCGTTGAACTTAGTCATGCTAGTTTTGGTCTGAATCTTGTGTATGCTTGAAGCGTTGGCATAAAAACAACGGCATTTTGAAGCCGTGTGTCTTTTGGTTAATTGACGCAAGTTTAGCAACTTTGCAATCGCACATTCTGCCTTTGCTTTGCTGTTAGGTAGTTTTTCTGAAGACAAAACGACATGCACCGGTGGCCGGGGAGGCCGGTGCCATAAAAGTTTAAGAAAAGTTTCAGAGAACTTTTGCGTTCATACAACACTTTGGCAACAAACTGCGGTTTCAATAAGCCGTACGGACTAAGTGATCAGGAAGCGGGAGCGCATCTTTTGGGGGAGCGCTACTGAGATCACCGGTGGCATTCATAATAAGGAGAATTTCATGCCCCACGATGACATTGTTACGGAAAGCGCGGATCTGTCATCCAGCTACAACGATTCATATAATGAGACCGAAGGCATGCCGGTTGGTGAAACCGACGCCTATCTCGTAGATATGGTCTCTTCAGTCGAGTCTGATGCCGCATCGCGGCAGCGCAAGGAAGTTCGTGTAGATCCTCTCGATGACACGCAGGCTTGTCGCCGCGTGCGTCTGCTGAAAGGCGAACTCTAAGTAGTATTTTTTATTGGCCGATTTCGGGCCCGGGCTGGTAATCGCCCGGTGTCTTGCCGGTCCAGCGTTTGAAGGCGCGTGAGAAATTACTCTGATCCGAGAAGCCAAGCAGAAATGCAATCTGGCTCAGCGAGTAATCACCTTCTTCAATATATTGTTCGGCCATCGACTGGCGGGTTTCATCGCGGATGGTTTTAAAGTTGGTGCCTTCCGAGCTCAACTGACGTTGCAGCGTGCTCAGGCTGCGATGCATTTTTCCGGCTACCTCTTCCTGAGTGGCCTGACCTGACGGCAGCAGTGTGATCAACAGCTCTCTGACCTGCGAACTGACTTTGTCAGGATCCAGCGCCTGAATGTAATTTTCCAGAACTCTTTCATTCGCGACTGCCAGGTCACGGTTCTGACCGGACAGGTCGGTATCGCATTCCGCCTTGTCGAACTCTATGGAATCCCGGGCGCAGCCCATTTCGACCGGGCAGCCAAACGCCTCTACATATTCGGCAAGCCGCTCCTGATTATTCTTTTCCAATTGAACTCTGACAGGTGAGAACTGGTTGCCTGTGGTGAACCTGATGAGCTTGAGCGTGGCCATAAAGAACGCATCGATCGTGGGTTCTTCAAACGGCGGGTACGGGTCGGGTGAAGCGGCGCTAAGACGATAGTTATCGCCGGCTTCGGTTAATTGCAGATCGACCGGCATGGTGCAGATCACTTGAAAGTAACGCAGTAGCCGTTCCAGCTCTTCCTTCACATTGGAGCTGGCCATCCAGGCAAAGCCGAGTGCATGGAAGGTGGTGGTTTTAACGCGGGCGCCGGCGGCAAGGCCGAAACAGCTGTCTCCTGTGGTTTGAACGCACAGCTCCCAGAGCTTCTGCATCTTTGCTGTCGGATAGCGGGCACCGGGTTTTTTCATCAGGGCCGGATCCATATCCAGTTGTTTCAGCAGCGGCGCAGGGTCGATGCCGTAGTGAACCTCCAGCGTATCTGCCAGAAGTTGGGTGGTTGCAGCAAGCGTCGTGTGTTCCAGAAACATCCCGAAAAGCCTCGTATTTCCAACGTTTTCAGTCCCTGACCCGTATTGAATCCGACTTAGGGGCTAATGACAAGATGCTTGCAGGCGGCGTGGGTATTCTGACCTCCATGAATTACGGCGAGTTACATCTCTCAACCGAGTGGCTACGGCGGGCAGATGCAGTCGCTAAGGCAGTAGATCTGTGGGTCAGGCGCTGGGCACTGGAACGGTTGTGTGCCAGCAATGAGCCCGGACCGGCGGACAAAACCGGTTTTGCAGCAGGTTTGCTGGAAGGTCTGACCCTTTCGATGGAACTGGAAGAAAGGGAGCTGCAGGCAGCCGCTTACGCGTATTGCCTGCTCAGCCAGACCGGAGAGGACACGGTGGTGGCAGCCAGGCAATTGCTGACCGCCGCAGATGATCCGGAGCTGTCTGTGAGTTATCTCGACGGTTTGGGTGAATCGCAAAGATTGAGTTTGTTTGTGCGAATGAGTGGACGACACGCTACAGACAAACGGGGTGTGGCTGGCAGCAGGCGCAGCATCCAATAACAGTGTTTTGAGCAGTTTTTTGGTGAAGAGGTTAAAGAGATGAGTTCAGTAATGGATGTATCGACAACTGACGTTTTCACAATGAAGGGCTACAGCGCCCAGCAGGAAAGTGCCGCTGAACTGTGGCGACTGCAGATGCAGTTGCAGGGCATGGCCGCAGCAACAGAGCCGGGCCCGTTGCGTGACGCAGCGATTGCCGAAGTGGTGCAACTGTCCATGCTGATCGACAACCAGTTGTAGCTGCAATGAAAAGTTTTCTCCCCCGAAAGTCCTCTCTGTTGAATGCTTTAGTTCATGGATGAGGCTCCTCGAATGACAGTCCTCGAGGATTACCCCGATGCACATTCTGGTCGTAATGTGCGTTGTTGTTGCCCCGCCTAGATTCTAGGCGGGGACTTTTTTTGTCTGCGGTTGTTGCATTGCAAACAGCCGCCGCTAAAACCAACCGGTGAAGCCGACCACCCACTGCCAGACTTTGGGGTCTTCGCCTTCAGCTTCGGCGAAGTCGGCTGTGTCGCCATAAAGCCCGCGCCAGCTAATGCCCGCGTAGGGTGCGATCTTTTTACTGATGCGGTAGCGCAGCCGCAGACCTAGTTCGAGTTCCGTTAGTCCGGAGCCGATACCTACTTCAGGGTCATCTTTGCTGGAAAAGTCTGCCTCAATCAGTGGCGCGATAATCCAGCGTTGCGTGATCAGAAAGTCCTTCTCAAACTCCAGTTCCAGCGCAGTGCGGCCATTGCGGCCGACTGACAGAAATACGTCACCGTGCATTTCGTAAGGCGCGATACCCGTGAGTCCGAAGGTTAGCCAGTCGCGTTGCGGTTTCGGTCTGATGTCACGGGTCCAGCCGATCTGAAAATCCCAAAACGACCAAAGTGCCCGGCTATAGAACAACTGGACGTTGGCTGATTCGGTCTCGTTGTCGACACGCTCACCGGATGAGCGCAGCTCGATTTTGTTGAGATCTGTTCCGATGCGCAGGCGGGCGTCGTCCCAGACCAGACCGCCTTCGCCGTTATTACCACCTATGCCATCCCTGTATTCGAACTGCTGCACATAGACGAGCGTGGTCACCGGATTGTCGTTCATCTCCATGCCGGCGTGAGCACTGGTGAACAGCGCTGTCAGAAGGAGGGTAGTGAAAAGCCTGTTCATCAGCTCACCCTCACTTCGCGGAACATGCTCATCATGTGATACATCAGATGGCAGTGATACGCCCAGCGGCCGCGGGCGTCGGCGGTGACCAGGTAGCTCAGTTTGCTGCCCGGCTGCACCAGCACCGTGTGCTTGCGCGGAATGAACTGTCCGTCGCCGGTTTCCAGATCGCTCCACATGCCGTGCAGATGAATCGGGTGATTCATCATGGTGTCGTTGACCAGAGTAATGCGCACGCGTTCGCCATAAGTCAGTTCCAGCGGTTCGGCATCAGCAAAACGCACGCCATTAATCGACCACATATAGCGTTCCATGTTGCCGTTCAAGTGGAGCTGGATTTCGCGGGTCGGATCACGCGGATCGGGTGTGGGGTTCAGGTTGCGCAGGTCTGCGTAGGTCAGTACCCGCCGGCCGTTGTCGCGCAGACCGACGCCGGGGTCGTCAAGACGTTGCATCGGTATTTCTGCCAGCATGTCGATGTGCGGCCCTTTTTCCTCCGGCGCATGAATAATTTCTGCGTTGCTTCCGGCACCTGCAGGCGCTAAGCCTGTGCCACCCTTGTGCCCGGTATGGCCGCTGTGATCGATCTCACCATGATTCATTTCATCGTGATTCATCGCCTTATGATTCATGTGACCTGCATGCGCCATGCCCATATCGGTGTGCGTCAGGATCGGGCGCGGGTCCATTGCTGGTGGTTCAGCACGAACACTTGTGTCCGGTGTCAGCGTGCCGCGGGCGAAGCCGGTGCGGTCGATGCTTTGGGCAAAAACACAATAGGCACTGTCGCCGTCAGGTTCGACGATCACATCGTAGGTCTCGGCCACACCCATACGGAATTCATCGACGGTAACCGGTTCCAGATACTGGCCATCGCTTGCGACCACAGTCATCTTCAGTCCCGGAATACGAATGTCGAAGAGGGTCATTGCCGAAGCATTGATAAAGCGCAGCCGGATTTTCTCACCGCGCTTGAACAGACCTGTCCAACCGTCCGCAGGAGTGACGCCATTCATTAAGAAGGTGTAGGTGGTGCCGTTGACGTCGGAGATGTCGCGGTCGGACATGCGCATCATGTTCCACATGTGCCGGTCGGCCGCCGTTTCGCCCACGCCCTTGTTGCGCCAGTCGCGCCACAGATCGACCAGCGTGCGTTCCTGCCAGTTGTAGAAGTGACTCTGTTTTTTCAGTGTCGCGTAGACGTCGGCAGGTTCGTCATCGCTCCAGTCGGACAGCAGGATCACGTAGTCACGGTCGTAGCTGAACGGCTCCGGTTCGGCCGGGTCGATAACGATCGCGCCGTATACGCCGGTTTGCTCCTGAAAGCCTGAGTGACTGTGGTACCAGTAGGTGCCGTATTGGCGGACATCGAATTCATAGCGGAAAGTGTCGCCCGGTTTGATGCCGCCGAAACTTAAGCCCGGCACGCCGTCCATCTCAGTCGGCAGGATCATGCCGTGCCAGTGAATAGAAGTGTCGGTGGCCAGCGAGTTGCTGACGTTCATTACAACCCGCTCGCCTTCTTTCCAGCGCAACACGGGTGCGGGCAAGCTGTTGTTCACTGTTGTCGCCATTCGTTCGCGACCGGTGAAGTTCACTTGCTGATAACCGATGTTCAGATCGAAGCGGTTACCCCGGAGTATCGGCTGCGGGCTTTCGCCACGCGCGCGCAGTGGTATGCCTGCTGCCGTAAGCGCGAGACCGGCGCTGGTGCCGGTAACAAACTGACGCCGGGTAAGGCCGGGCGGTTTAATAAGGTTGCTCATAACTTTTCGAGGTTACGGCTTCCTGCCGTAACGGGTATCAAAATGGAGTTGGGTGTCTGCTTGTCTATCCGGGCGCGTTGCCCGACGTCTTCTGCAGACGGACTGATCCTGTGACTAGCCGGATATCGGCGGGATCAGTGGCAGGTCTATGAGCAATGAATGAGGCAGCGTTTGGAAAGCTGCCGGACCGGAATGAACGGCTTCGATTTCGCCATCTGCCAGGTTCCCGATTGTGATGCCTGTGGCGACACAGTCGACACAGGTTTGAGCGCAATCAGAATCTACGGAGGTGCCGACCTCTGCCTTCATGTCATGGGTGGTGCTGCAGTGCTCACTGTCAGGCTGCTCTACAGCTACTGGAATCGCACTGTTATCACCGGCGCACGCGTCCATAGCGAAACCGGTGTTCTGGAGGCAGAACATCATCAGCAGAATCAGGGTAAGCGGTGCTTTTCTCCAAATCTGTATGCTGTAGCGCCGTGTACTGCAGGTCTTCATTGGGAAATTATAGGGCATGAACAGCGGTTCAGGGTAAACCCCTGTCTCATTTCGATGGGTTCGTTGCAGCAATGGGCGCCGGAGAGACTACTTTTGGACATGCTGCCAGAGTGGACCATGGAATCCTGCACGGCGCAGTGCCGAGAACAGTTTTTCATCAAAGTTGATTTGTAATGCCGGAACGCACCACGTGGGGAATTTGTCCTGGTTTTTGCGCAGCAATGCTTCGATGTCTTTGCGTAGCGAAACTCTTTCGGCTCTGTATGCAGGGTCCATGGTTTCGTAATCATCTATCCAGATCATGATGATTGCGCTGAACGGGTCCAGGTCCGCGAGAAAGTCGAGAGACTGCTGAACATCATCCAGTGTCTCGCCTTCAGTACCGATGATTAGCGTATGGCAGTCCGGAATGCCGGCTGTTACGCAGATGTCGTGCATCTTGCGAATGTGTTCTGTTGTAAAGCCTTTCTTAAGACGCTCCAGAACCGAGTCGACTCCGGAGTCTGATCCAACTTCCATGCCTGCACAGCCGGCGGCTTTTGCCAGATCTGCGAACTCTTGATCGAAGCCCAACGGGTTCGCGTAACAAGTCCAGGGTACTTCCCAATTTCTCTTGATTAGTTCGCGACAGACGTTTTTCGCATGCGTTTTCGGCAGGTTAAACACAGAGTCAACGATGAAGAAATGTTTGATATCCGGACAGGCTTCCAGAGAAGCAAACATCTCGTCGACTACTTCCTCGGGATCACGGGTTCTTCCCAGACGACCTTCGATGATTGGGTACGTGCAGTATTCACAGCGCAACGGACAACCGCGTTTGGTCTGAATGGCATCGATGCCGTAGTCGGCAAAGTACCGGTGGTTTGCCTGTTGCCGGTCGGGCGGGATGACACGGTTTAGATCGATAAACTGCGGCGGTCTCGGGATTGCCAATAGTTTATCGTCTTCAAATCGGTACAAAGCGCCGACGGTGTCGACTTGCCGTGATCCTTCGAGCACTTCCAGTAACTGTGGGAATGCCACTTCACCTTCGCCTGACAACCCGTAATCAGGCCGAATTCGCTCCATCAGTTCTTCAGGCATGACGCTGAAACCCGAACCACCGATGACTACAGGTGCGCCCGAGGCATCACGGGCGCGTCTCACCAGTTCTGCATAGTAGTCGATATTGTCGGACAGGCCCGAGTAATCATTGTTTTGAATGTTGCGCATGCTGATCGCAACAACATCGGGACTTAATTCATTCAACGAAGATTCAAGTGTATTGAACGGGTCGTCGGCAAAGCACAGGTCAATGAGGTGTTTGTCATGCCGGTCAGGCGTGTTCGCTATGACATACAGCAACCCGATCGGAACCACCGGATCCGGTAGTTGCTCACGGTTTCCTGATACGTAGGCGACTTTCATGTTTGTTTTTCGTCTGTCGGTTTACAAAGAACGTTCGAGATAAACGGCTTCCACTTCAAGTAATAGATCGCTGCGGCAGATGTCACCTTGTAGAGCAACCAAATGGCTTCCATCGTTAAGTAGGGGTTGCAGGTTTTCTAAAACTTCTTCCAAATCGGATGCGTTGCGGACATAGAGCCGGAGGCAGCCCTGACTGTCGGCGGCGGTAAGCTTTGCCTGTGCTTCTGTAGTGTCTTTAAGTACGCTGATGTTTGCCACAGTCTCTTTCGTCTGATTGGCCAGATCATCGGTATGTACGGTTTCGTGTCCCAAAATGCTTGCGGTACCTGAAATAAGCAGTACGGGTTGATTGGCTCCCATCAGTACCGCGCGGGAAAATGAAGGGCTGCGCGGTCCGTATTGACGTGGATACTTGTAGGCACTGACTTGGCGTGGGTTCTCAATTCGCTCGGCCGGGTTAGTTGAGCAGAGCAGTGTAATACTGAGCGGGGTTCCCGCCGCTGTGCCGATGGCCGTGCCGGCCGGAAGGTTGTCGATTTCAAAGCCTTGTTGTTCGAATGCCTTTGAACGACCAGCCGCAAATTGCCTGTAGCGTTCCGAGTCGCCTGCGCCGGCATTAATGTCGGGCAGGTAGTTCCAAGTGCGCAATACATCCTTATAGCCATGCCGATGGCTTTCTTCGAGTAGCTTTACATACGCGGCATGAGTGATCGCTTCGAGATTGCCGGCATCATCTCTGATTGACGTATGAAGCATTAGCAATGAATTCGACCGGGCATATATAAAGTCGTTTTTGAAACCGTGCTCTGCGACCTCATTACTTTCCCATATTTCGTCGCCGTCCGATCCGCTTAGCACGGGCATAAATACGGGGATTCCGGACGGAGAGGCTGCGCTGTTGTTGCCTGCTCCGAAGCGGAATCTGAATAACTCATGCATGGCCCCCCCTGCTGTATCGCTTTCTCCCGAAAAGCGAACGCGGAGTTGCATCTGGGCAGCAGGTGTTGCGGCTGTAGCAGGCATGATGGTTAAGAGTCCGCTTTGGGCATAAAAAACCGGGTCAGGAAGTAAATGAACTTAAAAATACCCAGTCTTATATGTATAGAACTGCGTCGATAAACGTCGCCGGCCAGCATCGAGACTACACCCTGTTCCACGCCAAAAATATTGCGTGGGTTCTGGAACAGATACTCCATTTCAGGTGTGGTAAAGCGGTAGATAAACCAGCTGAAAGAGCGAATGGCCCGTTGCATGGATTTCTCATATCGTTTTTGCGCTTTCCTATAGCCACTTAAGTTTTCGTCGAGCCAGAGCTCAGCAAGCGGCACAGCTTGTTGAGCTCCTGACATGGCAAGGTATACACCGCTGGAAAACACAGGATCAATAAATGTGTGTGCATCGCCTATCAGCGCAAAGCCCGGGCCGCTGCGCACTGCTGATGTGTACGAGTAGTTAGCCGTTGATTTTGCGGGGAATAGTTGCCGGGCATTGCGGGCACGCTTCCTTGCGGAGAAGTTCTTCCCGATAGTGTTTTCCAGCAGTTCGTCCAGCGAGTTTTTGTGCGTTTTGATGTATCCGGGGTTAGAGACGAGTCCGATGCTCATCAGGTTTTCGCCAAGAGGGATAAACCAGATCCAGCCTTCATCAAACCAGTAAACGTTAATGTCGCCGGCGGCATCCCCGTCGTCTAGCGGAATGCCCTCAAAATGTGCGAATACTGCCGCGGCATTATGCTGCTTGTTTGCAGACCGCCATTTGTTCTGCCGGGATACCAGTGACTGTTGTCCTGAAGCATCCAGTACATAGCGGCAATGCAGTGTCTTTTTATTTCCGTCGGGCGTCTTTACCGAGACTGATTGATGATCGCCGAAAATAACTTTCGTGACATCGTGGTTCTCAAGAGCAGTTACGCCTGCGTTCCTGCAGTTGTCGAACAGTATTTTGTCGAGTTTAGCCCGTTCAATCTGATAGGCATGCGGCGGTGAATCATTGAGCGCGTTCGCAAATGCAAACCGGGTAGGCCGTGCTTTGATAGACGGGCCTGAGAAAATAGCGGCATTTTTCCGGACTCCGGCCTTATCGACTGCGTCGAGCACACCCAGTTCCTCAAATATTGGGAGGTTCATCGGGAGTAGCGATTCCCCGATGTGAAAACGAGGGTGAGAGCCGCGTTCCAGAAGTGTGACATTACGACCGTTTCGGGCGAGAAGGGTGGCTGCCGTGGTTCCGGCGGGGCCTCCACCGATGACGATGACGTCTGTAATGTCTGCCTTATGATCCATCGGAACGATTGTACTTGAACGGACGATTAGCCAAAATAGCGCCAGCCTTATCTTTATGGGATGTTTCAGGGGTTCTCGTGGAAAAAACAGCAGCAGAGCAGCGTCTGGCAGAGTTGATTGTCGACGTGTTGAATCTTGAGGATGTGACAGCGGACGATATTGAACCGGAGGACAATCTGTTCGACGGTGGTCTGGGTCTGGACTCGATTGATGCGTTGGAAATAGCGGTCGCTGTGTCACAGAACTATAACGTCCATATCAAAGCTGAAGACGAAGAAACCAAAACGGTGTTTCAGACACTGCGCAGTCTCTCGGCATTTATCGAGGCTTCCAAAGGCATCGCCTGACTGTCCAGAGTCATGTTGCCCGTGAATTTTGCCGGTACAAGGGATGAGCAAAAGGCGCCAAGGCATCGGGCCGGGGGTACGGATTGAGCTCTGATTTGAACCTTACGTTAGCCGCAGATAGTCGTGCAGCTTTCTTTACCCGCTCTGGCATGGTTTCGTCTGCCGACCTTATTGCTCATGCGGGTCAATTGTCGCGACAGTTTTCCGCAGCGCCGTGGGTAATTAACTACTGTAAAGACCGTTATAACTTTACCGTTACGTTAGTGGCTGCTGCCTTACAGGGGCAATGCAGTTTGTTGTTGCCTGGACACAATGCCGCGATGCTGGGCAACACGTTGGCAGCCTATCCGGATGCAGTGTTGGTTGCAGATGACCCTGACGCTGTTGCGGGTCATGAGTTTATACAGCCGGGCGATCCTGAGCCTGAAATGCCGGTCAGAAATGAGTCTTTAGTCATCCCCGAAGAACAGCTGCTTGCCAGAGTATTTACTTCCGGTACTACTGGTGTCGCTGCGCAAATTAGCAAGGCAGCCGGGGAAATCGCAGGTGGCGCTGCAGTGAATTCAGCCCGGTTTGAAGCATTTACACATGGTCAGCCGCGTTTGATTGTTGCGACAGTGCCGCCCTGGCATATGTACGGGCTTGAATGGTCGGTAATGGTGCCGCTTGTTTCATCTTCAGTAAGCTACAGTGGTCCAACACTGTTTCCCGGAGATATTGCTGCAGCTGCCGCGTCTTCAGATCTCCCTGTAACGCTTGTGTCTACCCCTTATCATCTTCAAGCGCTCGAGCGTGCCGGTCTGGAGTTTGAATCGATCCATGATGTGATCTCCGCGACAGCACCGCTTTGCCCAGATCTGGCATCCCGCATTAGCCAGCGTGTGCAAGCTGACCTGCATGAGGTTTACGGTTGCACTGAAGCCGGGTCGGTCGCGACCGCTAGTCCGGCTACTTCAGCAAGTTTTCAGTTTTTTCCGGAGTTCACGGTTGATGAACAGGATGGAAAAGTAACAGTGAATGCGAAGCATTTGTCCGCCGCGGTAACCCTGGCAGATCAAATCCGTTTTGTGGATGGGGTGCACTTTCAGATAGCGGGCCGTGATCAGGAGTTGATAAAAGTGGCTGGTAAAAGGGCTTCCCTTGCAGCGCTGAATCAGGCCTTAGTTTCGCTGGATTCTGTTGAAGACGGAGTCATGTTGCAGCCTGAGGACGACGAGCGGCTCGTTGCGATTCTGGTAGCAGATAAAAGTGACAGGGCCACTATTCTTGCGAGGCTTGCGGAAAACATCGAAGCAAGTTTTGTACCACGGAAGTTGTATTTCGTAGAGCAGCTGCCACGCAACGAAACCGGTAAGTTGAGTCGAAGCGATTTGCTGTCGCTGCTGGCAGCGCGGGATAGCTTTGAGTAACGGAGCCGAATCAGTCTGGCGTGCACGGCCCGAGGCCGGCTCTGCCTTCGGCATTCGTTTTCTCGAGCTTGTCGGTCGTTTGTTCGGGCGGCGGGTGCTCTGGTGGCTCTTGTATCCCACAGCGCTGTATTTTTTTCTGGTACGCGGTGCTGAGCGACGTGCGTCGACTGATTATCTGAAGAGGGTTAACGGGCGCAAGGTAAGTTGGACAGAGGGTGTCCGGCATTTTCTGTGTTTTGCCCGTGTGACTGCTGACCGCTTCCTGTTAATGGCGGGTCTTGGGTCGAATATTGATGTGCGCTTTCATGGTGTCGATGAGATGCATGAGCTGGTTGAGCGGGGGCGCGGTGGTTTGTTTTTGGCTGCACACTTTGGTTCTTTCGAAGCGGCGAGAATGATTGGCCACACTCATCCGGATGTAAATATCAGGATAGTCCTGGACGATCAGGTCAACAATAATATGATGCGCAGGCTTGCAGAAGCCAATCCGGCATTCTCGTCGTCGATTATCAGTCCTCACCAGTCTGCCGCATCGCTGGGTGTGGAGATTGCTGCAGCCATGCATGAGGGCGACTGGGTCGGTTTTCTGGCTGATCGTCAATTTGGCGGCGAGCGCACATTGCGGGGTGAGTTACTTGGCAGCATTGTAGAAATTCCGGCCGGCGCATTCATGGTTGCTGCGGCGTTTCGCGCACCTGTTATTGCCGTGTTTCCCGTGCTTCGCGGTCGGCGTTACGACGTTTATTTCGAGGTTCTGTCAGAAGGTTTTAATGCGCCGAGGGCTGACCGCGAGGCTGCTCTGTCATCGATGGCGGCGCGTTATTTACAAAGGCTTGAGCATCACATGCGTTCGGCGCCCTACAATTGGTTCAACTTTTACGATTTCTGGAAGATGCCGGACGCCTGATCGATGCGAAAACTTTTATTGCTGTTGGGTTGTGCATTTTTGAGTTCTGCGCTGGCAGACAAGCTGCCTGCAGTAGCGATTCAGTCCGGCCAGCCGAGAGAGTTTGTTGAGTACAGAATGTTGCCTCAGTTGGTAGTGCCGCAGGAGTTGCAGGGCTATGCAGAAGTTGGCAGCGACGGTGTGCTACTTAAGACGATCCAAGCTCCCTACGCGGAGACTGTAGAAATCGGTCCGGATTATTTGAAGCTGACCAGAGGCGGCAGATCACGGCGGTTGTCATTAAACAAGCAACCCGCCTTAGCCGATTTCTACAGGGGTCTGACTGCACTGCTGGCAGGCGACGAAGAAGTCGTTAATGAACTATTTATAGTGACCCGTGACGATTTGGCAGACGTGTGGCGGGTGAGGTGTGAACCACGCGACGAGCAATTGCGAGGCGTCGTGCAGAAAATCGTAATGTCCGGTCGGCAACGAGAAGTTGAGGAAGTTTTGACAATGCAGTCGGATGACCGTTGGCAACGCTTGGTTTTCGCTCCCGGGGGGTCGTTAGACGTTGAGCAGCGCTAAGCGCATTAGTGGTTCATTTTGGCTGGTATTTGCTGGCTTGTGTGTTGGCTTAATCATTTTCCGTTACGAAGCCACAATCGAGCTCGGATACTTTTTGCCGGAGCCCGAGACGCTAGACGAGCAGGTTCTGGTCAGACGTCTTGGACAGGGCGCTGGCTCCCAGCTTTGGTTTATCGTTGCTCCGCCTTCACCGCAGACACAAGCCTTTATTTCGGAGCTGCGGGAAAGCGGTCTGTTTCGCAGTGTATACGCCGGCAATGAACCCCTTTCCGTCAGTTCGGTTCCCGAAACGGTTTGGAGATACCGCTACTTGTTGGCCGATGCGGACTGGTCCGAATCGGGTGTCGCAGAGGCGGTAGATCAGCGTCTCGCAGATTTGTTGCTGTTGCCCGATCAGTCGCTTAGTCAGATTGTTTTTAGTGATCCATTCCTCGTCGTGCCAGGATTGCTCGAACGTCTTGTTGTGGGCAGCGCAGAGACCGCGTGGCAGGATGATAGTGGTCGGAAGTATTTGCTGGCAGAAACCAATGCGCCCGCTTTTGATATGGAAGCTCAGGCGGAGGTCCAGTTGTTTGTCCACCGGGCAGCTGAAACGAAGTTGTCTGCAGGGGTGGCCAGTTTTGGTGCCGGACCATATGGGTTGCGCCTGCAGGAGCGGATTCGCAATGAAGCTCAGTGGCGCAGTCTGCTGGCAGCATTGCTTGTGATGTTGGTGCTGCTTACGTTGTACCGTCGTTTTTCGGTTCTATGGCTCGCCGCCTTGCCTGTGCTGGCCGGGGCCGTTGGCGGTTTTGCGGCGCTGACGCTGTTTTTCGACAAGGTGCACGGAATTACTTTGGCATTTGGGTTCACGTTGCTGGGTGTAGCTGTTGACTATCCGTTGCACGTTATCAGCCATGCACGACGCGGTGCCGGACGGGTAAAGAACATCCGGTCGGTCATGTTTGTGAGTGTTGCAAGTACGCTGATTGCGTTTGCAGCGCTGGTTTTTTCCGGCTCACCCGGGTTGGCGCAACTCGGTGTGTTTTCGTTTTGTGGAATTCTGGTTGCATTGCTGTGTAGTCTGACTCTGCTGCCGTGCTTTCTGGCAGAGGAAGAGCAGGCAGTGCTGGACCAGCGTGCAGTTCCAAGCCTGCTGCAAAACCGGTATTGGATACTGCTTCTATGTGCAGGTTTTGCGGTTTTGCTGGCACAGTCCCGACCACTTTGGACTGACGATTTAAGCTCAATGACGCCTCTTCCTGAACATGAGTTACAGGCAGACAAAGAACTGCGTGAAAGATTCGCTGTTCCCGATATGCGTTACCTGTTGTTGGCTGAAGGTGCGACGGAGCAGACGGTATTGTTTTCAGCTCACAGAGCAAGCGAAGTGCTTCGGTTGGCCGGATTTGAGGTGTTGTCCGTCAGCGATCTGGTGCCTCCTGAGTCAATTCAGAATCGGCGTATTGAACAAGTCGTGGCTTTTTCACCTGAGTGGTTGAGCACCGCTGAACGAAGCAGCGGCTTTCGGGAGGGGAGTTTTGATGCATTTGCTGATGCTGTTTCAGTTAGCAGGAATTTACCATTGCTACAAAGCGATGACTGGCAAGGTACCCAGTTTGAAGCCTTGGTCAATGAGAATCTGTACTCACAGGACGGTGGCTGGCGGGTTGGATTATTGCCCTTTCAGCTTGAAAACCCCCAGATATTCGGGCGCTGGCTAAGAGAGTCCCTGCCCGACTGGCGACTGATAGACCTGAAGGAAGCTTCTGCGTCCCTGGTCGGCCGTTACCGGAACGCAGCAAAGACGGCTTTGCTGTTTGCGGCAATATTGGTTGCGGTTCTGTTGTGGTGGTTTACCGGTTCGCTGCGCCATTGGGTCTGGCTGGTTGGTACCGTGTCGGCAGCGGTGCTGACGTCTGCGCTGTTAAGCGTCTGGCTGCTCGGCACGCTCTCTTTATTGAATATGGTGGCTTTGATTCTGGTCGCAGGGCTGGGTCTTGATTACGCACTGTTTACTAGTTGTGCGGGGGATGCAGAACGTACGGCAGACAGCCGCCATGCGGTACTTGCGTCGGCGCTTTCTACCGCAGCAGCTTTCGGCTTGCTTGGTTTGTCATCGGTGCCTGTGCTGGCGGGCATCGGGACTACAGTGAGTATCGGCGTTATGATCAGTTATGCACTTGCCCGGTTTACTGCGGGGCCGGATGGGGCTTAATCGCAGACCAGCTTCACTTCCAGTGACGACTGCCGGGTTAACGACCATAAAGAAGTGAGCGGACTTTGGCCGGCTATGATTTCGAATAAGGTCAGAATCGCAGCAGACGGGTTTTCTTCGGCGGCTACACGTAATGTCTGTGACACGGGTTTGACATGTTCTGCTGGCGCACTGTTTAACTTCAGTTCCAGAATACTATTTATGACTTGGGCTTCTATAGGCGCGTTATCCGTGCCGGCTTCTGCAGCTGTTGGTTCAATGACCATGGCTGCAGCGAAATCACTGTCTATGTTGAGGACATCTGAAAGGGGTAGTTTGTTGGGGATGTCATACATCACCAGCAAGACAGGTCTGTTTTCTGCAATGGCTTGGGCCGCTGCTTCCAGCAAACCGGCACCGATGCTTTCGCGGAATGCAGATACAAATGTACATGGCGCATGATTGCCGGCACCAATTGCCCAGTAGCCAGCCGGGGCATTGTGCACAGAGTTGTGAAATCGCGTAGGCGATACGACCTTCACCGGCTGTGCCAGTGCTCTGCACATTTGGTCCGATATTTCAGTGTCGGCTAGAACTGAGGTGAAAACGGATGCGATGTCGCCCGGGTTTTGTCCTGCCATTTCGCAGGCCTGCTGCGCGACTTCTACTGCCAGTTTGGCTGTCCTCGGCGCTCTGCGTCGCTCAGCTTTCGGAATGATCTCCGGTGTTGGCAGTTTTTCCGGAGACTTCGATTGACCTTTACGCCAGTCATCGAAGTCGCTCCAACTGCTTGCGCCTGCACCAAACAGGCCTATGCCTTTTATCGCGATCTTCATACGGCGTCTCTGCTGAAAATCAGCGTGCAGTTGTTGCCGCCAAAGCCGAACGAATTGGTCATGGCGTGCTGCACATCGGCCGTGATGGTTTGACGAATCAGGCGGTCACTGATTGCTGTGTCACCGTCTTTGGTATTGGCGGTTCCGGCGAGGAGTCCTTCGGTAACGGCTTCCAGCGCGAAAATGGCTTCCACTATGCCGGCCGCTCCAAGAGTGTGTCCGGTAAAACCTTTGGTTGCTGCTGCTCTTAAACTACTGTCGAATAACGAAGCGCAAATGCCGCCTTCGGATTCATCATTAGCCCGGGTGCCGGTGCCATGAAGGTTGAGATAGCCGATATCATCAGGCTGAAGGCCCGACCGCGCGAGTGCTTGCTCCATCGCCAACCTGGCACCGAGACCCTCGGGATGAGGCGTAGACATATGCCAGGCATCAGTGCTTTCTCCGTAACCGCTCAACCGGATGTTTTGGTCTGAGGGTTTGCGGCTGACCAACGCGAAGCCGGCTGCTTCGCCAAGACTAATGCCGCTGCGTTCGATATCAAATGGCTTGCACGGTTGTTCAGAGACCAGTTGCAGAGAATTAAACCCGTGGATAACACTCAGGCATAGGCTGTCTACACCTGCGACGACTACTGCATCGACGATATCCGCTTTAATCCACCGGTCTGCTGTTGCAAAGGCTTTTGCGCTGGATGAGCATGCGGTGCTGATCGTAACGCAGGGGCCGCTGACACAAAGGTGATCTGCCAGAAAGGCACCCGTCGAATGCGGAGTGTGAATGTCTGACTGCTGATAGAGAGAGTTGAAGCTCTCATCAGTTTCAAGACAGGTGTACGCGTTTTCTGTGCGACCGATGCTTGATGTACTGGTGCCAAGCGCAATGCCCACCCGGCGATTGCCAAACTCATTTATCGCCGCCTTGACCAGCTCATCGAATCGGTCGTGTTGCAGTCCGGTGAGGGCCAGGCGGTTGTTACGGCTGTTCCAGTGTGCCACGGGCGTATTTGCCTGTAGCAGATCATCGTTTACTTTTCCGATCCAGCAATCAATATCGGCGCCCGGCCAGTCATTGGACTGCAGACCGGACAAGTTTTGCTTCAGGGTCTTGCGGGTTTCGTCGAGCCCGGCGCCAATGCAACTGGTTAGCGTCCAGGCGTTGATGTATGTAGACACAATGTTCTCAGGAAGGAAATTTTCTGTACTATTTCATTGCTTCCGGTCGTATTCAAGGTTCAATGCTTGAGTGATTCCGGTGCGCAACGTGGCGGCATTATTTTTAAAGAGATAGGGAGAGCAGGCTATCGGGGATAACCCTGACAATCTGTCTGATAGGGGAGGGCCAATGGCGACTCGCCCCCTATTGCGCCGACTGAACAGGTTGTGGCGCTGGTTCGGTACGGTTTTCAGCTTTGCAGTATTCGGGCTCGGGAGTTTGTTAATGGGCTTGTTTATTGCACCGGTTTATTGGCTGCTGTTTCGCAAACGGAGTGATTATCGGCGACGGGTGCGGAGGCTCGTCGCAGGGGCGCTTCGTTTCTTTATCCGCTTGATGAGGTTTTTCGGTGTGCTGCACTACCGGATTGAAGGCTTGCGTTCTGAAGAAGGGCGTCCAGCTCTGATATTGGCCAACCATCCTTCGCTGATTGATGTCGTTTTTCTACTGGCATTGTTTCCCGAAGCTCAGTGTGTGGTTAAACGTGCATTGTGGCTGAATCCGGTAACCCGTCTGATCGTTTCTGCGTGTGACTACATTCCTAATGATGATCCCGAGTTGTTTTTAAATGCGTCGGTCGCGTCACTGCAGGAGGGTCAGTCGCTTATTTTGTTTCCTGAGGGGACCCGTACCGGCGTCGATGGCATGTTTTCGTTTAAGCCCGGTGCGGCAGCAATTGCGATGCGCAGCGGTGCGCACATACAGCCGGTGCTGTTGTCGGTTACGCCGCCAACATTGAGCAAGGCCGACCTTTGGTACAGCGTACCCGCAGATAAGGTTCATATGGACATTTGCATACTGCCGGTGTGGAAGCCTTCGGTTCAGCGAGAGGAGGCTGGCGGACACCCTGGGAGACGGCATGATGCACGCCGGCTTAACTCTGATATGGAAAGCTGGTTCCGAAACCGGGTTGCTGCATGGAAGCCGCATTCAACCGCCTGAGCAGCTGATCACGCTGTTATAATCTGCGCTCGCATAAAACCTTAACCAACTAGCAAGCAATTCTTATGGACGGCGACAATCTCGGTCTGCTACGGCAGGTTCTCACGGAAGACTTCGATATTGATGCGGCTGCGGTGCGTCCTGAGGCGCTGCTGTACGATGATCTTGATCTCGATAGTATCGATGCGGTTGATCTCATTGTGCGACTTAAGGAGTTGTCGGGAAAGAAGGTGCCGCCGGATCAATTTAAAAGTGTGCGAACTGTCGGTGATGTTATAACGGTTCTGGATCAGTTATGAGTGGTTCGGTGGCCGGTCGACTGGCCGGCTTGCTGCTGGCAGCTGTGCTGGTAGTTTATCCGTTGCTTATGTTCTTTATGCTTGATGAATTCGGCGTGCGACCGCTCGCTGTTTTGTTGGCTGCGTTGCTCCTGACCCGGGTGTTACCAATTGTCCAATCCAGTAGAAAAAACGCGATTGCGCTGGCGCTTCTGATAGTTGTGTTTGCGGCGGTCTTGTACCTCTCCCGCAGCGAAAAACTATTGATGGCTTATCCGGCGGTTATCAGCCTGATCATGCTCGGCGCTTTTGCTGTGACGCTGTTTCACCCTCCATCCATCATCGAGCGTTTCTCGCGCAAGATGGGTGTGTCTGTCCCGCCTCAGGCGATTCCCTACATGCGTGTGCTGACAATGTTCTGGTGCGGGTTCTTTCTGCTTAATGCGTGTGTTGCGGCATTGCTTGCCTGGCAGGGAGATGTAACCCGTTGGGCGTTGTACAACGGTCTGGTTTCCTATCTGATTATCGGGTTGCTGATAGTCGCAGAACTGGTTTTTCGGCAGTATTACCGCAGGCGTCACGGCATCGGGGGATAAATTGACCGAAAATCATGTGGGTCGTTTGCCGGAGGTTGCGAGTGAGTCGGTGACCGGCGATGAGGTAATGCTTACTTTTGATCTGGAACCTGACCAGCTCTGGTTTGAAGGTCACTTTCCGGAGCAACCTGTACTTGCCGGTGTTTTGCAAACGCATTGGGCGGTGTCTTTTGCGGCGCAGTACGGATTTCTATCCGACGGTATACCGTCGTTCCCTCGCATCAAGTTCAAGTCTGTCATTCTGCCACCCGTGGAGTTGCGGCTTAGATTGTGGCGCACAGACCGTGGGGTGCGGTTTTCATTTAGTTCCGAAAGCGGTCTTCATTCGGAAGGCACTGTTGTCGTGACAGGGGCTGACGGGTGACAGAAGTCCGTTGTTGTCTGTTGGTTCCGCACTACAACCATGTGGACCAGTTTGCGACCTTTTTGCCGCAGCTGTGTGCCACGGGTATGCCGGTGTTGGTTGTTGATGACGGCAGCGATTCGGCTGAGTTTGCACGATTGGAGGAGCTGCTCACAGATGTCGAAAATTGTACGCTTTTCCGTCTGTCCGAAAACCGCGGGAAGGGTAGTGCCGTAATACACGGTATCGTTCACGCAGGCGAGCTTGCGTATACGCACGTGCTTCAGATTGATGCCGACGGGCAGCACACCGCTCAAGACTGCGGCAAATTAACCCGGCTGTGCGAAGAGAATCCCGAAGCGATGATATCGGGGCTGCCTGTTTTTGGCGATGATATACCCGCGGCGCGTTTGCAGGGCAGGAAGTTGTCGCTCTTTATGGTGCGGTTGGAAACCTTGTCCTGCGAGATACAGGATGCAATGTGTGGTTTTCGGGTCTACCCAGTATCCGCAATGCTCGCAGTGGCTGGTAAGTTCGGTTATAGCAGGCGCATGCAGTTTGATCTTGAAGTATTGGTGCGCTGGCTGTGGTCCGGACGACCCTTGTTATTTGTGGAAACCCCTGTGCGATATCCCGAGGAGGGCAAGTCGCACTTTAAGATGGTTCGCGATAACGCACAGATTACGTTAATGCACACGCAGCTTGTCATAGGTATGTTGTTGCGGTCGCCGGTTTTACTGTGGCGACGCTGGTTTACGGGTCGTAGTCAATGACAGCAGAGGATTTATCAGATGTCTGAGCAGCAGCGCAACGCTTCGGTGGAACTGGTGGTGCCTTATCACGATTGCGACCCGGCCGGCGTAGTGTGGCACGGAAACTATCTTCGTTATTTTGATGAAGCGCGCTGTGCATTTCTTGATGCCATTGATTACGATTACCGTACGATGGAAGAGTCCGGCTATCTATGGCCTGTTATCGATGCGAAGCTTCGTTATCTCAAACCTGTTTTCTATCATGAGAAAGTAATCGTGACCTGCCGGTTGCTTGAGTATGAATACCGCCTGCGATTTGCGTATGAGATCAGGAATTCTTCCAATAATGTCGTTACCGAAGGTGAGACGGTTCAAGTGGCCGTTGAGACTGCGACAAATGAAATGTGCCTTGGCTCACCAGACGTTTTGTTGGTCAGACTTGGTTTAACTGATGATTGATGCTGATAGTTTTGGCTGGCAACCCGATGATGTGATGCTGCATCGACCTCCGTTGGCACTGTTGCAAGAGATTGTGTCCTGTGCTGATGGCGCTGCCATTGCAACGGTTCTGATTGGTCCCGACAGCAGTTTTTTTCAGGCGGACCGCGGTGTTCCGGTTTGGATCGGCATTGAGTACATGGCGCAAACGGTTGCCGTGATCGGAGGTGTCAGAGCCAGGGGGGCGGGGAGGCCCGCACCGTTGGGTCTGTTAATTGGTTGTCATGGCTTTGCATCGTCTTGTAGCCACTTTCCGGACGGTGCATTACTGAGAGTTTCGGTACGAGAGATCGTGGCTGACTCTGAAGGCCTCGGTGCCTTTGAGTGCCGGATTGATGCCGAAGGAGTTGAGGTTACCGCAAGGCTTACGGTGTATGTAAACTCGGAGCTGCGGCTGGACGATCTGCAAAGCCGCAGACGTCTGGCCTAGTGCGGTATAGAGACATCCGCAGTGAGTCAGGAATATTAAGAGAATTATTCAAGTCGGATCGTGAGTAGTCTGATGGCGGAGACAATCCTTGTGACCGGTGCGAGCCGGGGTATTGGTCGTGCGATAGCGGTAGCTTTGGGTAAGGCCGGCTACGACATTGTCGTGCATTTTGTCCGGGATCAGCAGGGTGCAGAACAAACGGCGGAGTTAGTGTCCGGGCAGGGCGTATCCTGTCGCCTGCTGCAGTTTGATATCGCGGACCGAGAAGCCACAGCTACAGCTTTGTCCGGTGATATTGAGGCTTCCGGCGCATACTACGGGGTTGTTTGTAATGCAGGAATAACCCGCGATGCTTCATTCCCGCAAATGTCCGGTGAAGACTGGGACCAGGTTGTTCATACCAATCTTGACGGTTTCTATAATGTGGTTAACCCCTTGGTGATGCCCATGGTGCGGCGCAGGAAGCCCGGCAGAATAGTTGCATTGAGTTCGGTGTCGGGAATTACCGGCAATCGTGGTCAGGTGAACTATGCTGCGTCAAAGGCGGGGTTGATTGGTGCCGTCAAATCTCTGGCGTTGGAGTTGGCGAAACGCGAAATCACTGTCAATTGTGTGGCACCCGGTCTTATTGAAACGGATATGACTGCTGACTTGCCGTTGGACGAATACAGTCGGATGATTCCTGCTCGTCGTGCCGGACATCCGGATGAAGTGGCAGCAGCCGTGGCATTTTTGTGTTCTGAGGCGGCTGCTTACATTACGCGACAGGTTATTACTGTAGATGGTGGAATGAGCGGCTGATGCGCAGGGTTGTTGTTACCGGAATTGGCGCCATATCGGTATTTGGCAGTGACAGGGACGAAGCTCTGCAACGCTTGCGTGAGCGCAAGAGTGCTGTCCGGTTTATGCCGTCCTGGCTCGAATATGATGGACTTAACACTGCTCTTGGTGCTCCTGTTACCGATTTTGAGGTGCCTTCGCATTACACCCGCAAGCAATTGCGGAGTATGGGGCGCGTTTCCCAAATGTCGGTAGCGGCATCCGAACAAGCGTTGCAGATGGCCGGGTTACTCGGTGACTCTGTGCTGAAGTCGGGTCGCACCGGTGTTTCATTCGGCTCATCATCCGGCAGCACGGATGCGGTTGCCGAGTTCGGTCACATGTTGTTGCACAAATCTCTGGACGGGCTTAACGCAACCAGTTATGTGCGCATGATGAGTCATACTGCTGCTGTAAACGTAGGTGTGTTTTTTGGTCTGACCGGGCGTGTGATTCCTACCAGCACGGCTTGTGTGGCCGGCAGTCAGGGTATTGGATATGCCTATGAGGCGATCCGCTACGGTCAGCAGGACGTGATGCTTGCCGGTGGTGGCGAAGAGTTGTGTCCGACTCAGGCTGCTGTGTTCGACACTCTTTACGCGACCAGTCGAATGAATGATGAGCCGGAGCGATCACCCCGACCTTACGATGTTGATCGTGACGGATTAGTGCTGGGGGAAGGCGCCTGCACGTTTGTTCTTGAAGAGTATGAGCATGCCAAGGCACGCGGCGCCGACATAATCTGTGAGTTGATCGGATTTGCTAGCAACTCCGATGGTGTCCACGTTACCCGTCCAAATCGAGATACCATGCAACAATGCATTGCAGAAGCAGTGTCGTCTGCAGGCATAAGTGCCTCCGAGGTCGGCTACGTCAACGGCCATGGAACTGCGACCGATCATGGCGATGTGGCCGAAACACACGCGACTAACGGTGTCTTCGGTGATGCCGTGCCTATTAGTTCTCTTAAGAGTTACATGGGGCACTCTCTGGGTGCATGTGGTGCACTTGAAGCCTGGCTAACAATCGGGATGATGGAGGAAGGTTGGTTTGCGCCAACCCTGAATCTGGACAATATCGATCCGGCATGCGGTGATCTCGACTACATTACGGGCGATGGTCGGGTGCTCAGCTGTGACACGGTGATGAGCAACAACTTTGCGTTTGGCGGGATTAATACCTCGCTGATATTCAGACGGGTTTAGTCTTGCTGACAGGGGAAGCAATTATGAAAACTTTGTTTGTTTTATTAGGTGCTGTATTTCTGAATTCGGCACTGGCGGCGGAGCCTCAATGTACCACGACGCCTCCGATTCAGTATGAGGAAATGATTCCCGTTGCCGATAAGTTTTCGGAAGACCAGCGCTTGCAGATTATTTATGCAGCTTTGAACTATGCGCCGGACCAGGTCCGCTGGGACGATGATGCGGCTAAGGAGCAGTGGCAGCATGAGCGCACCGACGGCAATATCGTATATGCGGGTATCAATATCCGTTCGCATTGGTTGCAGACCGCCATCACCATTACGGATGCTGGTTTTGTAACCATTGTTTGCGACAGCGCCAATCTCAAACAGACAGATACTAAGATTCACCGTAAGGTGCCGCAGTGGAAAAGCGTGCTGGATGATGAATTGCGTCGTGTCGCGCAGCGTGCTGCCAGTATGGGTATGGCAGAAGCCGACGGTTCCCTGAAATCGGACCTTCAGGCACTGGAACGTCTCCGGAACCGGGGTTTGGTTACTGATGAAGAGTACGACCTGATATTTACGCGGGCTAACTCGACTGATTAGCCCGTTAGGCGTCATATTTTCGACCACACCGATTATCCGATGATACTGCTGGTATCATTGTGCTTTAGATACCTACCGATATATAGGCAGTCGTCAGCCTGACGGCCGCTGAGGACCCAATCTCATTAGCAATCAGCAGGACAATCAGGACGCAGAAATCATTCCGCGTTCGGCGCATCAGGTGTCGCGCGACAATATTTCCGAAGCTGCTCTGAAGGTTCTGTATCGCCTGAAGAAGGGCGGCTATCAGGCCTATCTGGTGGGCGGCAGTGTTCGCGATCTGCTGTTGAAGAAGAATCCGAAAGACTTCGACGTGGCAACTGATGCGACTCCGGAAGAAGTTAATGCCTTATTCCGCAATAGCCGGGTGATCGGTCGCCGTTTCCGTCTGGTGCATGTACGCTTTGGCCGCGAAATTATTGAAGTGGCAACTTTCCGCAGCAGTGCCGATCCCGCGAACGACGATCACGATCATGAGGTTTCTGAAGGTACTGGCCGTATTCTTCGTGACAACGTTTATGGCACGCTGGAAGACGATGTCTGGCGCCGCGACTTCACTGCCAATGCGCTCTACTACAACATTGCCGACTACTCGATCCGCGATTGTGTGGGTGGTGTTGCCGATATCGAAGATCACACGCTGAAGATGATCGGTGACCCGGAGCAACGCTACCGCGAAGATCCGGTGCGTATGCTGCGCGCCGCACGCTTTGCAGCGAAGCTTGAGTTCGATATTCATCCTGATACTGCAGCGCCTTTGCCCGATCTGGCACCCCTGCTGGACGATGTTCCGGCGCCGCGTCTCTTTGATGAGTACTGCAAGATTTTCCAGTCGGGTCACGCGCTGGACGGTTTCCGCCATCTGCGCGAGTACGGTTTGTTCGAACATCTGTTCCCTGTTACAGAGCAATGGCTGCGGGAAGGCGATGAGCGTCGCCTGAATTTCGTCGAGGCAGCGCTGAAAAGTACCGATGACCGGGTCGCTCAGGACAAACCGGTAACTCCAATGTTTTTGTATGGTGTATTCCTTTGGGGTCCGGTACAGGAGTTCGCTCACGCCAACATGGAACGTCAGAACTGGACCGAGTTGCAGGCGATTATTGCCGGTGCCGCCGAGCTGACGCTTAAGCAAAACCAGATCGTCTTCATGCCGAAGCGTTTTTCCTATCCGATGCGCGAGATGCTGCAATTGCAGCCCCGCTTCAAGCGACGCAAAGGCAAGCGCGCGCTGAATATGCTGTCGCACCCGCGCTTTCGTGCTGCCTATGACCTGATGTTGCTGCGTCAGCAGCTGGGCGAGGTCGATGAAGAAGAAGCCAAATGGTGGACCGATGCCCAGAAGAACCCGGCGCAGGCCCGCAAATCGAGCCAGCAGCCGAAGTCCGGGCGCCGCCGCCGTAAACCGCGTCGCCCGGCCGGGGAATGAGCGTGACCATCGCCTACATCGGGCTGGGCAGCAATTTGAATGACCCGCAGCAACAGATCCTTACCGCCTTTGATGCGCTGGACAGTATTGACGGCTGCCAGCTGACCGCGCGCTCGTCTCTGTACGGCAATCCGCCGATGGGACCGCAGGATCAGCCGGACTACGTCAATGCGGTAGCTGAACTGGAGACCAGTTTAAGTGCTCAGCAGTTGCTCACCGCGATGCTGGAGACGGAGCTTGCCTTCGGACGCGACCGGAACGCGGCGGTGCATTGGGGGCCGCGCATTCTTGATCTGGATTTGCTGGTGTTTGGCGCAGAAGTTATTGATGAACCAGCGCTCAAGGTGCCGCACACAGGCATTTGCGATAGAAATTTTGTATTGTTACCGCTCATGGAGATCGCACCTGCACTCGAAGTGCCGGGATTGGGGAAGCTTCGTGATCTCGCGCAACGTTTCGCCGTAGACGAACTGCGCAAACTGAACTAGAACATAAAAAAGAACAAGAAACCGCATGGCAAATCCGCGTTTCATCGCTATTGAAGGACCGATAGGTGTGGGTAAGACCAGCCTGGCCCGCCGGCTTGCTGAACGTTACGACAGCGAGCTGCTGCTGGAGCAGGCGGAAGCCAACCCGTTTTTGTCGGGCTTCTATGACGACCCCGATGGGAAAGGCTTGCAGGCGCAGTTGTTCTTTTTGTTTCAGCGTGTGAACCAGCTTGAGCATTTACGGCAGACCGATCTGTTCGGTGAAACCCGTGTTGCCGATTTTCTGATGGCAAAAGATCGTCTGTTCGCCGAGATTAATCTGGATCAGAATGAGCTGGCGCTCTACGACCAGGTTGCCGCAGCACTGGATTTCAAGCCGCAGCCTCCCGATCTGGTGGTCTATTTGCAGGCGCCGGTAGACACCCTGTTGTTCAGAATTGCGCACCGTGGAATTAATTATGAGCGGCAAATCGGTCGCAACTATCTGGAACGGCTGGCCGACGGCTATGCACGATTCTTCCACTCATACGACGAATCACCGCTGCTGATCGTGAATGCCGCAACTATCGATCCGGTCAATAACGACGAGCATTTCGAGATGCTGGCAGAGGAAATCGATGTCGCACGCAGCGGCCGCCACTTCTTTAACCCCCTGACCTCCGCGCTGGCCTAGCAAAGTCGGCAGCGCCTCAAATTCGGGTCAAAAACCTCACTTTCGGGTAATCTACGCCTTATGTACACGCAGCTAGAACAGCGCGGCATGGCTGAGCCGCCGGTAAACGTATCCACACTCCGCAGAATGAAAGCGGAGGGTGAGCCCATTGCCTGTCTGACGGCCTACGATGCGAGCTTCGCTCAGCTGGTCGATAAAGCCGGCACCGACCTGGTGTTGGTGGGTGATTCTCTCGGAATGGTAATCCACGGTCACGATACGACTGTGCCGGTAACGGTCGATGACATTGTTTATCACACCCGCGCAGTGCGTCGTGGTTTGCATCGCGCATTTGTTGTCGCTGACATGCCGTTCATGAGCTACACCAGTCCTGATCAGGCGCTGGAAAATGCTGTACGTCTGATGCAGGAAGGCGGCGCCATGATGGTCAAGCTTGAAGGCGGCGCCGGACAGATTGATGTTGTCTCGCATCTCACCAGTCATGACATTCCTGTGTGTGCGCACATTGGTTTGAAGCCGCAATCAGTGCACAAGATAGGCGGTTTTAAAGTGCAGGGTCGCGACAGCGAACAGGCCGATCAGATGGTCAACGACGCCAAGGCGCTGCAAGCCGCCGGTGCCGATATCGTGCTACTTGAATGTGTGCCGAATGAAGTCGGGGTTAAGGTCCGCAACGCTGTTGAGGTGCCCGTCATCGGTATTGGCGCCGGTCCTGATGTGGATGGCCAGATTCTGGTGCTCTATGACGCCTTGGGTATTACCCAGGGGCGTCTGCCGCGATTTGTACAGAACTTCATGGAAGAGGGCGGTTCTGTGCTGGACGGCTGTGTCCGCTACGTTGAAGCGGTGAAGAGCAAAGCCTATCCTGCCGCCGAGCACTGTTTCTCCTGAATCAGGATGTCCTGACGCCGGGCGCCTGACCTAAACACTCAAGATTATGCTGACGATTACCGACAAGACCGCTTTGCGTAAGCAGCTGGTGGAATGGCATCAGGTGGGCGAGAGCGTCGCGCTTGTGCCGACCATGGGTAACCTGCATAAGGGGCATCTGAGCCTGGTGCAGCTGGCAGCCGAGCATGCGGAACGCGTCGTGGTTTCCGTGTTTGTGAATCCCACCCAGTTCGGTCCTGACGAGGACTTTGCGCAATACCCCCGCACGCCGGAAAAAGATGCGCGTCTGCTTAAGCGTGCCGGCGTTGATGTGTTGTTTATGCCGGATGTGGACGAGGTTTATCCCAACGGTGCTGAGGACGCGACCGAAGTCTCGGTGCCGGCTATCTCCGACATTCTGTGTGGGGCGCACCGCCCCGGTCATTTTGACGGGGTTGCCTCGGTAGTGCTGCGCTTGTTCAACATGGTCTCGCCGAACATTGCTGTGTTCGGGCAGAAGGATTATCAGCAGCTGGTTATCCTGCGGAAGATGGCTTCCGATCTGCACTTGCCGGTGAAAATTCTCGCCGGGCAGACGCACCGTGACGATTCAGGTCTGGCGATGAGTTCGCGTAATCAGTATCTCACCGATGAAGAACTCGAAATCGCTCCGCTGCTGTATCAGACGCTGACTGACGCGAAAGACAAATTGCTCGCGGGCGAGCAGGATGTCGCGACCATTCAGTCCGCCGCAATTGAGCAATTGTCAGCTGGCGGTTTTGGTCCGGACTATTTTGAGATCCGCAAAGCCGGAGACCTGTCGCCGGTCACCGAACCGAAAGGCAATATGGTTATTGTTACTGCTGCCATGTTGGGCAAGGCCCGTCTCATCGACAATTTGCTGGTCGAGAGTTAGTCAGCACTATGCTTCTGCCGGTGCTGTAGCAGCGCCCATTCAACATGCTCTTTAACCAATGCCGAGGCATCGTTGCGGCGGGCTTCAAGTGCATCTAAGACCGCCGCGGTAGTCGGTGCATTCCCCAGTGCGACGGCGACGTTCCGTGACCACGCTTCAAAACCGATGCGGCGAATAGCGCTGCCGGCCATGCGCTCCAGCCATTCAGCTTCTGTCCATGAAAACAGTTCGGCCAGACTGATGCTGTCGAGACTGTGGCGTGGTGCAAAGTCGGGCTCCCTGGTAACCGAGGCAAATTTATTCCAGGGGCAGAAAAGCTGACAATCATCACAACCGTAGATGCGGTTGCCGATCGCTTTCCGGAATTCTTCGGGAATAGATTCGCGCATCTCGATCGTGAGATAGGAAATGCAGCGCCGGGCATCGACCTGGTAAGGAGCGACGATGGCCTTGGTCGGGCAAACGTCGATGCATGCGGTACAAGTGCCGCAATGATTGCCGGCCGGTTCATCAATCGGTAACGGCAAGTCTGTGAGCAACTCACCGATAAAGAACCATGAGCCCTCCCGTTTGTTGATCAGATTGGTGTGTTTGCCGATCCAGCCGAGACCTGCATTGCGGGCAAGGGCTTTTTCCAGCACCGGTGCGCTGTCGACAAAGCCCCGGCAACCGAACTCGCCAATGTGATCACTGATACGGTCCGCGAGCTGCTGCAGGCGTCGCCGGATTATTTTGTGGTAATCGCGGCCGAGGGCGTAGCGGGAGATATAGGCCTGTTCCGGTTGTTCCAGCAGGTCCGCCGGATTGCCGCTTTCACCGGGCAGGTAGTCCATGCGCACGGAGATAACCCGCAGGGTGCCGGGTAACAGCTCGGCCGGACGAGAGCGCATCGTACCGTGACGGGCCATGTAGCCCATGTCGCCGTGATAGCCCTGTTGCAGCCAGCGGGTCAGATGTTCTTCATCCTCGCCAAGGTCCGGCGCAGTGATCCCTGTCTGACGAAACCCGAGTTCTTCCGCCCAGTCACGGATCAGTCCGCTGAGTTCCTGCATAGCTGTTTGTTGATCCGCTGCGGTCATCTCGTATTGTCTTCAGCCAGCACCCGCACAGTATAATCGTCAGCATGTCCGAACTGGCAGACAAAGTGTATACACCGGCGCAGGTGCGTGAACTTGATCGTCGTGCTATCGAAGAACACGGCATCCCCGGTTATGACCTGATGTGCCGGGCCGGTCAGGCGGCTTTCGATGCAGGTCTTGCCAGATTTACCAATGCCCGCCACTGGCTGATTATGTGCGGCGCCGGTAACAACGCAGGCGACGGCTACGTCATTGCCCGTCTGGCGATGGCTGCGGGTTGCGAGGTGACGGTTGCAGCTGTGACCGATCCGCTGCGTTTGAAGGGCGACGCCCGCAAAGCTTTTGAGGACTTCCGCGCTGCCGGCGGGGTGACTCAGTCCTATGATCCTGTGAATTGCCCGTCGGGCGATCTGCTGGTTGATGCCATGCTTGGCACCGGTCTTGAGCGCGATCTCGAAGGACCGTATCTGGAAGCCGTGCGCGGTGCTAACGAGTCCGCCAAGCAGGTGCTGGCTATTGATGTGCCTACCGGTATTAACAGTGAAACCGGGCTGGTGATGGGCGATGCGGTTAGCGCTGATCTGACAGTGACCTTTGTCGGCCTCAAGACAGGTTTGTTTTTGGGCGATGGACCGGATCATTGCGGTGAAGTGCTGTTCAACGACATTGGTGTCCCGGCTCAGCTGGCAGCCGACCTGTTGCCCGGTTTCCGCATTTACACCGAAGCTGATTTTCGTGAGCAGTTACCGCGGCGTCCGCGCAATGCGCACAAGGGTATGTTCGGGCATGTGCTGGTTGTTGGCGGTAACACCGGAATGGGCGGCGCAGTGCGTCTCGCCGGTGAGGCTGCTCTTCGCAGCGGTGCTGGTCTGGTCACGGTCGCTACTCGTGCAGCCAATGTGCCGGTCGTTACCGGCGGCCGTCCTGAGTTGATGGTGCAGGCGGTCGAAGATACCGGCGAGCTGGACGCACTGGTTGATGCTGCATCGGTTATTGCGTTAGGGCCCGGTCTCGGCACTGATGACTGGGCACGCCATTGTTTCGAGCGGCTGGCGGAAACCGACAAGCCGAAAGTTTTGGATGCAGATGCTCTGAACCTGCTGGCCGGAACTGATCTGCGTCGCAACGACTGGGTGTTAACACCGCACCCGGGCGAGGCTGCCCGCCTGTTGGGAACCACGACAGCGGAAGTTCAGGCGGACCGGCTGGGCGCCGCACATGAACTGCAGTCGCGCTATGGCGGGGCGGTCGTGCTGAAAGGTCATTGCACTCTTATTTCAGGAGCGCAGGCTGTGCCGTTGCTGGTTCGTGAGGGCAACCCCGGTATGTCCACTGCCGGTATGGGCGATGTGTTGACCGGGATAACTGCCTCGATGCTGGCGCAGTGCCGCGGATTACAGTTGCCGGCGGCAGCCGCTGTCTACGCACACGCAAAAGCGGGCGATGAGGCGGCGAAAGACGGCGAGCGAGGTCTTACCGCAAGTGATGTGCTTGAGCAGTTAAGGGTGTCGGTCAATCCGTGATCAGATCATCTGAAACATATCAGCGGTTTCTTACGGATGCCGACGCTACCGTAGCTGTGGGGGTTGAGCTCGCCGGCACTATTGCTGAAGTGGTGCCGGCATCCAAAGGGCTGGTTATCTATTTGCACGGCGACCTGGGTGCAGGCAAGACCACTTTCAGTCGCGGTTTTCTGCAAGGCTGTGGTCACAGCGGCAAAGTACCCAGCCCGACCTACACATTGGTCGAGCCCTACGAGCTTGAGCCGCGCCACGTGTATCACCTGGATCTGTATCGCTTGCAGGATGGCGCCGAGCTGGAGTTTCTGGGACTCAATGACCTGCCATCGAATGCCTTGATGCTGGTCGAATGGCCGGGGCAGGGCGGCAAGGATCTGGTGCCCCCTGATCTGGAAATCTATCTCGCTCTTCAGGAAAGGGAAGGCGACGCAGAGCCCCAACCGGGGCGTAGCATCAGTCTGAAAGCCCGCTCGGGCAACGGTGATGCTGTGCTGCAAAAGCTGGCCGCCGCTTCAGTGGCGTAGCGCCAACCCTTTAGCACCTCCAAGCTTTTTCTAGTAAAGTCACCTAAAGCATTAATCATCAAGGTAAAAATGTTTGGCAATGCGCCGAAAAGGCGTATACTCAAATGAGGAATTGCTTTCCGTTTTAGTTTCCAGGGATTGGAACGATGGTGCGCTCTGCAACACAGATTCTGACAAACCGACTGCTCTCTGCAGTATTGCTGGCTGTCGTAACGGCCGGTTATGCGGCTGCAGAGGTGCGCGTGGACTCGGTGCGTCTGGCGGAAACCGAAGGCCGCACCCGCGTGGTTCTGGATCTCAGCGCCGCTGCCGAACACAAGGTATTCACTCTGTCTAACCCCCAGCGCGTTGTGGTCGATATTCCTGCCGCCCGCATCAAATCCATGCGGTCACTGCCGGATGGCATGGGGCCGGTAACCGGTGTTCGTGGCTCCAACCGGGATGACGGCAGCGCACGTCTGGTTCTGGATATGGCTACTCCGGTCACCGCCAACAGTTTCTCTTTAGCACCCGGTGGCGGTCGTGGTCATCGCCTTGTCATTGATCTGGCCACGGGCGATGTTGTCGCACAGATGAAATCGGTGCGGGTGATCAAGACCGTTGAGCCTATCGCCAGTCAGGAGCGCGACATCGTGATCGCGATTGATGCCGGTCATGGCGGCAAAGATCCGGGTGCCCAGGGCCGCAAAGGCACGCGCGAAAAAGATGTGGTTCTGGCAATTGCCAAGAAGCTGGCGAAGATCGTTGATGACGAACCGGGCATGAAAGCGGTGCTTATTCGTAAAGACGATCGTTTTATCAGTTTGCGCGGACGCATTAACAAAGCCCATCAGGCTAATGCTGATCTGTTTCTCTCGATTCATGCTGATGCTTTCAAGGATCGCCGGGTAAGGGGGTCTACTGTTTATGTGTTGTCGGAAAAGGGCGCGTCTGACGAGCACGCGCGCCGTCTGGCAAAGCGTGAGAACGACGCCGATCTGCTCGGCGATGTCAGTCTGGACGACAAAGACGAAATGCTGGCATCTGTATTGCTGGACCTGTCGCAGAATGCGGCAATCGGCACCAGTTTTGATGTCGGGCAGGAAGTGGTCAACGAAATGCACCGGGTCGGCAGGGTGCGCAAGACCACCGTACAGCAGGCGCCGTTTCTGGTGCTGAAGTCACCGGATATCCCGTCAATTCTGATCGAGACTGCTTATATCTCGAATCCTACGGACGAGAAGAATCTCGCCAGTCGCAAGCATCAGCAGAAAATGGCGCAATCGATGTTTGACGGTATCGAAGACTATTTCTACGCCAATCCGCCGGTGGGCACCAAGATTGCCCGTTTGAGTCGCGAGCGCAGCAGCATGCGCCAGTACGCGGTGAAGAGTGGCGATACGCTCAGCGAAATTGCCGACCGCTACGACGTGCCGGTGCGCGACATCCGCAGCGCCAACAAGATCAAGGGCGACAAGATTCGCGTTGGTCAGGTTCTGAATATACCGCCCAGACGTGGCTGATCATCGCGGTTAATCTCTAAACTCGCTGTCAGACGGCTGACAACAGCCTGCCATTCTGAAAAAATGGCGGCATGTCTATCCGGCAACTGCCTTCTCACCTCGTAAACCAAATCGCCGCCGGCGAGGTGGTTGAGCGTCCGTCGTCCGTTGTTAAAGAACTGGTCGAAAACAGTCTCGACTCCGGCGCTACCAAAGTAGAAGTGGATATAGAGCAGGGCGGTGCCAAGCTTATTCGCATCCGCGACAACGGTTGCGGTATTCCTCCTGAAGAACTCTCCCTTGCATTGTCGCGGCACGCGACCAGCAAGATCGCAACGCTTAATGATCTCGAGCAGGTGGCCTCACTCGGTTTTCGTGGCGAGGCTTTGCCGAGCATTGCTTCTGTATCGCGCCTGCGGCTGACCAGTTGCGCGCTTGATAACGACAGCGCCTATTCACTCACCGTTACCAATAACGAGTTTTCCGAGCCGGAGCCGGCACCGCACCCGACGGGTACCACGGTGGAAGTGCGCGACCTGTTCTATAACACTCCGGCGCGCCGCCGTTTCCTGCGTACCGAGCGCACCGAATACAGTCATGTCGACAAGCTGATGCAGCGGATTGCACTCAGCCGTTTCAATGTGGCGTTCCGGTTTACGCACAACAGCAAGGTTATTTTCGATCTGCCGGTCGCTGATGACGTGAAGAAGCAGGAGAAGCGGGTTGCTCGTATTTGCGGTGATCAGTTTATCGAGCACGCTTTATATGTAGAGCGCGAGGCAGGTGATCTGCGTCTATGGGGCTGGATCGCGCGCCCGACCTTTTCGCGCAGTCAGCCGGATATGCAGCATGTGTATCTGAACGGCCGCGTGATTCGCGACAAGGTAATAACCCATGCGGTGAAGCACGCCTATCGTGATGTACTGTTTCACGGACGTTTCCCGGCCTGCGTGCTGTTTCTTGAGATCGATCCGAAAGCGGTGGATGTGAACGCACATCCGGCGAAACATGAAGTGCGTTTCCGCGACAGTCGTCCGGTACATGATTTTGTCAGGCGCACGATTGAGGCTGTGCTGGCAGAAACCCGGCCTGCTGAAGCCGATGGCAGTGTGGCAACACCGGCCGATGCCGCTACTTTGTTACCCGAGTATCGTGAACAGCGGTCGATGGGGCTCCGTGAGAGTGCGGGAAGTTATGCGCCCGGTTCCTCCGGCGCACCCGGGGGTCGTGACAGAGCGGCCGCCTATGCCGACTTCGTTGGTGATTCGGTTGCCGCAGGCGGGCAGGCGGCTTTGGCGAGGGATGAGGATATTCCGCCGCTTGGCTACGCGATAGCCCAGCTGCATGGGGTGTATATCCTTGCTGAGAATCAGGAAGGCCTGATTATCGTCGATGCACATGCTGCGCATGAGCGGGTGACTTACGAGAAGCTTAAAGACGCGTTCGCCGCCGGTGGCGTAAAGAGTCAGCCCTTGTTGATTCCGTTGCAGGTTAGTGTGGCTGAAGCAGAAGCAGATCTTGCCGAGAACCACCGCGATGATTTTCTGCAATTGGGCCTGGAAGTGGATCGTACCGGTCCTGACGTGCTGACTCTGCGGCAGGTGCCGGTTTTACTTGGCGATAAGAATGCTGAGTCTTTGCTTCGTGACATGCTCAGCGACCTGACCGAGACCGGTCAGACCGAGCGTGTGCAGGATGAGCATGATGAGATTCTGGCGACGATGGCCTGTCACGGTTCGGTACGGGCCAACCGGGCACTGACTATTGCCGAAATGAATGCGTTGCTGCGTGAAATGGAAGCTACTGAACGCAGTGACCAGTGCAACCACGGTCGTCCGACCTGGAGCGCCCTGAGCATGAAAGACCTGGACCGTCTGTTTCAGCGTGGTCGTTAAGCAGAATCAGCGCTGCAATGTCTCTGCCTAAAGTTATTTGTCTGTCCGGCCCGACCGCTTCGGGCAAAACCGATCTGGCGATAGCCCTCGGCGAAACGTTCCCTTGTTCAATTATCTCGGTCGATTCGGCAATGGTCTATCGCGGGATGGATATCGGTACAGCCAAACCCGACGCCGCAACCCTGGCTCGTGCACCCCATCAGTTGGTGGATATCCGCGATCCCTGGGAAACCTATTCGGCGGGAGATTTCTGCGCCGATGCAGTCCGTGAAATAAACGCAGCTGTCGCTGCCGGCAAAACGCCATTGCTAGCCGGCGGCACGATGATGTACTTCCATGCGCTGCAAAACGGACTGGCGGAGTTGCCCGAAGCGGATGCGGAGGTGCGTGCGGGCATTGATGAGCGCGCCCGGGCAGAAGGCTGGCCGGCATTGCACGCGGAGTTGCAGAAACTCGACTCTGTTGCCGCAGAAAAAATTAACCCAACGGATGCGCAGCGGATCCAGCGTGCATTGGAGGTTTGCTATCTAAGCGGCGAGCCCATTTCCGAGTTGCAGAAAAACACCCGGCCGGCGCTCGAGGCCGAGTTCATCAATATTGGTTTATTCCCCGAAGACCGGACGCTGCTGCACGAGCGGATCGCGCGGCGTTTTGATGTGATGCTGGCAGACGGTTTTCAAGACGAGGTGCGTGGTTTGCTCGAACTTCCGCAGATGACGCCGGAAGCGGTGTCGCTGCGATCGGTTGGCTACCGGCAAATGACGGACTATCTGACCGGTGCCTGTGATCTTGATGAAGCCCGTGAAAAGGCGATAGTTGCCACCCGGCGACTGGCGAAACGGCAAATGACCTGGATGCGGAGTATGGCCGGATTGCGGCGGCTGGACTGTCTTTCAGCCGATTTGCCGGCGCAGGCGTCGCAGATTCTGGCAGCCGCCGGCCTGTCTGTGGAATCAGTCTGAAAACAGCGTGGTTCAGTGGCTGAGTTGCTGGCTCTATTGATCTAGGTCAATAGCTGTTTGTGACGGTCTGCGCCGGGACTAGTGCCGGCGTGGAACTATGGTTAGAATCCTGTCTTACGGGTTGTTTTTGGATTGCATGGCAGCGACGGGCGCACGTCTCAGGCTGTGAATAAGAACAATAATTAAAGTAGTCGGACTTAGGAGTTCACGATGTCGAAAGGACATTCATTGCAGGATCCGTTTCTGAACGCATTGCGTAAAGAAAAGGTGCCTGTGTCTATTTTTCTGGTTAACGGAATAAAGTTACAGGGCACCGTCGATTCATTCGATCAGTTTGTCGTGCTGCTGAACAATAGTGTCAGTCAGATGGTTTACAAGCATGCCATCTCGACTGTTGTGCCTTCGCGGGCGGTTAAAGTGCCATACGGTGACGAAGACGAAAGCTAGCGTTTCATTCGCTATCTTCAGGCCGTCGAACCGGCGGCCGGCTCCTCACGGGAATGTGAGGTTGGAGTCCTTGATTGTTTGAAAGACCTCAGTACGGAGAGCGTGCAATTCTGTTGCATGTCAGTCTCGGTCGCCCGCGCACTCAGGAAGATGATCAGGAATTTGCCTCGCTGGCTTTGTCGGCGGGTGTTGAACTGGTCGGTGATCTCCACGCACACCGTGAAACTGCTACTCCCAGATATCTGATTGGCTCCGGTAAAGTCGAAGAGCTCAAGTTGCTGGTGCAGGCCTCCAAAGCGGAGGTCGTGCTGGTCGATCACGAACTGACGCCGCGTCAGGAGATTAACCTCGAGAAAGAACTGTGTGTGCGGGTCATCGACCGTACCGGTCTGATTCTCGATATCTTTGCGCAGCGCGCCAGAACCTTCGAAGGTAAATTGCAGGTCGAGCTTGCCCAGCTGCGGCATCTGTCGACCCGGCTGGTACGCGGCTGGACTCACTTGGAAAGGCAGAAGGGTGGTATCGGTCTGCGTGGTCCTGGTGAAACCCAGCTCGAGACTGACCGCCGTCTCGTCGGTCATGCGATCAAACGTCTGCAGCGTCGCCTTGAACGTGTCGACAGCCGTCGTCAGCAGGGCCGGGCGCAGCGGCAGAAGAAAGATATTCCGACCATCTCTCTGGTGGGTTACACCAACGCCGGCAAGTCCACTTTATTCAATTTCCTCTGCGATGCCGGCGTGGTTGCCAAAGACCAGTTGTTCGCCACGCTCGACCCGACTCTGCGAAAGGTCGAACTGCCGGGCGGTGATGAAGCTGTGCTTATCGATACGGTAGGTTTTGTTAAAGAGCTGCCGCATGAATTGATTGCAGCTTTCCAGTCCACTCTGGAAGAGACCCGTGACGCCAATCTGCTGCTGCATGTGGTTGATTGTGCTGATCCTGAGCACAAAGTACGGATGGAGCAGGTCGAAGAGGTGCTGGAGCGTATCGGCGCGGACAAGCTGCCGACCATTCAGGTATACAATAAGGCTGATATACTAGGCGTTCCGCCGCGTGTGGACCGTTCGGAAACGGGCGAGATCCGGCGTATCTGGTTGTCCGCTCAGACCGGTGAAGGTACTGAGCTGCTGCTGGAGGCTGTCGCGGAATTTCTGCATCAGGATCGGGTCAGAGGCACTGTGCAACTGGATGTGACTCAGGCCCGTTTGCGTGCGCTGCTCTACGACCAGGCGCGTATTTATGCGGAGCGGATGCAGGATGATGGCGGCTGGGAGCTGGATCTGGAGATTGACCGGCACAGATATGACCGGTTGCGTCAGCAGGAAGAACTTCAGATCGCCTGATGCTGTCATAAAAACGTGGCACATCGACATGTGACACGAACAATAAAGAACATTAACTGGATCCTTCATAAGGGATTAAACAAACATGGCTTGGAACGAAAACGGTAACGGAAAAAATCCGTGGGATGACCGTGGCAACGACGGGCCGCCCGATCTCGATAAGATCGTGCGTGACTGGCAGAAAAAACTGAACGCAATGTTCGGTGGTGGCAAATCGTCCGGTGGCTCGAACGGCCAGGGCGGTGGTGCAGAATCAGGCGGTGCCGGCGGCACGTTGGTCGGACTGATTCTGGTGGTTCTGGTGATCGGCTGGTCACTAACCGGCATTTACACAGTCGATAACGCCGAACGTGGCGTCGTGCTGCGCTTTGGACAGTATGCCGGCACCACCCAGCCGGGTCTGCGCTGGCATATCCCCTGGCCGGTAGAGCAGGTTCTTAAAGTCAACGTGGGTCAGGTGAATAAGTACAACCAGCAGACCCGTATGCTGACAGCCGATGAAAATATCGTCGAAGTCGATCTGGTTGTGCAGTTCCGAAAAACTGACCCGGCGGCCTATCTCTTCAATGTGCGTCTGGCTAATGAAACGCTGAGTGATGTCAGTGAAAGCGCCATTCGCGAAGTGATTGGTAAATACGATATGGACTTCGTACTGCTCGAAGGCCGTGCACAAATTACTACGGAAACCCAGGGTGTGATTCAGGCTGCCCTGGACGAGTACGGTGCAGGCATTACTGTCACTACGGTGAACCTGCAGGACGTTAACTTCCCGGCGCAGGTTGAAGCAGCTGTGCAGGATGCTATTAAAGCGCGGGAGGACAGAGAACGTCTATCCTTTGAAGCGCAGTCTTACGCCAATGACATTCTGCCGAAAGCACGTGGTGAAGCCGCCCGTCGTTTGCTCGATGCTGAAGGTTATAAAGACCGTGTGATCGCCGATGCAGAAGGTGAAACAGTACGTTTCGATCAGCTGCGCCGCGAATACGAGCAGGCACCGCGCGTTACCCGCGACCGTCTGTACATTGAAGCCATTGAAGATGTGTATGGCGATGCTAATAAAGTATTTGTTGATACCGACGGCAGCGGCAATTTGCTGTATTTACCGGTAGACGAACTGATGCGTCAGCAGCGCAGTATTAACAGCGGATCCTCTTCTGGCGGCCGCAGCAACCTTCCTTCAGGCAGTGCCTCGTCCTCATCATCCGGCGGTGGCGGTTCCCGTCCGGACTCACGCAGCAGGAGTCGTTAAATGAGAATCTTCAGACCTTCTGTTGTTATCCCCGTTGCGCTGATCGCCCTGGTGATCAGTATGAGCGTGTTTACTGTGGACGAGCGTGAGCTGGCTATTAAGTTCCGCTTCGGTGAAATCGTTGAATCCGACTTTGCTCCGGGCCTGCATTTCAAATTCCCGGTAGTGAATAACGTCGAGAAGTACCCTAGCCGGATTCTGACGCTGACCAACCCCGAAGAAGTTTTCCTGACGAAGGAAAAGAAAAACCTGCGGGTCGACTTCTTTGTGAAATGGCGTATTACCAATATTGTTGATTACTACAACGCCACCCGCGGTGAAGAGCTGGTGGCTGCACAGCGTTTGCTGGAGCAGGTGAAGGACGGTATTCGTACTGAGTTCGCCAAACGTACGGTGCCTGAAGTGGTCACTGCGGAACGCCGCGAGCTGATGGCCGATATGCTGCAGGACGTGCGCGAGAATGCGAAGACGCTGGGTATCGAGGTGGTCGATGTTCGCGTGAAGCGCATCGAGTTCTCCTCTGAAGTGAGTGAATCAGTGTTCCGTCGTATGCGTCAGGAGCGCGCCCGTGTGGCTGCCGAGCTTCGCGCAGAAGGTGCCGAGGCAGCTGAGCAGATTCGTGCAGATGCTGATCGTCAGCGCACCATTATTCTTGCCGAAGCGTATCGTGATGCTGAAATTCTGCGTGGTGAAGGTGACGCGAAAGCCGCCGATATCTATGCACAGGCGTTCAATAAGAATCCTGAGTTCTACGCCTTTTACCGCAGCATCGAGGCGTATCGCCGGTCGCTTGGTCAGGACGGAGATCTGCTGGTAATCGATTCGGACAGCGAGTTTTTCCGTTATCTGAATCAATCCAAACAGTAAGCCGTAAGCAGGGCCGGAGCGATTTCGTGATCTGGAGCGACCTGCTGGCTGCGATTGCGCTGTATTTGGTAATTGAAGGATTGTTGCCGTTTGCCAACCCGCAGGGGTGGCGGCGGAGTTTGTTTGTGATCGGTCAACTCAGTGACCGGCAGTTACGTATTTTCGGTGGCGTAGTAATCGCCGCCGGATTACTGCTACTGCTGGCAGTGCGTGGCTAGTTAGATAGCTTAAGAAGCTTTAAAGAGAAGAGCCCGGGAAATGGGAAAGAACATAGTCATTGTCGGCACTCAGTGGGGTGACGAAGGTAAAGGTAAGGTCGTCGACCTGCTCACCGATAAGGTGGGTGCCGTAGTCCGCTTTCAGGGTGGCCACAACGCGGGTCATACGCTGATCGTTGGCGAAGAGAAGACCGTCCTGCATTTGATTCCGTCGGGCATCCTGCGCGAGAACGTGCACTGTGTGATTGGTAACGGCGTGGTTGTGCATCTGCCGTCACTGCTGAAAGAAATCGCCGGACTCGAAGAAAAAGGTGTCGACGTTGCCAGCCGCCTGAAGCTCAGCGGCGCATGTCCCTTGATCCTGCCTACTCACATCGCGCTCGACCAGGCGCGGGAAGCGGCACGCGGTAAGAAAGCCATCGGCACTACCGGTCGCGGTATTGGCCCCGCTTACGAAGACAAGGCTGCGCGCCGTGCGCTGCGCGTGTCGGATCTGCTCGACCCCGAGCATTTTGCCGAACGTCTCAAGGTCACCATGGAGCTACACAACTTCATGCTGAAAGAGTTCTACAAGCAGGACGTTATCGAAGTAGATGACGTGCTGAACGAGTGGCTCGCTATGGGTCAGCGTATCGCGCCGATGATTGCCGATACGGCCGGGTTGCTTGATGAATTGCTGGAGCAGGGCGACAACCTGTTGTTCGAAGGTGCTCAGGGCACCTTGCTTGATGTCGATCACGGCACCTATCCGTTCGTGACTTCTTCTAACACCACGTCCGGTTATGCGGCTACAGGCGCCGGTCTCGGACCCAATAAATTCGATGGCGTGATCGGTATTCTGAAGGCCTATACCACCCGTGTTGGTGGCGGCCCGTTTCCGACGGAGTTGTTTGATGAGGTTGGTGAACGCCTGGCCAAAATCGGTAAGGAATTCGGTGCTACCACCGGCCGTCCGCGCCGTTGCGGCTGGTTTGATGCCATTGCGGCGCGCCGCGCGATGATTAACAACGGCGTCAGCGGTGTGTGTATTACCAAGCTGGACGTGCTGGATGGCTTGGAAACCGTAAAAATCTGCATCGGTTACAAGATTGGCGACGAAGTCTTTGATGCACCGCCAATGCGTGTGGAGCAATACGCTGACTGCGAGCCGGTTTACGAAGAGATGCCGGGCTGGAGTGGCAGTACCGCGGGTGTCACGGATATGAAAGATATTCCGGAAGCCGCGCAGAACTACCTCAAGCGTATTGAAGAGTTGCTGAAGGTGCCGGTGGATATTATTTCTACCGGGCCTGAGCGGGATGAAACCATTATCCTGCGTCATCCTTTTGAGTGAGTGACGCGGCACGGGTAAGTTACATATGACAGGTTCGGTTCTTCCAATGCGCAGCACTAAGAACGACCGGACTTGTGTCAGACAGAAACGGTCGCGGGATTTCCTGCGGCCGTTTTTTATTGTACTGCTGTCACTGTTCATGCTGAGTGGCTGTAGTGTTGTCCGCACTGCATACAACCAACTGGACTGGGTAGTGACTCACTATCTCAGTAAGCATTTTGATCTGGATGGCGATCAGAAGGACGAGTTGCGTCTGATGGTTGACCGCAATCTCTACTGGCATCGCACCACGCAGCTACCGCTGTATTCGGCCTATCTCCGCGAGATAGTCGCGGCGAGTGAAGAGCCGGTGACAACAGAGCAAATGGGCGATTTCTATAACCGCTCGCTCGATTTCTGGGACGCATTCATGATCCAGATTGTTCCTGACTCGCAAATCTTCCTGAGCAATCTCAGCGACGAGCAGGTGGAGCAGATGATCGTTCAGTTGGAAGAGAACAACGAGGATATGTACGAGCGTTATTCAGGCCGTACTGAAGAACAGCGTGAAGAGAATCGCAACAAAAACACGATCCGCTTTGTCGAGCGGGTTTTTGGCCGCCTCAATGATGAGCAGAAGGACTACATCCGGCAGTCGCTGAGTGAGATGGAAGACTCTTCCGAGGACTGGATTGATAACCGGCGCCAGTGGCAGGACGCATTTATCGAGCTGGTACGGGAGAATCCACCTGAAGCCGAGTACCGGGAGCGACTTACGCACCTGTACGTTACGCCGCGGGAATACGACGACCCCGAGTTCCAGGCCGTGATTGAGCGCAATCTCCAGCGGGGGCTGGAACTGACCGCCTGGCTGATCAACAGCCTCACACCCAAGCAGCGGCGCAACCTCCAGAAGCGTCTGAACGGCTTCGCCGAAGACTTCGACACGCTGGCGGCACAGACTTAGGCAGCGGTCTTCCTGTAACACCTCAATCTGAAGGAAATTTGTCGGCGGGCAATGTATTATGCGCGCTGTCCCGCTGGCCCCGTTGTTCATTACCACCTAGTCCGATGTCTGCTACTCCTGCAATCAAGTCTGATCTCGAGCGTGAAGTCGCAAGGCGGCGGACGTTCGCGATCATTTCGCATCCGGATGCCGGTAAAACGACGCTGACCGAGAAGTTGCTGTTGTACGGGGGTGCGATTCAGGAGGCCGGTGCGGTCAAAGCCCGCCGGGCCGCTCAGCATGCCACCTCCGACTGGCTGGAAATCGAAAAACAGCGCGGCATTTCTGTCAGCAGCTCGGTTATGCAATTCGAGTACAACGATACGATCGTGAATCTGCTCGATACGCCGGGCCATGAAGATTTCTCCGAAGACACCTATCGCGTCCTGACGGCCGTGGATGCCGCGGTCATGGTGATTGACGCAGCGAAAGGTGTGGAAGCACAAACCATCAAGCTGCTGGAAGTGTGCCGTCTGCGTAATACGCCGATCATTACCTTCGTAAACAAGTTTGACCGTGAAGTGCGCGGCCCGCTGGAGATTCTTGAGGAAGTCGAAAGCACCCTGAAGATCGAATGTGCGCCGGTAACCTGGCCTGTCGGCATGGGCAAGAGCTTCCGGGGCGTATTCGACCTGCAACGTGACCGCTTGCTCAAGTTCACGTCCGGTAAAGAGAAGATTGCCGATGATGAGGAGGTTATCGAAGGTCTCGATAACGAACGTCTCGCCGAGCTGTATCCGGACGAGATCGATGATTTCCGCGAAGAAGTCGAGCTGATTCGTGAGGCCAGTGCGCCGTTTGATGAAGAGCTGTTTCTGGCCGGCATGCAGACGCCGGTATTCTTTGGTTCGGGCATTAACAACTTTGGCGTACAGGAAGTACTGAACGCCTTGCTGGCCTGGGCGCCGGCGCCGCAGCCCCGCACGGCGGAGCAGCGTGCTGTAGAGCCTGCGGAAGGTCCGTTCACGGGTTTTGTGTTCAAGATTCAGGCGAATATGGATCCGAAGCACCGCGACCGCATCGCCTTTATGCGAGTGTGTTCGGGTAAGTACAAGCCGGGTATCAAGGCGCAGCATCTGCGCCTGGGTCGTGAGATTCGCATCGGCAACGCACTGACCTTTATGGCTGATTCGCGTAAAGCCAGCGAAGAAGCAGTTGCCGGAGATATTCTGGGCATTCATAACCACGGTAACCTGCAGATTGGTGACACTCTGTCGGAAGGTGAGGATCTGTCATTTACCGGGATCCCTTACTTCGCACCTGAACTGTTTGTGTCGGCACGCCCGGATGACCCGTTCAAGGCCAAGCAGCTGGCTAAAGGTCTGAAGGAGCTGGGTGAAGAGGGCGCTGTGCAGGTGTTTACCAACGATCTGGGTCGCATGTTGCTCGGTGCTGTCGGCCGGCTGCAGTTTGAGATTGTCGCGCATCGCCTGAAAGGTGAGTATGGCGTTGAAGCCAAGTATGAACCGGCAGAAATATTTACGGCCCGCTGGTTGTCGTTCCCTGATGACGAGACCCGTCGTGAGTTCGAGAAACGCGAGTCGGCATCTGTTGCTAAGGATGTTGACGGCAATCCGGTGTTTTTGGCCAGCAGCCGCTACAAGCTGGCGCTGACCGAAGAGAAGTGGGAAAACGTGAAGTTCCACGCCACCCGCGAGCACGGCAAAGTGCTCAGTCAGGGCTAGGCCGGCCTCAGGATTGGCTCAGCGTTGAGTCTCGCCACAGAAACTCTAGAGAATAAAGATGACAGGAAAGATTGCGGTAACAGCTGCCAGTGGCGGTCTGGGTGTATTGCTTGTCGAGCAGCTTAAAGCAGCGCATGGCGCTGACAATATTGTTGCCGTGGTGCGTGACCCTGGCAGATTTGCCGATAGCGAGGTGGAGGTTCGTCAGGGTGATTACGCGGACCCGGAGCAGATGGCTGCAGCCTTTGACGGAGTCGATACCGTTATTCTGATTTCATCTCCCGCCAGCGAGTCTGACCGCGTGCAGCTGCATCGGAATGTGATCGACGCGGGCGTGAAAGCCGGTGTGCGCAAGATGATATACACCAGTGTTATCGGTAACGGCGATGAAATGAATACGATGTATGCGCCGATGGCTGAAGTAAATCGTCAGGCTGAAGAAGACCTGGCCGCTTCAGGTATGGAGTGGATCGTTGCCCGCAACGGTTTGTATCTGGAATTCGACGTTGCGCATATTCTGAATGCGGCGGCAGAGGGTGTGTTCCGTAATAACGGCGGAGAAGGCTACTGCTGTTACATCACCCGTACTGAAATTGCCGTGGCGCTGGCCATTCTGGCAGGCAAAGACGACTGCAACGGCCGGATTCTCAATCTTGTCGGTGAGGCGTACCGGCAGGATGAGCTGGTCGACATCGTTAATACTCAGGCAGAAACAGATGTGCGCTATGAGTTTGTCGACGATGACACCTGTATGGCGAAATTTGTGCCTGTGCGCGGTGAGGTGGTCGCGGCAATGCTGACCGGTTGTTATCAGGCTATTCGCAACGGCGCTTTTGACGTGCCCTCAGACTTCGAAGACATCACGGGTATGCCCTGCAAACCCATGCCGTTGATGATCGCGGAAGTGGTTGCCGCCAGTCGCGCGGGCCAGTCAGAACGTTAATAAGATGTTAGTGACTGTAGGTCCGTGACGCGCCTTTTTTATCCGCATCGGCGTGCCAGATCTGGCGCGGCCCGAAACCTTCCTTGCGCAGCCAGTGTTCGGTATACACCACTCTGTCGATAACGATACGGGCCAGTGCAACCTGAGGAGCAGCATCTAACGGTTTGCCCAATTGCACCGCTGACTGTTCCCAGCGGTAAATCGTCATTGCACGTTTATGTTCTTCGGTGCCGGGCTCGATAAACTCGACCTTGCCGAATACCTGTGCACCGCGCACGCTGGCCCAGCCTGAATTCTCTGCGTGAATCGCGAAGCACACCCGCGGATCGCGCTGCATGGCTTTAAGCTTCGGACTGTTCGGTTGCGGCAGGAAATAGATGTCCATGCCTTCGGCGTAGTACTCCACCGGGCTGCCGATAGGACCATTCTTGCCGATAGTCGACAACACACCCATCCACTGGACTGCAAACAGGTGTTCAATGCGTTCCTGTAACTGCTCCCGGGGTAGCTGAGCAGTGGGCCATGGTGTTTCTTCGAGCCAGGGGTGTGCGGTGCTCATAGGCTTAGCTCTTTTCGGTACCGTCGGGTCCGGTCCAGCCGGGATAGAACGGTGTGTACGGGTCTTTCAGATAGTCTTCGCGGGTGGTCGCATCGCCTTTCGGTTTATAGCCGGTGCAACGCGGCGGTTTCGCATCGGTGCGTTTCGCGTAGTTCAGTTTTGAAGGTTCATCAAACGGTGACGGGAAACGCATGCCCAGACTTGCCGAGGTGCAGGCCCAAACCTGAGCCAACACAAACAGCGCGTAGTTTTCGTAAATGGTGAGGTATGGCAGCATGATGAGCAGGTTCGGAATGTGGCAGGTGGTCGCCTTAATTACCTGCGTCATCGGTGTGTCGTGTTCGGGCGCGATGAAGTGATCCCAGTAGATGTTGTGCCAGTTCGGCTGGTGTGCCGAAAGCACCAGGAAGGCCGCACCGGTTGCCCACCATACCGGCAACGGTGTCATGTTGGCGATCAGCCATACAGCAAGGAACAACTGGCCTGAGCTTGAGCCCCACAGGAAGCCGAAGATAATTGCCGGCACCCATTTCTTTTTACGCTTGAACACCGGTGTGAAATAGCACCAGTTGACGCTGTAGGCGCAGAAGATGAACAGGAAAGCCAGGCCTGTGTAAATCAGCCAGTTCGGGTTGGCGAGTTGCTCTTCTGTAAACAGTGGTTGTGTCAGGATCAGTTCCAGACCGCCGCTTAAGTAGGAGAGGGTCCAGCAGAAACTGAAGTACATGCCCGCGCGCATCCAGGCCAGATTCGGGTAGTACTGATCCCATTTCCGGTCTTTGTAGCGGGTGTTGAATATGATGGCGATCACGATCCCGGTAAGGGCTACCAGAGCGGCAAAAATAGTCAGCATCGTTCGTAAAATTCCCGTTGTGGCAATGGCTTGGCGAACATCCTACGTCATGCATCCGTGGCGGGAATCGTTCAGCGGGAGCATTGCCCGACTGGTGGCGCGACAAACGTAAGTCCCGCATAGGTGGCGGTGTCCAAAACCCGCTGTCAGCAGCCGGTGGTTTTGGTATTCTGAACACTCACGCAGCAATCAAAATAAGAAGCTGCGAAAAGAATAAAAATTATATATCGGGGGAATACAGTGAATCCTGACGAGTTGTTAATGAAGGCACAGGCCTTCGGTATCGAATACGGCCTGCTGTTGCTTAAAGCACTGCTGATCTTCTTCATCGGTAAGTGGATTGCTAAATTACTGACGAGTATTGCTGAACGGCTGATGGAACGCAGCGGCATGGACAAGATGCTGTCCAAGTTCCTCAAGAATATTATTTACGCAGTGCTGCTCACTTTTGTGGTTATTGCGGCAATAGGTGCGCTCGGTATTCAGACCGCGTCACTGGTGGCGGTGATTGGTGCCGCCGGTCTGGCAATTGGTTTGGCGTTGCAGGGCTCACTCGCAAACTTCGCTGCCGGTGTGTTGATGATTATTTTCCGCCCGTACAAATTGGGTGATCTGGTGAACGTCGCGGGCACGCTCGGCATTGTCGAGGAAGTCGATGTATTCACCACCGTATTGCGGACCCCGGATCAGATCAAAATTATTATTCCGAACGGTCAGATCATGGCTGACCAGATCTTTAACTTCACAGAGGCGGATGTGCGTCGTATGGATCTGGTCATTGGTATCGGCTATGAGGCCGACATCGACCATGCCCGGGAAGTGATTCTGAATGCTCTGAAGCAAAGTGAATACGTACTGGAGTCTCCTGAACCGTCGGTCGGCCTGTTGGAAATGGGTGACAGTTCGATCAATCTTGCGGTTCGCCCGTATGTGAAGTCCGCGACTTATCCTGCAGCAACGCTGGACATTAACGAATACATCAAGAAAGCCCTGGATGCAGCTGATATCAACATTCCGTTCCCGCAACGCGATGTGCATCTGTACCAGCACACTGACTAACTGCTCTTAAAAAAAGGAATATAGAGAGATGATGAAACGATCAATCGCAAAGCGTTCACTGGCAGCAGTGCTGACGATGACGCTGGGTATGCTGCTTGCATTCAGCAACGTGTCAGCTCAGGGCAGCAGTTCGCCGACACTGCAGCGCATTGCCAAGACAGAAACACTGAAAGTTGGCATGAGTGCCGCGCAACCGCCGTTCAACCTGAAGAACCGCGATGGCAACACCATCGGTATGGATGTTGATCTGGCCGGCCTGCTTGCGGTTTCTATGGGCGTGAAGCTGGAAATCGTGGAGCTGCCGTTTGCTGACCTGCTCGGTGCACTGGAAGCAGGGAAAGTGGATCTGGTGGTGTCAGGTATGACTGCCACGCTTGAGCGCAACACCCGTGTCCCGTTTGTCGGTCCTTACTACATTTCAGGCATGTCTATTTTGACCACTTCTCAGGCCCTGGCAGCGGCCCAGAGCACTGAGCAGTTGAACCAGTCTGATTTGCGTCTGGCGGTATTGAAGGGTTCAACCTCAGAAAAGTTTGCGAAAACCTTTCTGGGTAAAGCGAAGATCACCAGTACCCGCGACCATGCGGAAGCTGTCGCGTTGTTGAAAGAAGGCAAGGTGGGCGCGGTCATTGCAGATGCACCGGTTGCTGCACTTAGTGTTCTGCGTAATCCTGATGCAGGTTTTGTAGTTTCTGATCCTTTGACCGTAGAGCCTATCGGTATCGCTGTAGCACCGGGTGATCCGTTGCTGGTTAATCTGGTCGAAAACTACGTTGACGCGTTGGCTGCTACCGGTGCTCTGGAAGCACTGATCAAAAAGTGGTTTAGTGATTCGAGCTGGATGGCACAGATGCCGTAAGGTTCGAGCATATGTTTGAAAAAAAGCCCTGTTACCTTTGGTATCAGGGCTTTTTTTGTATGTTGTGATCGAGCTGACAGAACAGGCATAGTTACAAAAAGTTACGCAGATAGTGGTTTCCCGCGATGCTGTCCCATTCGCCCTTTGCTAGAGTGCCGACCCACAGCATCACCCGTTAAGGCAGCTTATGAATATTCGTTTGGTTACCGCAGTCACAGCGCTGGCTTTGTTTCCGTCAGTGCTGATGGCGCAGGAGTGGCCGGTTTGGGGTGGCAATCAGGCCGGTACCCGTTTCTCTGCACTCGATCAGATCAACGTCGACAATGTCGACGATCTCGAAGTCGTCTGGCAAGTGCAGACCGGTGCTCTGGAGAAGCACAGCGTTGAAGAAAACATTACGTCAGGTTTCCAGGCCAATCCGATTCTGACGCCTGTTGAAGCGGGCCGCTTGCTGGTTTTGTGCACCCCTTTCAGTGAAGTTGTCGCTCTGGATCCTGTTACCGGCGAGCGCGCCTGGGATTTCGATCCTGAAGTACGCGAGGGCGGTTATGGCAGCGATGATAATCCGGACGGTCTGGGTAAACCTGCGTATGTGAAATGCCGCGGGGTGTCTCTGTGGCAAGACAGTCAGGCGCCGGACAGCACTCAGTTCTGTGCCAACCGGATCATGTTGGCCACAGTAGATCTGCGCTTATTCGCACTGGATGCGAAAACGGGCAAACGCTGCACAGATTTCGGTGTCGGAGGCGAGGCAAACGTCGAACCTTTGTATATGGATAAGAAACCGGTCTGGCGTAATGAGGTGCGGTTCTACAATCCGCCTGTCATCTTCAAAGACATCATGATTCTGACCAACTCGGGTCGCGACAATCATCGATGGAATGCACCGGCCGGCACAGTGCGCGCGTTCTCGGTTCGCTCGGGTGCTCTGGTCTGGCAGTGGGATCCGGTGCCGAGGGATGTAACCGATCCGATGTATCCGACCTGGTCCAAAGCATCTGCCCTGGAAACCGGTGGCGCGAACGCCTGGGGGATGCTCAGTGTTGATGAGGCCCGGGATCTGGTGTTTCTGCCAACTTCCGGACCGTCACCGGACTTTTACGGCGGTACCCGTCCGGGCAACAACGACTATGCCGACTCTCTCGTTGCGTTGCGCGCTTCTACCGGCGAATACGTCTGGCACTTTCAGACTATTCATCACGATGTCTGGGACTACGACAACGCGGCGCAGCCGGTACTGGTCGATCTGACGAAAGAGGGTAAGCCTTTTCCGGCGGTGATCCAGGGTACGAAGACCGGCATGCTGTATATCTTTCACCGCGAAACCGGCGAGCCGTACTTTGAGATTGTTGAGCGGCCGGTGCCCACAGATGGTGTGCCCGGCGAGAAACTGTCACCTACGCAGCCGTTCCCGGTGAAACCGCCACCGTTAGTGCCACATGACTTTAGTTGGGATGACGAGTGGTGGCTGAACTTCGGCAATTGTGCCGAGAAGTTTAAGGATGCGCGGATTGGTCCGATCTTTACGCCGCCCAGTCTGGAAGGAACCATCGTAGTGCCGTCCACTGCCGGTGGTATTAACTGGGGTTCGGTGGCCGTTCATGAGCCCAGCAATACGCTGGTTACCAACGTTCTTAACCTGCTGCATTTTGTTCAGCTTATTCCGAACGAAGAAATAGAAGGTGTGATGGAAGAGGCGGGTCCGAACGATATGAACAGCAGCAGCCCGCTGTTGGGGACGCCGTATCATCTGAAGCAGGGCCCGGTGATGTCCGAACGCTTCACGCCCTGCAGCGCGCCGCCGTGGGCGAAGTTGGTGGCGGTCGACCTGAATAACGGCACGATTAGATGGGATGTGCCATTGGGCACCGTCGACAAGCTGTCACCGATTCCTATTCCGTTCAACTGGGGTGCGCCGACGTTTGCCGGCGGCATCGTAACTGACGGGGGGCTGGTGTTCATTGGCGCCACAGCGGACAACCGTTTCCGTGCTTTTAGTCTGGAAGACGGCGATGAGTTGTGGGACGTGAAACTGCCGACCAGCAGCTTTGCCCATCCAATGACCTATGAGATCGACGGCAAACAGTACGTGGTTATTGTGTCCGGCGGGCATCCGTTTGTGGATCAGGATCCGGGAGACTGGGTGACAGCGTTCGCGTTGCCCGATTAATCCGGGAACTAGCTGCGTGTAGTCAGCACCCGGTGCTTCATCCGCAGCAGTTCTTTGGTATGGCTTTTGTCATCATCAATAAGCGTTGATTCGGCCATCAGGTAGGTCGCCATCAACCGGCCGCGGGCTTTAGCTTCATCAGAAGGGAAGCCGGCCAGCGCAAACATCTCGGTGGAATAGGCGAAGCGTTTCTGCAGCACCCGGTCGAACACTTCTTTCACTTTGATGTCGGACTGCGCCCACTGCCAGATTGGCAGGTCATAACGAGCCAGATTGTTCTTTACGACCGTGTCCATCAGAACATAAATGCGTTCAACCGGATCGCCTTCGTAGTCGCGGGTCTCGGAGATGGCACGGTCAGTCATCTCCTGTTCCCAGAAATAGAGCAGGCCGTCGAGTAATTCCTGACGGTTCTTGAAGTGCCAATAGAAACTGCCGGTGGTAACACCGAGCCGGGTAGCCAGGGGCGCAACTTTCACCTGCTCGATACCCTGTTCACAGAGTTCCAGGGCACCACTCAGCCAGTCGTCGCGGGTGAGGCGTTTGCTGATATCGCTTTTTGCTGCTGTATTCGCTGCGGTATTCATGATCCGCCGATTATATGCCGGATTGCCTGTCATGACGCGGTACCGGGATATTCGCGCGACGGCTGGTTTTCCGGGCTTTTTGAATCCGGGGCGGATTGGCGGGCGAAGTCTAGTCTGAACCTCATAAAAACAGCGGATTTCAGACAATGACAGCGAAAAAATTGTTTATTCCCGCGGCTCTGCTTGCGTTGCCGCAGTTAGCTCAGGCCCATGAAGCGATTAGCCAGCAGTACGGCTCATTCCTTGGCGGTCTAACTCATCCCGTTCTCGGACTTGACCACTTTCTTGCCATGGTCTGCGTTGGCGTTGTCAGCGCGCAGATCGGTGGCCGCGCCATCTGGACTGTGCCGGCTACCTTCGTCGGCGTAATGGCGCTGGGTGGATTGCTCGGCATGGCTGATATCGGACTGACCGCGATTGAGGCCGGCATCGCTTTATCGGTTTTGGCGCTTGGCTTGTCCATCGCTGCCGACAGGCGTTTGCCGATGTCGGTAACTATGGCTGTGGTCGGTTTCTTTGCCGTCTTCCACGGTTATGCGCATGGTGCTGAGATGCCCACCATTGCTAATCCGGTCACTTATGCGGCGGGCTTTATGGTCGGTACCGCAGCGCTGCACTTATTCGGTGTGCTTATCGGCGACATCTCTCAGAAATACGTTACGGGCAAACAGGTGCTGCGCTATGCAGGCGCAGCCATAGCCGGTGTCGGCGCCTTCTTTTTGGTTGGCGCGGTTTAGGCTGGCCGGAGAAATACTATGAAACCAAAAGTAAAAATCGGACTGTTTGAATTTGCCTGTGTCATCTGGATGGCGATGGCTGGGTCTTTGCTGCACTTTGCATTTGAGCTCACAGAGTTCTGGACACCGATGGCCTATCTGGCCGCGGTTAATGAAAGTGCCTGGGAACACGTGAAGATGTACTTCTGGCCCGGTCTGTTCTTTGCGATCGCCCAGTACACCTATACACGCGGTATTGCCAACAACTACTGGCTGGGCAAAGGTCTCGGTCTGCTCACCATGCCTTTGGCAATCTTTGCGATGTATTTCGGCTATCTGGAGTATGTGAATATCGCAGGTGGCGAACCCAGTCTTGGTCTGATGATCGGCATTATGCTTGCCGGTATCGCCGCGGGTCAGTTCGTCAGCTACAAGATTCTGACCAGCGAGCCCCTCGAGAGTCGTGCAGACGGTCGTGTCGAGTGGCGCACTGCTCCGGTTACCGCTGCGGTCTATTCGGTGTTGCTGGTGGCCTTTTCGACCTTCACTTATATGCCGCCGAAGCTGGCTGTTTTCGAACATTTCTATTGTTATCAGTACACCGGCGAGTACGGCATTCTCGATGACTATGAGCCGTATCGTGTGTTTCCCAAGGTGGACGAAGACGGCAACACTGTCGCCGGTGGTGGTGTGAACTATTGCGCCAACGTGCAGGGCGATCAGCAGATTGCAATGAACTGAATTAAATTAAAGCTCTCCGGTAATGCGACAATAAAAAAGGCCGCGCAATGCGCGGCCTTTTGTTTTCCCTAAGTAAAGTCTTCTAGACCAACAGCGGTGCAATCACCAGACTGACGATTGCCATTACGTTGATCAGAATGTTCATGGCCGGACCCGAAGTATCCTTGAACGGATCACCTACAGTGTCACCGACGACCACAGCTTCATGAACATCAGAGCCCTTGCCGCCCAGGTTACCTTTCTCGACATACTTCTTGGCGTTGTCCCAGGCGCCACCGGCGTTCGCCATGGTGAGTGCAAGCAGAACGCAGCCGAGCAGCGCACCGCCGAGCGTGCCACCGAGAGCCTCGGGCCCCAGGCCGAAACCGACAGCGGGAGGTACGCTGACAGCGATCAGACCCGGCAGCAGCATCTTGCGCAGCGCCGCGGTAGTGGCGATATCAATACACTTGGCATTGTCCGGTTCGCCGGTGCCTTCCATCAGCCCCGGAATTTCGCGGAACTGACGGCGGATTTCCTGAACCATAGACATGGCTGCTTCACCAACCGAAGTCATAGTGATGGCAGCAATCAAAAACGGCACCAGTCCACCGATGAACATGCCTATCAGCACATCCGGATTATCGAGGCGCAGGTCCAGTCCGTTGCCACCCGAAACACTGTCGATGGTTTCGACGAAGGCAGCGATGATGGCCAGAGCCGCCAGTGCTGCTGCACCGATCGCAAAGCCTTTGCCCATCGCAGCCGTGGTATTACCCAGTTCGTCCAGCGAATCGGTAATCGCGCGGGTTTCCTCGCCGAGGCCTGCCATTTCCGCAATGCCACCGGCGTTGTCTGCGATCGGACCGTAAGCATCGACAGCCATTGTCATGCCGACGGTCGCAAGCAGACCGACTGCAGCGACGCCCACGCCATAGAGTCCGGCGAGTTCAGTCGAGACATAGATGATGGCGCAGATGGTCAGAATCGGAATCACGACCGACTGCATGCCTACAGCGAAGCCGCTGATGATTACCGTCGCCGGACCTGTTTTACCCGATTCGGCAATTTTCACAATCGGACGTGATGAGGTGTAGTACTCAGTGATCAGTCCGATCACGATGCCACCGCCTGCACCAAACAGCACCGACCACCAGATGTTCATTGAGATGCCGAGATTACTCATCAGGAAGTAGGCGGCTGCGATAAACAGAACGGTGCTGCCGATCATGCCGATGCGCAGGGCAACTGCAGGGTTGGCGCTGGAGAAACTGCGCACCACGGCGATGCCGATGATGGAGCAGATCAGACCGGTAGAGGCGAGCGCCAGCGGCAGGAACATCAGCGAACTGCGGGCATCCTCTTCGCTCATGCCCGGTGCCAGTTCACCCAGGCTGACGATCGCGAGAGTAGAGGCGATTGCGATGGTTGCAATCATCGAGCCGCAATAAGACTCGAAGATGTCAGAGCCCATGCCTGCAACGTCACCGACGTTGTCGCCCACGTTATCGGCGATAACACCGGGGTTACGCGGGTCGTCCTCCGGAATGCCCTGTTCAATCTTACCGACGAGGTCTGCACCGACATCCGCTGACTTGGTGTAAATACCGCCACCGACACGTGAAAACAGTGCAACAACGGAGGCACCCATACCGAAACCATGAATGTGATGGGCACTATGCGGGTCGCCACCAAAGATGTAGTAAACGATACCCAGGCCGAGCAGGCCCAGTGACGCAACACAAAGACCCATGATCGAGCCGCCGAAAAATGCGACTGACAAGGCGGCGGCCTGTCCCTGGGTATGTGCAGCTTGTGTGGTTCTGACATTGGCTTTGGTTGCGGTGTACATACCGAACCAGCCGGCTGCTGCGGAAGAGAGTGCGCCGGCTATGAAGGCTACGGCTGTCATCCAGCCGAGAGGGGAGAAATAAATAAAGGCCAGAAGAATTGCAGCAAACACAGCGAGCATTGTGTACTCGCGGCGCATGAATACCATGGCACCAATGTGAATCTGATCTGCGATTTTCTTTAACTCTTCGCCACCGGCATCGTAACTTTTAACGATGAAATAAATGATGGTGGCCACTACTAGTCCCACGATTCCTAGAATAGGTGGGATTAGAGATAGGTCTGTCATAGAACTCCCCCGGGATTGTGTTTAAGACGTACTTGTAATAACAACTCCACGATTAAAAAGTGGTTTCAACTGCCCTGTGTCCACCTATTGGTTCGATACAGGGTCAACGAAGTCTAGCACGGACTTTCCGAAGAGATTCAACAGGGTGGCAGGCTTTGGCGGCGGTTTATGTCGTATTCAGCCGGCCGGCTTTTGGCGGCGGCCGAACGTCGTTGATATACCGGCTGGAGGACAGTTCGCCTGCGGTGGGGACCTTGCTCTTTGGCTCGTGCAAAGATACCGCCATCTAAAAGAACAAAGGGGATAGATTTATGAGCGCAGCACATCCGTGGCTGGAACAAGAGCCCTGGCCGACCGAGCCATTGCCCAAAGCCGATCTCGAGAAACGCATCGAGCGTTTGTTTACGATGACCAATATCGGTTATCTGGGCACCACGATGAAAAGCGGGCAGCCCAGTGTGTCGCCGGTGGAGCATTACAATGACGGCATGTCGCTGTACTTCTTTCCGCAGCCGAACAGCCCGAAACTGAAATCCCTACAACGCGATCCCCGGGCAGCTCTGGCGATGGCCAATCCGATGGCCGGCTGGGCCTGCGTAATGGGTGCTCAGGTATTCGGCAAGGTAACGCTCTGCGAAGTTGATTCACCCGAGTGGGAGCGGGGCATGCAAGTATTCAAGTATCCGGCCTCTAACTTTGAACTGGGTCGTGATCCTTCTGAAAAGCCGCGCGGGATGCTGGCCCGTCTTGATGCAGACCGGATTGTTTATACCGAGCACTTCCTGCGCTCGGAAGGGTTTGCACCCCGTCAGATCTGGCGTCGCGATGAAGACGAAACCAAAGTGGTTCAGGGCAAGAACGTCTAGTGCTGAAACAAGAGTGTTGAAAAAGAGTGCTGTAACAACTCTATTGAGCACAAAGAAGCCCCGCACCCGGAAGGATGCGGGGCTTCTTTTATCTGCGTACCCTGCTTATTCGGTCAGTGTTGAGTACAGCGTGATAGCTGCTTCAGCAACTTTAGCTTCCGGGTTGTCGGCACAGTAGTTCACGAAGACATCACTCAGTGTGTCGAAATTCCAGTTGGCCTCTTCGGGCTGTTTGTCGAGCAAGGCCTGAATATTGCTGCCCGTTTTCGCGTATACATAGCCTTGCACCCAGGTCAGCACATGGTGTCGCATACCTCTCGGTCCGTTGTAATGCATTTCGCTGAAGATGGCGCAGTCGGTATCGCCGATATCAATCACACCCGTCATGCCCGGATGCAGTTCCAGCGAGTTTTCCGCGGCAGCGGTGCCGGCCGAAAGAAGCAGTGCTGCTGTGACTATTAATATTCGCATTACCACTCTCCTATTTCAGACGGTTTCTTCGGCGCTCTGTAGATCAGTACGGTCAGCACCGTAAAGGCGGCTGTAAACATAAGCAGTTCAGCCCAGTATTCGGTGGGATGCAGCCAGATTTCGGTCATCAGACCCCAGCCCGAAACGATTTCAACCGAGATCCAGAGTATGTTCGCCACCGGTATGCCGTAGCGCACGGCTGTTGATGTCCTTCGGTATTTAAGCAGCCGGTTCAGGCAATAGCCGCCCCAGGTTATCGAGACAAATACTGTGGCCAGTTCCGCGGGAAAGGCATCCTTACCGTAGCCGACAAAGGTCGGATCGAATACCAGCAGATTCCAGGCGTAGACGAACCACGTGACATAGATGGTTTCCATGAAGGTGATGATTGCGTAGTTGCGGTCGCGGGCAGTTTTGGTGCTGGGACCGAGACCATCGCGCAATTTGAAAAGCTTCTGGAACCAGATGAAGAAGTTGCAGCGGGTGTCTTTGTCGAAGATATAGAACACCAGCATGAACATGAGGATGCCGGTGGTTGCGGTCATGATCAGATACTCGGGCTCCTGAGTGACGGCGCCACCGTCCATGCGCGGCATCATGCCGAAGTTCTTCCGGCCGTAGTACATGTAGAAAAGTTCGACCCAGGTCATCCAGATGATGATGCCGGTGAAAAAGCCGGTCCAGGTGGCGAAGTTCTCGTTCTTCGATTTAACGCCGTACCACAGCCAGACTATGCCGGCTGCGCCGATAAACAACTGGGCGATGTAGGTCAGGTCGTGACCAAGAGCGTTCTCGATGGCGCGCATCACTGCATGTGACAAACCGATGCCAAAGATCATGGCGACCAATACGGCCCAGCCGACGATTGGCGCCCGCCATAGTTTGGAGCCCGCAGGCTTATCTTCTTGGGTGGTGTCAGACATAGTCTTTCTCGATGTGAAAACGGGAAGCGATTAAAAGTATACAAAGGTGTATACTTTTGGCGCAAGAGGTAATATCGACCTATGAAGAGCAGTCACAGTGCCAAACCAGAGAGTCCGGCGGAGTCTTCGGTTGGTTTATCGCCCGCTTTATCACCGAGGCGGGCCAAACAGCGCCGGGTGATTCAGACCGCCGCAACCCGCTTGGTTGCTGCGAATGGCATTGCAGCAGTCAGTGTCGAGCAGATACTTGAAGAGGCGGGCGTCTCGCGCCGGACCTTCTACGGCTACTTCTCAAATAAATACAAATTGATTGCGAGCGTTGTTAATCCGGCGCTGGCCGATGGCACTGTGCTGTTGAAGAAGGTGTTGCGTAAACCTGCTGCAGAAGCAGTGCCCGGAATTGTCGATTGCTATTGCGAACTATGGTTGTGTCACAGTGAGGCGCTGTCGCTCATCTCAGCGCTGGATCGCGACGTGATGCCATATCTACATGACAGCCATATCTCCTTTGGCGAGGCATTGAAGAAACTGCTAGGGAAAGCGGAGCGGGCAAAGTTGTTGCGCAACCATAGCGGCGACATGAGCTTCAAAGTAATCACCCGCACTGCCGTACCGTTGCTCAAATTGTATGGCGATCAGCCGGAGGGTCTGGATACTTTCCGCAGTTCTATGCTGGCTTTGTTGCTGAAGGACAATGCGTAAATGAGCAACTGGATGCTGCATGTCCGCCCCAAGCCCGCTATACCCGCGGTGGCGGTCATGTTTGTCGCTGTATTGATGCCGTTGATGTCGACGGCGTCTGCGGGTAAGCCGCTTGGCGGGTTTGTGCTGATGTTTGTTGTCGCCGGGCTGTTGGGTTCAGCAGCGCTCGCCATTGGTGCCGGATTCTGCACCTTCAGTGTGCAGGTGATCTGGTTGCTGCTGGCTGTGTGGGTGTATTCGTTGCTTCAGCGTGTCGGTGCTCCGGCAGCGCTCTATTATCTGCTGGTAGCGTGTGCGGTCGCTGTGGCCATCATGATTCCTGTGCAGGCTTGGCGTGTGAAAACCGGGGCATTTGTTCCTGAGCCGGCAGAGGCATCTGATGATTAGCAGGATGTTCCGCAAACCGGGTGGCCCGGGAAATGTCTGACAGTAAATCTACGCAATACCGCTCCGGCTATGCCCTCGTCAACGGCAAGGCAAAGTTGCTTGCTGAATGTCTGCAGAACTGGGAACGTCCTGACTCAAACTGGAACCGCGCCGCGTTTGATCCTGGTCATGTTGACCCATTCTGTTGTCGTACCGAATGGCAGTTGTCTTTTCACGAAGGGATGGAGCCAGCCAATTTCATTGTCCGGGAAACGCCAGGCAGTGCTGCGATCTTCAACAAACTGCATTACTCGGAAGGTCAGCAGTACTTCGGGCCGGTTGAGTCGCACTGGATGTTTGGCTGCCCTTTGCTAGGCGCCGAATCGATGGATTTGCTTCAGGAGCTGATGGCGGAGCTTGAGCCCCGGGACACCACCGAGAATATTTTTCTGATCAGCGGGCTGGAGCCAAAGGGTCTGCTCTATAACGGTCTGGTCAGACGCTTCGCCTCATCCTGTGACTTTGGTCAGGGGCGGGAAGAAATTCAGTGCAGTGCGTCGCTCGACGGCGGTCTGGATGGCTATCTGTCACGTCGTTCATCGAAGCACCGTCGGAGTCTGCGCAAGCAAATGAATAAAGCGAAGCGTGCCGGTGTTTACTTCGAACGCCATAAACCCTCAAGCCCCGAACAGGCTGCGGCAATCTACGCCCGCATGCTGGCGGTGGAAGAGTCCAGCTGGAAAGGCATCAATAGGTGTGGCATGACGGTTGGTCGTTCACGCAAGTACTACGATGTGATGCTGCGTCGTTTGGCTTTGTCAGGCAACGGCCGGGTGATGTTCGCCAGACATGAAGACCGCGATATCGGCTTTATCTTTGGCGGCCTCGCAGGATGCTTTTATCGGGGGCAGCAGTTCAGCTTCGCGGATGACTGGAAGTCGTTCTCTATCGGCAACCTGTTGCAGCTTGAGCAGATCACCTGGCTGTGTGAAGAGGGTGTGCAGCGCTATGACATGGGGCCCCTGATGGAGTACAAGACTCACTGGACCGAGATCATGACGCCCCTGCTAACGCTGATGCTTCGTCCGCGCTATAACGCCACGCTGCCACTGTTCTGATTGTGTTTTTTCCGGACAAAAAAATACCCCCGCAGTTTTCTGCGGGGGTATCGTCCGATGTGAAGAAGCCGGGTAAGAATGGAGTAGTTTGACCCCCGGGCAACTTATCGGACTACTGGTGGACTCTTAAGAATTAGTTCTTAAAGAGTGCCGGGCAGAGTCCAGCCGACGTACCACAGTGTGTTGGGGTCTTCGCCCGGATCAACCGCACCGATGTAATCAGTGTCGTCCAGGAAGGCATCGTCAGCTGTGCTGACCGGGAAGTTGCCGTTGAAGGTCGGTACTGCGATGGCAACACCGTCTGCTGCAACGTTCTGCGGCTGGTAGTTACCGTCCAGATCCGGGTCAGCTTCGATAACAGTGGTGTTCGCCAGACTCAGCAGGTCATCTTCACCGGCATTGGTAATAACGCCTGGTTTGACACCGAACTCGGTCGGGCAGTTGACGATTACGTTGTTGAATACCAGTTCGCCATCATTGATGTTTTCTTCGGTCACACCGTCATCTTCAACATCTACGCAGTACTCGACCGAAGTGTTGCCGTCTTTCACGTCAGCGATGACGTTCAGCAGGAAGCCGCCGGTTTCATCTTTGAAGCGGAAGATTGACGGGAAGGTGCCGTCACCGATGAAGGTGGCGTTGGCAATCGTCGGCAGAGACGCGAAGTCAGAGGTGCCGCGGGTGTCAGCTTCGATAGAGCTACCGGTCGCCAGTTCGTCCTGAATAGACAGCAGATACTGGATGTTACCGGTCCAGCCTTCGTCCCAGTCCAGAGAGTCATCCTGGTTACCGGTCAATACGAGGTGCTTGGCGTTTACGGTGCCGCCGTAGAACTCGATGCCGTCGTCAGCGTTGCCGTTGATCTGGATGTAATCGAGAACAGTGTCTGAACCTACGGCTACCAGTGACAGGCCGTTAATTTCGTTACCTTCCGCGAAGCGGTAGCCGCCTTCGTTGATGATTACGTAGGTCATTTCGCCGCTGCCGTCGCCCGGGGTATAACCACCGGCAAATTCAGATTCACCTTCTGATACAACGTTACAGGCGACGTTGCCCTGCTCGGCAGCAGTACAGAGGTTGATCGGTGCATAACCCTGCAGGATGATGCCGCCCCATTCGCCGGCGCCGGTGTCATCCGGGTCGTCTGAACTGAATACAATCGGGTCTTCAGCTGTGCCGTTGGCCATGATCTTGGCGCCGCGGGTGATGACCAGGCTGGCAAACTCATTGGTTTTACCAATGACGTCGGTGCCCGGCTCGATGGTCAGAGTCGGGGTTACTACAGCGTCGCCGGTTTCCAGTGTACCTTCAACCAAGGACATTTCTTTGTTGCCGTTACCAACAGTAACGCGACTTTCCATGAACCAGATAATGTCGCTGGTCAGGGTGCGGTCTACCAGGATCGTGGCGGGCAGCTGACATACGTCCTGGCCGTCGATCTGCGGACGCGCCGCAGCCCATTCCGGGCAAGTCAGAGAGATGCCGCCGGAGCCGCCGGAGCCGCCACCGAAAGTAGGTGCATCGATATCGATAAAAGTTTCATCGCCTCCAGAGCAGCCGTAGATGCCGCTCAGCGCGATCGTGATTGCTGTAAACAGCATTTTGTTTGCAGATTTCATTTTTTACTCCTGCCTAAATGGCTTAAATGAATGAGTTACTTGCTTACTTACTAAGTTGATTGCTTGCGTTTATTTCCAACTGCTCTAAAGGTTTGTTTTGAGACCGTTCGTACAGCCCCGAACCTTTGTCAGAAATCCCATGTAACACCGAGCTGGTACTCACGCCCGGTCTTGTACACAAGGAACGGTTTTCCGCCTTGTGTGAATTCAGTTTCGTCGTCGAGAAGGTTGTCGAGCTTGACGCGCAGCTGCCAGTTGTCCGCGAAGTACCATGTGTAGCGGAAGCCCAGTTCGAGGCGCGGCTCTTTGATGACGTCCGGTGCGCCGTTAATGCCGACGTCGACAATGGTGTTGCCGTTCTGGTTCAGCAGCAGGGTGGCTTCCTGATTCCACTCAACATCGTCGTAGCCAAGGGCCAGGTTGGCGGTGTATTCCGGCTGACCCTGCAACGGGCGGCTGCGGCCCTGATAGTTAACCTTCGAATCGATCAGACTGACGTTGCCGTAGACGAAGAAGGTGCGGCTCAAAGACTCGTTCAGGCCGAATTCCTTGCGGCCATCCATTTCGATGCCGTAGACCTTGCCGTCATCAGCGTTGATGAATGTGCGGATGTTTTCCACGGTGCCGGAGCCGTCTGCAGCAACACGCTCAATCGGATCTTTGAGCGCTTTATAGAATGCAGCGAAACTCAGAGAGTCGCGGTCATCCCAGTAGTACTCATAGCGGGCGTCAACGTTGTAGGCCTCTGACGTAGTCAGTCTCGGGTTGCCGCGTACGATGGCATCGAACTCGGGATCGTAGAAAGTCGCGTTGGACGTTTCCTTGAAGTCCGGGCGCGATACGGTTTTGGATGCGCCGAAGCGGACCTGCTGTTGCTCGCCGAAGAACCAGTTAAAGCTCAGTGAGGGCAGCAGAGACTTTTCTTTGATCCTGGAGGTAACCGGACCTTCTTCACCGGATGTTTCGAAGGTGTTGGTTTGCTGATCGTAGTTTTCATAGCGTACGCCACCGATGACCTGATAGACGTCAGCGATCATTGCGTCCCACGAGCCATACAGAGCGCCGAGCTTTAGTTTGGCATCGTAGCTGTCACTGTTAATGGTGATGTCATCGAACGCGTAGCCGGTGCTCGGGTTGCCGGTGATGGTGGTTTCGTTAACCGCATCGTCGACGCGCAGGTTTGGTGCGCTGGGGGCCGGGTTGCCGCCGTTGTAGCCGTAGGTTTCAGAGTCGGCATCGCGTTCGCGGCGAATGTACTGGGCGCCGAAGCTGAAGACGTTTACGACGTTGTCGCCGATATCGAAGTTGTAGTCGAAGTCAACGCTGCCGTCGAAGTTGTCGTCAACCAGATCGTCGTAGCGTTTCGCCAGATCGGGTACCAGCAGATTATAAACACCGTCATTACCCTGCAGGTCGTAACGAACATCGCGACGTTGCGGAGCAAGACGTGTTGCACGGCTTACAGTGAACTGCCAGTCGGTAATCCAGTCTTCATTGGCACCAAAGATGTGGTTACCGGTGAACTGCTGGGAGAAGAAGCCACGCTCAACCCAGTCGACCGTCGACTGGATGCTGTCAAAACCGGAGTCTTCGACAAAGCCAACCTGGTACAGGGCGCGACCTTCGCCAACATGTGAGTACAGTGTGTTGGAGGTATAGGCACTGTTGCCGGTAGTCAGTCCCAGTGACAGCAGACCGTTCAGGTCAACTTTATTGGTGTATTCCTCGAAGTCGAAAAGATTGGTGGGTGTAACATCTTCACCCTGATAGGTGTTTCTCTCACCAACGCGCTTGGTCCATTCGTTCTTGTAGTTGCCGGCGAGGAAGAAGCCCCATTCGCTGCCGCCGGCGGTATCCCAGACATTACCGTAGCTGGCGCCGAGCTTAACCAGCGGATTGGCGGTGCGTTTGATCGGGTCCCAGTCATCTTTCATTAAGAGACCGCCGACGCGCCGTAGCTCGTTCTCTACGTTGGGGGGTAGAAACTCGTCCTGGTCGAGGACGTCCGAGATTGCTCGCAGCGGCGAGTTGTCTTCACGGGTGCCGTCGTCATAGCCAAGCCAGTCGGTATTAGTGCGGATAGGGTCGGCCCAAACGCTATCGCCGGTAAGGCCGGACGTGGCACCGACATCAAACGTAAGTTGACCGCCGCCTTCTGCAGGGAAGGTCCGGGTGTTGATTACCAGGTTGCCACCGGTACTTTCGCCGGGCATGGAAGCGATAAAGGTCTTCTTAACATCAAGCTGGCGAACCATGTTTGTCGGGAACAGGTCCAGCGGTACCGTGCGCCTATTGGGGTTGGTGCTAGGCATCGTGGCGCCGTTCAGTGTGGTTGAGATGTAGCGACCACCCAGACCACGAATGAAAATGAAGCGGTCGTCCAACACCGTGACTGCCGGGATACGCAGTACCGCAGAAGAGAGGTTGGTGTCGCCAAAGCGGGTCAGTTCGCCGATGCCGAGGCTGTCGGTCACACCTTCTGTGTAACGTTCGCTCTCACCCAGTGCTACAGGGTTATAGCGGGCAACAACGAAGATCTCCTCTACAACAGGAGCAGGAATGTCCAGGTTGGCACCGCGGCCCGCCGCTGCCGCCGCGGCAGCGGCTGCAACAGGCGCGATAGAGAAGCTGGCGCCACGCTCTACGTTGGCAACCACGCGGATGTTGAGTGTCTCGGTGCCAATTGTCGGATGGCTGACTTCCAGCTCATAGATCCCGCGAGGCAGTGTCAGCAGATAGTTGCCGTCGCTATCAGTAATTGTGCTGGTGCCGGTTCTGGCAACGACGACATCAGCACCGGCCAGTGGCTGACCGTCAGAGGTCAGGCGGCCCAGAATTGTGCCGGTCGCTGCAGCAGAACGAACTGCGGCGGTTTCATTCTTGAAGTGTGGTTCGATACGGACGCGCGGACGCTCCAGACCAAGCAGCAGCACCGAGATATCTACATACTGGCTGGCGGCAGAGTCGAAACGGAAGGTGTGGAGGGTGGTGCCGTTGTCCTTGATCTGGATGCTGTGTGCACCGGGAGACAGGCTGAAGAACACGCTGCCATCTGCAGCCACGCTTTTCTCGGAACCGCCGTCGAGGGTAACTGTGAGGCCTTCGGCCGGAATGTTGTCTCTGAACACATACAGAGCCAGCTCGTTGTCAGCCAGAGCAGTGCCGGCGGCCAGCACGAGTAACAGGGCGGCGGTCAGTTCGGTAACGAACCGTTTCGGCTGAATCCGATCCAAAAATAGCATCCTTTTTGCTTCCTCACAGTTGGCGCGCGGGTTTACCCGCGTCGCTTTATTGCTAAAACCTGTTGATGAATGTGTTTGAGATAAGCGAGTCCGCAGCCGCAGGCAGGGGGGCTGTGACAGCTGAGTTAACGGTTTTCGATATCGCTTATTCGCACAACAACGGGTCAAACTCTCTACGGACGCTATTTAAGAGCTCGTGTGTTTCAGCAAAGTGAAAAAAGTGTTAACCGGAAGTGAAAGTTCTATTGCAGTTGTGTCACAAACGCCGTTTGTTAAACGGAACAGAGGTTTGCGTCAGAGTTGTGAAAACCGCGTCAACCGGCTGCGAAGGGAATGTTGCAGTTCTGTAATACAAACCTGCTGCAAACAATCGGAAATCAGGTGCAGTCGCGGAATGTGCAGGGGTTGGTGGTGCGTTTTGTGCGCAGGTCGCCCGTCACTGAAGGCTTGAGAAAGTTGCAACAGGGGTCGCGGAGCGGGTCATGTGGCCGGGTTTCGCCGCAGCTCGCCGGATTAATTCACGGTCGCTGGTGGAGACCTATATAATGTGCGCACATTCCATCGGGGCGGCTTGGTCCGTCCCGTCTTTGATTTTGATGGTCTTGAGTTTCGAGAGCCTTAATGAGTGTTACCCCGAATGAAGCCGGCACGCAGGATCTGCCGGTAGTTGCGATTATTGGTGCGGGCCAGTTGGGCTATCTGCTGTGCGAGGCGGCGCGTAACTGCGGTATTCAGACACTGGTTATTTCCGATGCCGATGCGCCGGCGCTGCAAATTGCAGATGACACCATCGTTTCAGACTATGAAGCCCCGGGGCTTGCCGCTGAGATTGCCGCCAGGGCCGGTGTGGTTACGTTCGAGTTTGAAGCGGTGCCGGATTCGTTGCTTGAGGCGCTCACACAGGAATCTATTGAAGTCCGGCCTTCTGTCGAGGTGTTGCGGCTTATCAAGAACAAGGCGCGCCAGAAAGCCTGGATGGTTGAAGCCGGATTCCCGACTGCCAGGCACATCGAACTGACTGAAGCTGAAGTCGTTAGCCGTGAATTTCTGAGCGATATCGCTCCGCCGTTTGTGCAGAAAGCGCAGGAAGGCGGTTACGACGGTTACGGTGTGCAGATTATCCATAACGAATCGGAGCTCGATAAGCTCTGGCCGGTGCCAAGCATCATCGAGCGTTTTCTCGACAAGCCCCGTGAACTCGGAGTGGTTGTTGCCCGTTCCGCCGACGGGAGTGCCGAGGTTTTTCCCACGGTGGAGCTGTTGGTGGATCAGGAGCGCAATATTCTCGATATGGTGGTGGCGCCCGCACCGATTAGTGCAGAGCTTGCAGCAGAAGCCGAGGCTTTATCCCACGATGTAATTGAGCGGCTGAATAGCGTTGGTGTGTTTGCTGTGGAGCTCTTCCTCGTTGGTGAGTCTGAAATTCTCGTAAATGAGATCTCACCGCGCGTCCACAACTCCGGTCATCACACGATTGAATCATGCACAGCCTCGCAGTTTGAGCAGCATATGAGGGCTGTGGCCGGTTTACCGCTGAAACCCGCAGAACTGTTGAAGCCCGCGGTAATGCAGAACGTGCTGTGCAATGCCGATGTCGAGCATCTGGTCGGACGGGACCCCGGTCTGGTGGCAGTGGCAAACGAATCTGTCACTATTCACTGGTACGGTAAGAAAGAAGCGCGCGAAGGGCGTAAAATGGGCCACATCACCTGCGTCGGGGTTGAGCCGGAGCAGGGTCGAGCATTCATCAATGAAACGTTGTCCGGCCTGAAACAACAGGCTGGCTAGCCGATCTCTTTATCTTTGTATAGGGAACACAAAAGTGAGCAAACAAGTTGGCATCATCATGGGGAGCGATTCAGACCTGCCGGTTATGCAGGCCGCTGCCGACATTCTCGATGAGTTAGGTGTTGGTTATGAGCTGACCGTGGTCAGTGCTCACAGAACCCCGCAGCGTATGTTCGATTACGCAGCTACCGCTGATGAACGCGGCCTGCGGGTCATTATCGCCGGTGCCGGGGGTGCAGCCCACTTGCCGGGTATGGTTGCTTCAATTACCCCGTTGCCGGTGATCGGCGTGCCGGTTAGTGCGACCAAACTCGAAGGTGAAGACGCCTTGCTGTCGATCGTGCAAATGCCAGCAGGGGTTCCCGTAGCAACTGTGGCGATCGATAACTCCACCAATGCCGGTATTCTGGCAGCCCAGATTCTGGGTGCAGGCGACGATGAACTGCGCCAACGTATTACGACCTACAAAGAGTCATTGCGGGAAAAAGTGATGGCTAAAGCGGCCAAGGTGGAATCAGGTAGTTAACCGCATGCGCGTTATGCGCAAGGGTTAAGCCGGAAGCATTTCAGGAAGAGGAATTCAGAAGCCGCATAAGCAACATCCTAAAAATAAGAAACGAGGAGTATAAGAATGACTATTCAAAAGTTTGTGCTCGTTCTATCTGTTTTGTTTGTTGGTTTCACAGCGCAGGCGCAGTATTTTGAATACGACCCTGACGACCCGAACAATGCCGCACCGATTCGGGAAGGTGAGAAAGCCGTTATTCCGCTGGATACTGGTGATCCTGCTTACAATATCTGGCAAACGCCGCGTGATGGGTTGCAGGAGGGGCGTGAACCCGGACTGATTAATGTTCAGCGCTTTCGGGGCGGTCCCGGCTGGTTTGGCATTCCGACCTTCTTCAAACTTCCCATCGCCCTGACGCCGGAAGATCTCGCGGCCGGTGATGTTGACGTGGCGATTCTGGGCGCGCATACCGATATGGGACTTGGTAATCGCGGCGCTGCCTGGGCTCCCAACGCCATTCGTAACTCACCCAGCACCGTTGGCTGGGGTGCATTCTCAATGGATCACATGTTGACGCTGGTGAATCCGTTTAAAGAGATGGTTATCGTTGATTACGGTGATGCGCCGGTCGATCCGTTGAGTACTGAGCGATCCATGCAGCCGATCCGCGAGTTTGTGCGGCAGGCTGCGGCCACTAAGAATGCCAAGGGTGAGAATGTTATCCCCTTCATCATCGGTGGTGATCACTCGCTGATGTATCCCAATGCCGCTGCTCTGGCCGACGTTTACGGCAAGGGCAATGTCGGTGTCATTCATTTTGATGCGCATTACGACGCAACCAAGTCGATGTTCGGTCACCTGATCAGTCACGGGCAGCCGGTGTATCGTCTGATTGAAGAAGGACACGTCAATGGTGAAAACTTCATTCAGGTCGGATTGCGCGGATACTACCCCAATGAAGAGTCCTTCAAGTGGATGCGTGAGCAGGGCTTCCGTTATCACACCATGGCCGAAGTGGAGAAGCGTGGCTGGGATAAGGTGATGGAGGACATCATCAAAGAAGCGCGTAATGGTCCGGAGTACCTCTTTATCTCATTCGATATCGACGTAATGGACCCGGCTTACACCCCGGCCACGGGCACTCCGGAACCGAACGGATTGACTCCGCGTGAGACTTTTCCGCTGATTCGTCGCCTGTGTGCGGAAAGCAACGTAGTGGGTTTCGAGCTTGTGGAACTGCTGCCGTACCGGGTAGATGGTTATGAGTCGGTGCTTAACTCCGAACGTATTGTGCGGGAGTGCCTGGTAGGTGTGGCTATGCGTAAGAAGGGCATGGCTGACAAGGCGTATCTGGCACCGCTTACATCGGATGACGGCAGGAAGTAAGCGCAGCAGTAACCCAAAAATAAAGCCCTGGCTCGAAGAGCCGGGGCTTTTTTTGTGGGCGCCTGTTTTTAATATTTAGCCGGCGCCGTTCCCTCTGGGTTGTCTTCCTGGGTTGTCTTTCTGGGTTGTCTTTCTGGGTCGTGTTACTTAGAGATCCTTACCGACGGCAAAGCCCTGACGGGTTGACGCTAACAGCCCGCGTGGTGCATGGCAGTCGCCGACCGGAATGACCGTCTTGCCTGCAGCTTCGAGAACCGGGCGCAGTTCGTCATTCGGAATGCGCGGGGTGGCATACGTAATCGCAACCACATCTTCCAGTTCGGTGATATCACCGTTGTAGACGTTCACGACTTCGATGATCCCTTCATCGAGGCGGTCCATGTTCTGCGGGATGCCATCGGTCACAATCTGAATGCGTGCATCGTGCAGCTGCTGATAAATTGACTGACGGTTCAGCAACAACACGTCAGCCGCAACGCGTTCACGCTCGGTCACGATCGTGACGTTGTCGAAAATTTGTTTCAGGCGCAGCGCTGCCGAATACACCATCTCGGTGTGATCCTGATCGAAGATAATCAGACGGCCTTCTTCCTTGGTGTTGCGCTCGAGCATGTCGGCCAGGAACTCGCGCAGGTCGGGTACGAAGCCTTCCTCGGCGTATTCGGGAGGCACGAATGCAGGCACTGACATGGTGGCACCTGTGGCCAGCAGTACCGTATCGGCATCCAGTTCCTTGGCGGCCGCTTCATCAACGGGACCGTCGAGCACGTACTTCACACCGCGGCGTTTGCCTTCAAACAGCGTGTAGTCATAGATACTGCTTAAGTGTTCGCCGTCACGCAGTTCAGCATGCAGGCGGGTTTTGCCACCCACTTCTTCGCTGGCGCTGTACACGGTTACGTCGTGACCGCGGGCTGCTGCAGCCCAGGCTGCTTCCAGACCGGCAACGCCGGCACCGATGACGGCAACTTTCTTCTTCTCGGGCGCAGGTTCGGGCTCCCAATCGACTTCATTGGGCAGGCCGACGAGCGGATTGTTGTCGCACTCAAGGCCGTTGCCTTCAACTACGGTGCGCCAGCAGGTGTTGCAGGACACACAGTAACGAATCTTGTCTTCGTTACCGGTGCGGGCTTTGTCAGCCCAGGCAGCATCGGTGATCAGCGGGCGACCGAGGAAGACGATGTCGGCAGTGCCGTCGCTGACAGCCAGTTCGCCTTCATGCGGGTCGGTGATGTAGCCGATGGCGCCGGTAGCAATTGACGGGTCAGCCTGACGCAGGTCTTTAATGTGCTGCAGATACGGTGCACGGTCACCGGCAGGGCCGGGCATATGCAGGTACAGGCTGCGCGCATGTGCACCCCATACGAAAGTCCACCAATCGAACTCTTTCTCGGCAGCTAATGCTTCGGCGATCAGCTTGGTCTCGTTCATATCGAGACTGCCGGGGACTGCGTCTGCGCCCGGCAGTTTCAGACCGATCATGAACGGGCGGCCGGTAGCTGCACGAATACCTTGCACCAATTCGCGCAGGAAGCGGGTGCGGTTCTCAACGCTGCCACCGTACTCGTCTTCGCGGCGGTTAGACCAAGGGGAGAGGAACTGATGGAACAGATGACCGTGACCCGCAGAGATTTCAACACCACTGAAGCCGGCCTTCTGCAAACGGTGAGCACCTTCAGCCCATTGTTCAATCATCAGGCTGATGTCTTTCGGCTGCAGTACATGCGGTACTGTCCAGCTAAGATCATCGGGAAGTGCTGACGCACCAAACGCATTGTCGTTACGACCGGTGGCATGACGACCGCGACCGGGGTCCTGCACCTGACCGAGAATGCGGCTATCCCATTTTTCAACGGCGTCAGCGAGACGCTTCAGGCCGTCGGTTTTTGCATCGTCCCAGGCACGCAGGCGGTCCGGCTGGCGATTTGCAAAGGTCATGGCTACCGGTTCGGTAATGACCATTGCCGCACCACCTTTGGCGCGGTTGCCCATGTAGTTGATGAGTTTGTCGCTCGGCTCACCGTCTTTCACAAAACGCGAAACAATAGAGGCATGGGCCACGCGGTTGCGCAGCTTAACGCCGCCGATCTCAATCGGGCTGAACAGATTAGGAAAATGCTCGGACATGGGTGCTAGTTCAATGCTGTTTTCTCAGGGGCGCGCATTGTACCCCTTTAGCAAGCGATCGTTTAGGCAGTTATATCAGGCCGCTTCGGCATTCTGCCCGGCACCGGCATCACCGTCTGTGAGGCGTTGGGTGGGGGCAAACTGGCCTTCGGTAGAGCGCAGCACGCGGGCGATCAGCTCAGAGCGGAAGGTTTCCAGCTCCTTCGCTTCCTGCTCGTTCAGTTCGTAGCTTTCGATGCCTTCAGACAGGTTGATGCCCTGTTCTCCGGCAACTTTCTCGAGTACGTACTGACGTTTCTTGATGACATAGATCTCGGAGGTGAGTTCGAGAACCATGGTCATGATTTCATCGATGCCTTCGGTGGCGAAGAAGCGCGGCTGTTTGCCGCGGTGATGCATGGGTAACTGTGACATTGTGAATCTCCTGAAATTGTTTAACCGTTGGTGGCTAGTTATGCCTCTGCGTCTTTCCAGACGCCAAAGCCGTACCAGCGGATGTCTTCAGAGAAGCGACCGGTGCTGTTGTCGAATACCGGACCCTGTTTGGCACGCGCTACAAATTCTTCGTGCGGCGTAAAGGTGTAGCGGGGCAGTTCCACTTCAAAGAACGAGTCTTTGTTAAAGCCTGCGTCGCTGATCAGCTGTGTGTAATCCTGATCGCGGAAAGGTTTGTAGTACGGCTCTTTGTTGTAGAAGCAATCCCAGTCGAGATAGAAGCTTTCGTAGGGACCCATTTTGCTGTTTGACGGAAGTTCCATGGTCAGGAACAGGCCGCCCGGCTTGAGCACGCGGAAGGCTTCTTTCATGTACTTGCGGATGTCTTTCAGCGGTAACTCGTGCAGGAACATGGATGAGAACACCAGGTCTACCGAGTTGTCCGGCAGATCAATGGACGTAGCATCCATCTGTACGAAATTCACAGGTGCGCCAAGAGCCTTGGCACGGGCTGAGCCGTAGCGGAGCATGCCCGGAGCCACATCAATGGCGGTAACTTCGGCTTCCGGGAAGTTCTGTGCCCACGGCAGGGTGTTCAGGCCAATGGTGCAACCGCAGTCCAGAATCTTTTCAGGTTTGAATTCGGGGTGTACGTTTTTAACGAACTGCGAGAACGACTGACCAATATCGTTCATGTCCGGACCCATAATGTTGAAGGCGAACACGTTGATGAAGTTCTCATACAGTGAGCCGGCTGACGAATCGTTCTCGGTGACTTCACCGTGATAGCTGCCCGGAGTGAGGTGCACGTCAATGCTGCTTACGCTACGCGGAATTTCAACATCTTTATTCAGTTGTACTGAACCGCCAACGTCTTCTTTATCGCGCAGTGACTGTGCGGTGCTGTTGGTGCTCTCCAGTTCGCGGTTGATCATCGGGATTACCGCGTGGTGTGCCATCTGCTGAGCGTTGTAGCGGGTAGCGCTGTAGAACTGGAAGTAGGTGTCGCCCAGCATGACGTCATGAACTTCTTCGCCGTTGGCGGGTTCGCGACCCTCTACTTTTTCAAATTCGGGTTTAACAACTTTGTCATAGCGGTTGCGCATATGTGCAGCCATGCCATCGATAGTGTGGTGGCGCAGGGAGGCGACAAATTCCTGACGGGAGCGCTCGTCGCAGTCGGGGGCAATAGCCAGATCATGAGGCAGTTTGTTAATCACAGAAAAACTCCGGAAGTACGGTTTTTAGCGGGGTGTTGGCTCGGTTAGAAGAGGTGGCAGATGGGCCGACCGGCTTCGTTCAGTCCATATACAATAAATATTGTTGTTATGATTGTCAAACTAAAAGAAAAATGGTATCTTAAGTGCATTGAATAGCTAATTCATTGTTCCCATTAACAAATTTCTCCGGAGTAACACCCCTATGACTACTTTGATTGTGCTTTTTAATCTTAAAAGCGACGCAGATTCAGCCACTTATGAAGAGTGGGCCAAATCGACCGACCTGCCGATCGTTCGTGACCTGGCCTCCGTCGACAGCTTTGAAGTGTTCCGCACCAGCGGTCTGTATGGCGCGGACGCAGCAGCTCCTTATCAGTATGTCGAAATAATTGAAGTAAACGACATGGACCAGTTCGGTGCCGATGTGTCTACAGAAACCATGGCCAAAGTGGCCGGTGAGTTTCAGACCTTCGCCGACAACCCGGTGTTCATGCTGAGCAATAAATTTTCTTAACTAGGTAGACCGATATGCAGGGTTTAAAAGACAAAGTAGCTATTTGCACCGGCGCGGGTCGTCGCGACGGTCTGGGTGCCGCCATTCTGAAACGTCTGGCCGAAGAGGGTGCGAAGATCGTTGTGACTGATCTGGGCGCTCCTGATCAGTTTCTCGATAGCGATGACATCGGTGCCACCGAAGAGATGAATGCCGTTGCTGATGAACTGCGTGCGATTGGCGCTGAAGCAATTGTTGTGCCATGTGACGTTCGCAAAGAAGATGACGTGCAGAACATGATTAGCAAGGTTGTTGATCACTTCGGTCGCGTTGATGTGCTGGTGAATAATGCCGGTGTCGGTTACATGCTGAAGCCGATGGCTGAAACTACTCCGGATGAGTGGCGCTTTGTGATCGATGTGAACCTGACAGGTGCCTTCCTGTGTTCCAAGTACGCCATTGAGCAAATGGTGAAGCAGGGTGACGGTGGTCGTGTGATCAACATCGCCAGTCAGGCTGCCAAGTCCGGCTTTCCGGATCTGGCCGCATACGTGTCATCGAAGCACGGCATGGTGGGAATGACCCGTGCGCTGGCCACCGAAGTGGGTGGCGACGGCATTACTGTAAATGCAGTATGCCCGAACCACGTGACCACGGGCCTGGGCGCCAAGCAGAACGAGTACTACGCTGCCCGCTCCGGCATGACGGTGCCGCAGTTCCTCGAGGCCATGAAGGCCAAGATTCCTATGGGTCGTCCCGGTCTGGTGACCGATACCGCCGCAGCTGTTGCCTTCCTCGCTTCCGATGATGCCAAGTACATCACCGGCGAAGCGATGAACGTCAGTGGCGGTGAAGAAACCCACTAAGGCTTTCCACTAAAGATCTTTTAGGCGGTTTATGGATAACAAAGAGCTGGAACGGTTTCTCGCGGTAGTCGAGCACGGCAGTCTGGCTGCCGCTGCCCGGCACCTCGGTGTCACTCAGCAAACTTTGAGTCCGAGTCTGGCGCGGCTGGAAGCCGAGCTGGACGTCCGTCTTTTTGACCGCAAGCCGGGTGGCGTCACATCGTTGACGCCATACGGTGAAGCGCTTGTTCCGCACGCCCGCTCGCAGTTGGCGGGTGTTGATCGCGCCAAGCAGGAACTGCTCAGTATTAAAGAGGGCAGTACCGGTACAGTTACCATCGGCCTCGGCGAGTCTTTCGACGGCCAGATTATTCTTGATGCACTCACCCATTTTCGCGAAGAACATCCGGCGATTCGCGTGAATCTTGTCGAAGGTTACTCGGAAGCTTTGCGCCATCGTCTTTACGATGCCGAGTTCGACTTTATTGCTGCCGGCATCAGTGCCTTCGAGCTGGAGAAGGGCTATCGGCGTGAAGTGATTTATTCGGTCGAAGATATTGTTGCTGTCCGGCCCGAGCATCCGCTGGCCGATAAAAAGAATTTGTCGCTTGATGACCTGCAGGGGTATCCGTGGATGGTGCCGTACTCGCGTGCCGCGGATCTTGAGCATATCGTGCACACGTTTGTGTCTGCCGGTCTTGAGCCCCCTCGCGAAATTCTGGGTAGTGACGCGTACCGCGTGGGTATGCAGCTTCTCGCAGAAAGCGATTACCTGATTATGGTGTCACCGGCATTGGTGGCTTTTGAGCTCAAGCAGGAGCAGCCGCAGCTGAAAGCACTCGATATCGATCAGCCTTCCATTCGTCGCGATGCCAGTTTGTTGTATTCGGCGCAGCGTCCGCTGACGCCCGCCGCTGACTTGTTGCTTTCTGAAGTACGCAGTGCGGCCAAAGAACGCTATTAAAGACTTTCTCTAGATCAGAATGCCGACCAGTCCTGCGGTGCCGATGATCAGCAGCAGAACGTTGGCGATCAGTGCCAGTGATTTTGGCGGTGTGAATTCCGGGTCGAGAGCCAGAATCTTTTTTAGCGAGTGGCGGTATTGAAGGATGCCCGCCAACGCGGCGAACAATCCCAGAGCCAACAGGCCGATACCGAAATAGAACGGCGTGTGCTGCGGGTCGAGTTTCAGACCCGTGCTTGCCGCGTAGCCGTATTCAATGTACTCGTAGCCCTGGGCAAGGGCGAAGCCTAACCCGATAAGTGCGAGAGCAGTGCGCAGCCAGGCCAGTACCGTGCGGTCTGTCGCGAGCAGTGTCCGGTTTCTGGCAAGCTGATCGTTGATACGCCAGTCTTCGGCTGGTGAGTCTTCCTGCGTCATGACCAAAGGCTATCACGGATAGTGGGGGTGGTTAGTGGGTTGGTGTTAGGCAGAAAGGCCGGGATAGGAGTTGGGTCGCTCGGGCCAGAGCCCAGAAGAGGAATTCATGCAGCACATGGCCCAGGCCACCCTCTCGGCCTTCGGCCTCACCTTGTCCCTGTGCTGCACCCTTCGCTACGCTCAGGGCGACTCACTGCGTTCGTCGTGCAAATCGGCAAAAAGCCCAGAAGAGGAGTTGGGTCGCTCGGTATCCTCGCTCCCCGTTCCGCCAGCTGCGCTGGCGTAATGAACCTCTGATTCGGTTCCTATTCCTCGGGCACAGAATTTCCATAAAAAAAGCGCCTCTCCCCAAAAGGGTGAGAGAGGCGCTTTTTTTATAGAAATGGTGCCCAGAAGAGGACTTGAACTGTCACACCTGAGCTTTCCGCTAAGCGCCTCTAACTTGCTGATATTAATGCACTAAAAATTTCTTGAGGGTTCAGGAATTTTTCTAGGTGTACCACCCTGATGTTAGGTGGTACACCGCCAATTCCAGGCGCTGTTGCCAGTCTAGCGCATGTTTCCATTGCGCGCCTCAATAGCAAGCGGTGCTAGCGGAGACGCTGCGCCGTCGAGTTCCTCGAATGCGAATTCATTCAGGAACTGGCGCCCCCAGAGCAGCCGCTGATCGGTTTCAGTGAGTTCGGCCAGTTCGCAGGCCTTCGGCCATCCGTCACGAACAGTCGTGACCTGGTGCTCGATCAGCTCAAGCGCTTCAGCCTCGTTGAGCAGGAAGGCGGGGCTGCAGCAAGGCAGGTGGCGAGGCGGCTACGGTTGTCTTCGCCGCTAATGAGCATTGCCTGCGTGGCCTCGTTACCCGTGCGATTTTGGGGGCAGATATCGTATGCGGGAATTAAAGACAGCTCTTTGCCATCCCAGAAAGCTGCATGGTTGCGGGCGTGATCGTCTGTGTTGCCGCACAGAATGTTGAAAACTATCCGGCCAAACAATTCCAGCAAGGTGCCCGGTGCCTCGTCAAAATCGCGACGGATGATCTCGGACAAGTCGTTGTAGCTCGCATAGCGAGCCATCATTTCATCCATGCCAAGGAGGGTGAGGGCGGACACCAGCGATCTTCGCTGCCAGCCATCGCTGGTGGGAACGCGATCAAAGCGCTCTATCAGGAGTACATCTTTGTTGGATGCGCGCGTCAGTTTGACCGGTGCAGCATTGAGGCCGCAAGTGCCCAGCTAAGAGCGGAGTCATGACATGGCAAGAAAGCGTTAGACGCCGGAGCAGATTATTATTATGTTGCGGGTTCTTGTCGCATAGCCCGCTGGATTCCAACGTGGCCGCGCACGCCCAGTGTTTCTGACGGCAACTCACCAAATAGTGTTTGGTATTCGGCGGCCAATGCACCTAGACGGCGAAAGCCGCAGCGATTAGCCAGGGCGGCTACCGTCTGGCCGCTACCCCGCGCGGACTTAAGTTCATGCCGAAGCCGGTTGAGGCGCAGCTGCCTGTATATGGCCATGGGGCCCATGCCAAATGCCTGCTTGAATACCCGCCGCAACATCCGGTCGTTTACCTGAAGAGCCGCGCAGAAATCCTCGGATTTCAGCCTCCCTTCAAAACGCTCGTTCATTAGATCGAGCGCCGCATCAATCAATTCCAGACGTTTGACGCCCAATTTCTTCATGTCTGTATCGCTGCACAGCAGGCACATCGACAAATTATCGAGACACGCCCGCTCCATGACCTCAGCATCGTAGCGATTAGCCGGCCCAGGCGAGGTCAACAGCGCGTCAAGCGAAGCTCGAAACTTCCGCATGACTTCGCCCGATGGCCGGAACGCGATCGAGCTAGAACATTTATGGCCAACAATGGCATCTGTAAACGAACCTGCCATCGTAGTGAACGTGTCTAGTGGTACCAGCAAAGCATCGATGACCGTGTTGCGTGTGGTCTGATTGTAGTATTCGACATCAGGACCTTTAATCAGCAGGTTTCCTTTGGCAAGTTGTCGGCCTCGCCAGGAGGTATTCTCATTGCCGGCAGTAATGGGAATGACAGTAACCAGATCCGTTTGATCCAGTCCCCGCGTGAAAATGGCCTGGTTGGTTTCGGCCCGGAATGCGCGGACGTACAATCCCGCATAAATTGCTGCAGTTCCCCTAAACCGACCCCGTGAAATTTGCTGAAACTGCCCACCCCAAGCGCCGAACAGATCGCGGAAATCATCGAAATCCTTTAATTCACGGACAATGAGCGAGGGTTGTGGCGACCTGGTTGTTGTCATTGGCAAGACCGGCTACATAACGACAAGCGGAGCGAATCAATGTCCGAAAGCGTATAGTTCTAACTGTAGCCGTAGTTAACTACCTGTTCAATCGCTATATTATTTATATAGCTTAAAGCTGTTGAAAGCTGAGCTCGCAAGAGTTTTGTTTTGCTGGGTCCCGCAGCAAATCGAGACAGGCTCAGCATCCTCACGCCAACAGCTGCTGATTTGTATCGCGCAAAAGAGAGATGGCGTCCATGGCTGAAAAAAATAACCCAATAGCAGCATTTGATCGTCTAGTCGCAAGTGCGCTGATGCTGATAACGCCCGAATACAAAATTGTCCGGGATGCGCGTCGAAACTTAAACGCGCGCATACCAGTCGTTCAGACGGATTTCCTTATCAAGCCCGAGTACACGCAAATCGAAGGTAAAAGTATTCGTTTCGCGCGAGGCGGCTCCGAAGGCAAGCCAACCATTTTGCTTCTCAACCCTTTGCCCCAAAGCATCTTGTGCTATGAGCAAATCTGGCCGCTACTCGCCCAGAATTTCCAGCTCTTTGCCTATGATCTCCCTGGGTTTGGTGGCAGTGAAGGCGCCGCCGAAGTGATGAATACGGAAACTCAAAGTCGAATTCTTGCGGAGTTTGTTAGCCAGATGCACATCTCTGATTTCCACCTGGTCGGCCCCGATATTGGTATGCCGGTAGCGCTTCACTACGCGTTGCGAGGTGACTGCCGTGCAAAAAGCCTTGTAATCGGAGATGGCCCATGCGTATCACCTACATTCAACGGTTCCATCATAGATCGCATGGTTGATTCAGCTTTGTGGCGCCTCATTTTTCGAATTGGAGGAGCTGGGACATTTGTGGCGGGAGCAAACAAGCTTTGCTATGTCAATTACACCCCAGGTCCCGAAGAGCTCGCCGACTACGTTTCCTCCTATAAAGGCAGGATCGGTTCTGTCATGGAGTGGTTTCGCACCTATCCGGAAATAATTGACTCAATCCAGCCGCGCCTGTCAGAAATCAAAATACCCATACAAATTTTCTGGGGAGACCTCGATCAGTTGCTGCTCGTCCAGACAGGCAAAAAAATTCAGGAGCTTCTTCCAAAAAGCAAACTTACTGTTTTCGAAAACTGCGGGCATTTTTCATACCAGGACAGAAGCGATGAATTTGCGTCAATGGTCTCTGACTGGGTGATTGAAAACAGTTCCAGCGACTAAATAAGGGCATTTAGCAGACTGAGGAAGTGATTCTTTCAAAGAAATGAGCACCGTTTCGTTATGAATTCCTATCAACGAGCCCTAATCACCGCCACACTATTTGCACTTCTATCCTGTACGGAAGAGCCCCGGCAAGATGCGAGCGCAATATCCGAAATTTCTGCCAAAGTGGATGCGTTAGATCATCAAATAAAGGCCGCGATAGCACCGTATGACTGGCAGCTATCTCTAGATCATCACAGAATGGCGCAAAAAGAAAATGCGTATACACCACCCGCGATAGCGACGTTATTTTCAGACCCAGAAGTCAATTCAATAATTCTTGAAAATAATGATCAATTGATCGCGCTCGATCTTCCTTTCAAATTGCTGGCGTATTCTGAGCCTGGTGGCGATGATGCAATATTGGCCTACACGTCTGCCGAATTCATCGCGAGCCGCCATGACTTACCTGACAGTTTGCTGGTGAATTACTCGGAGAAACTGAATTCAGTTTTGAATTTAGTCGACAACTCCACGATCTCAGAAGTTGAAACAGAACTGATAGAAAAAGACTTTGCGATTGTAAAAATAAAATCTGACTTCGACTTTGGAACTACGATAGAAAAACTGAAAGCAACTATTAACTCACTACCGGACACAATATGGTTTGGTGAACTGGACTTCCAGGATGATGCTAACAAAATTGGCATTGAGTTAAATCCTACACGACTTCTGTTATTTGGCGCTCCTGAGCCTGGAGCCGAAGCGATGAAAAGCACGCCCAAATTGGGACTCGATGCTTTTTGTCAAAAACTACTCGTGTTCGAAGATGAAGAAGGCACTGTCTGGGCTGCCTATAACGACATAACAGCCTTCTCTAATTTGTACTACGGTAAGGAAACCCTGCCTCAAAGGGTTATTAAACGGCGACTTAAAAGCACAATTGTCAATACTCTAGAGCAACAATAGAAATGAAATTATTCACGGCAACGTTAACCTCGACGATTATTTTTATTTGGGGCATCGGCAGTGTTAATGCTCAAGAACCCGATAGGTCCGTACTCCCCATAGCCGAGAAATTTCAAGGAGAGATTGGAGCCACTTACAAAAACTCTAAACAAAGTTTTCAGCAAGGAATTCGAGCGCCGGAAGGGGCGCCCAATGTCATTCTTGTGATGCTAGATGACGTAGGCTTTGGGCAATTGGGCGTTAATGGTGGGCTGATCGCTACGCCAGAGTTAGACAAGCTGGCCAAGGAGGGGCTTTTTTACAATAATTTTCACACAACGAGTATCTGCTCCCCTACCAGAGCTGCCTTGATGACCGGCAGAAATCATCACCAAGTAGGATTCGGAACTATCACTGAGATGTCTACCGGGTACCCCGGTTACAACAGCATTATTCCCTCTGAGGCAGCAACACTGCCCATGGTTTTGAAACTAAATGGGTATAACACGTCACTGTTTGGCAAGTGGCACAACACCCCGGATTGGGTAGTGAATCCATCTGGTCCTTATGATCTCTGGCCAACCGGGCTGGGTTTTGAGTATTTCTATGGCTGGTTTGGCGGGGAAACTAGCCAGTATCAACCTCAATTGTGGAAAAATACCACTCCTGTTGAGCCGCCTTATTCTTATAAGGACGGATATCACCTAACGGTAGACTTGGTCGATCAGGCAATTGGCTGGATTTCCCAGCAAAAATCCATCGCGCCAGACAAACCTTATTTCATGTATTTCGCCCCGGGTGCAGTCCATTCGCCAATCCATGCTCCCAAAGAGTGGATCGAGAAATTTAGAGGACATTTCGATGAGGGTTGGGATGTATATAGAGAACGGGCATTTAATAGGCAGAAAGAACTGGGGACTATTCCCGCGAACGCAAAATTAACTCCGCGGCCTGAATCGATTCCTTCCTGGGAGTCAATGTCAGAGAAAGAGAAAATAGTCTACGCACGGCAGGCTGAAGTAGTCGCGGGTTATTTGGCTCATGCAGATCACCATATAGGCAGGTTGTTAGCGGCCGCCCGATCTCTTCCTGGTGGCGAGAACACGATGATTATCTACATTACTGGTGATAATGGTGCGTCGCCTGAAGGAAGTATGACCGGTACCGAAAATAATATGCTGACGCAAAATGGATTGAAGTCGAATATTGAAGCGCAATACAAGGTATTGGACGAATTGGGCAGCTACAAACATGAGAATCATTATGGCGTGCCGTGGTCTTGGGCGTGGAGCACTCCGTTTCAATGGATGAAAAGGGTTGCGTCGCATTATGGCGGAACTAAAAACAGCGTAATCATCAGCTATCCTGATCAAATTACAGAGCCTGGATCAGTCCGTGAGCAATTCCATCATGTCATCGATATAGCACCAACAATTTATGAAGTGGCGAACATACCGGAACCGACCGAAGTTCTAGGCGCTCCTCAGATACCGATAGCTGGTGTAAGCATGGCGTACACCTTTAATGATAAGGACGCGACTGACAGAAGAACAACCCAATACTTTGAGGTAGAGGGAAGACGCGCTATCTATCATGAAGGCTGGATGGCTGCCGCGATGCATAGCGTGCCTTGGGAGCTAATTAATGCTACCGGCGAGTTTGAGCGAGACAAATGGGAGTTGTACAACGTAGCGAACGATTATTCTCAATATCGCGATTTGGCAGAAGTTAATCCAGAGAAGCTGGAAGAGCTAAAAACCATCTTCGATGAGCAGGCCAAGAAATATAACGTTTACCCATTGGACGATAGATGGGCTCAAAGAGCCAATAACCCTGAGAGGCCTTCAGTAAACAGCAAAGTATATAAATATCACTTCACTGCTGATACCCGCCGGTTGACAGAGGGCAGTGCGCCATCAGTGTTTCAAACCTCACACGTTATTACTGCCGAAATTGATGTTCCTGAAGAAGGCGGTAACGGTGTAATTGTGGCTATGGGCGGCAGGACTGCGGGCTATACCTTGTACATGATGGATGGTTACCTAAATTACGAATACAACTGGTTCACGCGAGAATATTATCTAACACAATCAGAAAACAAAATTGACCAAGGAAAACATACGGTGAAAATGGTGTATGAGCAAAAGCCATTTAGGCCGTTCGTAGATCTGACGGGGGGAACAGTTAAGTTATACGTAGATGACATTTTAGTTGGAGAAGGCAAGACAGACAAAATGGTTTTTGGGAAATATACGTTGACCGAAACCATGGATATTGGTGTTGATTTGGGCTCATCTGTTTCTCAAAGATATGAGCCCATGGAACCCTATGAGTTTAATGGGGAAATCAATTATGTTGATTATGATATTTCCCCGACTAGGCCTGAAATTTTAGAAAACTAGAAGACGATGTTGGTGTTGTTTGGCGGTCGTGACTTAGCCTGAAATTCCTGGTTCAGATCTCCTCAGTTGGCTTTTTACCGCTTTCGATCTGGACCAGTTAGGTAAGGCACGTCAACCCGGCCGTACCAGATATTCTGGTGCCGGTTTCGGACTAGAAATTGTGCTGTCGCCACGGCTGCCCTCGCTGTGGTGTGCCACCCTGGTGTGAGACCAAGGTCAAACCATGCTTAGCGAAGTGATAAAGCCTTGTGTGCCAAGGCTTTAAGAAAAGTATGGTGCCCAGGAGAGGACTTGAACCTCCACGACCTTACGGCCACTAGCACCTGAAGCTAGCGCGTCTACCAATTCCGCCACCTGGGCAGGTGTCCGAATACGGGCG
>Ga0209692_10000545_pt1 | contig 82011 bp, 84 predicted proteins | sample tdDd472_FD_187129 | JGI IMG/M metagenome (GOLD analysis project Ga0209692, IMG submission 187129) | Marine sediment microbial communities from the Atlantic coast under amendment with organic carbon and nitrate - tdDd47.2 (SPAdes)... | ecosystem: Environmental > Aquatic > Marine > Coastal >...
GCGCGTCCCCGGCGACGTCCACCATCCGATGCGCCTTCGTCGCGACGAGCGACTGGAAGTTGACCATGTTGAGCAGCAGCGTCTCGACGAGCTGCGCCTCGATCAGCGTCCCGTGCACCCGCAGGAACGGCGTGCGGGGGAAGACGATTTCACCCTCGCGCACCGACCAGATGTCCCCGCGAAAGCGAAAGTCCGCCAGCCAGTCGACGAACGCGTCGTCGAACCCGTTGGCCCGCAGAAACTCCCGCTCGTCGTCGCCGAAGCGCATCTCGGCGATCAGCGGCAACACCTCGCCGAGCCCGGCGAACACGCAGTACCCACCGTCGAACGGCGTCGTGCGAAAGAACACGTCGAACACCGCACGGTCGTCGGCCTTGCCAGCGAGGTAGTATCCCTGCGCCATCGTCAGCTGGTACAGGTCGGTGAAGAGCGGAGTTTCGGTCGCCGTGAGCATCGTTCGTCGGGGGGCCGGGGACCCCGCGAGCATGCGACCGCCCTGCATGTCGGGCAAGCGTTGCGGCCCGCGGATCACCATGCGGCCTTGCTTCCCACGGCCCGGGTCCTCACCATCGGGGGGTGCCCCCGGGGGCGGCGCTCTCGTGCCGAGCGCCCTTCGGGACGCGCTTTCTGCCTGTATCACACCGGACCGTTCGTGCTCGGACACGTCGACGTCGCCACTGTCGGGTTCTTCAAGCTGCTCATTCGCAGCCTCGTCATGATCCCGGTCGGCCTGTTCCTCATCGTTCTTTCGTTCATCGTGCTGTGGATGAACGAGGGCCTGCCCGACCGAGCTGCGCTGGCCGAACAGGCCATCATCGTCGAAGCCGACGCGCCGGTCGCACCGCGCACCCTCGTGGCGGTCGAGGGGCCCCTGCAGGCGGACGGCCTCGTCGGGGACCCGACCTTCGTCGCGCCCGGCCCGTGGGTGCAGCTCACTCGCGTCGTCGAGATGTACGCGTGGCACGAGCAGGTCCACGTCAGCGAAGAGCGCAAGTGGGGCGGGTGGCGCGAGCGCACCGAGACGACCACATACGGGCTCGACTGGACGTCGGCGCCCCCGGACTCGACCGCGTTCCGGTACCCCGCCGGCCGCCAGAACCCGCCTTTGCCCTACGACTCGACGCGCTTCGATGCCGCACGCCCGCACGTGCAGGGCCTCGCCCTCGCGCGCACGGATCTGCTGATGCTGCCGGGCTCGCGGCGCGTGTACCTCGACGACGAGGTCGAGCTCATCGGGCGCGGACTCGATGCCGACGTGCACGGCACGGCGCTGTACCTGAACGGCGCCGACCCGGACGAACCGCAGCCCGGCGACGTCCGCATCCGCTACATCGGCATCCCGTCCGGGGTCGACGTCACCGCCTTCGGCGCGATCGACGCCCCCGGGCAGCTCGGGTTCTGGCAACCGAGCAAGCGCAACTGGATGTACGAGGTGGTCGAGGGCGACCGCGAAGACGCCATCGAGACCCTCGCCTACGACGACACCGTTCGGCGTGTCCTGCTGCGGCTCTTCGGCTTCGGCCTCATGTGGGGCGGGCTCTTTCTGCTCGGCTCGATCTTCGTCGCCGTCGCCGACATCATCCCGCCGCTGGGGACGGCGATGCGCATCATCCTCGGCCTGATCGCGCTGCCGATCGCCGGGGTACTGACCGCCGTGACGATCGGCCTCGCGATCGTCGCCAGCAAACCGCTCTGGACAGCCGCCGTTCTCGGCGCGTTCGTCCTGGTGATCGTGTACCTGTACTACGTCACGCCGCTCTTCACGCGGCGCGATCGAAAGGCCGACGACGAGGGCGGCGCCGCCGTCTGACCGGCTGCGTTCAGCGTTGCCGCGCGACGAACGAGCGCGCGAGCTGGAGCGCGTACACGAAGCTCGATCGGTCGACCGCTCCCGTGCCTGCGATGTCGTACGCGGTGCCGTGGTCGACGCTCGTGCGCACGATGGGCAGGCCGAGCGTGATGTTCGCCGCCTCGCCGAAGTGGGCGGTCTTCAGCGGACCGAGCCCCTGATCGTGGTACATCGCGATGACGCCGTCGTACCGCGCCCGCCCCGCCACGACCCGGGGGAAGATCGTGTCGGCCGGCCACGGCCCCGACGCGTCGATGCCCGACGCGACGAGCGCTTCGACCGCCGGCGCGACGATGCTCGCGTCCTCGTGGCCGAGCACGCCCCCCTCGCCCGCGTGCGGGTTGAGTCCGCAGATCGCCAGCCGCGGCGCCTCGATGCCCCACAGGTCGCGCAGCCCGGCGTGCATGGCCGTCGCAGTCTCGACAATCCCGGCGGTGGTCAGCCGATCGGCGACCTCGCGCAGAGGCAGGTGCGCCGTGGCCAGCCCGACCCGCAGCACGTCCCCCGCGAGCACCATCACGGCACGATCGGCGCCCGTGCGCGCCTCGAGTACCTCGGTGTGCCCGGTCGGCGGCAACCCGGCGTCGGCGAGCCGGTGCTTGTGCCATGGTGCAGTGCAGATCGCGTCGATCGCACCGGCCATCGCGTCGTCGATCGCCTGCACCAGCGCGGCGTGCTGCACCGCCCCGAAGCAGGCCACCGCCTGCCCCCAGGGGTACGCATCCGCCGCCAGGGCGTCGTGCACGTCCACGTCCACGTCGATGACCGGCAGCTGGCTCGGCGCAGCGGCACGGGCCTCGGCGGCGGTCTCGACGGCGATGATGCGATCCGGATCCGGTGCAGCGAGCCCGCGCCGGCGCAGGTCCACCGCGGCCGCGCGCAGCAGGTCGACGCGACCGTACACGACGACGCCATCGGCGCGGGTGCAGCCGAGGACGAGCTCGGGGCCGACGCCTGCCGCGTCGCCGATCGTGACGCCGACGAGTCCGTCGACCGGGCTCACGTCCCGAAGTCGCGCGACACGTACTCGACGAACGCGTCCTCGCGCAGGCGATCGAAGTACACGCCCTGCTGCACCTCGGCTTCGCGGGCCCGCAGCTCGAACATGACCTCTTCGCGCAGCCGATCGGCGTCCTCGACCGGGGTGGTCTCGAGCGCCTCGAGGCGAATCAGGTGGTACCCGAACGAGGTGCGCACCGGCCCGCTGATCTCGCCGACCTCGAGCCCGACCGCGGCCGCCGAGTACTCGGCGTGCAGCTGGTTCGTCCGAAAGCGACCGATGCGGCCGCCGGTGTTGCGCGAGGCGTCGGGGTTCACGCGGGCGGCGACGTCCTCGAACGGCGTACCGGCGGCGATCTCGGCGCGCAGCCGCTGCGCTTCGTCGAGCGCCTGGGCGTCGGCTTCGTCGCTCGCCCCGGCCGGCATCGACACGAGCACGTGGCTCGTGGTGATCCACGTGTCGACGAGGCCCTCGGGGTACCGGTCCTCGAGGGCGGCCTCGACGTCCTCGTCCGAGACCGACAGCCGATTGGTGACCTCGAGCTGCACGAGCCGCTGCCGCGTGACGAGCGCGCTCATGTAGTCCTGGAAATCAGCAGGATCGATGCCCGAGGCACGCACCTGCGCGTCGAACGTCGCCCGGTCCGTACCCAGCGTGGCGAACCGCTCGAGGATGAACTGCTCGACCTCGGCGTCGGTTGCCGCGAGGCCCTGCTCTTCGGCCGCCTGGACCGCGAGGCGGTTCTCGACGTGCCGCTCGAGCATCGCTTCGTAGAACGCCTGCTCAGTCGGGTACCCGCGCGGGTCCATGCCCTCGACGTTCACCATGATCGGCGCGAACCGGGACACGTCGCTGAGCGTGATGAGCTCGTCGCCGACCTTCACCATGATCCGGTCCACGACCTCGACGTACGGCGTGTCGTCCTGCGCGGCGCCCGGGATGGGAGCCAGCGCAACGACGAGAGCGGCAACGACGAAGAGAGTGCGCATCAGGGCGATTCGGAGTCGGGGGCGTCACCCGAACCCTCGCCCGAGCCCTCGAAGGGCGCGGCGGGCGGAGCGGGCGCGATCAGGTCACGCCGGGTGTCGTAGGCGGTCGCGTCGAAGTCCGCAAGCGAGGTCTCGCCGAACACGAGGGCGTCCAGACCGCTCAATCCGACAGCTCCGTAGGCCCGCGGCTGCGGGTCGTCCGGGTCGCCTCCGCGACGGGCGTCGGCGAGCGCGCGGACCATGGCGTCGTCGATCGTGACCTCGGCTGCGGCGTGCAGCGCCGCGAGCGCGTCCAGATCGATCGCCAGGCGGTCGTCCTGCAGCCGCTCGTTGCGCAGCCACGTGTCCATCGCGTCCGGCCCGGGGTCGAGCGGGTCGACGACGCCGAGCAGCTGGACGAGCTCCCACCCGCGGCCGGTTCGGATCGGCCCTGCGACCGAGCCGCGCCCCTCGAGGGCGAAGAGCGCCTCGACGACGGCGTCCGTCTCGCCCTCGCCGGCGACCGGGCGCGCCGAAGCCCGCACGTAGCCATACTCGTCGCCAGCGCCGCCGATGTGATGGGCCATCGCCATCCACTCGAACACGACCGTCACGGGCGCACCGGCCTCTGCCTGCCGCGCGATCTCAGCGGCGAGCTGGTGCGCGAGGGCTTCGTCCTCGACGGTGATGACGCGGGCCGAACGCCGTTCGGGCAGCGAGAGCGCCGCCCGGTGGTCCTCGTACATCGCCTCGATCTCGGCGTCGTCGTACGCCGCCGGGATCAGGGTGTCCGGCCACAGCTGCTGACGCCACCACCGGATCAGCGCCGCTTCGACGAACACCCGCTCGTACGCGTTGCCAGCGAGATCGGCGGCTTCTGCGTCGCGGGCGATCATCTCCTGCAGCACGATCGTCTCGAAGAACGCCGGCCGCCGCTCGGGGCGCTCGAACGCCAGCGTCGCCGACTCGGTCAGCGACGCGAGCCGCAGGTCGAACTCCTCGAGCGTGATGACGTGCCCGGCGACCTGCGCCAGCGGGATGTCCCGCCCGGCGGCTTCGGCCTGCAGCTCGGCGCCGGACGTCGACGACGCGCTGAACGCCGTACCGGTGCCCTCGCCCGGCAGCCGGTCCGGCTTGCACGCCCCGAGCAGGATGGCCAGGGCCAGCCCGATCAGGATCGTGGGATGCTGCAGAGCGGCTCTCATCGGGTCGATACGTCCGGTGTCTGCGCGAGGTCGCGGCGAATCAGCCGGCGACACAGGTCCCGACCTCGCGGGCGACACGCATTGCACTGGCGAGAATATCCTTCGACTCCGCGCCTCTCAAGTGACGCAGCAGGGTCATCGGCGGACGGAACTCGTACCGCCCCCGGTTCGCCTCGATGAGCGCGATGACCTTCTGCGGATCGAGCTTCGTGTCCGACCGCAGGGTGACGACCACGGACTTCGGTCCCGCCTCGATGGTCTGCGCGCGAAGCTGGCGCATCGAGATCTTGAGCAGGCAGATGTCGCGCAGGGCCTCGACCTGCTCGGGCGCACGCCCGTACCGGTCCTCGATCTCGCCGTGCACGTCGAAGAGATCCGCGTCCGAACCGGCCATCGAGTACCGCTTGTAGAACGCGAGACGCTGGCTGACGTCGCGGACGTAGTCGTCGGGGATGTACGCCCCGACCGGCACCTTCACCTCCGGCTCCAGCTCCGGCTCGAGAGATTCGCCCTTGAGGTCGGCGATCGCCTCCTGCAGCAGCTCGGAGTACAGCTCGAAGCCGACCGCCTCGATGTGCCCCGACTGATCGCGGCCGAGCACGTTGCCCGCGCCGCGCATGTCGAGGTCCTGGTGGGCGATCTGCAGGCCCGCGCCGAGGTCGGTGTGCTGCTGCAGCACCTCGAGCCGCCGCTCGGCGTCCGGCTTGAGCTTCCGCGGGTCCTTCACGAGCAGGTAGCAGTACGCCCGCTGGCTGCTGCGCCCGACGCGCCCGCGCAGCTGGTGCAGCTGGGCGAGCCCGAACCGGTGCGCGTCGTTGATCAGGATCGTGTTCGCCGAGGCGACGTCGATGCCCGACTCGATGATCGTCGTCGAGAGCAGCACGTCCGCCTTTCGGTCGAGAAAGCGCATCATGACCTTCTCGAGCGCCCCGTCCGCCATCTGCGCGTGGCCGACGGCGATCTTCGCCTCGGGCACCATCCGCTGCAGCTGGTCGGCCATGTTCTCGATCGTCTCGACGCGGTTGTGCACGAAAAACACCTGCCCACCGCGCTTGAGCTCCGCCATGACGGCTTCGCGGATCACGCCCTCGCCAAACTTCGCGAGGTGCGTGCGGACCGCGAGGCGCCCCGCCGGCGGCGTCAGGATCACGCTGAGGTCGCGGATGCCGAGCAGCGACATCTCGAGGGTCCGCGGGATCGGCGTCGCGGTCATCGTGAGCACGTCGACGGTCGACCGAAGCCGCTTGAGCTTCTCTTTGTGCGTGACGCCGAACCGCTGCTCCTCGTCGACGATCAGCAGGCCGAGGTCGGCGAACTCGACGTCCTTCGACAGCAGCCGGTGTGTGCCGATGAGGATGTCGACCTTGCCCTCGGCGGTGTCCGTGATCGTCTTTTTGATCTCGGCCGACGACCGAAAGCGCGACACGCCCTCGACCCGCGCCGGGGTGTCCGCGAGGCGCTCGCGGAACGACTTGAGGTGCTGCTCCGCGAGTACCGTCGTCGGCACGAGCACGGCGACCTGCTTGCCGTCGACCACCGCCTTGAACGCCGCTCGGATCGCGACCTCGGTCTTGCCGAAGCCGACGTCGCCGCACAGCAGGCGGTCCATCGGCTTGTCCGAGAGCATGTCGTGCAGCACGTCCTGGATCGCGTCGAGCTGCCCGGACGTCTCTTCGTAGGGGAAGGCCGCCTCGAACTCCCGGTACAGATCATCCGGGGGCGAGTACGCGTAGCCGGTGCGCGACGCGCGCTCGGCGTACATCTGGATCAGCTCTTCGGCGAGGTCCGCGAGCTGCTTCTTCACCCGCTCGCGGGTCCGCTCCCACGACGTGCCGCCGAGCTTGTCGAGCCGGGTGAAGGTCGACGAGCCGACGTACTTCGAGACCCGCCCGAGGCGATAGACCGGCAGATAGAGCCGGTCGCCGTCGGCGTAGTCGATCGCGAGAAAGTCGTTCTCGACGTTGTGCCCGGCCGAGATGCGCTCCAGGCCGGCGTATCGGCCGATGCCGAAGTCGATGTGGACGAGCAGATCGCCGGGCTGCAGCTCCTTGAACGACGAGACGGCGGTCGCCTCGCGCGCGACCTCGCGGCCGACGCGACGCACGGCGCGACCGAGCACCTCGGTGTCCGTGAGCACCGCGAGCCCGCGCGCCGGGTTGCGGAACCCGGCGGTCAGGTCGCCGACGGCGATCTCGTACTGCGCGCAAGGCGCCGGGCGCTGCGCAGTGAGGTCGGCGCCGTTCGGCAGACGCACGGCGTCGGCGCCATACCCGCGCAGCAGGTTGGCGATGCGGTCCGCAGATCCGCGGGAGTGCGCGACGAACACGACGCGGCCATAGAGCTCGCGCCACCGCTCGATCGGCTCGAGCACCGCGTGCACGCCGCCCTCTTCGCCGGCGCGCTGCTTGCGGGCCCGCACCACGTCGTCGTTCCCGATCGCCGGCACGTCGAACGTGGCGACGTCCGGCCCGCCGAAGCGACCCACGTCGAGCCGCCGCGCGCCGCGGGTCAACGTCGCGGCGAACGCGTCCTCGTCGAGAAAGAACGCCTCGGGGCCGAACACGAGCTCACCGCCGGCAACCTCGCGCTCGTACTCCACGCGGCGGGCGTCCAGCCACGACGACCAGGCACCGTCGATCTTCTCGGCGTCGACGACGACGAGGGTCGTGTTGTCGGGCAGGCGGTCGACGATGGGCACGAGCCCGTCGTAGAGCGCCGACCGGTACGACTCGATGCCGAAGAACCGGACTCCCTGCTGCATGTCGCGAAACACCGCGCCCATGCGACTCGACGGCACCCGCAGCTCGGCGCCGAGGTCGGCGAGCTGATGCCGCGCCCGCTGCAGGGTCGCCTCGTCGAGGATCTCTTCGCGCACGGGCGACACGACGAACGACTCGATCTCGGCGCCGCTGCGCTGGGTGTCCGCGTCGTACACGCGGATCGTCTCGACGATGTCGCCGTAGAGCTCGACGCGCACCGGCGGATCGTCGCCCGGCGGATAGATGTCGACGAGGTCGCCGCGGATGCTGAACGTGCCCGGGTCCTCGCAGAGCGAGACGGGGGTGTAGCCGCCGGCGACGAGCACCTCGCGGAGCTTGTCGACATCGACGTCCTCGTCGAGCGCGACCGACATCGTCATCCGGTCGATCTCGCTCTCGGGCACCGCGAGCCGCGCCCACGCCGCCGCGGAGGCCACGAGCACGTCGCCCGCGCCGAGCGTCGACGCGGTGCGCGCGACCTCGAGCTGCCGCATCACGACGTTGCGATCCGGCGCGGTGCCGGCGTACGGCGACACGTCTGGCGCCGGCAGCAGCATCGACCGCCCGTGCTCGAACGTCTGCAGCGCCGCGTGCAGCCCGCGCGCGTCGTCCGGCAGCGGAGCCACCACCGCCAGAGGCCCATCCAGCCGCTCGGCGAGGTCAGACAGCACGAGCGCGAGCCACGCGCCCTGCGCCGAGGTGACCCGCGCCGCGCCGCTGCTCTTCAGGGCGTCCGCCAGCGCGTCCAGCGGATACCGGGTCGAGGCGAGCGCCCGCTCGTCGTCGAGGCGCTTGCGCCAGGAGGTGTCGGCGTCGGTCATCGGGATCCCTCGTCAGAGCCGGATGCGACCAGCCCGCGTACGTGTCGAATCAGCGCGTCCACTTCGGGGCCCGTCAGCGACCCGAACGACGGCATGGCCCCGCGCCCCTCGCGCAGCAACGTGGCGATGTCGGCGTCGGTCAGCGCGCTCTGCAGGGTCGGGTCGGTCAGGTTCGCCGGCGCCACGATCGGCGCCGATGGCCCGTCCCCACGCCCCTGCGCGCCATGACACGATGCACAGCGGCGCTGAAAGAGTCGCGCGGCTTCGACGTCGGTCAGCGGCGCCGTCGACGCGCCGGGCTGTGCCGGCGGCTCCGTCGGTGTGCACGACACAACGGCGAGGGCGAGAGCTGCGATCGAGAGGCGAACGGACACGACGATGCGGGGGCGACGGTCACGCGGTGCCCCCGCGTACACGGACCCGACGCGCGTGTCACGGGTCGGATCGCGCGTCAGGCGTCGTCGCGCTCGCCGTCGCTCGTTTCGGTGCCAGACTCGCTGCCAGACTCGCTGCCAGACTCGCTGCCAGACTCGCTGCCCGGCGCCGAGCCAGCCTCGGCGCCCGACGCGGGGATCGCCCCCTCGTCGTCGTCGACATCGAGGTCGGCGTCCTCGTCGGGCGCGGTGGCGTAGACCGGCACCGACGCACCGTGCCCGTGGCGCACCAGCCAGCGATCGAGCTCGTCGAGCAACGCCCGGGTGGTCGAGCGATCCAGCGCCGAGACGAACACTGCGTCGTGGCCGGCCGCGCGATCGGCCCGCTCGAAGTCGTCGAGCAGATCGACCTTGTTGAACACGAGGCGGCGGGGCACGTCTTCGAGGTCGAGCTCGTCGAGGATCCGCTCGGTCGACGCCATGTGCGCCTCCCACGCCGGGTCCGACGCGTCGACGACGTGCAGCAGCAGGTCGGCTTCTTCGAGCTCTTCGAGCGTGGCGCGGAACGCCTCGCGCAGCTCGTCCGGCAGGTCGCGGATGAACCCGACCGTGTCGGTGAGCACGACCTCGCGCTCTTCGGGGAACCGCAGCCGCCGCGTCGTCGGATCGAGCGTGGCGAAGAGCTTGTCCTCGCTGACGACGGCGCTGTTCGTCAGCGTGTTCAGCAGCGTCGACTTGCCGGCGTTCGTGTAGCCGACGATCGACACCACCGGGATCCCGGACCGCTGACGGTTGCGGCGCCGCAGCGCGCGGTTCGCCCGCAGCTTCTCGATCTGCCGCTCGAGCAGCACGATGCGATCGCGAGCTCGACGCCGATCGATCTCGAGCTTCGCCTCACCCGGTCCGCGCCCGCCGATGCCACCGGCGAGCCGGCTCATCGCCGTACCGCGGCCCGAGAGCCGCGGCAGACGATACTTCTGCTGGGCGAGCTCGACCTGCAGCTTGCCGACCCGGCTCTGCGCTCGCTGGGCGAAGATGTCGAGGATGAGCTGCGTGCGGTCAACGACGCGCAAGTTGGTCGTGGCGCCGACGCTGCGGCTCTGGGCCGGCGAGAGGTCCTGGCCGAACACGAGGATGTCCGCGCCCAGCTGCAGGCAGCGCAGCTCGATCTCTTCGAGCGCGCCGGACCCGACGGCGGTCTTCGGGTCGAGACGCTGGCGGGACTGCACGTACGCCTCGACCACCTCGACGCCCGCCGTGCGGCACAGCTCGTAGATCTCGGCGAGGCGCGCCTCGTGATCCCAGTCGTCCCGCGTCCGGACGTACACGATCATCGCCCGATCGACGGCGGGGCCAGCGGCGCGCTCCGTCCGCTGCTCGAATTCGGCCTCGAGCTCCGCGATCTGCTCGGCGAACCCGTCGGGCAGGTCCGCGAGCGAGCCGTAGTGCTCGGTCTGCCACAGGTCGCCCGCCGGGTTGTCGGGCACGAGCGTGCCGACGTCGACGGATCGCGGCTCGCCGTCGTCACCGACCTCGACCGCCGCGACCGCGTCGAGCTGCAGCTTGCTGAGGTCGGTCAGGTCGTCGTTCGACAACCCCTTGCCGCCCAGGCGCGTGCGGATGAGCCGCACGCCGCGAAACCGGGCGCCACCGCCACGCTGCCGCCCGATGTCAGGCAGGTACAGGCGCCGCGCGTCACCGACGACGACGGACTGGATGCGCCCGCGGCGGTCGACGAGCACGCCGATCGCGCGGTTGAGCTGGCGGCTCAGCGCGACCATCGGACGCGCAACCTCGGGGGTGACGATGACGTCGCGCTTCACGCGGCGCTCGCCGAGCTTCTTGAGGGCACGGGACTGGCTGGATTTCAGCCCGCTCGTGTTGCCGTGAACCGGGATCGCGATGGCGCACTCTGGTCATGCGTGGGACGGGATGCGGCACGAACGCCGCCGGACCCGTGACCCTGCCAGCGGTCCACGGCGTCGAAAAGCGGATTCGTGCGGTCGATCAGGGCGCGTTCGTCTCGAGCCACGCCTCGAACTCCGACCGCCGCGGCGAGTTCGGCTGCAGCCGCAGGTACGCCCGCAGCGCCGACGCGGCCCGGTTGCGGTTGCCGATGTTGTCGTAGTTGTTGAACAACATCAGCTGAATGGCCGCATCGTACGGGTTCAGCTCCGCCGCCTCTTCGAGCAGCCGGATCGCTTCGCGCGTGTTGCCGTTGAGGCCTGCACGCGCCGCCTCGCCGCGCAGCTGCGTGGCCCGCGCCACGAGATCCACCGGCTCGCCGGTCGCCGGGTCGGGCGTCGGATCCGCGGTGGGGGTCGGATCCGGCGTGGGCGTCGGATCCGGGGTCGGCGTGGGCGTCGGGTCCGACGTGGGCGTCGGATCCGGGGTCGGCGTCGGCGTCGGCGTCGGTGTGGGGTCGGGCGCGACCACGGCGACCGTGTCGGACCCGGCATCGGCGGTGGGCACCGGCGTGCGCTCGGGGCTCTCGCCACGCTCGGCGGCGTCGATCTCCGCGAGGCGGGTCGTGATGCGCGCGTCGTTCGGCGCGAGCGAGCGGACGTCGTCCATCACCTCGCGGGCGCCGTCGAAGTCGCGATCGTCCTGCGACTCGATCGACCGGGCGATCCGGTCTTCGATCATGCTCGACAGGATGCGCCGCTCGAGGTTCTCGTCGGTGATCCGCGTGCGGTAGTACGAGCCGCGGGGGATCTCGGCGATCTGCCGGTAGGCCGCGTCCGCGTCCCCGTCGTCGAAGAGCCGCACGACCTCGTCGTACAGCGCCTCGTTGTCCTTCTCGGTCTCGGCCCGCTCGCGCAGCGGCGCCGCCTGCTCGAAGGCGTCGGTGCCCTCAGCGACGCGGTCGAACGCGGCGATCGCGTCGTCCCAGCGCGCGGCGTTGAGGTGGCGCTGGCCCTCGGCGAGGGCGGTGGCCGACGGGTTGTCGGTGCCGGACTCGACGGTCTGGCGTTCGGGCTCTTCGTCGCCGCCGCCGGTCAGGGCGACGACGCCGACAATGCCACCGATGACGATCAAGGCGACGACGCCCCAGATCCAGACGGGCACGCCGCCGGTGGGTTCGGGCTCGTCGAGCAGCACAGGCACGTAGCGCCACGGATCACCGGGCGGCACGAAGCGGAACCGCAGCGTGCCCAGCTCGACGATGTCGCCGCTGTGCAGGGTCGCCGTCGCCTCCGGCACGCCGTTGACGAGGATCCCGTTCGCGCTGCCGAGGTCTTCGATGACCGTCTGCCCGCCTTCGGTCTTCACCGTCGCGTGCTGCTTCGACACCGAGCCGTGGTCGATGACCACGTCGCACTCGGCGCCGCGGCCGATCGTGATCTTCGAGGCGACGATCTCGAACTCACTGCCCTCGAACGCGTCCGAGAGACAGACGAGGCGGCTGCGCTTGTCCGGCGGCAGCGAGGTCGCGGCGTCGGGCGACGGCGCAGCCTCGGGCGCGGGCGCCTGCACGCGCGGCATCGCGATCGTCTCCATCGAGTCGATCGTGTCGCCGCCCGCGGGCTCTGCGGCCGCCGGCGCTGCGCCGGGCATCGGGGGCGGTCCGGCGGCCTCGGCGGCCTCGTCGCGCACCAGCAGGCGGTAGTCGCCGATGAGGATGACGTCGCCGGCGCCGAAGGTGGTCTTGCCGGCGAACCGACGACCGTTCTTCTTCGTGCCGTACCGGGACAGGTCCTCGATCAGCAGGCTCCCGCCTTCGCGGAAGATGCGCGCATGGGACCGCGACACGTTTCGCTCTGTCAGGCGAATCGTGTTCCCCTCGAGCCGCCCGATGGAGATCTCGTTGCGGACAAGGGGGACGGTCGTCTTGCGACCGTCGTCATCTTCGATGACCAGCTTCAGCATCGCGGTGCGAACCTGCCCGATGAAGAGGGCTCCTCCAGCGTCCGCGGACCATAGCACGGCGATTCGGCGACCGGCAACCACCCGGGGCGATACCCCGGGATCGGCGCTTGACGCCGCCTTCGCGGCGCGTCCAGGATGCGCCAGCCACCGCCTGCACCGGAGACTCGGATGGCGCTCCCGACCGTGACCCTGTTCGACACCCGCACCCGCGACAAGCGCCCCCTCGAGCCCCTGCGGCCCGGTCACGTGGGGCTCTACGTGTGTGGCGTCACGGTCTACGACCTCACCCACATCGGCCACGCCCGCGTCTTCGTCGCCTTCGACGTCGTGACGCGCTACCTGCGCCACCGCGGGTACGAGGTCTCGTTCGTCCGCAACCACACGGACGTCGACGACAAGATCATCAACCGCGCCAACGAGCGCGGCATGGAACCGCTCGCCCTCGCCGAGCACTTCATCGGCGAGCTCGACCGCGACATGGGCGCCCTCGGCTGCCTCCCGCCAACGGTCGAGCCCCGCGTCTCGACGCACATGAGCGAGATCATCGCCATGGTCGAGCGGCTCATCGAGAACGGCCACGCCTACGCCGTCGACGGCGACGTCTTCTATGACGTCACCTCGTTCGAGGGCTACGGCAAGCTGTCCGGGTGGAAGCTCGACGACGCCCGCGCCGGCGAGCGCGTCGCCGTCGACGACCGCAAGCGCAGCCCCGCGGACTTCGCCCTGTGGAAGTCCGCCAAGCCCGGCGAGCCCACCTGGGACTCGCCCTGGGGCCCCGGTCGCCCGGGCTGGCACATCGAGTGCTCCGCGATGTCGACCACGCACCTCGGCGACTCGTTCGACATCCACGGTGGCGGCAAGGACCTCGTGTTCCCGCACCACGAGAACGAGATCGCCCAGTCCGAGGGCGCGACCGGCTGCGAGTACGCCCACAACTGGATGCACGTCGGGCTCGTCAACGTCGACGGCGAGAAGATGTCGAAGTCCCTCGGCAACTTCTGGACCGTCCGCGACGTGCTCGGGGCCTACCACCCCGAGACGATCCGCGTGTTCATGCTCTCGGCGCACTACCGCAAGCCGGTCAGCTACTCGCAGGCGAACCTCGACCTCGCCCGGCACCGGCTGCAGTACTTCTATCGCACCCGCCAGAGCCTGACCGCGCTGTGGGATCGGGTCGAGCGACCGGACGCCGACGCCGCCACCCTCGACGGGTTTCTCGACCGCTTTCACGCGGGCATGGACGACGACTTCAACACGCCGGTGGGGCTCGCCGTCCTGCAGGACGTCGCGAAGAGCGCCAACGAGTGGCTCGCCACGAAGAAGCTCGCGAAGAAGCAGGACGTGCTCGCCCGCCTCGCGGCGTGCGATGCGTTCTTCGACGTGATCGGCGACGTCTTCGGGGTCCTGCACGGCGACGCCGGTGAGACCCTCGTCGACATCCGGGCGAAGCTCGCGAAGCAGCTCGACATCGACGTCGCCGGCGTCGAAGCCGCCATCGCCGAGCGCCTCGAAGCCCGTGCGCAGAAGGACTGGGCCGCCGCCGACGCGATCCGGGATCGCCTCGTCGCGCAGCACGTCGAGCTGATGGACGGGCCCGAGGGCACGGACTGGCGCATCGACCCGCCGCTGCCCGAGGTCGACGACGACGTCGACGCCTGATCGTGACCGGACGTGTCGCCGTCACGCTCTGGCTCTGCGGGTTCGCCGTCGCCATCCTGCTGGCGACACGGGCCAGCGGCGGCGCACAACAGCTGGCGTGGCTGGCGGCGTTCGGGCTCGCGGTGCTCTTCTTCCCCGGGATGGAGCACTTCACCTCGTCGACCGGGCTCGATGCGCGCGCCACGCGGATCCTGCGCCTGACGGCGAAGAAGATCGTCGCATACGACCTCGCGCTCGGGGTCACGCCCCGCACACACATGGGCGGCCACGAGCCGGTCACGTCGCCGAAGCGTACGATCGGCCCGCGCATGACCGGCCAGCGGTTCGGTCACCCGGTCGAGGTCAACGTACACATCGACGTCCCGGACCGGATCCGTACCGAGGGCGCGTGGGGGCCCGTGCAGACGTGCGACAACGAGCTGGTGGTCGGCCCCGAGATCGTTCTCGAGCGCCTCGGGCTGGGTCGTCGCGACTTCGTCCGCCTCGGTGACCCCGACTTCGACGACGCCCTCGTTGTCACCGGTCCCCCGCTCGACGCGTTCGCCTGGCTCACCCCCGAGCGCCGCGCCCGGCTCGTCGCCACGCTCGCGGAGCACGACGGCTTCGTGCGGCACCGCCGGGTCCGATCCGTCGTGATGCGCCGCCCCTGGCGGGTCGACATCGAGTTCGAGCGGACCCGCGCCCTCACTGACCTCGGACGCGCGTTGTACGGCCCCGCCTCGACCTCGGAGCCGTTCGAAGAGGTCGACCCCCTCGCGGGGACCGTCGACCGCGCCCTCTCGGATCCGGTGCTCGGCGTGCGGGCGGCGGCCCTCGACCTGCTCATCGCACGACAGCTCGCAGGGCGCGCCACGGACGGCTGGGCCACGCAGATGCGGCGGCTGGCCGGACTCGCGGTCGAGCCGGGCGACGACGCGGCGATCGTCCCGCGCGACCGCTCGGACCGCGACGAGGTGCGCGCGGCTCCCGTCGAGCCCGACGAGGCCGTGCGCGCCGCGGTGCTGCTCGGCCGCAGCGCGGTGCTGCGGGCATGGATCGCCCACTCGGACGCTCCGGCGACCCGGCCGTCGAGCCTCTTCGGCCCGGCCGAGGCGAGCCCGGCCGACACACGACGGGCCATCGCCCTGCGCGGTCTCGCCGAGACGACCCCTGATGATGTGGTCGCGGTCGCCATCGACGCGATCGACGACACCGCCGGGCCGGCGCTGATCGCCGCCGTGCTCGACGTCTTCGACCGCCAGGGTGTCGAGGCCAGCGCGCTCGGCATGGTCGCGCTCGCCGGGCGCGTCGGTCCCGAAGCCGCCGCCCGCATGTTGACGACCGTGGACCGGGCCACGTTCGCCCACGGCCGCCCCGTGCTGAAAGCGCTGGCCGAGGTCGGTCCGCCGGACGCCGCCGTCGCCGCGATCGAGCGCGTCGCAACGCACGGCACCCGCGACGACGTCGCGTGGCTCGGCGCCATCGCCCACGGCGAGGACCGGCCGCGCCCCGTCCGCCGCGCCGCGGATCGCGCCCTCGCCGAGGTCCGCGAACGCCTCGGCGGCGACGTCCAGGGTGGTGCGCTGACCCTGGTCGAGGCCGGCGACGAGGGCGCGCTGTCGGTGGCCTCCGATCGCGAGGGCCCGCCATCGGCGTGACGGCGGCCCGGGCGTGACGAGCTTCGAACCACCGCTCCTCGTCACCAGGTCGCCTTGCGGTCCGGTCCCCCCTTCTGGCTCATTCTCGCGATGATCGCCGTGGCCCTCACGGTCATCGCCTTCACGATGTCCTGGGGCATGTGGATCGCCCTCGGCGCCCTCCTGGCCGGCGTCCTTCGGCTGTTCGGCGACGCCTGGGCCCACGGCGAGCCACCGGACGTCCTTCGACGCGACCGGGGCCCGTCCTTTCGCGACACGGATCGCCTGTTGCGAGCGCTGTCCGAGGCGCGCAGCCTCACGTTTCGCGCCGCCTGGGGGTCGTCGAGAGAGGGCAACCAGCTCGGATCCCGGCTGACGGGTACCCTGCGCGGTGCCGACGTTCGCGTCGTCGTCGAGCCCTCCGACGAATCCCCGTCCGGGCTGCGGACGCGCGTCCTCGTCCGGCCCGCGCACAACCCGAACTTCGATGTCGACGTCGTCTCGATCGACGACCCGGATGCGTCGACCTCCAGGGCCACGATCACCGGCGACGAGGCGTTCGACGAGCATCTCGCCGTCGTCGCGGACGGTGATCTCGGGATCCGCCGGCTGGACGCCGCAACGCGCGGTCTGCTCGTGTCGCGCCTCGAGCCATGGGGCGCTGAGCTTCGCGACGGTGAGCTGCGCGTGGACCACGATGGGCCGCCGACCGACGAGCTCGAGCGGATGCTCGACGAGCTGACGCGCACCGCGAAGCAGCTGACGCGAGCCTGGGCCGACGCCCCGCCGACGCTCATCGACCGCCTCGTGTCCGAGCCGAGCCCGGGTGCGCGCCTGCGCCTGCTGCGGGCGGTCGATCCCGCTCGACTCGACGACGCCGAGCGGTCCGCCCTTCGCGCGCTCGCCGTGCCGCCGCTCGTGGCGTTGCGACGTGGGCAGGACCGGCGCGTCATCGTCCGTGCCGCGGCGCTGCTCCGCGACGTCGACACGCTCGACGCCTGCATCCGCATCCCGGATCTGCCGAACGAGCCGTCGACGGCCGATCTCGCGCGAGCCGACGCGCTCGTCTGGCTCACCGAGCAGGATCGCCGACGCGCCGTGGCCGCTGCCGCCGACGCCATCGATGCCAGCCCGGGCCCCGCGCTCGGCGCAGGGATCGTCGACGCCCTCGCGGACGAGCCCGCGCTGGTGACCGCCGCAATCGTCGCCTGCGAGCGAGACGTCGACGAGGCGGCGGTGCGCGCCCTCGTGCGCCAGCCGATCGACGAGGCCCGCCCCGCCCTGCACGCCGCGCTCACCCACGCAGATCCGGACCTCGCCGAGCGCGCGATCGATCGTCTCGCGCTCCGCGGCGACCGGCGTGACGTCCCCGCGCTGCGTCGCGCCGCCACCGATCGCTCGCACTCCCGCCGGGTCCGGCGGGCGGCCCGCGCCGCGCTCGATGCACTCACCAGCGACGCGACGGAGGCTCTCGCCGGCGCCGTTGCCGTGGTCAACGAGCACGCCGTAGGCGCAGTCGCGGTGGTGGACGCACCGGAGCGATGACCGCGTGCGTTCGGTGCTACTCGATCCGACATGAACGGTCGACGCACGCTCCCATCCCCGCACGCAACATCCCCTGCGAAGACGCGACCCTGTGGTCACGTCCTCGGAGGTGGCCATGCGGGTGGATCATGAACGACTCGATGTGTACCGATACGCGCTCGCGCTCGTCTCGGACGTCCACCGGTTTCTCGCGGCGTTGCCCCGTGGACACTCTGACCTCGCTGATCAGCTGCGTCGCGCGTCGACGTCGATCGTGCTGAACACGGCCGAAGGCGCCGGAGAATTCTCGAAGCGCGAGAAGGCTCGGCTCTTTCGCACCGCGCAGCGCTCCGCGATCGAGTGCGCGGCCACGCTCGACGTCCTCGAGACACTGGGTGCCGCGTCGGAGGATGCGACGCGGCCGTTGCGGTCGCAGTTGGTGCGGATCGTCTCGATGCTCGTGGGGCTGATTCGCCGGGGGCAGAGATCGCAGTGACGGCCGGTGGGGCCCGGACCACTGCGCTCGGGCACGGGCAAGGGCACGGGCAGGGGCAGGGGCAGGGGCAAGGGCAGGTTGCACAGCGGCGGGCTCGCGGCGCACGTCGAGCAGGCGCCCACCCGCACTACCGCCGGCGCGCCCCCACCAGCCCGAGCGACGCAGCCTCGAGCTCGCGCACGAAGTCGCGCAGCTCGGCGGCTTCTTCGAACTTCAGGTCCTTCGCGGCCGCGGCCATCGCGTCCTTCGCCTTCTTGATCTCGCGCTGCACCTTGTCGGGGGTCATCGACTCGACCATCTGGCGCGCGCGCTCCTTCGGCGGCAGGGACCGCTTCGTCGCGCCCGGCGCCGGTGCGACGTCGCCTTCGCCGGGGGCGTCGACGTCGTGGATCTTCTTCGAGATGCCGCGCGGCGTGATGCCGTGCTTCTCGTTGTAGTCCTCCTGGATCCGACGCCGGCGCAGGGTCTCGTCGATGCACTCCTTCATCGACCCCGTGACCTTGTCGGCGTACATGATCACCCGCCCCCGCAGGTTGCGTGCCGCGCGGCCCGCCGTCTGGATGAGCGAGCGGTTCGACCGCAGAAAGCCCTCCTTGTCGGCGTCGAGGATCGCGACGAGGGACACCTCGGGCAGGTCGAGCCCCTCGCGCAGCAGGTTGATACCGACCAGGACGTCGTACTCGCCGCGGCGCAGGTCGCGGATCAGCTCCATGCGCTCGATCGTGTCGATGTCGCTGTGCATGTACTTCACGCGAACACCGAGGTCGCGCAGGTACTCGGTGAGGTCTTCCGCCATCCGCTTCGTCAGCGTCGTGACGAGGACCCGGTCACCCATCTCGTCGACGTGCTTGCGGATCTCGCCGACGAGGTCGTCGACCTGCGAGCGCGCCGGGCGCACCTCGATGAACGGATCGATCAGGCCGGTCGGGCGGATGATCTGCTCGGTCACCACGCCGCCGGACTTCTCGAGCTCGTAGTTGCCGGGCGTCGCCGAGACGTAGATCGCCTGGTTCACCAGCGCCTCGAACTCGTCGAACTTCAGCGGGCGGTTGTCGAGCGCGCTCGGCAGACGAAACCCGTGCTGGACGAGGTTCTCTTTGCGCGCCCGGTCGCCGCGGTACATCGCGCCGACCTGCGGGACCGACACGTGGCTCTCGTCGACGATCAGCAGCCAGTCGTCGGCGAAGTAGTCGAGCAGGCACGGCGGCGGCTCGCCTGGCGACCGCCCCGTCATGTGCCGCGAGTAGTTCTCGATGCCGTTGCAGAAGCCGACCGTCTCGAGCATCTCGAGGTCGAACGACGTGCGCTGGTCGAGGCGCTGGGCTTCGAGCAGGCGCATCTCGCTGCGCAGCACCTGCAGGTGCTCCTTCAGCTCTTCGCGGATCGCCTCGATCGCGCTCTTCTTGTTGGCCGGATCCACGACATAGTGGCTGCCGGGATAGATGGCGACCTTCGCCAGCTCGCTGGTCACCGTGCCCCTCAGCGGGTCGATCTCACAGATGCGATCGACCTCGTCGCCGAAGAACTCGATGCGCAGCGCGCTGAGCTCTTCGTAGGCCGGGAACACCTCGACCACGTCCCCACGCACCCGGAACGTGCCGCGGTGAAAGTCGTGGTCGTTGCGGTCGTACTGGATGTCGATGAGCTTGCGCAGCAGCGCGTCGCGCTCGATCCGCTGCCCTCGCTCAACCATCGCCAGCATGCCGTAGTACGCCTCGGCGGAGCCGATGCCGTAGATGCAGCTCACGGACGCGACGATGAGCACATCGCGGCGCTCGAGCAGGCTGCGCGTCGCCGACAGGCGCATCCGGTCGATCGCGTCGTTCACGATCGCGTCCTTCTCGATGAACGTGTCCGACGACGGGATGTACGCCTCGGGCTGGTAGTAGTCGTAGTACGACACGAAGTACTCGACCGCGTTGTTCGGGAAGAACTCGCGGAACTCCTGGTACAGCTGCGCCGCCAGCGTCTTGTTGTGGGCCAGCACCAGGGTCGGGCGCTGTACCTCCTGGATGACGTTCGCAATGGTGAACGTCTTGCCGGACCCGGTGACGCCCAGCAGCACCTGGTGCCGATCGCCGCGATCGAGCCCCTCGACGAGCTCTTCGATCGCAGCGGGCTGATCGCCGGTCGGCGAGAACTCCGAGACGAGCTCGAACCCCGCGGCACGGCCGGACGTACGCGGGGGCAGGGTCTTCATGGGGCGATCGTCCAAACCGGTCCTCTCGGGCGCAACGTGCCGGGGTGCGCCATCCGTGTCGGCGCCGCATGAGCAGTGTGGTAGACATCATCGTGCCCAACGCACGCCGCGCCGTCACCGATGTCCGCACCCGAAGATCCCCCCGCCGTCGAACGCACCGCGACCCTGCAGTCGATCTTTCGACTCGGGCTGGTCGCCGCCTTTGCTGCGGCCCTGCTGGGCGGCGCGATGTTCGCCAACCAGATGGGCTGGTTGTCGTTCGTCAACGAAGAGAGCGCCGTTGCCGTGCGTGACGCGCTGGGGCCCGCCGCCCCGTTTGTGCTCGCGGTCGCCTACGGCATCTCGCTCGCCCTGTGGCTGCCCGGCACCGTGTCGGTCGCGGCCATCACATGGGTGTACGACGGCTGGTCGGCGATCCCGTCGATCTGGGTCGGCAACATCATCGGCGCGGCCCTCGGCTACGGCATCGCCCGGGTGCTCGGCGGCGACGCCCTCAACGACGTGCTCGGCGGCCGCTTCGCGCTCTATGACCGGTACCGCGATCTGCTCGGTCGCCACGGGTTTCAGACGGTGATGTACGTCCGGCTCGTGCCGCACCACTACAACTCGTTCTCGTGGCTCTGCGGCCTGTCGCCGGTGTCGTTTCGCACATACATGCTCGCGACGGCGATCGGCTCCATCCCCGGCGCCATCGCGATCCCGCCGCTGATCGGCGCGGTGACGGACTGCATCAAGTCCGGCTCGATCGCGCCGCTCTTCGACCTGACGAACCTGCTGGCGCTGGCCGTGATCGTCCCGTTCTTCTTCGTGCCGCGGCTCGTGCGCCACGCCCGGGCCGAATGGGGCTGGTTCGGCGAGCTCGACGACGTCGAGGACCCGTCGTGACGACGGCGACGACGCGCGCCGCCGGGGTCATCGCCCTCGCGATCGTGGCGGGCGTCATCGGGTTCGCGATCGGCCGGTTCACTGCGCCGCCCCCGCCGCCGTCGTTGCACCCGATGAGCCCGCCGCAGCTCGACCCCGTGAACGACGACAACGCCCGGCCGGTCGCGCCGGAGGCATCCGACGCCGAGGCTGCATCGGCAGGCACGGCGGCCGCCCCACCCACGGCGGAGCCCGGCGGCTGGCAGGTCGATCTGGCCGACTCCATCGTCCTGCCGACCGGTGACGCACCGACCCTCGGTCCGGCCGACGCGTCCGTGGCGATGGTCCTCTTCGCGGACCCGGCACAGGCGAGCTCGCGCGCGGCGGTTCGCGCGCTTCGCGACGCGCGCCCTGCCGACGGGCGCGTCGTGCTGCACCCGATCGCCGCGACCGACGCGACGTTCGCGACCCGCGCCGCCCTCGCCGCCGCCCGCCGCGGATCCCTCGATCGGATGCTGCTCGTGCTCGATGCCCACGGCGGCGACCTCACGGACGCCGAGGTCCGCGAGGCGCTGGCGGGCGCTGGGCTGGACGGTGTGGTCGCCGACGCGTTCGGCTCGACCCTCGACGCCCGGCTCACCGCGACGGCCACCCTCGCGGCCACACTGCGGGTCGAGGTGGTGCCGACGGTCTTCGTCGGCGCCGCGCGCCTCGAGGGCGTCGTGCCGAGCGCCGAGGCGCTGGCGACGCATCTGTCGCGGGTGCGTGACGGCGCGCTGCCCTGGTCGACGCAGATCGCCGCCGCCTTGCGCCCGCTCGCGTGGGGCTCCACCTTCTGAGAGACGGCGCAGGTCGACGCCGCGCGCCGCGAAGTTGACACGTTCGGTCATGCCGCCACCATGAACAGGTTGCATGACGAGCCTGCGCGTCCGTGAACACGGCCGTGGGCCCTCGCCCGTGCCGGCCCAGCCGGTCCCCCTGCCGCCCGACGAGACACGATGATCATCGAGTGCCCGTCCTGTCAGTCGCGATACCGCATCCGGGAGGAGAAGCTCCCGAAGGGTGGCGGCAACATCAAGTGCCCGAACTGCGCGCACGTCTTTTTCGTGTCCCCCGACGGTACGCCCGAGCCCGCGGCGGCGCCTGCCCCGGCACCGGCACCGGCTGCTCCGGCACCGGCTGCTGCAGCGCCGGCCGCCGCGCCCGCCACGCCGACACCTGCGCCCGAGCCGGCCGCCGTTGCGCCGCCCGCCGCTGCGGCATTCGCCGCGGCTGCTGCGTCGAGCCCCCCGCCGACCCGCGACGGCGGTGGGGACGACGACGGCGACGAGTGGAAGCTGCGCAACGCGGTCGGGCTCGTCTACGACTTCACCGACATCGAGCAGCTTCGCCGCTGGCTCGCCGCCCGCGATTCGCACGACGGTCTGCAGGCGTCGCGCGACGGTGGCAGTTCGTGGCACGCGCTGTCGAACTTCCCCGAGCTGTCCGCCGTCGAGGCAACCGGCCGCAAGACGGTCATGGGCATGGCCGCCCTGACTGCTGCATCCGGCGGAAAGAGCCTGAGCGAGGCCCTCGCCGCGGCCGAAGCCGCCGAACGCAAGAAGGACGCCTCGTCGATGCCGACTGCCGAGAGCATGCGCGAGCGTGCGCAGGCCCGCCTCGAGCAGGCGCGAAAGGCGCGCAACACCGGCAAGATGGCGAAGCAGGAGGCCCCTGCGTCGTTCGACATGGTCAAGGCCCCCGAGCCCGAGACCCGCGGCACGAAGCTCATCGGCATCCTCGCCCTCGTCGTGCTGCCGCTCTTCGCGATCGCCGCGTTGCAGATGGCCGGCGTGGTCGACATGACGTCCGTCCTCAACCCGGCGCCGCCGGAGCCCGAGTACGAGCCGCCGCTGCCGACCACGAACCCGCTCGACAGCAACCCGGTCGTGCAGGATCGCCCGACGGTGTCGAACGAGCCGGACCCGAACTCCCAGCTCACCCCGCAGGAGCGTGAGCTGCGTCGCGTCCTGGCCGACGCTGCGGCCGCCTACGAGCGCGGCGAGATCCCGGTCGCGATCGGCTCCCTGGAGCGCGCGGCGTTCCTCGACCCCGAGAATCTCGAGCTCCACTGCCGCATCGCCGACCTCTACGACGAGATCGGCCAGGCGCGACAGGCCGAAGAGGCGCGTGGACGCTGCAACCCCGACGCACCGAGCGAAGGCTCGGCCGCCTCGCCCTGACGTCGAGAGAGCACGCGGTCATGGACATCCGCTGTCCGTCCTGCTCGACCCTGTACGAGTTTGACGAGAACCTCATCCCCGAAGAGGGGATCCACCTGCGTTGCTCCGCCTGCAGTCAGGCGTTTCGGGTGCGCAAGACGGTCGGCGCCGCGGCGTCGACCGGGTGGTTCGTGCGCCGTGCGATGACCGGCGAGATGGTGCCCGTGCCCGACCTCGGGGACGTGCAGCGCGCCGTCGTCGAGCGCCAGTTCGCGCCCGGCGACCTGCTCTCGCGGTCCGGCACGCACTGGAAGCGACTCGACGAGGTCGCCGAGCTCGAGCCCTTCTTCAAGGTCGCAGCCGAGACGCGACCCCGGCGCCAGACCCTCGGCGGCGCCGGCGCGGCTGTGCCGACCGTGCCGTCCGATCCCGGCGCCACGCAGTCGATGCACGCGCGCTCGTTCGCCGTGTCGCCGCTCGATCCCGAGGCGGCGGTTACCGGGCAGACCCTGTCCGGTGCCACGGACTCCGGCCCGACCCGGCTGCAGCGCGCGACGACCACCACGCCGGGACACGCCGCACCGCACATCCCGGACGCGCCGGCCGCTACGGACAGCGGCACCGAGGGCTCCGGCCCCGTGCAGGTCCCCACCGGGTCGCACGGCCGCGCGCCGGAGCGTCGGTCCGCCCGCACCCCGATGATGGGCCTCGCCGGCCGCACCGACGGCGCGATCCAGAAGGACGAGGTCCGTCGACGCACGGGTGCGAAGCCCGCCGTCCCGTCGACGGGGCCACCGCCTGCACCGGCTGCACCCGCCGCGGACACGAAGGCCGCACCGGCGTCGAAGGACGACTGGTCGATCGGCGAGACGAAGAGCGCCCGCGAGACCGCGTGGTCCATCGGCGGCGTGGCCGTCGGCGCGAACGATACGCCCGCGGGTGACGACCTCGCCATGAGCGGCGAGTGGGAAGCCGCCTCGGGCCTGCGCCCCGGGCGCGGGATCGGCGGTGTCCTCGGCCCGGTCGCGCTCGTCGCGCTGGGCGCGGTCCTCGCCGTCGTGTTTCTGCGGCCGGACCTCGTCGGGCTCGGGGGCACCCCTCCGGACGACGATCCGACCACAGCCGGTGCCGTGGCCGAGGCCGACCTCGATGACGAGGCGCCCACCGCTGACGAGGCGGCGAGCGAAGCGGCCCCGACCGAGGGATCCGGGGACACGGACGACGCCGTGGCCGCCGCCGGCGAAGGCTCCGGCGACGCCGTCGCCGAAGCGGACGCCAATGGTGAACCCACGACGGACGACGACGCAGCCGCGGCGGACGACACGGAGCCCGCCACCGAGGTCGCCGAAGCCGACGCGCCGACGCCCACACCGACCCCGACCCCGGCGGCCGCTGCGCCGACACCAACGCCGACGCCCCGCCCCGCCGCCGCGGCTCCCACGCCGACCCCGGCAGCGAGCGGGTATGACGGCTTGATGGCACGAGGCAACGAGCTGCTGTCGACGGATCCGTCCGGTGCGCTCGAGGCGTTCAGTACCGCCGCCGATCAGTCGAACAGCGCCGAAGCGCACGTCGGCGTCGCCCGGGCCTACGAGGCAATGGGCCGATCCGACCTCGCGGCGGCACGCTACGAACGCGCCACGCGACAGAACGAGCGGTACCAGCCAGCGTGGGTCGGCCTCGCCGCCGCCCGCGAGCGCACCGGCGACACGTCCGGCGCCATCGAGGCCTGGGAGCGCGTCGTCCGCATCCGCAGCACCGGCGCCGCCGCCGATCGCGCCCGCGAAGCCCTCACGCGTCTGCACGGCGCGCAATGATCGCGCGCGCCCCGGGCCCCCCGGCATGAACGGGATCCTCGGGCTCACCTTCGTGTTCGCGCTCTTCCCGATCCTCGTCGGGTACGCGCTGCGGCTGTGGGTGTCGCGCACGGGCACGACCCCGTCGGACCCGAACGACCGCTCGGTGCTCACGCACTCGCCGGCGCTCTACCCGATCTGCCTGCTGGTCGGCGCCCTCGGCGGCGTCGTGTTCGGCCTCGCCGTGACCCCGGGCATCGAGGCGCTGCTCACGCCGCTGTCCAATGGCCTCGGGGTGCGTCTGCTGCGCGACGCCGTCGCGGTCGCCCTCAGCGAAGAGGTCGGCAAGGGCCTCCTGCTCATCGCGCTCTTCGCCGTCGGGCGGATCCGGACGCCCCTCGACGGCGTGATCCTCGGCGTCGCCGCGGGCACCGGGTTCGCCGCCGTCGAGAACTGGTTCTACTTCCTCGCGGCCTTCGCCAACGAGGGCTCGGACGCATGGTGGAGCTCGATCCGCATCCGCATCGGCCTGTCGACGTGGATCCACGGGACCGCGTCCGCTGCGCTCGGCGCCTACCTCGGCGCCGCGTGGCACCACGGGCGCCGCGACGTGCGCTGGGCCGCGCCGTTCGGCGGCGTGGTGGCCGCATGGGCCGTGCACGGCGCGTGGAACGGCCTGCTCGCGTGCTCCCATCCCCCGGGCGCCGAATGGCTGGCGCTGCTGGCCCTCTGCGTGCCGATCGCCAGCACCCTCGGTGTGGCGACCGTCGTCGTCCGCGCGATCCGCGAACGCCGGGCCGGCGTCAGCTCTCGTTGACGCGCTCGAGCAGGTGACCGGACTTCTGCTTCTTGGTGAGCAGGTAGAACCGGTTGAACTCGGTGGGCTCGGTCTCGATCGCGCTCCGCGACTCGACGAGCACCCCGTGGTCGCGCAGCCCGGCGACCTTGCGCGGGTTGTTCGTCATCAGGTGCACGGACTCGACGCCCATCAGGTGCACCATCGCCGCGGCGACGTCGTACCGACGCAGGTCGTCGTCGAACCCGAGGTGCAGGTTCGCCTCGACGGTGTCGAAGCCGCGGTCCTGCAGGCTGTACGCGCGGATCTTGTTCGCCAGCCCGATGCCGCGACCCTCCTGCCGCATGTACAGGATCATGCCGCACTCTTCGGCGGCGATCCCTTCGATCGCGGCCTCGAGCTGGGCGCGGCAGTCGCACTTGATGCTGCCGAAGACGTCCCCGGTCAGGCACTCGGAGTGCACGCGCGCCGGTACGGCCCGACGGCCGACGACGTCGCCGTGCACGAACACGACGTGGTCCTGACCGTCCTGATTGTTCTCGAAGGCGATCATCTCGAAGTGGCCGTGTCGCGTCGGCAGCTGGGCGCGCGCGACGATCTCGACCTGGAGCCCGGACGCGAAGGTGACGCGGTCCCCGGGCTCCCCGCGAAAGGCGGGGCGATCGATGGCGAGTTCGGCAGAGGGCATGAGAGACTCCCGTGTGGGGTGCGGCGTGCCGTCGGCAGAAGCAGACCGGTCGCCGGCCCCTGCAATCTCGACGCGGCACGCGCGGGTGCCAGGCGACGGGGGGTCACGCCAGCATAGCATCGCGTGACCCTTGCCCTTCAATATGCGTGAGCGCGCCCCCGGGATTCGGGACCGCGCTCACTTTGTCGCTCGAAACCATGTGTCGCGTGGGCAGCGCGCCCGCCGGGTCAGGCGCCGACCGCCATCTGGCGGCCGGTCTGGCGGTACCGCGCGAAGATGCGCTCGCGCAGCTCGACCTGGCCCCGCATCGCGCCGACCACGACGCTGTGCAGCCGTCGGATGTCGTAGTGCAGCGCGTGGTAGTACTTCTGCCGGTCGCACGCGTGGATCAGCGCCGGCGGGTACCCGTTCGACAGCAGCACGTGATGCTGCACCATCCGGGCAAGCATCCCGCCCCGCTGGTTGTACGGCCAGATTCGCGTCATCCGATAGTGCGCGCGGACGGCCCGCTCGATCGGGTGGTGGATCCAGTCGCGCCCGTCGAGATCGAAGAGCAGCGACTGCAGCTCCTCTTCGATGCGTTCGGGCGCGATCACGTCGTGCTTGTACTGTTCGGTGGCGCCGCTGTCCGTGCGGTGCGCGTCCTTCACCGGCCCGCCGTGCAGCATCGCGTGCAGCTCGTCGAGCAGGCCCTTCGTCAGGCGTTCGCGACGCACGGCGGCGTTGCGCAGACGCTGGAACGCCATGCGCGTGTACCGGATCGTGTCGAGCAACACGCCATCACAGTAGTCGCGCCCTTCGCGACCCGACAGCGCGCGGGACAGATCATGCTCGTCGAGGATGACACCCTCGAGACTCAGCTCGTGGTAGAGCCATCCGAGCATGAACCGCCGGCTGAAGTCATTCCGCACCCGCTGGGGGGCGTTCTGCTCCGCGGTCAGGATCGCGTCGAGGCGATCATCGAACTCGATGTACGACAGCTGCATGCGAGCGTCTCCGGTTCATAGCGACGGGGTGTGCTTCCCATGCCCGACCCATCGGGTGACCGGTTCGACCGCTGCGCAGTCACTCAGCAAACTATCGACACCATCGGGTCGGGTCAACACGACCCGGTGCATTTTTCCGCGCCGTTTCTGCGCGCTTTGCGGCGGATGGTTGCGCAGATGCGGCCTGCGGGGTACGTCGCGCCCTCGCTGCGCACCGGGATTCACGGAGGCTCCATGCGCGCGCTCGTCGCTCTCGGATCGAACCTCGGCGACCGCCTCGGATACCTCCGTGGCGCGGTCGAGGCGCTCGCCCACCACGGTCGTGTCGTTGCGACGTCGAGCGTGTGGGACACCGCGCCGATGTACGTCGTCGATCAGCCGAGCTTTCTGAACGCGTGCCTCGTGCTCGAGACGGACCTCGACGCCCTTCCCCTGCTCGACGTGCTGCAGTCCATCGAGCGATCCGCCGGACGCGACCGCTCGATCCGCTTCGGGCCCCGAACCCTCGATCTCGACCTGCTCGCCCTCGACGATCAGGTGGTCGAGCACCCGCGCCTGACCCTGCCGCACCCCCGCCTGCACGAGCGCCCGTTCGTGCTGCATCCGCTGGCCGAGGTCGATCCCGACTGGCGTCATCCGACCCTCGGACGTACCGTCGCATCGCTCGCCGGCGACTGGCCGGCGCCCGAGCGCCTGTCCGACCCGCTGTTCGTCCCCGAAGAGTCGTGCGCCTGACCCTCCCCGCCATCGCGACCCTGGCCGCCCTGATCGGCGCCTGCGCCCCGTCCCAGCCCCGCTCGGGGCACGTTGCCGAGGTGCGGATCGACGGGCGACCGACGTTGCCGACCGATCCGGCGCTCGCCCTGCAGCCGTGGTCCACGGACGCGGTCGAGCCCTCGGCGCGGCACCTCGAGCTGCTCGGTCAGATCCGCGACCAGGGCGACGGATTCTTCGCGGCGACCCCCCCGCCGGCGGTGCTCAACGAGGTCGAGCTGGTGTTCTTCCTCGACGGGGCGACGGCCGAGCTCGCCGACGCCTACCTGCGCGTCGTCGAGTCCGAGGGCGAGGCGAGCGCGCTTCGGCCGCGGCTCGCGTGGCTGTACCAGCGCCTCGGACTCGAGACGTCGGCGCTCGCCCAGGCGCGCATCAGCGTGGACGCACGCCCGACGGACGCGCAAGCGTGGTTCATCCTCGGCTTCATCCTCGGCCAGGGCGAGGACCCCAGCACCGAGACGCTTGCCGAGATCCGCGACGCCTTCTCGATGGCGCTGCACCTCGATCCGGCGTTCGAGGGTCCCGGCGGCGTGACGGCAGCGACCCTCCGCCAGCAGGTCGAGCGCCTCAATGGCGTGACCCGCTGACCCGCTGACTCGCTGACTCACCGGCGCGCACGGCTCACGGCGCCCCGGGCAATACGCACAGCGGCGACCGGACCGGCTCGTCGAGCAGCGCGGCATAGATCGCCTCGCTGACAACGACCTCGCGGGCGTAGTCGCGCACGACCGGGTACGGGATCCGCTCGGTCCATACGTCGTTGTAGCCCCAGGGCGTGCGCTCGATCCAGTCGTCGGCCCGGCCGGGCCCGGCGCTGTAGGCGGCCGCCATCAGCTCGACGCACCCCCCGTATCGTGCGCTCATCGCCACGAGCATCTGCGCGCCGAGCCGCGCGTTGATCCACGGATCGTCGAGGTCGCGGCGGGTCACCCGCTCGATGTCCGCGACGTCCCGCGCCTGGATCCGGGCGGTCTCGGGCAGCAGCTGCATCAGCCCGCGCGCCCCCGCGCCGGACACCGCCGTCGTCGCGAACGCCGACTCGCGTCGGGCGAACGCGAGCAGGCGCGAGGTGGGCTGCCCGGACGCGTAGCTCGCCGCACGCAGCGGCCGCAGCTGCTCGAGGGGCCAGCCGGCCCGCCACCCGGCCGCCGGCACGTCGACGACCTCGTCGCGGGTCCAGCGGTCCGGCTCGGCCTGGCGGCCGATCGTCCAGATGGCGGCGCCGCGTTCGCCCCGGGACCCCATCCACGCCGCCGCAGCCGCGCCGGCGACGGGGGTGCCGTCGCCGAGCAGCTGGGACTGCCAGGCGAGCTCGGTGCGCGCGAGGTCGTCGAAGCCGAGCTGCAGCAGCTCGAGCCCGGCGAGGGCGTGCCGATCGAGGGCCGCCGCGCCGCCGTCGGGCGCGAACGCTTCGCGCAGCAGCGCCCGCAGGCGCGGCGCCTCCCCCGCCCGCTCGAGCCACGCGTCGGCGAGGACACCCTCGTACGAGAGGGGGATCCGGTCGCGTACCTCGCGCCACGCCGCGACGGCCTCGTCGCCGGCCCCGGACTCCCACGCCACCCGCCCCGACCAGTAGGTCAGCCGCGCACGCTCGGGGTCGGGCAGCGATCGGTACCACGGCGCGTCGGCCCATGCGTCGAGCAGCTGCCGCGCGTCCCGCACGTCGCGGACGGCGAGGTGGTCGACCACAACGTCGACGGCCAGCGTCGCCAGCTCGTCCGGCGTCGCGGCGCGCAGGGTCCGCAGGTCGAAGCACGACCGCTGGACCTCGAGATCCCCGAGGTGCCCGGCGAGGATGATGCAGGCGTCGAGCAGCTCCGCGGTGCGCACGCCGACCCGCCGCTGGTTCAGACGACCGATGCGGTCCAGCGCCTCGCGGTCGCGGTCCTCGCGCCGCGCGTCGCCGATCAGCGACCACGCGGCCTCGACGGCGGCACGCCCGCCGCCCCGCGCGACTGCTTCGAGGCGATCCCGCCCGCGGTCCTCGCGTCTAGCGCTGCCGAGGTCGACGAGGGCCCCGAGCCACTCGTCCATCGCGCGTTCGTCCGCGGCGTCGAGCCAGCCCTGCTGGATGGCGAAGCGCACGAGACCTCGGCCCTCGGTGCGGCGTCCGGCGCGCGCGACCCTCTCGGCGCGCACGAAGAGCGCGTCGTGCAGGCGCGGCGACGTCGCGGCGACCTCCGCGCCCTCGGGGTCCGCGAGCAGCGCGTCCAGTCGCGACCGCCACCGCGCGTGGTGGGGATGCTCGATCAGCCACTCGACGCGAGCCACCGCGGCGCCCCGCGGATCGTCGACCGCGAGCAGCGCGTGCCGCGCCGCCTCGATGCGCGGTCGCAGCCAGTCGGCGGGGCGGGCCCGCGCGAGCAGGTCGAGCGCAGCGCGCCGCTGGCTCTGCGTCATCGACGCGGCGAGGCGAGGCCAGGCTGCGATGGCGCCCGCGCCGGGGCGGTGCGGATCCGTCCACCGCGCCGACGCGGCGACCTCGTCGGCGACGAAGAGGCGCGCGGCGACGACGGGGCGCAGGCGATGGTTCGCGGTCGCACGCTGCCACGCCTCGACCGCCGCCGTCTCGTCGCCGAGGCAGCGCAGCACCTCGGCCTCGACGAAGGCCAGCGCGCCGCGCTGCCGGTCCGTCGCAGCGGGCAGCAGCCGCGCAGCGCCGCGCACATGGTCGAGGTCCGCCGCGCGGCACCGACCGGACTCGGCGCGGCGGGCAACATCCTGCACGACCGCGACGGTCGGCATCCCTGCGAAGAGGTCGCCACGTCGGGTCTGCGCCGCCGCGAGCTCAGCGTCCGCCGCCGCCACCGCATCGTACACCGACGCGACGCCGGGCCGCAGCACCGGGTGGGCGTCGAGGTCCATCGCCGGCGCGTGCAGCACCTGCATCCGGGGCATTTCACGAAACCCCGCACCCACGAGCAGCATCGCGAAGAGGACCACGGCGATGCCCTTTCGGGCGACCGCGTGCCCTTGCCACCGCCGACGAGGTGGCCCATGGTCCCTCGACTCGGCCCCTCGAACCGCACTGCCATGCAGCCGCTTCAACTCGACGACCTCGTGCAGCTCGCCCGCGCCGACCGAACGGGGCCGGCGCCCGTGCTGCCCCTCGCGTCGCTCGACACCCTGTGGCTCCAGGTCACCGGCACGGTGTGCAACCTCGCGTGCAGACACTGCTTCATCACGTGCGGGCCGAAGAACTTCAGTCACCCCTTCATGACGCTCGACCAGGTGCGAGACGCCGTGACAGAGGCCGTCGAGCACGGCGTGCGGGAGTTCTACTTCACGGGCGGCGAACCGTTCATGCACCCCGACATCTACGAGATGATCGCGTTGTGCCTCGATCACGGCCCACTCTCGATCCTGACGAACGGTGTGCTGATCGACAAGAAATCGGCCACCCGCCTGCGCGAGATCTTCGACGCCTCGCGGTACTCGTTCGACCTGCGGGTCTCGCTCGACGGCACGACCCCGGCGCAGAACGACCCGATCCGCGGCCGCGGCACCTTCGATCAGATCGTCGAGGGCGTGCGCAACCTCGCCGAGGCCGGGCTGAACCCGGTGCTGACGGTCACCGAGGTCGAGGGCGCGACCGAGGCGGGGCGCGAGGCGTTTCGCGACCTGCTCGTCGGGCTCGGGCTGACGAAGCCGCGCATGAAGTTCCTCGCGCCGTTTCGCATCGGGCGCGAAGAGCGCCGCGGCGGCGGCTACGAGAGCCACGAACGCCTCGTGGAGTCGGACCTCGTCGAGGGCGAGGCCGAAGCGCTGCAGTGCTCGACCTGCCGCATGGTCACGGCGAAGGGCGCGTACCCGTGCCCGATCCTCGTCGAGGTCGACGAGGCCCGCATGGGCGACACCCTCGCCGACGCGATGAAGCCGATCGCCCTGTCGCATCCAGCGTGCTGGACCTGCCACGTCGAAGGCGTCACCTGCCGCACCTGAGGCCCGCATGGCTGCCGATCGGATCGTCGCCGTGTTCGGCGGCGTGTACAACAACGCGCTGGCCCTCGAGGCGGTGATCGCGGACGCCCGCCGGCGCGGCGCCGACGAGCTCGTGTGCCTCGGCGACATGGGCGGCTTCGGGCCGCACCCGGACCGGGTGTTCGCCCCGCTGATCGACAACGACGTGCGCTGCATCCAGGGCAACTACGACGACTCGATCGGCAACGAGCTCGACGACTGCCAGTGCGGCTACACCGACCCGCGCGACAACCACTACGCGCAGATCAGCTACGACTACACCCTCGCCAACACGTCGGCGGACGGGCGGGCGTGGTTGCGCGACCTGCCGCCATCGGGGCGGGACGAGCTGGCCGGGCGCAAGGTGCTCTACGCCCACGGGTCGCCGCGGCGGGTGAACGAGTTTCTCTGGGATTCGACGAGCGGCGACGCCTTTCTCGACCACCTGCTGGCCGCGCACGAGACCGACGTGCTCTTCGTCACGCACACCGGGCTGCACTGGTCGCGGGAACTCCCGTCCGGTCGGGTTGTCATCAACGTGGGAGCCATCGGTCGACCCGCGAACGATGGCCGCACCGAGGTCTGGTACACGCTCGTGCGTGCCTCCGACACCGGCGCGCCCCTCTCCTGGCAGCAGATCCCCGTCGCCTATGACCACGAACGCCTCGCTCGACAGATGCGCGCCGAAGGGCTGCCGGAGCTCTTCGCCGAGACGATCCTGTCCGGGTGGTGGACCACGTGCCTCGAGGTGCTGCCGGCAAAGGAGCGGCACCGGTCCCGGTACTGAGTCCGCACGTCGGGTGGCGAACCCCGACCGCGTGGTGTATGGCATCCGACAGCCCGGTTTCGGCCGCCCGGCGCCAACCCGGCGGCGCGCGGCTTCGCGTCCGGGCCCGAACCCTGCGGGAGGACCCCGTTGACCGACGAGCGTGACACGCCGAACGACGAGCCCGTCGACGAGACGGTCGACCCCGCCGAAGGGGCCGACGCCACGTCCGATGACGGCGCTGCGTCCAGTGGAGCTGACCCGTTCGCGCACGAGTTCTTCGACGACGTGCGCCAGGGGGCGGGTACCCCCGTGCCCGAGGACTGGGTCGATCCGGAGCTCGAGAAGCTCAAGCCGCGCAACCCGATCTTCGCGCAGCCGATCGTCCTCATCGTCGTCACCCTGCTCGCCGGGTGGCTGGCGACCCAGTACGTCACCGAGCTGCAGTACTTCCTGTCGCCGTCCGAGGCCCTCGACCTCGGTCGCGCCGAAGAGATCCGCCTCGACGACGACCTCATGCAGGACGGCCGGCTCGTGCTGCCGTCGAACCGCTTCGTGCACATCGAGGGCCTCATCGAGGGCCGCTCCGGCGCCCGCGAGAAGACGTTCTACAAGCTGATCGGCGCGCACATCTTCGTCGAAGCCGAGAACGTCGACGACCGGCCGCGCATCCTGCGCAACGTGCCGGAGATGCCCGATCGCGCGACCCAGAGCCTGCAGGACATGCACGCCGGGTCCGGGCGCCTGCTCGCGTTCGAGGACCTGCCGTCGCGGTACCACACGGTCGTGACGTACTACTCGAACTTCTCGCGCACCTGGTTCTGCGGGTTCGACCCGTCGCCCGAGCTGCAGGCGTACCACAACAACCTGCGGGGCCGCGTCGAGCTCGAGTTCATGGACGAGAACGGACGGCGGCCGACCGACGAGGAGCTCGCCGAGCGGGTCGGCGACCGCACCGACTGCCAGAACGCCTACCTGCTGCTCGCGGACACCGCGCCGAAGAGCTACTGGTACTATCCGGCGCTCTACCTCGCGCTGTTGAGCATCGTGGTGGGCGGTGTGTTCTTCCTCGTGAAGACGTGGCGCACGGGCGACGAGTCGGCGTCCAGCTGACCGCGACCGTCGCCACCCTTTGACCCACCGCTTCGCGGGCATACTCTTCGGGCACCCGTCGCGTCGAACCCGCGTGGCGGGCGCACTCGACCCCGAGGGGCCATGTCTCGCTTCGACTTCCAGCGCTACGTCGACGTCCGCAAGAACCCCAACTCACGCCGCACCGAGCGGGGCGGGTTTGGGGAGTACGCGTTCGCCGCCGACCTGCGCGTGCTGCGCACCCTGACCTTCGCGAAGCCGGTCCGGCTCGCCGCCGAGGCGTCCGTCCGCGCCTTCAAGGCGTGGGCCCGCAGCGACATTCTGGGCCGGTCGGTGCGCGTCACGCCGCGACAGTTCCCGCGGCTGCACGACGTCGTCGCCAGCTGCGCCCGCGAGCTGCACGTCCCCGTGCCGACGACCTACGTCACGCAGGACTTTTCGCGGATCAACGCCGGGACGTACGGCACCGACAACGACAGCTTCATCATGATCCCGTCGGCCACCGTCGAGCGGCTGACCGACGACGAGCTGCGTTTCGTGATCGGCCACGAGTGCGGGCACATCCAGAACAGCCACGTGACCTATGGCACGGCGCTGAACTTTCTGACGAACATGACCGGCGTCTTCGTGCGCTGGATCGTCACGCCCGCCACGATCGCCCTGCGCGCGTGGAGCCGGCAGGCCGAGATCACCTGCGACCGCGCCGGGCTGATCTGCTGCCGCGACATGGAGGTGGCGACGAAGACGATCGTGAAGCTCGCCGTGGGCACGCAGAACCTCGCCGACCAGATCGACATCGAGGCGTACCTCGGCCAGATCGACGACATCCGGCAGGGCTTCGGGCGCGTCAGCGAGTTCTTCGAGAGCCACCCGTACCTGCCGAAGCGGCTGCGTGCGCTGCAGCTCTTCGCCGAGTCGGACTACTACAAGAACCTCATCGGGGAGCCGGGCGGTCGCCCGCTGACCGAGATCGACAAGGAGGTCGAGCAGGTCGTGCGGGTCCTCTGACCCCGACCCGTTCGTTCACCTCGACCGCCCCGACGCTGGAGCCCCGATGACCACCGAATCGATCGCCGCGATCGCCGACCACCTCGAACGCCTTGCCGACATCGGCGACGCGGTCGGGATGCACTCCCTCGCCCGCGAGATCCGCGACGAGCGCCTGCCGGCGTTGCGCGAGGGCCGCATGTCGATGGTCGTGCTCGGCGAGTTCAACCACGGCAAGTCGACGACGATCAACGCGCTGCTCGGCGAGTCCGTGCTGCCGACCGGCATCACCCCGACGACCAGCGTCATCACGCACATCCGCCACGGCGACGGGCCGGCCCGCGTCGTGCGCGACGAGCGGGTGGACGAGGTCGACACGCACCAGCTGCGCGACCTGATCGTCAACGACGCCCCGGACGACCTGCGCTTCGTCGAGATCGAGGTCGCCAGCCCGATGCTGTCGAAGGGCCTCACCGTCGTCGACACCCCCGGCGTCAACGACATCTCGCAGCAGAAGGTCGAGATCACGTACGGGTACGTCCCCCGCGCGGACGTCGTGGTGTACGTGCTGGACGCGACCCAGGCCCTCAAGCGATCCGAGATCACGTTCATCCAGGACCGCCTGCTGCGCAACGCGCTCGACCGGCTCTTCTTCGTCATCGGCAAGGTCGACGCCCTCAGCGAGGACGAGCTCGCCGAGATCCTGACGCACGTGAAGGCCCGGCTCGGCGAACTGATCGGGGACGTGCCGATCTTCCCGGTCAGCGCGCGGCGCGCGGTGCACGGCGGCGACGAGGGCTTCGACGCGTTCCGCGCGGCGATCACGAGCTACCTCGACGAGCAGCAGGACGCGATCGTCGTCGACGGCGCCCTACGCACCGGCATGCGGCTCTCGGCGCTGCTCGATCAGAACCTCGCGATCGAACAGAGCGCGATGCGCCTCGAAACCCACGAGCTCGACAAGCGCATCGAGTCCGTGCGCGAGCGGCTGTCGAAGAGCCGCCAGATGGTGTCGTCGAACATCGCGTTGATCGAAGACCGCACCAGCGACATCGCCGCGGCGGCCCGCGACAACATCGAGACCTTCGTGCGCGAGTTCAGCGCCGCCCTGCCCCGCGAGATCGACAAGGCGTCGACGGACGACATCAAGCGGTACCTGCCCGACTTCGTGCACGACACGTTCAAGGACTTCCTCGAAGCCGAGGGCACGCACGTCGCGATGAAGCTCGAGCTGCTCGCCGAGGAGATCATCTCGATCACGAACCGCAACCTGCGCGAGGTCATGCAGGAGGTCGAGGACGACCTCGGCGTGCCGTCGCGGGACATCAACCTCGAGGTCGACACCTTCGGGTACGACGTCGGCGTGTTCGCGCTCGGCGCGCTGGGCGTGACCTTTCTCGCGTTCAGCAACCTGCTCGTCGGCGGGCTGTTGACCCTGTCGGCGCCGATCCTCGCCTTCGTCATGAAGGACCGGGTCGAGGACACGATCCGCGAGAAGGCCCGCGAGCAGGGGCTCGAGGCCGTGCAGAAGGCCGGTGAAACGCTGACGAAGGAGATGGACGAGATCGTCGCGGACTTCCGCGACAAGCTCGGCCAGTTCGTCGAGAACGCCGGCGATCGCCTGTACCGCCAGATCATGGAGGCGCTCGATCGCGTGCGCACCGAGCGGGCGTCGCGGTCCGACGATCACGCGCCGATGGAAGCCGATCTGGCCGCCCGTCGCGAGGACGTCGCTGCCGTGACCCGGGCGCTGCTCGACCTCAAGGCCACCCGCGCAGCCGAGGTGGATGAGGCTTCGTCCACCGACTGACAGCAATGTCGGACGCCTCGCGCGTCGGCGCCTCGCCCGTGCATCCGTCGTCGGCCCGAGCGCCGTCGCGATGCGCCGACGAGGCCGGTGAGCACGGCATCGGCGAGGCGACGGCGCGACGCTGGCACGGTCCTGGCAACACCTCGGCGGCGAACCTCACACGGATTCGCCGATGCGTCCCGCCGTCCGATCCCGGCTCGTCTCGATCGCCGCTGCGCTCACCGCCGCCCTCGTCGCCTGCGCGCTGACCGACGACGGGTCAGCGACCGGCGCGCCCCACGCCGTCGACACGATGCCCGTCCGCGACGGCGACCGCGTCACCGTGCACAGCGGCGGGCTCGTTCACCTGAGCCTCAGCGGCGCACAGACCATCGACGCCGTCGAGATCCCCGGCGGCGCCGACGACGTCGTGCACGTCGGCACGATCGACGGCGCCACCGTCACGCTGCACGCCGGCGTCCCCGCGCTGACCCTCGTCGACGTCGTGTCCGACGGGCGGCGCCACCAGCTCACATTGCATGTTCTGCCCTCGGCCGACGTCCAACCCTCGGACGCGCGGTTCGTCGCCCACCTGCCCTGACCCCACCGCGCCCCTGCGCCCCTGACCCCGGAGCCGTCATGAACTCGACGCACACCCTCACCTGCGCTGCCCTCGCCCTCGCCGCCACGTCCCTCGTTGGCTGCTTCGAGACGACGGATGGCGAGCTCGGCAACCTCTCGTTCAGCGACGAGACGTCGGGGCTCGAGGACCGCACGGACCGCACCCTCGCGCGCACCGTCGCGGTCGGCGCCACGCTGCCCGTGCACGCCCGTTGCGACGACGGCAGCTCGGCGAACCTCGTAGCCGTAGCCACGCAGGACGACGCGGTGGTCGACGTGCGCCTCGGCACGGACGACGGGCTCGGCGACCTCGTGCTCGTCGACGCGATCGCCCCGGGCACGGCGACCATCGAGGTCCAGTCCCAGTGCGGCGACGACCGGTTCACGATCACCACCGGCGACGCCGCGTCGGCCGAGCTGCGGTGGACGCCGTTCTCGTCGCTCTTCGCGCCGCCGGCGTCGATGTGGGCCGACGGGGTGGCGCTGCTGCCCGACGCGCCGGTCGACGTCCGCGCGCGGCGGTTCGACGCCGATGGCGACGAGATGACCGGGTACGGAGGCCTGCAGTGGTCGGTGACGTCCGAGGACGAAGCGCTCGCCGAGATCACGTCCCGCACCGCGAGCCGCATGGGCGACGCGATCACGCTGCGGTCCGGTGACGCCGCCGGCACCGGCACCCTCGACGCCGGGCTCGGCGAGGGCCTGCCATTCGCCGTGGTGACCATGGACGATGTCGCACAGCTGGGCCTCGCCGACATCGAAGCCGAGATCGTCGTCGACGGCGGCGGCACCCTCGAGATCCCCGCCGATCGCGAGCTCTACGTACTGCACCTCGCCGCCTGGACGGCCGACGGTGCGTGGATCGCGGGGGCCGGCGACGCAATCACGATGACGGTCACCGAGGGCGACGAAGCCCTGCTGACGCCGTACGACTGGACGGACCTCGTCACCGACGAAGAAGACCAGGCCGATCTGGCGCGCATGCTCGAGAACGGCCGCACGCTGGTGTGGACCACGGGCGCCGCGGGCGAGGTCACCGTCGAGATCGGCTGGGGCGCGCAGACCGCCACGTTCGAGGTGGTGATCACCGACACGGACGCTGCGACCGAAGGCGAAGGCGACAACGGCGCCGAAGGCGGCGCAGAGACCACCGAGTGAACGGGCTCAGAACCCGCCGCAGCTGCCACGGGATCCGAGGTCGTAGACCCGACCGTCCTCGGTGAGCGTGCCGGACGGCCAGTCGAGGGTCGCGACGTCCCACGTCTGGTCGGTCGACGACAGGCGGGTCGGCCCATACGTCGCCGCGAGCGTACCGCCGAGGTAGACCTCGACGGTGGCGTTCGCGGCGGTGCCGAAGCCGTCGCCGCCCCCGCCGCCGGACCCGGTGTCCGAGTAGTAGTGGACGACGATCCGGTACCGACCGTCGGCGAGCTCGTCGACGTTGATGTTCTCGGGGCCCGGCCCTTCGAGGTCGTCGATGTCGAGGAAGGGGTCGTCGATGAGATCGCCGGCGACGCCCCAGTCCGGGCTCATGCTCGCGAAGTAGCAGTCGTCGCACGAGAAGAGCTCGGCCCCTTCGGCGAGAAAGTGGAAGTCCACGTCGGACCCGCCGGACACGTCCCAGCGCAGGACGAGGTGGACGTCGAGCTCCGAGATGGGCGGCGGCTCGGTCCGCGCGCGCAGGTCGACGCGCACGCGCTCGCTGCCCGAGACGTTCGTCCGCACCTCGATCGCGCCCTGCTGCAGGCCGGCCCGCCCGGGGGTGAACTCGACGTCGACCGTGGTGCTCGCGCCGGGCGCGAGATCCAGCGGCAGCGCCTCGTGGGTCCACTGGAAGGCATCGGGCGTGGGGATGAAGAGCACCCGCGCGCGCTCGAAGCCGAAGATGCGGATCGGCCCCTCGCCGCAGTTCTCGACCGAGAACGAGCGGTTGACCGGCGGGTCGACGCCGCGCGTGACCGTGCCGAAGTCGAGGGACCGCGGCGCGATCGTCACGCACGGCTCGGCCCCTTCGACCGGCTCGGCCGCCTTCTGCGCGATGGTGACCGGGATGCGGATCGCGCCGAGTTCGTGCTCGATCAGCACCTCGGCGTGGGCCTCCTCGGCGCCGTCGGACGTGTACTGCACCCCGAACTCGACGGTCTCGTCGGGGGCGAGGCGCACGCCGACCGGCGGATCGCGAAGCGCGAATCCGGGGTCGCCGCCGGTGAAGGTGGTCGCGTGGACGAGCACCTCGGTCGACGTGAGGTTGGCGATCGACACGGTCTCTTCGACGAAGTCGCCGGGGCCCGCGGCGGTGCGGTACACGCTCTCGGGCTCGACGAGCACCTCGCCGGTGCGATCGTCCGGCGGGTCCGGCGGCCAGTCTTCGGGGACGTGCCCGCCGCCTCCGCCACCGTCGTCGATGCCGGCGGCATCTTCGGTGGCCGCTGCGTCCGCGCCGCCCGCGCCCCCGGCGTCGACGCCGTCGCCGCGCCCGCCTCCGCCGCCGCCGCGGACGTCGGCCGCGCCGGTGCGATCTGGCCCGACGGTCGCCTCGCTGTCGTCGCCCCCACAGCCCGACACGACGAACGCCGGGGCGAGCGCGAGCACGAGCGTGGCGAGCAGAACGAGGCGGGGGACGCCGACGGTGGGTCGAGGGCGCGACATGGCACGGATCCGGGCAGGTTCGGAGTCGATGGGTCCCCAGTCTGCCGACCTGGCAGGCCGGCGTCCACAGGCGGCGAGAGAGAGCGGTTCGCGGCATGATCCGGGCCGCCTCGTCGCCTTGACGATCCTTCGCGCGCGGTGCTAGCGTCCCGCGTGTTCTGCCGCCTGATTCCGCGCCCGCGGCGCGCCCGTGCCGTCCCGCCCACGACGCCAGCCATGCCCACGACGACGCTGTCTCGTGCCTCGACTCTCGCGTCGCGAATCGCTCCCCTGGTGGCGGTCGCGTCCCTCTTCGCTGTCGGCTGCGAGACGCCGCCCGAAGGGACGGTCGGTGACGCGATCGCGCAGGGCTCGGTCACCGTGACCGTGCAGGGCGCCGAGCTCGCCTGGATCGACCTCGAGGGCCCGACCGGCGCGGCGATGACCGATGCCCCGGTGCTGCTCGTCGAGCTCGCGCTGCGCAACGACGGCGCCGAGCCGGTCGCCTACGACCTCGGCTGGTCGACGACTTCGTCGACACAGGCCCAGGCGGCGCTGCTCTTCCGCGACCCGGGCGAAGAGATCGTCCTCAGCCCGTCGGCGAACATCCCGCTACTGCAGCTGGCTGGCAGCGAGTATCTCGACGATCCGGTCACCGAGACCACGCGCATCGCGCCCGGCGAGACCCTGCAGGACGTCCTGCTCTTCCAGGATCCCGGCGAGGCGTCGGCGCTGCTCCTCAGCCTGCCGCCGTCGATCTTCGGCGCCGGCGTCGAGCTGCCGGCGTACGTGCGCATCCCGTTCTCGCGCCCCGAAGAGATCCCGGCCCCGCAGCCGGTCGGTCTCGGCGACGCCTGGACGAACGAGGACGTGACCTTCACCGTCGACCGCCTCGAGCAGACGTGGATTCGCCTGCGTCAGGGTGAGGACGACGGCTTCTCGCAGAGCCCCCTGCTCGCCGTGCACTTCACCGTGCAGAACAACGGCGAGACGAACAGCGAGTTCATCCCCGTCTCGGCGAACCGCAGCCTCGACCCGCCGACCCTGCTCGACGGCAACGGCGCGCCCATCGAGCGCGTGACCTTCGAAGACGGCACCGAGGTGATCGACGCCGAAGGCACCGTGCTGATCTCGCGTCGCACGACGACGATCGCGCCCGGCGAGTCGTACTCGTCGATGCTGCTCTTCCGTCGGCCCGAAGACACGGTGTCGAACCTGCAGCTCGCCCTCCCCGGCAAGCGCCTCGGCACCACCGGGCTCGTCCGCGTCGCCCTCGACTTCGCCCACAGCGGCGCCATCGAGGAGCCCGCCGAGTTGCACCCCGAGCCCGTCGAAGCGACGCCCGAGGGCGACGACGAGTGACGGCGGGGGACCCCGTTCGAACGCCCGCCGTGATCCCGATCCGGCGGGCGTTTGTGCTTCGTGGATGCGCGACGCGCCCTTGCCCGACGCGCCGAGCGACCGCATGCACACTCCACTCGGACCTCTCGCACCGGACGCGCCCATGACCCTGCACGTCACCACCCTCGGCACCGGCACGGCGCTGCCCGACGCAGCCCGCGGCCCGACGTCGACCCTCGTCCGCTCTGCGACCACCACGGTCGTCGTCGACCTCGGCAGCGGCGCGCTGCAGAAGCTCGCGGCCGCCGACCACAGCCCGCTGACCGTCGACGCGGTGCTGCTCACGCACGCGCACCTCGATCACATCGCCGACGTGTTCCCCCTGCTCTTCACGTTCATCGTGCCCTACTACCGCCGGACGACGCCGCTGCGGCTGTTGGCCAGCACCGACACCCTGCGGCGCATCGAGCAGGCCCGCGAGGCGTTCGACCACTGGATGCAGACCGACCAGGTCGTGTTCGAGGCGGTCGAGGCCGGCGACGCCGTCACGATCGGCGACCTCACGGTGACCGTCGGCACGGTCGACCACGACGCCTCGAGCGTCGGCTACCGGTTCACCGACGCACAGGGCACCGCCGTCGCCATTCCCGGCGACAGCGCGCCGTGCGAGGGCCTCGACGCCCTGCTGGCCGGCGCGACGCTCGCGGTGCTCGAGTGCTCGACCCCGGACGAGGTCTTCGTGCCCGGGCATCTGACTCCGGTCAGCCTCGCGGCTGCGGCGAAGCGCGCGGGGCTCGCCCACCTCGTCGTCACCCACCGGTATCCCCTCGCCCAGCAGATCGACGTCGCGGCAGAGGTCGCTCGTGGCTACGACGGGACCGTCACCGTCGCCGAGGACGGGCAGACCTTCGAGGTGAGCTGACCCGATGGGACGTCGAAAGAAGAAGAAGGGGACGTCGAACGCGGCGTCGAAGTCCGCACAGCCCGACGGATTCGGGACCCTCGGCGACCTGCTGGGCAAGCGCGCCGGGACGAAGAAGCGCGGTGACACCACGGCCGACGCCTCGCGCCCACGCGCCACCGAGCGCCGAGACGGACCCCCCGCCGAGCCAGCGCCGAAGACCCGGCAGGTGACCGCGTCGGACCTGATGGCCGAGGCGTTCGAGGCCGCCGGAGACGCGGGCCTGTGGGAGGCGAAGTTCCAGGGGCGCGGATACACCGCCGATGATGTCGAGGTGGTCGACGACGAGCCCGCCGACGGACGCGACGATGCGCCGGCGCGGTCCGGCAGCGGCCCCGCGCTGGACGCGATGACCCCCGAAGAGCGGATGTTTCTCGACGCGATGGGCGGCGACATCGAGGTGCTCGACGACCGCGACCGGTACGCCGATCTGTCCGACCACAGCTTCGTCGGCGCGTCCTGGCGCGACGAGGTCGAGCTCACCCGCATGTCCGCCGACGCGTTGATGGAGCCCTCCCTCACCGCCGAACAGCGCGACACGCTGAAGCGGTCACGCAAGCACCGCCTGCCGACCCTCAACGTCCGGCACCTCTCTCGCGCCGACGCCCTGACCCAGGTCGACGTGTTCGTCCGGTCGTCCCGCATCGACCGGCACCGCTTCGTCCGCGTCATCCACGGCAAGGGCAAGCAGAGCGTCGGCGAGCCCGTGCTGAAGCGCGCCGTCATCGAGTGGTGCGACGGCTCCGGCAGCCTGCTCGTGAAACGCTGGGCCCCCGAGACCGACCGGTCCGGCAACTTCGGCTGCGTCGTCATCGAGCTGCGCCTCGGCGCATGACGAGCGCGGCGCAGACGGTCAGAACGTGTAGCCGATGTTGAAGTGCAGGCGGCCGAAGCGCTCGCCCGGGCGGCGGCCGAGCACGGCGCCGTAGTCGATGACCAGCGGGATGATGCCGGCGATCATCCAGCGGACGCCGAAGCCGGCAGACGCGCGAAACCCGTCCGGGCGGATCTCGTCGAGGTCGCGGGCGATCTGGCCTGCGTCGACGAAGATGGCCCCGTCGAGCCCGAGTCCGCGCAGCCACGGATACCGCAGCTCGAGCGCGCCGTTGAGCACAACGTCGCCGCCGAACTGATCGGTCAGCACCGGCGACACCTCGCCCTCGGCGAACCCGCGCAGGGTCGTGACGCCGCCCAGGGCGTACCGCTCGGCCAGCGGCAGGGCATAGATGCGCCCGGCGTCGAAGCCCTGGGTGAGGCTGCCGCTGGCGAGCCCGAAGCGCAGGCTGGCGCCGCCGACCAGCCCCCGCCCGAGCGGGACGAACCCGGCGCCGCGGACGGTGAGCTTCGTGAACTGCTCCGAGTCGAGCGCCGCGATGAGGTCGTCGGCGATCTCGAGCTCGAGCTGCGACCACGTCCCCCGGGTCGGGTTCAGCGGGTTGTCGCGCCGATCGAGCGTGATGCGCGGCACAATCGAGAGGATGAGCGCCGACGTGAAGTCCTGGTTCACGACCTCGGCGTCGCTCTGGTCGAGGGTCCACGTCCGCCGACCGCTCAACCCCAGCTCGAGGGTCAGCCCGCGGATGCGCTGCGACTCGTCGCGAAACACGGTCGTGCCCTCGATCTCACGGGACAGCGGGCTCGGCGCGACGGCGAGCAGGTCGTACGTGTACAGGATCGCCGTCTGGGACTCCCAGGGCTCTTCGAGGAGGCCGTACATCCGGTACCGCGGGTCGACGTACACGAGACCTGCGCCGGCGCGGAACTCCCCTTCGCGCAGGCGCGACGGCTCGACGAGGTCGATGTCGAAGTTTCCGATGATTCGAAGCTCTTCGACACGTCCCAGGAAATTGAGATCCCGCCACGACGGCGCGTTCGCGAAGATGAACTGCAGATCGCTCTGCGGCGTGACCCGCGACTCGATCGCCACCCGGTGCTCCACGAATCGAGTGCGGCCCTCTTCGACCTGCACCACGACCGATGCGACGTTCTCCTCTGCGTCGTCGGGTTCGTGCCAGATGCTGTGGACGCGAACCGAATCGAAGAGCCCGAGGGACCGCAGGTTGGACTGCCCCTCGAGCAGCTCCTGCAGGTCGTACGGATCCCCGGCGCGAAAGGGCAGCTCCTGCCGGATGGCTCGGCGGCGGGTGTCGTAGTTGCCGCGCACCAGCAGGGTCCCGAAGGTCGCGCGCCCGCCGGGGCGCAGGTCCCACGTCACGTCGACCACACGGGGCGCTGCGTCCATCGCCGCCACACACGCGGGCTCGGCGATCCGAAGCACACACTCCTCAACGATGCGCCCGCCTCGCCACGACCGGGCACACGCGACGTCACGATCGTCTTCGATCGACCGGCGGCATGCGGCGGGCGCGCCCTCGGGTTGGCACGGCACCACCTCACCGGTCGTTGCGTTCGTGCACACCGACTCCACCTCGGCAAACGGGTGGCCTTCGGCGCGAAGGTGCTGCCGCAGGGTCGACGCGTCGGCCGCCATCGACTCGGCCGCGAACCCGGCGCCGGCCTCCAGCACGAGGTCGCGGCGCACGCGGCGCGGCGGTGTCGACCCGTCGAACGCGACGGCCCCGACCTGCGTGCTCGCCCCCGGGTCGACGTGCAGCGTCACGTAGAGATCGCGGCCACCGTCCTCGCCGACGAGCACCACGCGGGTGACCTCAGCGAAGAGCCAGCCCCGGCGACGCAGCTCGGACTCGACCGCGCGGACGTCGTTCGCGAGCTGCGAGCGCTGCAGGTATCCACCCGCCGCGAGCAGGTCGTACTCGCTCGTCGCCATCACCGCCCGCAGCTCGTCCGTGTCGAGCCCCGGGACCCCGCGGATCGCGATCTCGCGGATCTCGGCGACCGGCCCCTCGTCGATGACGAAGCGCACGGTGCGGGTCCCGTCGTCGGCGACCTCCTGGCGGACCTCGACCGAGGCAAACGCGCGGCCGACGGTCTCGTACAGGGACTCGAGCTCCTGCACGGCGAGGGCGATCTCGGCGTCGTCGACGAACCCGGTGCGAAAGAACGTCAGGCGGTCGAGCAGCTGGGCGCGCCCGAACGTGCGGTTGCCGACAAACTCGACCTCCCACCGATCGCCCTCGCGTACCTCGACGAAGAGGTCCACGAGGTCCGGCGCGTCCCCGGTGCGGGTCTCGTCGAGGGTGATCCGCGCCTGGATGTAGCCGAGCTCGCGGTACCGCTGCAGCAGCGACTCGCGGGCTTGGCGAAGTCCCGCGTGGTGTACGTCCGCAGCAGGTTGAACGAGCCCATCATCTCGACGCGCGCCTCGTCGTACGTGAGCTGCTCGTGGCCGCGCAGGTAGAGGTTGCCGACACGCCGACGGGTGCCGCGGTTCACCTGGAAGGTAAGGTCGACGACACGATCGCGTTCGTCGGGGTCGATCTCGATTTCGACCTGTCCGCCGAAGAACCCGGACTGTTCGAAGTACGATCGGATCTCGTCGCGCTGGCGTTCGATGAGCGCGAGATCCCCCGTCCACGGCTGACCGCTGCGCAGGAACACCCGGCGACGCACCTCGCTGCCGAGCGCGAGCCCGGCGCGCACGCGCATGTCGCGGATGAAGACCGCGGGGGTGGCCTCGATCACGACGTCGACGATCTCGCCGCGGCGGGTCGTCGTGGCCTCGACGGACGAGAACCACGTCGTCTGCCGCAGCCGATCGACCGCCGCCGCGATCGCCGCCGGGGACGCCGGGTCGCCGGACTCGAGGTTCATCACGGTCACGAGGCGCTCGACCTCGCGCCGCGTGCCGCAGGGGGTGTCGTCCCCGCAGGTCAGCGCGACCTCGCCGACGCGCCGGCCGCCCGAAAACTCCGCCGCCTCGCGCCGCGCGTCACCGACCGCGTCGTCGACCGAGTCCCGCACCTCGCCCAGCGCTCGGATCGGATCACCGACCTGCGCCCACGCCGACCACGGCGTGAGGAGTGCGAGAAGCAGGACGACGACACGAACCATCGGGGTCAGTCCAGGGTGAAGCGGAATCGGATACCGGTGTCGATCTGAATGTTCTCTTCGGGGCTGGTCTGCTCCTGCACCTCGAGGATCAGCCAGTCGAACACGCGGTACTCGCCACGGACGATCTGCCGGCTCTGTTCGCCCGTCCCGACCGTCGCGTCCAGCGTCCAGGTGAACCGCTCGGTCACCTCGTCCTGGATGACGATGCCTGCGGTGCCCTCGGTCGTCGGCGTCAGGTCGACGTCGTCGAAGTCGAGGCGCTCTTCGACGTTGCGCTCGACGAGCTCGACGACCGGACGCAGCACGAGGTCCAGGGTCGGCGCGCCGGCGGACGCCGCGGTGAGCTCGTCGACGGTGCACCCCGTCAGGATGAGTGAGAGCTGGTCGCGCTGGTCATAGAACGGGGTCGACTCGAGGCGAAAGGTGAGCTCGTACGGCAGCGGGCCTTCGACCCACGCGGTGACGAACACGTCCTCGGTGTCGTTGCCCGTCACGCCGGTGTCCGTGAGGTCGAAGGTGTCTCGCTGGCGCCGTACACAGGGCCGAATCGACGCGGTCAGCTCGGCGTCGAGCCACGGGATCGGATACCCGAACGCGTCGCGCTCGCCACGGAAGAGCAGGCGGGCCTCTTCGACCTCGAACGTCCGTCCGCGGTACGTGACCCGGCTGCCGTCGAGCGCCTCCATCTCGCCGCGGACCTCCATCGACTCGAGGCGACCGCCGACGGTGAGGTCGGTGCGCATCTCGACGTCCATCTCGACGTTGGCGACCCGGCTCTCGACGAAGAACCGGTCGCGACCGGTGACGGTGAGGTCCGCCTGCATCCGGCCGATCGCCGGCTCACGCATCCAGATCGGCAGGGCGAACTGGTCGACGCTGCGCCCGACGCTGCCGAAGGCGAACTGGTCCGCGACGACGTCGAAGTCGCGATAGAACCGCGCATCGACGAGCTCGATGTCGCCGGCGATCGACCACGTGTCGTAGTCCGCGAGCGACGCGGCGATGAACCGGATCTGGCCGGTGAGCGTCGTGTTGAGCTGCTCGGGGATGCGGTATCCGAGCTGGGTCACGAGCGCCGACAGGTCGACGGAGGCCGGCACGAGGCCCTCGAGACCGATCTCGCCGAAGGCGGTGAATTCACCGCCAAACAGGGTCCCGCGCAGGGGCGCCGCCCGGTCGAAGGTGATCGCCTCGGTCGACAGAGCGAACCAGCCCGGTTCGAGGTCGATGCTCGTCCCCAGCCCGCGCGGCACGATGCGCACGCGACCATGGTCCGCCCGGCCGGACAGCACCGGCGCGTTGAGCGGTCCGTTCACCTTCAGTCCGATCGCTGCGACGCCGTCTGCGTCGGTGATCAGGTCCGGCACGAAGCGCAGCAGCGACACGTCGACCTCGCCGCCGGCGGTGAGCGAGAGCGAGGGCACATCGCCGGAGTGGAACCGGCCCCCGATCGTGACGACCCGATCGCCGCTGCCGAGGGCGACGTCGTCGAGCTCGACCCGCCAGTCGCCGGACTCGTCCATCAACCAGCGCGCGAGCAGCGGGCGGGCGGTGCCGAACTCCCGGTCCTCGATGCGGGCGGTCGCCTCTTCGACGGTAAGGTCGGCACTCGCTGCACCCGTCGCCGGGTCCCACGTCACGTCGAGCACACCGGTCAACGACGACCGGTCGAGGACGCGGCCCGCGTCGGACCAGTGGTCTTCGATGCGCATGCCGCGCGTCCGGACCCGCCCCTCGACCGGTGCATCGGCGAACCCGAGGGTGCCGTCGGCCGACAGCGGCACCCGCGCGTCGACGTCGAGGTCGCCGGCGACCGCACCGGCCACGTGCATCGTGTCGTCCCAGGTGTCGAACGTCAGGGCGACGCCGCCGACGCGCACCCGGTCGACGACGAGATCGTCGAGCACGATGCTGCCTTCGATGTCGGCCACCGGCATCTCGTCGGATGGCGCGACGGCGCCGCGGACGCGGAGGTCGAACTGGGCTTCGCCGCGCGCGTCGATGCCCGATTCGGCGACCGTCCGCAGCTCGCGCAGCTGAAACCCACGACCGGTGGCGTCGATCTCGAGCGCCTGGGTGCGTGCGTCCCACGTCAGTCGCCCGGACGCGTTGCCCTTGCCGCGGTTCACCCGGATGTCCTCGACCGCGAGCCCGTCGTCGTCGAAGCGCCAGGCGCCGGTCTGGATGATCTCGAAGGTCTCGGTGCCGAGGGATGCGTCGAGCAGCAGGATACGCTCTCCGGCCACGCGCGGATCCGACGGGCGCCCCGACAGGTCCAGCGACGTCTCGAGCAGCGCGCCCGGGCCGAGTGAACGGACGAACGCGCCGACCCGGATGTCGACAAGGTCGAGCGCGAGGTCGAGGGACGGATCCGGGCGCAGGTCGAAGATGGACCCCGAGAACATCCCGACCCGGCCGTCGATCGTCGCCCGACCGAGGGACGACTGCAGGCGCCCGCCGGTCACGATCATCGCGTCGTCGACCACGTCGATCGCGGCCTCGAGCGAGAAGTCCGGCGCCATGTCGTCGGCCTCGGGATGCGACACCCGCAGGCGCACATCGCGGGGCTGCGGAGCCGAGAGCGGGCCGGACACCTCGGCCGCGAGCTCGACCGAGAGCGCCGTCTCGGGGGCCGTGATGCCAAAGCTGCGCAGCCAGCGCTCGAGCCGCGGCACCGAGGCACGCAGCCGGCCCGGCAGCAGGGTGTTCTCGACGAGATCGATGCCCCCCGACCACCCGAGCGTCGAGCCGCCGGCGACGATCCGCAGGCCCTCGGTCACTCCGGGCCGCGCCTGCACCCGACCGCGCAGATCGAGCTGCAGGTCGAGGTCGAACTCGACCCGTCGTGCGGGCAGCGGCGGATCGTCGGGCCAGCGCAGCCGCAGGCCATCCGCCGACACGTGGAGCGGCGGTTCGGGCAGGGTTGCATCCTCAGGCGTCGTGGCCCCCGGCGCGAGCTCGAAGAGGCCCTTGCGCGTGAGGCGCCCACCGAGCAGGACGCCCGGGTCCTCGTCCGCGACGCACCGGGCGGGCGACGTCTGCACGTTCGCCGCGAGCCACCGCAGCGTCGCGTCGTCGTCCGGGTCGATGTACCGGGCGAGCAGTCGCGACAGGTTCACGTCGTCGATGCACAGCCCGAGCGACCAGACGCCATCCCGCGGACGCAGCCAGCCGCTGCCGGTGACCCGCCCGTCGGCGAGCGCGATGTGACTGTCCGGCCGCAGGATGACGCGCCCGGAGTCCCATCCCACCCCGAGGTCGAGCTCACGCACGGGCACGCCGACGATCTCGACGTCGTTCGCGCGAATCCGCGTGTCGGCGCCGCGATAGAAGCGCAGGTCGCCGGCGCCGTCGAACACGAGCGGCTCCAGCCCCTGATGCCCGTCCTCGGCATCCTTCGTCGGGCGCACGACACCGGGCAGGACGAACTCGAGGATCGTGCTATCCGGGGCGAGGCTGGCGACCATGCGACCGTCGAACATCACGCCGGCCTCTTCGCGCGGCGCGACCGGGGGCCGCTCGGGCAGCAGACGCAGCCACCCGGATGCCTCGAACCGGGCACCTGCGGACGGCGCGTTCAGGTCGATGGCGCCGAAGCGGAAGTTGTCGCCGTACCAGACGAAGTCACGGATGGCTCCCGAGCTGAGGGGGACGTCCAGCCAGGCCGCGCGGCCGTTCTCGTCGAGGGGCACCGGCGCCTGTACCGCCCAGCGCGGGCGCACCCGGCGCTCGGACTCGAAGAGCGTGTCTGCCCACGACCGCTTGCCGTCGCCCATCGAGAACATGCGCTCCGAGACCATCAACCGCCCGCCCGCCCAGGTGGCGTCGGCGCGCATGTCGGTCGGCACCCGCCCGGACTCGATCCGGCCGTTCTCGACGTCGACGTTGTCCATCCGGAGCATCATGTCGTCGAGCGCGATGATCACGTCGATGTCGTCGAGGGTGATCTGCTCGAACAGGATGTGCGGATGGTTCACGCCGCGGCGCTTGGGGCGCACGGGACCGCGAAACGCCCGGATGAACCCGAAGTCTCCCGACGCGTCCTCCAGGATCAACAGCTCGCCGTCGCGCCCTTCGCACGAAGAGAACCGGATCCGCAGGTCGACGAGCCCGGACGGCGACCAGTCGCACCGCGTGTGGGCGAGTCGCACGACGACGTGCCCCTCGAGGTCGCGAATCCGCGCGTCGAAGAGCTCGATGCGTTGCAGGCTCGGGCCGACGACGACGGACGCGTACTCCATCTCGCCGGTGAGCGCCGACGAGATCAGCGACGCCACGCGCTCGGACCCTCGGCGGCTGTTCAGCCCGAGAAAGAGGATCAGGTACACGGCCAGCGCCATCATCACCGGCGCCACGAACACGTACGCCACCCGCATCGAGCTGCGGACGGAGTGGCGTTCGACGCGAGGCCGTGCGGACAAGGGCGCAAACCGGGGGCGAGGCGCGGGGCGCGCCGGACGGACTCCCTCGACGGCGGGCCGCAGCGCCGCATCCTGGCACAGCGCGGTCACTCACGTCGACCCGTGGATCGCAGGTTCGTACGTTGACACCGACGGCGCAGGCGCGCAGCGTGTCGGCGACCCCGGATCCACGCCGCCATGCGTCGCCTTCGACCGTCGCTCGTCGCCTCGACTCTCGCCGCTCTCGCAGTGGCGTTCGTCGGTTGCGGCGACCCGGTGTCGGACCGCGTCGGGGCCGACGACAGCCGGTCGAGCGCGGCGTTCGGCGCCGACGACCGCATCGCCGTCGAGACCCTCGCCGCGCGGGTCGAGAGCGTCGACGCGACCACGACGCCGAACGTGGTGTCGGTCGCGGCGACCCTCCCCTGGCCGACGATCGAGGTCGACAACGGCACGTTCGACGACACCGTCGTCGCGCTGCGCGTCACGAACATCGGCGCGACCGCCCGCTTTCGGCCGACGGTTCGGCCCCTCGCCAGTGGCGCGCGGCGCGACCCACGGTGCAGCGACGTCGTCATCGGCGGCTCGACGACGTTCGCCGATCTCGAGCGCCTCGACAGCCTCGACGATCCGAACGACACCACCGTCCGCGTCACCCTGCCCGCGTGCGCCGGCGTGACCCTCGACGTCGCGCTCGCCGCCGCCGACACCACCGCCGAGGTCGCCATCGTCGGGTCCGCCGACGGGCAGACCGCGTGGCTTCGCGAAGCCATCGCCGCCGCCGAGGACCGCGACGTGGATCTGCTCTACGTCATCGGCGGCGCAGACGATGGCGACGCGAATCCGTACGACGCGGTGCAGGCGCTCGCAGCGTCGGCCCGTGTGCCGGTCGCGGTCGGGTTCGGTCGCAGCGACCGCGAGCTCGCGGCGAGCTGGCGCCGGGCCTTCGCGCCGACGAACAACCACGTCCGCATCGGCGACGTCGACCTCGTCACCCTCGACTCCAGCGAAGGGCGCCTCGACGCTCGACAGCGCGAGCTGGTGGACGACCTCGGGCGCGGCGAACGCACCGCGTTCGTCATCATGGCCATCCCGCCGTTCGATCCCGGTGGCGTCGACCGCTACGGGTGGCGCAGCCCGGTGCAGGCCGCCGCGTTCGTGCAGCTGCTCGCGTCGCGCGGGGTCGACGCCGTGTTCGCGTCGAGCCACGCCCGCGACGCCGAACGCACCGTCGGCGGTGTCGACGTCCTCAACCTCGGCGGGGCCCGCGCGTCGGACCGCGCATGGGTGCGCGTCGTCATCGACACCCCGCACGCCCGCGTCGCCGCCTGCGATCGCGACACCCCTTGCGAGCGCGGTGACCGCTGCGTGAGCGGGTGGTGCCGCCCCACGTGTGTCGACGACGCGGACTGCGACGCCACCTCGACGTGCGACGTCGGCCGCAACACGTGCCGCCCGGCCTGCGGGCTCGCCTGCGACGCCGACGCCTGCGACGCGGACGGGTGGTGCATCGACACCCCCCGGCTGGACATCATCCGCGAGTCGTTCGCCGCGCCCTGACCCGAACCTCTGATCCGACGGCCCGGGCCGCGGTGCCGCCTCGGTTCAGCCCGCGTCGCGCACCGCGTCGAGGCAGGCCCGTGCGTCGTCGTCTTCGCGCAGCACGTCGAGCTCGTCCGGGGTCACCCGGGCCACGTGGCGGCCCGCCGACTCCGGCCGCTCGACCGTCACCACGACGTATCCGGCGTCTTCGGCGAGCGACACCTGATCCGGGTCCACCTGACGCAACTCGTCACGCAGCGCACGCAGCAACCGGGCGAGCCGACGCATGCGGCGCATCGCCGGGTCGTCGAACGCATAGAAGTTCCGGTTGCGACTCAGCCGCCCGGGCTCGAACACGAGCCGACGCAGCAGCTGGCGCTCGAACCGGTCGAGCGGCGCAGGAGCGGCGCCGTCGGTCGCCTCGTCGGGTTCGTCCGTCGTCGGGTGCACCCCGGCGCCGGACTCTGTGGGCTCCGATCCGTTCACTCCACCTCGGGCGTGGGCGGCGGCAGCACCAGCACGGGCAGACTCGTCTGGCGAACGACGTACTCCGCCACGCGGCCGAACCGCTGGCCCGAGTCGGTCAGCGCCTGCGAGCGCATCACGACGACGAGATCCGCGCCGACGGCTTCGGCCTTCGCCACGATCTCCGCGCCCGGATCCCCGGCCTCGAGCTCGAGGTCCGCGAGCCGGTCGTCGAGCTGCACGTCCACGGGGAAGTCCAGCGTCAACCCGTCCCGGATCTGCGCGAAGAGGCGCTTCGCCTCCTTCGCCACGCGTCCACCGACGCCGTCACGCTTCTTGCCGCCGATGACGTTCGCGTGGTCCCACGCCGAGACGTCCGGCACGACGTGCAGCGGCACGATCTTGCGATCCCCACGCACCGCGAAGGGCAGCAACCACTGCAGCGCGATCATCGCCGCCGGGGCGAGATCCGTTGCGAAGAGGATCGTCCCGCCGGTCTCGCCCGACGTCGTGCCAGCCACGAACACCGGCACAGACGACCGACGCAGCACCGCTGTCGTCGACGGCGCGACCTCGCCCGGACGGGCGGCCGACGCGTCTTCTGTGCGATCGACGACGACCATCGCGGGCCCGACGCGACCGCAGATCTCGGCGAGCGCGTCCGCCGGCTCGCCCCACGCGACGTGCACGTCGGTGCCACTGACCCGCGCCGTCAGCCGCTCGGTCGCGAGCTCGGCGAGCTCGGCCCGTACGGCGTCGTAGTCGTCGCCGAGCCCGGCGTACGGCACGAGCAGCGCATGCGCGGCCGGCGACAGCGGTCGAAGTGCGCTGCCGACGACGACGCGTCCCCCGCGCTTCGCGTCCACGAGCGAGCGGGCGGTGTCGACGACGCGAGGCGCCCGGTCGGTGTCGCCGGTGAAGGCGACGACGGTGTCTGATTCGAGCATGAAGTTGGCAGACCGTGCACGCACGACCCACGCAGCATCAATCGGCGTCCTGAATGACGTCCTGAACGCCGTCGCCGTCCTCGTCGCGACCGAACCGAACCAGCTCGCCGTTGTCGTAGTACTCCCAGATGTCGACCTGACCATCGACATCGTTGTCGCGCTCGACCCGCAGAAGCTGGCCGGACGCGTCGTAGTACTTCGCCATCGTGAACACGTCGTCGTACCCGGTCCACAACTCCTTGCGGACCAGCAGCCCGCCTACGTAGTAGCGGACCACGTCGATCCCGGGGTGGAAGTCGAGCTGGAACTCCTGCTCGATCACCGACCCGTCCGGACCGTAGTACTCGTAGAGTTCGATCGTCCCATTGAAGTCGAGGTCACGGGCGCTCCACCCGACCTGTCCATTCGCGCCGATGTACCGGAACTGGTCCGGCGCACCGTCGAAGTTCAGATCGGTCGCGTCCACGGTCCAGGCACCGGTCTGCAGCGTCCCATAGCGGGCACGCTCCGGCAGCTGGACCTCCTCTTCGTCATCGGGCGTCTGACGGCCACCGCACGCGGCGGTCACCAGAGCGAGCGACACCGTGACGAGCACGATGAACGCTTGACGAAAGAACCCGGGGGTCAAAAGCATGCGAGGCACGGGGTCACCGTGATGCTGCGTCGGCCCCGCAGAGTGAGCAGAGCAGACGAAACACCGCCGGTCTAACAGGATGCTCGGCATTCAGCAAGCTGACACGTCCGAGCCAGAGACGCCGGACGAACCCCGTCGACGCCCGCCGTCGACGCTGGTCGATCTGCTCGCGATCGCCTCGGTCTTCGCGCTCGTCGCCAGCCTCTTCGTCGACCGCGTGCTCGACCTCGACGGGCCGTCCACCTGCTGGTGGCGCCACCTCGTTCATCGCGACTGCCTCGGCTGCGGGCTCACCCACGCGTTCGTCGAGATGCGTACCCTCGGGGTCGCCGCCGCGACCGCCTGGCACCCCCTCGGGGTCGCGGTCTGGGCCAGCGCGGTCGTGCTCGCCACCTGGTTCGGCCTCGAGAAGGCGCTCGCACGGCGCCTGCGACCCCACTGGTGGATGCGTGGACTCACGCTGTGGGGGCGCGTCCTCGGCGCCGCGTTGCTCGTCATCGGCGTCCTGCGCCTGTTCGGGCCGGTATCGCCACCCTGACCCCTTGCTCTCGCGCCGCCCGCGCCCACGTTCTGCCCCCGAACCCGCCGCGGGCACGCACGGTGTTCGGACCTCCAGCCCGTGACCCCGCGTACCGGACCGATGGCACCTTGACCGGCCGCTTCACGCTGGTTACGGCGTGCTGCCGCTGACCCCGCATCTGGCCCCATGCTGCTGACCGCACTCCTGCTCATCGTCGGCCTCGTCGTGTTGTACTACGGCGCCGAATTCCTCGTCGCGGGCGCGTCCAAGATCGCGCTCTCGTTCGGGGTCTCGCCGATGATCGTGGGCCTGACGGTCGTCGCGTTCGCCACGAGCGCCCCCGAATTCGTCGTGTCGCTCACGGCGACCCTGCAGGGCACGTCGGACATCGCCGTCGGCAACGTCGTCGGCTCGAACATCGCCAACATCGCCCTCATCGTGGGCGTCGCCAGCGCGATCTTCCCCATGGCGGTCGAGCGCAGCGTCTTCGCCCGCGACTACCCGCTGATGCTGCTCATCTCGTTCGGGATGATGGGCCTCGCGGTCGCCGGACGGCAATTCACAGCGGTCGACGGGCTGCTCCTGCTCGCCGTGCTCGTGTTCTTTCTCGGGTTGTGCACCCGCGAAGCCGTCCGCCAGAACCGCGAGTTCCGCGAGACCGGCGCGTGGGACGTCAAGAAGGTCGAGCGGCCCAACCTCGGCGTGCAGGTCGGCAAGGTCGTGCTCGGCATCGCCGGGCTCGTCGTCGGCGCGCGGCTCATGGTCGATTCCGCCGTCGAGATCGCCCTCAGCTTCGGCGTGTCCGAGCTCGTGATCGGCGTCTCGATCATCGCGATCGGCACCAGCCTGCCCGAGCTCGCGACCAGCGTCGTCGCCGCCCTGAAGAAGGAGCCGGACATCTCGCTCGGCAACATCATCGGGTCGAACATCTTCAACGTCGGCTTCATCATCGGCGGCGTGTCCCTCGTCTCGCCGATCCCGGTGTCCGCGCAGGCGCTCGCGTTCGACCTGCCGATGGTCCTGCTCATCTCGCTGCTGCTCTTCCCGCTGATGCGGCGTGAGAACAAGGTGACGCGAGCCGACGGGATCCTGCTGCTCTTCGTATACGTTGGATATCTCGTCCTGACCTGGGCCCTGTCCACGGGACTCCTCACGGTGCCGTGGCTCCCGAGCTCGTCAGGCGCCTGACCTCCTCGGAGCGCCATGCGCGTCGCCGCCTTGCAGACCAACCCGACGCTCGGCGCCATCGCCGCGAACGTCGATGAGCTCCTCGAAGGGTACCGCGCGGCGGCCGAACGCGGCGCCGAACTCGTGGTGGCACCCGAGATGGCCGTGTCCGGCTATCCGCCTCGCGATCTGCTCGACCGCGACGAGCTCCTCGACGCGATCGACGGCGCGCTCGACGTGCTGCGTGACGCGACCGCAGACGGCCCGGCGTTCATCGTTGGTGCCCCCGTCCGATCCCCCCACGCCGACGGACGCACGCTGCAGAACGCCGCGTTCTTCTTCGACGGCGGCGCCCTCGTGGCCCGACGGGCCAAGACGCTGCTGCCCACATACGACGTCTTCGAGGACGCGCGGTACTTCGAGCCCGCACGCGAACAGGGCGTCATCGAATGGCGCGGGCGGCGCATCGCCCTGACGATCTGCGAAGACCTGTGGAACGACCACACGCTCTTCGAGCGGCCTCGGTACCCGGTCGACCCCGTCGCCACCCTCGGTGAAGAAGGCTTCGACCTGCTGATCAACCTGTCCGCCAGCCCCTGGCGCCTCGGCAAGGAAGCCATCCGCGACCGGATCGCGCGCCACGCCGCACGCCGCTGGGGCGCGCCGGTGCTCTATGTGAACCAGGTCGGCGCCCACGACGAGCTGATCTTCGACGGGCAGAGCTTCGCGATGGACGCGGTCGGTCGCATGATCGGGCGCGGGGAAGCCTTCGCCACCGGGACCTTCCTCGTCGACATCGACGATGAGGGCGACGACGAGGCGGCCGATCCGATCCCGGACGCCGAGAAGGTCTTCGAGGCCCTCGTCCTGGGGGTCCGCGACTACTTCCGCCGGACCGGGTTTCAGCGCGCGGTGATCGGCATCTCCGGCGGGATCGACTCCGCGCTCACCGCCGCCGTCGCCTGCGAAGCGCTCGGCGCCGACCGGGTGCTCGGCGTGACCATGCCCGGGCCCTACTCGTCGCGCGGCAGCGTCACCGACAGCGAAGACCTCGCCGAGGCCCTCGGGTTCGAGCTGATCGAGGTCCCGATCGGCGCCGCGTACGACGCCTTCGTCGGCATGCTCGCCGAGACCTTCGAGGGCCGCGACCCGGACGTGACCGAAGAGAACCTGCAGGCGCGCGCCCGCGGCGTCGTGCTGATGGCGATCTCGAACAAGACCGGGCGCCTCGTCCTGACGACGGGCAACAAGTCCGAGATGGCCGTCGGCTACGCGACCCTCTACGGCGACATGTGCGGCGCCCTCGGCGTCCTCGCCGACGTCCCGAAGGTCCTCGTGTACGACCTGTGCCGGTGGCTGAACCGCGACGGCGTGCGCATCCCGACCGCAATCATCGACAAGCCGCCGAGCGCCGAGCTCGCCCCGGACCAGCGGGACGACGACACGCTACCGGCGTACGAGGACCTCGACCCGATCCTCGAAGCGTTCATCGAGCGCGACCGGTCGATCGATCAGATCGTCGAAGAGGGCCACGACCGTGCCACCGTCGAGCGCATCGTCCGCCTCGTGCAGCGCAACGAGTACAAGCGACGTCAGGCAGCGCCGGCGTTGCGCGTCACGTCCCGCGCCTTCGGCATGGGCCGGCGCATGCCCCTCACGGCGCGCTGGGCCGACATCTTCGGCTGATCGGTCAGCCCACGAGGCTGACGACCAGCTCGATCAGCCCACGAGGCTGGCGACCAGCCACGGCAGCACGAGCGCCCCATCGACCACGAGCGGCCACGCCAGCGCCGGCGTCGCCGGGCTGCCGCGCCACGCCAGGGGCACCACGGCCAGCGCCGCGACCACCACGCCGAGCCCGGTCGGGCCAGCGACCGTGGCCGCGTCGACCGCCGCGCTGGCCATCGCCGCGAGGAGCAGCGCGACGATGAGCGCCCGCGCGGTCCCGACGCCCCATCGCACGGGCACCGTCGGCACCTCGAGGCGGCGGTCCCACGCGACGTCGCGCAGGTCGAAGAGGTGCGCATTGGCCGCCGTGAGCGCGAAGAGCATCGCCGTGGTGACGACGACCCGGGCGTCCACCGGCGCCGCCGACCAGACCACCGGCACGCTCACGACGGCGACAGACACCGCAGCAGCCACCATCCACGACTTCACCCCCGGCAGGTCCTTCAGGCGCACCCACCGACGGACACCCTCGCGACGCCGCACCGGCAACCCGTAGGTCGTGCTGACGAGCGCGCCGACGACGACGAGCGCGCGGACCGCGGGCGGCGCCGCGACGAGCCCGACGATGGCGACCACGACGCCGGTGGCGGCCATTACACCACCGCGAAGGGGGGACCGCGTCGCCGAACGCTCGCCCTCCACCGCGCGGTCGAAGAGCCGGTCGACACTGTACAGCGCGAGCGTCGAGCCGCCGATCACAAGGTCCGTCGCCACCGGGACGTCGAGGCCGAGGTGCAACACGACGAACCGGTGCAGCGCGACGACCGCGAGCGCGACGAGGAGGTTCGTCTCGACCAGTGCCGCCTCAATCCACCGGCGGATCGCCCTGCCGCCAGACAACGGTCTCGTACCACCGGGGTCCGATGCCATAGACGCCGACGCGGGCCCGCCGCTCGACGACGAGTCCGGCGGCGGCAGCGGGGTCGGTGAGGTCATGCGGCGGTTGCACCGGGTTGCGCGCGAGGGCGCCGAAGAGCAGCGACGGACCGCCGTAGTAGAGACGGTACAAGCCCCGCGTCAAGCCGCCCCGCGGCGCGGGGACGAAGTCGGACACGGCCAGCGTGCCGCCCGGCGCGAGCCCGGCGGCGAGGGTGCGCACGACGGCGTCGAGCTCGTCAGCGGCGATGCACGTCAGCAGAAACGGCGCGGCGATGCGGTCCCACGCCGCCGGTTCGATCGCGCCGGGCGCGCGGACGTCCCCGACCCGCGTGGCGACGTGCACCCCGGTGGCCTCGGCCCGCGCGCGCACGCGGTCGAGCATGGCGTCGGACACGTCGAAGGCGACGACTTCGGCGCCGCTGCGTGCCGCGGTCACCGCCGCGTCACCGGTGCCGGCGCCCACGACGAGCACGCGCTGGCCGGGTCCGACGCCGTCGACGGCCGCGCGGCGAGCGCGACCGATCGCTCCGCCGGACCAGGCGAACGCGAGCGCGTCGTACAGCCGAGCGAAGCGCCCATATCGTGCGGGACCACGTGCAGGTCGTCGCGCTGGCGCGCGCGCGGGGTGTCGCGCAGGGACGGTCACCCGATGCCGAGCACCGTCTGGAACACCCACGTTCCGATCAGCTGCAGCAGCCCGATGACCACGGCGCCCATCGCGCCCAGCCCGAGGTAGACCGCGAACGTGTAGAAGAAGAACGCCGCGTACGCCGCCCACGCGACGAGGCCGATCCCCGGCAGCAGCGTGAGCCAGCCGCACACCCACCACAGCGCGGTGAACGCGAACGCCCAGCCGAAGCAGCGATCGAGGGTCGCGCGCCGCGCCTTCGTGTTCTCGGGGCCCGCCAGACCACGCACACCGACATGGTACAGGGCGCCCTTGAAGGCGAGCTGGAGCAGAAACTGGACGATCGGCATCGGGTCCTCCGCCGCGTGCGACCCACTGAACGTGCGCGCAAACCCGCCCGGGTGCAAGATCAGGTCGCCGGATCGAGCCGCTGCTGCAGCCGCGTGGCCAGCCCGGTGTGGCGCGCAATCCCGCTCACGTTGTCGAGCGCCATCTGCACCGCGCGGGTCATGCCGACCACGACGAGCCGCTGCCGCGCGCGGGTCACCGCCGTGTACACGAGGTGGCGCTGCAGCAGCTTGAAGTGGTGCGTGGTGACAACGACGACGACCGCGGCGAACTCCGAGCCCTGCGACTTGTGCACGGTGATCGCCCATGCGGGTTCGAGGTACCGGAGCGCCTCGCCGTCGTACGAGACGTCCCGATCGTCGAAGCGCACGCGGACCTCGCCGGTCGCGGTGTCGATCGCGCGGACGAACCCGATGTCGCCGTTGAACGTGTCGCGGGTGTAGTCATTGCGCACCTGCATGACCTTGTCGCCGACGCGCCACGCCGACGCGCCACGGGTCACCGCCGGCCCGTCGCGCCCGAGGCGCGCAGCGAGGCGCTCGTTGAGCGCACGCGTGCCGACGGGCCCGCCGTGCATCGGCACGAGCACCTGCACGTCGCGCACCGGGTCGAGGCCGAACGCCGAGGGCATGCGGTCGACGACGACCCGCTCGACGGCTTCGACGGTGGCCTCGGGGGACTGCGTCGCGACGAAGAACACCTCGCCGTCCGCGCCGCGGTCGCCGTCGACGAGCTCGCCGCGGCGCATGGCGTGGGCGAGATCGACGATCTTCGAGCCCGCCGCCTGACGAAACACCCGGTCCAGCCGCGCGACCGGCACCGTGCCGCTCGTGATGAGGTCGCGCAGCACGTCGCCGGCCCCGACGGGCGGCAGCTGGTCGACGTCACCGACGAGCAGGACGCGCCCGCCGTCCGGGATCGCGTCGACCAGCGCCGCCGCGAGATCCATATCGAGCATCGACGCCTCGTCGACCACCACGAGATCGACCTCGAGGGGGCGCTCCCGGTTGCGCCCGAACGTGCCGGACCGCGGGTCGACCTCGAGCAGCCGATGCAACGTGCTCGCCGGATGCCCCGCGCTCTCTTCGAGCCGCCGCGACGCACGCCCGGTCGGCGCCGCGAGCATCACCCGGTGCGCCGCCCGACGCGCGCTGTCGACCACGCACTGCACGATGGTCGTCTTGCCGGTACCCGGGCCGCCGGTGAGCACGCCGACCGCCGCGTCCACGAGGCGGTGCAGCGCCTGCCGTTGGGTCGGGGCAAGGGTGAACGGCAACGCCTGCTCCGCCTGCTCGACCCGCGCGGCCCCCGGACCGGGGCGACCCTCGGCGACGATGCGGGCGATGCCCCGCGCCAGCTCGACCTCGGTGTCGAACGCGGCGCGGGCGTACACCTGCACGGTGCCGACGCTGTCGGGTTCGAGGACGGCGCGCTGCCGGGCGACGAGTCCGTCGACGGCGCCATCGACGGCGTCCGTGGCCGCGCCGAGCGCTTCGCACGCTCGCGCGACGAGCGCGGTGCGGGCGAGACGCACGTGCCCCTCGTCCCCCGCGCGGCGCAGCACGTAGTCGACCCCGGCGACGAGCCTGCGTGGGTCGTTGGCGTCGAAGCCGAGGCCCCGCGCGATCTGGTCTGCGGTGCGAAAGCCGATCCCGCGTACGTCGCGCGCCAGCTGCCACGGATCGTCGCGCACGACGCGGACGGCGCGCCCGCCGTAGGTCGCCCAGATCTTCGCCGCCCACGTCGCCGAGACGCCGTGCGACTGCAGAAAGAGCTTCACCGAGCGCTCTGCGCTGTGGCGCTGCCACGAGTCGCGAATCTGCGTGAACCGCTTTGGCCCGATGCCCTCGACCTCGCGAAGCCGCTCGGGGACGTCGTCGAGGATGGCCAGCGTCTGCTCGCCGAACACATCGACGATCCGGCGAGCGAGCTCCGGCCCGATGCCGTCGATCGCGCCGGACCCGAGCCACGTCTCGATGCCCTCGGGCGTCGACGGCATCACCCGCTCCCACGACCGGGCCTCGATCTGCAGCTCCCCGCTGCGGTGTCGCCGGCGCACGCCGGTCAGCCGCACCCGCTCGCCACGTTCGAGCCCGGCGTCGCGAATCACGACGGTCGAGTGCCGGCCATCCCCATGGTCGACCACGAGCACCTGGAAGGCGCCGTCATCGGCCTCGTACCGCACGCGCGACACGACGCCCTCGAGCTCGACCTCCGCTTCATCCACCGATCGTGTCCCCCGCGTCGAGCGCGCGCCGTCGCCGCAGCCGTTCGAGCGCGCGCCGACGCTCGATCGCGCGTCCGATCGCCTCGTCCCGGGCGAACCGCCAAGCGAGCTCCGAGCGGGCAGCGACCACGGCTTCCGACGCCGCCGTGGCGCTGTGCCGCGCACGGTTGAGGGCCGATTGCGCCAGGTCGACCCGGCGGGCACGCGCTCGTCGCTCGTCGTCGAACCGCCGCACGTCCGAGGTCTCGCGCGGCGCCGTCCGGGCCTCGCGCGCGGCGGCGAGGGCCCGAGCGGCCGCATCGACGGCAGCCCTCGCCTCGTGCTCGGCGCGAAGGGCACGCGCGAGCGTGGCCTCCGCCTGCTGACGCGCATGGCGCGAGAAGAGACGCGCCACCTCGAGCGCCCGCATCGACCCGCCGCCGTTCACCGCGCCTCCGGCGGGATCTCGCGCGCCAGCGCCAGGAGTCGCGCTCGGGTTTCGGTCCATGCGGTGGTCATCGTGGGGGTCTGCTGCAGGAGCGCAAGCCAGCGCGGGCGCAGCTCGATCGCCGCGTCCACCACCGGGTCGCCCCCTCGGGTGTACAGCCCCAGCTCGATCGCGTCACGCTGCCGCTCCCACGCCGCCATCGCCCGACGCAGCGCACGCTGGGCAGCCAGGACCTCGGCGTCGACGATCCGCGGCGCGACCCGGCTCACGCTGGCCAGGCCGTCGACCGCGGGGAAGTGTCCACGCTCGGCGAGCGCGCGGCGCAGCACGAGGTGACCATCGACGAGGCCGCGGACCTCGTCGGCGATGGGCTCGTCCATGTCGCCGCCTTCCACGAGCACGCTGTACACCGCGGTGATCGCGCCCTCGCCAGCAAGGCCGGCCCGCTCGACGAGTCGCGGCAGCGTGGCGAACACGCTCGCCGGATAGCCGCGCCGCGCCGGTGCCTCACCGGCGATCAGCGCCGCCTCGCGCAGCGCCCGGGCATAGCGCGTGAGGCTGTCGACGAGCAGCACTGCGTGCAGCCCGGCGGCACGAGCCTCCTCGGCGAGCGCGGTGGCGAGCAGCGCGGCGCGGATGCGCAGCACCGGAGGCGCGTCGCTGGTGGCGGCGACCACCACCGACCGTGACCGCGTCTCGGCGTCGAGCACGTCGTCGACGAACTCCCCGACCTCACGACCGCGCTCGCCGACGAGGGCGACGATGCGCACGTCCGCCTCGATCCCGCGGGCGAGGCTCGCAAGGAGCGTCGACTTTCCGACCCCCGAGCCCGCAAAGAGCGCCACGCGCTGCCCCCGTGCGATCGGGGCCAGCGCGTCGATGACCCGCACGCCGGTGGCCGCATGGTCGCCGACCGGCGGACGGGCGAGCGGATCTGGCGAGGGCGCGTCGAGGGGATAGCCATCTGCGGGGTGCGTCACGCCACCGCGCAGCGAGCGCCCCAGCGGATCGATGACGTCGCCGAGCACGGCCTCGAGCCGAGGCGCCCGGGCGCCGACGGGGTCGGGCTGGACGCCCGCGCCGGGCCGCACCCCGACCGGCGACGCGAACGGCAGCAGTACGGCCTCGTCGCCCTCGAACCCGACGACCTCGGCGCGCAGCGGCCCTGCCGCACGCTCGACCCGGACGACCGCGCCGACCTCCGCAGCCGGCATGCGCGCGCGAATGCGGGCCGAGGTCGCTGCGACGACGCGGCCCTCCTCGACCGGCGCGGTCGACAACCGCGCCGCGAGACGTTGCCGAAGGTCATCCGTCATCCGACACCTCCGCGGCCGCCATGATCGACGCACGGACGTCCGCCTCGAGCAGGCTGCACCACGTCGCGAGACGACCATCCACGCGCCCACGCTGCGTATCGATGATGACGTCGCCCGGGCCACAGCTCGTATCGGCGACCACGGACACCCCGGCGCCCCCTGCGGCCACCGCGTCGACGTTGGACGGGTGCACGCGCACCGCGAGCACCTCACGGTCGGCCGCGGCGTCGATGGCCCGCCGAACCAGCGTCAGGATGCGGTCGGGCGCAGCGGTCACTTCATCCGCCACCAGCGCCGAGGCCACGTCGATTGCGGCCCGGGCTGCCGCGTCGATCACGACACGGCGTGCATCTTCGAGGGCGTCGACGACGGCTGCGACCTCGGCTCGCGCGGCCTCATGGGCCGCGTCTCGCGCGGCTTCGACCGCCTCGCGCACGGTGGCGTCGATCTCCTGCTGCAGGGCATCCCGCCGGGCCGTCAGCGCACGTACTTCTGCGTCCAGATCAGCGCGCGCGTCGAGTCGCTCCGTTTCGACCCACCCCGGTCCGCGGACCAGGGCCCATGCTTCGGCGTCTGTCGCCGGTGTCCAGTCGTCGGTCATGCCATGCTCCGTCCAGCGCGCACCACGTCGTCCGGCAAGCCCTCGAGCCACTGCACAAGCGCAGACGCATCCGCACGGTTGTGCACCGGCCGATCCGCCCACGCGCCGTCCTCGGGATGCCCGAGAATCACCAGCACCTCGTCGAACCACCACGGAGCGATCAGGGGCAACGCCGCCGCCGCGAGGTCCCGGGTCCGACGTGCGTCACGGACCCGGTCGAGCATCGGCCGAGCCACCGCACACAGCTCGGCGGCCGGGCGCTCCTTCGCCCGCAGCGCCGCAAACGCACGCACCGTCAGCCGACTCAGCCAGGGACGCACCAGCTCGAGCGTCTCCAACCGCTCCGCCCTCGGCACGTCGAAGAGCGCGAGGGCGACGAGCGGTACGAACGCCTCGGTGAGGTGCACCGGATCGTCGACCGCGGCGCGCAGCGCTCCGACGAAGGGGCTCGCGGCGTGCCCGCCGAACCACGCACGCCCCCGCGATCCGACGATGCTCGCGCGACGCCAGCCGTCGCCGGGGCCCGTCGGTTCGACGATCGCTTCGCGACGTGCCATCGCGCCGGCGACGCCACCGTACACGGGGACGTTCATGACGCCGGCTCCCGCTGACGGCGCAGCACCAGGATCAGCGCGACGGCGAGCGCGATGATCAGCGTGGCCAGGCCAGCCACGGTCGCACGCAGCCCGCTCGCCGAAGCTTCGTCGACCGCGAACGGACCGACGCTGACGAGTCGCACTCCGTCCGGCTGCCGAACTTCGGTCTCGGATCGCACGATCGCGACACCCTCTGCATCCACCCCGTCGATGGCCCCGCTGACGATGGCCCGTACCGCGTCGTCCCCCGGCGGCGACGCCCCCGTGCGGTACACGAGCAGCACAGACGCGCCGGACCGCGCGTCGGAGTCGTCGGACGACGCCACAACCGCGTGCACCCGCGCGTCCACGATCCCGTCCATCGCGAGAAAGGTCGCCTCGACGTCGGACTCCAGCGCGCGAAGGCGCCGCGCGCGCTCGTCTTCTGCGGAGGGCACGAGCCCACCGCCATCGCTCAGCATCGCGTCGAGATCCGCTTCTCGACGCGGCAGCCCGCGCGAGGCGAGGACCGACAGCGCCCGTTGCAGCTGGGACGCGGGCACCACGACATCCCACCGCCCGTCATTCGCCGGCCGCTTGCTCGCGACGACGTCGTGATGCGCAAGCACGACCACGACCTCGTTGGCCGTACGCTCCTCGAGATCGTGGTGCGCCACGGTCGAGCAGGCCGTCACCACACACACCAGGGCGGCGAGCAGCAGAGCACGCACCAGGGTCGCAAACCGGCGCGCGTTCGCTCCCATCGGACCCGTTCGATGCATCTTGCTACTCATGCCACACCCTCGCTCGCGTGCGCCGATCGACGACAGCTGGCTCACACCTGAATCGAAAGCAGCTGCTTGCACCCGCTCGCCATCCGGTCGACGACCCGCGTCGCGAGCTCGACCTTCAGGCTCGCGTCCGAAACCCGCTGCTGCAGCGCGAGCAGATCCGCCGGCGAACCGCCACCGTGGGCGAACCGCTCGATCCCCACGTCGATCGCCTGCTGGTCGTCGCGATAGGCGGCGGCGGCGCGATCGAGCCGCTCGAGCGACGGCGACGGCGACGGCTCCGACGACGCCGGCGAGTGGGCGTCCATCACCTCCGCAAAGGCGGTGTGCGTCGCAACGGGGCGGAGCGTCGACGAAGTCGAGGGGCTCACCTGCCAGGACGTTTCGCTGATCTGCATGGTGGATCCGGGGTTGGGGTCACACCGAGATGAATCGACGTGGTCCCACGGATGTTGCGTCGTCCGGCTCATTTTCTTCGGACAACAACACATGCAGCTCTCGGATCGCCCGCGCGTGCCGGCGGCAGAGCCACGAACGGCTCAAGCCGAGGTCACGACCGATCTCGGCGAGCGACTGATCTTCGAAGTAGTGGCGACGCACGAGATCCGCCGCATCCGGCGTCATCTGCGCGATGGCGGAGCGTACCCGCTCGATCTGCTGGCGACGGCTGGTCAACGACTCCGGCGTCCCAGCAAGGCTGGACAGAGCGTCCGTCACGTCGCCGCCAGACGCCGCGACGACCTCACTGACGTCGGCGACCAGCACCGCACCGCGGACCGCCTGAGCGAGATAGGACGCGTCACTCTCCGCATCGGTGGCCCCGGCCATCGACTCCGACAACGACGACTGAAACTCGTTCGACGCAGACATCCGGCGCAGCTGCCGCAGCTGCGCGCGTGTGTTGCCTGTGAGGTCCTTCACGCCATCGATCATCGCGCCGCGGACCCGGTACCAGGCAAACCCTCGAAACGGCACGCCGGCGTCCGGATCGAACCGATCCCACGCCTCGAGCAGACCGATGATCCCGAGCTGAACGAGATCTTCGAGATCGGTCGACAACCTGAGGTCGCGCGCGAGCTTGCGCGCCACCCCCCGGACGAAGTCCCCATACACATCGGCAACTTCGTCCCGGTTCGGGACGGACTGCGGCACAGCGTTCCTTGCGCCTTCGAGCCTTCTCTTCACCCTCATCGAACCACTCCAATGTACCGGTCGAAGCAACATCTCGGCAAGCAGGTCGACTCAGAGTCCGCACTGTTGCTTCGGAGCCACCGAATGAGCCGAATCTCTGCCTCTTCCACGTCGACCCACGCCCCGTCCGAGCACCACGCTCGAGGCACACGCGCGACGGCGAACGACATCGTCCCCCGACCTTCACCCACACGCCCCCGTCGCACCCAGGAGGTCGGTTTCGCCGACCAGCTGCACCGCGCCCCCGAGATCGACCGCACACGCCACGGCGTCCGGACGACAACGGCGCTGCCGGCCCGAAGCGCCTCGCCCCAGCGCACGGGCACGCCGATGGCACACACGTCGCTCCCGCGGGATACCCCGATCACCGTCCACATCCCCGGCACACTCGACGCGTCCATCCACGTGACCGGCCGCGTCGACCTCATCCCGGCCGAAGGGGTTGCCGTCGCCCCGCTGATCCGCACACTGAACGAAGCGGGCTATCGGGCACGAGAGCGACGCCGCCGCGACGAACACGGGGTCCACGATGAGTGCGATCGACAGCAGGGCGAGCGTGATTGACCGCCTCCTGCGAGCGTTCTGGGCTGGCGCGTTCCCTGACGCTGTACCTGTCGTACACGTGCACGAGGGTCGCCCGGGCCCAACAGATCCACGCGCATCGACCCTGCTCGTGTGGTCCGCCTCGCCTCGCCCGGCCCTCCTCTCGGTCTTCGACGTCTCCGCCGGACCAGCCACCCACGGGCTCGACCGCGCGTGGCACCTCGCCGAGGCGTTGCCAGCGCCCTGGCGAGCGGCCGTGCGCATCGTTCCCGCGGACGGGCCGACGGTGCGCGCGTGGTCCGAGCGCGTCCGGACCGGCTACACCGGCCAGGCCACGCACGAGGACGGACGGATCCGCTGCACGGTGACTGACGAGTGGATCGCCGGGCTACCCATCATTGCCCCTGACCCCGGCTCCGGGGTCGCGCTCGGCCTCCCGCTCCCGTCGGCCACAGACACCCCTGCCCTTCGCAGCCTCGGCGACGGGTCGGTCCACGGGTGGATCCGCGCCGCCGATGGATCGTGCTTCGCGGCACGGCTGACCCCGGGTCCGAACGGCGTCCGATGGACGGACCCTTCCTGGTGCCTCGGCTCGTTGACTGCCGCCGCGTGGTTCGATGCGACGGTTGATCCGATCGACCCGGATCGACTGCACGTCGCGTCACGCACGAGCACCGACAGCGGGTGCATGGAGTGGGTGCAGCACCGTGAACGCTACGGTCTCCGCTGGGTACCACGGACGACTCCCGTCGAGGTCGCTGCCACCGAAGACATCGAGGCTCCCACCGCCCCGACCGCCCCCCCTCGTGCCGAGCCGCCCGCACGAGCCATGAGCGTCACACGGCCGCACGAAGTCACCACCGTGTCCGCTGGCGACGCCACGCACTCGGTCCGCGCATCCGATGCAGTGCCTACTCAACCCGAAGAAGCGAACCTGCAGACGGTCCAGCTCGACCGACGCGCCCTGCTGAGGCAGGACCCCGCCGCAGACGACGACGCGCCCACACAGCCCCTCGAGCGCCCCCTCGGTCTGACGATCAACGAAGAACGGTGAACGCATCTCCGCGCCTCATGCGAACCGCAGACCGCGTCGGTGCGTCGTACCACCTGCGATTCGGCACGAAGGAGCCCACCCGGTCCGACACGGTCGTTCGCGCCGACCCGAGTCAGGGCGCCGTGGGCGCGTCCGACGGCACCAACTCCGATGCCGGGTTCACCGCTGCATCTCGAAGGACGCCGACGCCCTGGTCCGCATCTTCCCCATCCACCTCCGGCACGGTCGGCCAGAGCTCGACGGTGACCGACCAGATGTCACCGGCGTCGACGGCCGCCTCGTAGCGCCGCGTGAGGTAGCCGGACGCCGACACCTCGACGCGCCACACACCGGGCGCGACGTCCATCTGCGCAGCCAACGCCTCAGGCACAACGCGTTCGTTCACGCGGATGACCGCGTCGTCGGTGACGACCTCGATCGCGAGCCGCGCCGACGAGGTCCCCGGCAGCGACGTCCCCGAACACGCCACCAGCAGGAGCGCCAGAACAGCACTGCCACACCGTACCCACGAAACGACGAAGCCGGACTGCAGCGCAGCCCGACTTCGGCAGTCACGGGGACCCGACGAGCTCACTCGTCGTCGGCCACCGCGAGGTCCGCGCCGTCATCGGCGGCGGCGGTCTCCTCGAACTCGTCCGCGTGCGCCTCGGCGGCGTCCACGAGCTCGATGAGCGACATCGGCGCGTTGTCGCCGGTGCGACGGCCAATGTGGATGATGCGCGTGTAGCCACCCGGGCGGTCCGCGAAGCGCGGCGCGATCTCACCGAAGAGCTTCTGCAGCGCATCGTCGGTCTTGATGACCGCGGCGGCCTTGCGGCGCGCGTGCAGGTCGCCACGACGAGCGAGGGTGATCAGCTTCTCCGCGAACGGACGCAGTTCCTTCGCACGAGCCGTCGTGGTCTGGATGCGCTCGTGCTGGAAGAGCGAGGTGGCGAGGTTGCCCAGGAGGGCCTTACGGTGGGAGGCCGTGCGGTTGAGCTTGCGGCCGGACTTGCGGTGACGCATCGCGAATTCCGTGGTCGTTCGGCGCGGAGAGATCCGTCGCCGGGGGGTTCAGCTTCAGGCGCCCTGCTCGAGCTTTTCCTTCAGCTCGGCCGGCGGCCATCCATCGAGCTTCATGCCGAGGGACAGGCCCATCTCGGCAAGAATCTCCTTGATCTCCTTGAGGGACTTCCGGCCGAAGTTCTTCGTCTTCAGCATCTCGGCCTCGGTCTTCTGCACGAGCTCACCGATGTAGGTGATGTTCGCGTTCTGCAGGCAGTTCGCGCTGCGGACCGAGAGTTCGAGTTCGTCCACCGTACGCAGAAGGTTCTCGTTGAACTCCTCCTGCTCCTCTTCGACGACGCGGGGCTCGGGCTCGGCCGCTTCGTTGAAGTTGATGAAGATGGACACCTGGTCCTTGATGATCTTCGCCGCGAACGCGACCGCGTCCTCGGGGAGCACCGAACCGTCCGTCCACACCTCGAGCGAGAGACGGTCGTAGTCCGTGGCCGAACCGACGCGCGCGCTCGTGACGTTGTAGTTCACCTTGGTGATCGGCGAGAACAGAGCGTCGATCGGAATCCAGCCGACCTCCCACTCGTCGTTCTTGTTCACCTCGGCGGACTGGTAGCCGCGACCCACCGCGATCTCCAACTCGAGCTGAAGACGACCGCCCTCCGAGAGCGTCGCGATGACCTGATCGGGGTTGAGCACCTCGATCGTCGGCGGCGCCTGGATGTCGGCGGCCCGCACGATGGCCGGGCCCTCGACGTCGATCGACGCGCGAACGCGTTCGACCGTCGTCGAACGAAGGCGAAGCTCCTTCACGTTGAGAAGGATGTCGCCCACGTCCTCACGGACGTCCGGGATCGTCTGGAATTCGTGCAGCGCACCTTCCAGCTTCACGCCGACCGGAGCCGCGCCCTGCAGCGACGAGAGGAGGATGCGGCGAAGCGTGTTGCCGAACGTGATCCCGTAGCCGCGCTCCAGAGGCTCCGCCAGAAAGCGGGCGTACGTGGCGCTGCGCGAGCCGCTCTCGATGCGGACTTCACGCGGCTTGATCAGGTCTCGCCAGTTCTTCCAGATGGTTTCCATCGTTCCTCTCGCTGAGGCATGTACCCGGCACGTGCGAAGAAGCACGGACCGGGCCGATTCCGAGCCGAAGGGGCGGGCGCCCGTCGGGCGCCCGGCAGGTCACACGCGCCGACGCTTGGGCGGGCGGCAACCGTTGTGCGGCACGGGCGTGATGTCACGGATGAGCGTGATCTTCAGACCAGCCGACTGCAGCGCACGAAGCGCCGACTCCCGGCCCGATCCCGGCCCCTTGAGGAAGACCGTCACCGAACGCATGCCGTGCTCCATCGCCTTGCGCGCAGCGTCTTCACCCGCCACCTGGGCGGCGAAGGGCGTGCTCTTGCGCGAGTGCTTGAAGCCTCGGGCACCGGCGCTCGACCACGAGATCGCGTTGCCGTGCACATCAGTGATCGTGATGATCGTGTTGTTGAACGTCGCAGAGATGTACGCGACGCCCGTCTGCACGTTCTTCTTGACGCGCTTCTTACCGGTACGCTGGGGGCGGGCCATGAGGGCTCCTCTTCTCGAGCAGGGTCGGGCAGCTGCCCGAGATTCGTTACTTCTTCTTCTTGATGGCGACGCGACGCGGCCCCTTGCGGGTCCGGGCGTTCGTCCGCGTGCGCTGACCGCGAACCGGCAGGTGACGCCGGTGACGCAGGCCGCGGTAGCAGCCGAGATCCATCAGGCGCTTGATGTTCAGCGCCACCTCGCGACGAAGGTCACCTTCGACCTTGTAGTCGTTCTCGAGGATCTGACGGATCTGGCGAACCTCGCCTTCCGTGAGGTCGTCGGTGCGCACGTTGTAATCGATACCGGCCTTCGTCAGGACCTGCTCCGAGGTCGTGCGACCGACACCGTAGATGTAGGTCAGGCCAATCACCACCCGCTTCCGGGGGGGAAGGTCAACACCAGCGATTCGAGCCATCGAACGTCTCCTTCATCACGCCCATCGCGGGGCGCTCGTAATTCAGCTTCAGCCCTGACGCTGCTTGTGACGCGGGTTCTCGCAGATGACGCGAACCACGCCCTTGCGGCGGATGACCTTGCACTTGTCGCAGATGCGCTTGACCGAGGGTCGGACCTTCATGACGGACTCCACACTTGATTCGGCGAGCGCTCACGCGCTCTTGCGCCGTTCGGGCTCCCAGTGAAAGGGCGCCTCTTATACAGTCCGACCCATGGGTGGGCAAGACCTGAATCACCTTGTTTCTACCGAACCTGCACCCGTTCGATCCGTCGGCGATTCCCCGTGAGGACGACCGCCGGCGGCGGGTCAGATGCCTCCGCCTACGCGGTCGCGGATCCGGCTCGTGTTGCCGCCGGTGAGCCCCTCGTAGTGCCGCGTGATGAGGTGACCCTCAATCTGCTGCACCGTATCGAGACCCACCGACACCACGATCAGGAGACCCGTGCCGCCGTAGTAGAAGCTGACCGGGAAGTAGCCCTGCACGAGAACCGGCATGACACACACCGCGGTGAGGTACATCGCACCACCCGCCGTGATTCGTGTCAGCACGAAGTCGATGTGCTCGGCCGTCTTCTTGCCCGGACGAATGCCCGGGATGAACGACCCGGACCGCTTCATGTTGTCTGCCACGTCGACCGGATTGAACGTCACGGCCGTGTAGAAGAACGTGAAGAAGATGATCAACAGCGAGTAGATGACGTTGTACCGCCAATCCAGCGGGTTCAACGCCGTCTGCAACGCCAGCGACCAGCTCGCGTCCTGGAAGTACCCGGCGACGGTCGTCGGGAAGATCAGGATCGACGAGGCGAAGATCGGCGGGATGACCCCCGACGTGTTCACCTTCAGCGGCAGGTACGACGACTGCCCGGCGAAGACCTTCCGGCCTTCGGTCCGCTTCGCGTACTGCACCGGGATACGACGCTGCGCGCGCTCGAAGAACACGATGACGCCGACAACGCCGACGACCAGCATGAGCAGGAGCACGCTCGCGATCGGACCCATCTCGCCACGCAGGGCCTGCTGACCCGTGTTGAGCACACCCGCCGGGAGACCGGCGACGATGCCCGCGAAGATGATGAGGCTGATGCCGTTGCCGATGCCACGCTCGGTGATCTGTTCACCGAGCCACATCAGGAACGCCGTACCCGTCGTCAGAGAGATGACCGTGATCGTGCGGAACCACCAGCCGGGGTTCGACACGAGCCCGGGCTCCTGATCGTTCAGGTTCTCGAGGAAGAACGCGATGCCTGTGCCCTGAATGAGCGAAAGGCCGATCGTCCCGTAGCGGGTCCACTGGTTCAGCTTGCGCCGTCCCTGCTCGCCTTCCTTCTGAAGGCGCTCCACCGACGGCACGACCACAGCCAGAAGCTGCAGAATGATCGATGCCGAGATGTACGGCATGATGCCGAGCGCGAACACCGACAGCTGCTCGAGAGCGCCCCCGGAGAACAGGTTGAACAGACCGAGGAAGCCGCCGCCGCTGGACATCAGGTAGTCCTGCATGACCGTACGGTCGACGCCCGGCGTCGTCACGAAGATGCCGAGGCGATACACGCCCAGCATGCCGATCGTGAACAGGATCCGCGCGCGGAGCTCGGGGATCCGGAAGATGTTCCCGAAGGTGCCTTCCACGTCAGATCACCTCGGCCGTGCCACCAGCGGCTTCGATCTTGGCCGTAGCCGACGCGCTGAACTTCACGGCCTTCACCGTGAGCGCAACGGACAGCTCGCCATCACCGAGCACCTTGAGCCCTTCGCTCGTACGGCGACGGGTGATGTGGCCATTCTGGTCGAGCCACTCGATGTCGACCACCGTGCCCGCCTCGATACCCTCGAGGTCACGCACGTTGATCACGTCGTAGTGCTTGCGGAACTTGCCGTTGCCGAAGCCACGCTTCGGAAGACGGCGGTACAGCGGCATCTGGCCACCCTCGAATCCGGGCGGCGTGCTGCCACCGGACCGAGCGGTGTGACCCTTGTGGCCCTTGCCGGCAGTCTTGCCGGTGCCACTGGCCGGACCACGGCCAATCCGCTTGCGCGCCTTGCGCGAGCCCTCGGCGGGCTTGAGATCGTGAAGACCCATCTTCTCACTCCCCTGGCGCCATCACGGCGCGCGGTGTTCAGGCTTCGTCGACGACCTGCCACTCGACCAGGTGCTTCACCTTCGCGAGCTGGCCACGGAGGCCGGGCGAGTCGTTGTGCTCCACCGTCTGGTGAAGCTTGTACAGGCCCAGCGCCTTCAGCGTCAGACGCTGGGTGCCGGGGCGCTGGATCGGGCTGTTCTTCAGCGTGACACGGATCCGGCTCATCGTCAGGCTCCGGTGATCTCTTCGACCGACTTCCCACGCTTCTCGGCGACGGACGCGGCGGACTGCAGAGCCTGCAGACCAGCCATCGTGGCGTACACCATGTTGTGCGGGTTGTTCGAGCCGAGGGACTTGGTGAGGATGTTGCGGACGCCCGCAGCCTCGAGGACCGCGCGGACCGGGCCACCGGCAATGACACCGGTACCGGGGCCAGCCGGCTTCAGGAGCACGCGCCCCGAGCCGAACACGCCGATGATCTCGTGGGGGATCGTACCGTCCACCATCGGGATCGGCACCATCGCCTTGGCGGCCTTTTCGTTGCCCTTGCGGATCGCTTCGGGCACTTCGTTCGCCTTGCCGTGGCCGACACCGACGCGGCCGTTCTCGTCGCCGACGACCACAATCGCCCCGAACGAGAACCGACGGCCGCCCTTGACGACCTTCGACACGCGGTTGATGTGAACGACGCGGTCGGTGAGGCCATCATCGACCTGCTGGCGACGACCGCCACGGTTGTTGTTTCGCGTTGCCATCGTTGATCTCGCTCTAGAACTTCAGGCCGCTCTCGCGCGCGCCATCGGCGAGCGACGAAACACGGCGGCTGCGGTAGGGGAACCCGTTGCGGTCGAACACGACGGAGTCGATGTCCTTCGCGAGACAACGCGTGGCGATCATCTCGCCCACGCGACGCGCGCAATCCGACTTGGTCATGTCCTCGGCACGCTCGAACTCCTTGTCCAGGGTCGAGGCCGCAGCCAGCGTAGCGCCAGCGACGTCGTCGATGACCTGCGCGTAGATGTGCTTCGTGCTTCGGTAGATCGTGAGCCGGGGACGCTCGGGCGTCCCGGTAATCCGCTTCCGGACGCGCGCCTTGCGACGGCGCCAGTTCAGCAGCTTCTTTGACGTCTTCTTCGACATCTGTGCCTCCTTCGCCGTTACTTGCCGGCCGACTTGCCTTCCTTGCGTCGAATCACCTCGTCCGAATACCGGACACCCTTACCCTTGTAGGGCTCCGGCGGACGAAGTGCGCGAATCTCGGCGGCGGTTGCTCCGACGAGCTGCTTGCTCGCGCCGGTGATCGTGACCGAGTTTTCCTTGTTGTCGATGGCGGCCTTCAGGCCATCCGCGAGTTCGTACAGGATCGGGTGCGAATACCCGAGCGTGAACAGAATCCAGCGGTCGCCCTTCATCTCGGCGCGGTAACCGACGCCTTCGATGAGCACCTTGCGCGAGAACCCGTTCGCGACGCCCTCGACCATGTTGGCCACGAGCGTGCGAGCGAGACCGTGCGCGGCGCGCGCGAGACGGGACTCGTCCGCTCGAGCGACCGTGACCTCGGACCCTTCGACCGTCGTCGAGACGAGCTCCGGGAGGGTCTCCGAGAGCTCGCCGAGCGGGCCCTTGACCGAGACGAATGCGCCATCGACCGAGACGTTGACCTTGTCCGGAATCGTGACCGGCTGCTTTCCAATGCGCGACATGTTGTCGTCCTCCTTCAGCGTGTGTCGGTCACCAGATCGTGCAGAGCACTTCGCCACCGACGCCTTCGGCTTCGGCGGTGTGCCCCGTCATCACGCCCTTCGACGTGGTCACGATCGCGATGCCGTATCCGTTCAGGATCTTCGGCATCTCGGTCGACTTCACATAGCGACGCTGGCCCGGGCGCGAGGCGCGCTCGATGCCGGTCATGACGTGCTCGCCGTTGTGGTACCGCAGGCGAATCCGCATGCCGCCGAACCCGAGACCGTCGGTGCGCTCGACACCGTCGATGTAGCCGGCCTCGTGCATGACACGGGCCATCTCGAGCTTCAGCTTGGACGCCGGCATCGTCACGGTCGCGTGACCGGCGGCGCCTGCGTTGCGGATGCGCGTGAGCATGTCCGCGATCGGATCGGTAATCATCTCGTAATCTCCAGGTGAATCAGCCACCAACCGCGAGGTGCGGCGGCGCGATATTCCGGCGTCGCCGGATTACCAGCTCGACTTGACCACGCCGGGGAGCTCGCCCCGGTGCGCCAGCTCGCGCAGGCAGATGCGGCAGACGCCGAACTTGCGGTAGTAGGCGCGCGGACGGCCGCACCGCTTGCAGCGGTTGTAGGCCCGCACCTTGAACTTCGGCTTGCGGTTGGCCCGCGCGATCATCGACTTCTTGGCCACGGTATACTCCGTTACTTGCGGAAGGGCAGGCCGACGTGGCGCAGCAGAGCGCGCGCCTCTTCGTCCGTTTCCGCCGTCGTCACGAGCGTGATGTTCATCCCGCGGATCTTGTCGACCTTGTCGTAGTCGATCTCCGGGAAGATGATCTGCTCCTTGATGCCCAGCGTGTAGTTGCCCTTGCCGTCGAACCCCTTCGGCGAGATGCCGCGGAAGTCGCGCACAGCGGGCAGCGCCACGTTGAGCAGGCGCTCGAGGAACTCGTACATCCGATCACGACGAAGCGTGACCTTGACGCCGATCGGCATGCCCTCGCGCAACTTGAACGTCGCGATGGACTTGCGAGCGCGGGTGATGACCGGCTTCTGACCGGTGATCTTCGTCAGATCCGAGACCGCGTGGTCGACGACCTTCACGTTCTGCACAGCCTCACCGAGGCCGACGTTGACCGTGACCTTCGTCAGGCGGGGGATCTGGTGCACGTTCTCGTACCCGAACTCCTCACGGAGCCTGGGGGCGATCTCGCTGCGGTACTTTTCCTTCAATCGCATCGTACTCTCCTTTGGCCCCGGGCGTGTACCGGGGCCGAGCACGCCTAATCGAGGCGCCTGGGGGCGTCAACGACGAATCAGTCGAAAATCTCTTCGCTCTTCGGGGACCAACGCACCTTCTTCAGGCGCTTCGGAGCATCCGAAAAGCTGGCAAGAGCCGAACGCTCCGAGTCGTGAAGCGAGCCACCATCGCCCACCCAGCGCATGCGGGTGCGGACGGCCTTCTCGATCTTCTCCGACCAGAGCAGGACATTCGAGGCATGGATCGGCGCCTCGACTTCTTCGATCCGGCTTTCGGTACCGAGCATCTGATTGCCGCGCAGGTGCTTCTTCACCAGGTTGCGGCCCTCGACGATCACTCGACCCTCGGTCGGCAGCACCTTCAGAACCCGAGCGGGCCCGAGGTGCCGGTCACGACCGGCGATCACCTTCACGAGGTCTCCCTTCTTGATGTGCATGGCGTTCCTCACAGGACCTCGGGCGCCAACGAGACGATCCGCATGAACGACTTCGCGCGGAGCTCGCGGGCCACGGGGCCAAAGACGCGGTTGCCGATCGGCTCACCCTGCTTGTTCAGCAGCACGGCGGCGTTCTCGTCGAACCGGATGTAGCTGCCGTCGTCACGCGGCACGCTCTTGCGCGTGCGAACGATGACGGCCTGCACGACATCCCCCTTCTTCACCTTGCCGTTGGGGGACGCTTCCTTCACCGAGCAGACGATCACGTCGCCGATGCCCGCGTACTTGCGCTTGGAGCCGCCCAGCACCTTGATGCACTGCAGCTTCCGAGCACCGGAGTTGTCCGCCACTTCGAGGCGGGACTGCATCTGGATCATCTTCTTCTCCTCATCGAAGGCCGGACGTGCCGGTCCTCGCAGTCAGTGCGTCAAACGATCGGGGCGCGCTCGATGATCCGGCTGACCCGCCACCGCTTCTCCTTCGAGAGCGGGCGCGTCTCCGTGATCTCCACGCGGTCGCCGATGCGACAGTCGTTGGCCTCGTCGTGCGCCTTGTACTTCACACGGCGGGTCACGAACTTCTTGTACTTCGGGTGCTGGACCTTCTTCGAAATGGACACGACAACGGTCTTGTCCATTCGGTCGCTGGTCACCACGCCGATGCGCGTCTTGCGGTGCGGGCTGTTCTCCACGGTCGCTCCCATCTGTCCTTCGGCTCCGGCGGCCATCAGGCGTCCGCCCGGAGGCGCTCGTTGAGCACGGTCTCGACGCGCGCGATGGCGCGGCGGGTCTTCTTCAGATTCGTCGGCTGCTCGAGCTGACCGGTGTAGTGCTGCATGCGGAGACGGAAGTACTCGTCACGCAGCTCGGCCTGAAGCGAGCGGAGCTCGTCGATCGACTTGTCGCGAATTTCTGCGGCCTTCATACCAGCTCCCCACGGTGGATGAACTTGGTCTTGATGGGCAGCTTGTGGCTCGCGAGACGGAAGGCTTCCTTCGCCGTCTCCATGTCCACGCCCTCCAGCTCGTAGATCACCCGACCGGGCTGCACGACGGCGACCCAGTACTCCGGCGCGCCCTTACCCTTACCCATTCGGGTCTCGGCGGGCTTCTTCGTCACCGGCTTGTCGGGGAAGATCCGGATGTACAGCTTGCCCTGCCGCTTCATGTACCGGTTGGTCGCGATACGAGCGGCTTCGATCTGCCGGGCAGTCAGCCATCCGGGCTCCAGCGCGATCAGCGCGTAGTCCCCGAAGGAGATCTTGTTGCCGCGATGGGCGGTTCCGCCCATCCGGCCTTTCATCATCTTGCGATGCTTGATCTTTTTCGGACTCAGCATGGTCTGTCTCCTGACGGGGTCGCGCCCGGGGTGGGGCGCAGTACCCCATGGCGGCTCACTTGTCGAGCACTTCGCCCTTGAAAATCCACACCTTGACGCCGATGATCCCGTACGTCGTGCGTGCCTCGGCGAACCCGTAGTCGATGTTCGCGCGGAGCGTGTGCAGCGGCACACGACCCTCGAGGTACCACTCCCGTCGGGACATCTCCGCGCCGCCGAGGCGGCCGGCCGCGTTGATGCGGATGCCCTTGGCGCCGAAGCGCATGGTCGTCGAGACGGCCTTCTTCATCGCGCGCCGGAACGACACACGACGCTCCAGCTGCTGCGCCACGTTCTCGGCCACGAGCTGCGCGTCGAGCTCCGCCTTGCGGACCTCCACGATGTTCAGCAGCACGTTCGACGTCGTGAGCTTCTGCAGCTCGTTGCGAAGCGTCTCCACGCCCGCACCCTTCTTGCCGATGATGATCCCCGGCTTCGCGGTGTGGACGCTGACCTTCACCTTGCTGGCCGCGCGCTCGATCTCGACGCGGCTGATGCCGGTCGCCTTCAGCTTGACGCGGATGTACTTGCGAATCTCCAGGTCTTCCTGAAGCCACTTCGCGTAGTTCTTGTCCGCAAACCACTTGCTCCGCCAGTCCTCGATGATACCGACGCGGAGCCCGATGGGATTTACCTTCTGACCCATGTGTCCTCCATTCGCCCGCTGTGCGGGCGGGTGTTCAGGCTTCCGCCTCGCCCTCGTCCGGACGAAGCTCGATGGTGACCTTGGACGTACGCTTGTTGATCCGCGTCGCACGACCCTGAGCACGCGGACGGAACCGACGCAGCGTCGGCCCCTCGTCCACGTACGCACGGTGCACGTACAGCGCGTCGGTGTCCCAGTCCCGCATGTGCTGCCGGATGTTGGAGACGCCCGACTCGATCAGCTTCGCGATATCACGCGACGCCGCACGGTCGGAGTACTCGAGCAGCGTCAGCGCTTCGTTCACGTCCATATCGCGGATCATATCCACGATGACGCGAAGCTTCCGCGGCGCGACTCGAATGTTCTTGAGACGAACAATGTTCGCCCGATTTCCGAATTCGTTCTTCTGCATGGCTCAGCTCACCGTGCCGCGCATCAGCGCTTCTTGCCCTTCTTATCGACGCCGTGACCAAAATAGGTACGGGTCGGGGCGAACTCGCCGAGCTTGTGACCAACCATGTTGTCGGTCACGAACACCGGCACGAACTTCTTGCCGTTATGAACGGCAAACGTGAGTCCGACGAACTCCGGGAGGATCGTCGAGCGGCGCGACCACGTCTTGATGACGCGCTTGCTGCCGGTTTCGATCGCCTCGTCCACCTTCTTGAGAAGGTGGTCGTCGATGAACGGACCCTTTTTGACGGAACGTGGCATGTCGGTCCCTCGTTACTTCTTGCGTCGCTTGACGATGTACTGATCGGTCGACTTGTTCTTGCGGGTGCGCTTGCCCTTCGTGGGCTGGCCCCAGGGCGTCACCGGGTGACGACCACCCGCCGTCCGGCCCTCACCACCACCGTGGGGGTGGTCGACCGGGTTCATCGCCGTACCGCGAACGTGCGGACGACGACCGAGCCAGCGCGAGCGGCCCGCCTTGCCCAGCTTGAGGTTCGCGTGCTCGGTATTGCCAACCTGGCCCACCGTCGCGCGGCACTCGAGGAGGATCTTGCGGAACTCGCCGCTCGGCAGACGGAGGGTCGCGTACTTGCCCTCCTTCGCCATCAGCTGCGCACCCGCGCCGGCGCTCCGCACCATCTGACCGCCCTTGCCCGGGCGAATCTCGACGTTGTGCAGGATCGTACCGAGGGGGATCCACTTCAGCTTCAGGCAGTTGCCCGGCTTGATGTCGGCGTGCGCCGACGACACGACCTGCTCACCGACGCGAAGGCCGACAGGCGCCAGGATGTAGCGCTTCTCGCCGTCCGCGTAGTTCACCAGGGCGATGCGCGCGGTGCGGTTCGGATCGTACTCGATCGTCTTCACCGTACCCGGCACACCGACCTTGTCGCGACGGAAGTCGATCACGCGGTAGCGACGCTTGTGGCCGCCGCCGCGGTGACGCGCCGTCATGTGTCCGTGATTGTTGCGGCCGCCCTTCCGGGTCAGCTTGCGCAGGAGCTTTCGCTCGGGCTTCGAGGCCGTGATCTCGTCGAACGAGGGGGTCACGGCGAAACGCGAGCCCGGCGAACGCGGCTTATGCTTCTTGGTTGCCATCGTCTTCTTCTCCGTTCTCGACGCCCGACTATTCGGTCAGCTCGTCTTCGCCCATGTAGAAGTCGATCGTCTGCCCTTCCTTCAGGGTCACGACGGCCTTCTTCCAGTTCGAGCGACGACCAAGGGTGCGACCGAAGCGCTTCGGCTTACCGCGCATGATCAGCGTATTCACCCGCACGACGTTGACCTCGAAGAGAGATTCCACCGCCTCGCGGATCTGGTGCTTGTTGGCATCGATCGACACCTCGAACGCGACACGGTGGGGCATCCCCGCCGCCGTCGTCTTCTCGGTGATGATCGGGCGCTTGATGATGTCGTAGATGCGGCTCACTTGAGTGCCCCCTCGATCTCGCGGATCGCGGCCTCGGTGATCACCACGGTGTCGTAGTGCACGAGGTCTCGGACGTTGAGGCCGACCGTCTGCAGGAACTTGCTCTGCGGCAGGTTCCGGATCGACAGGCCGAGCTCGCGGTTTTCGACGTCGATGACGAGAGCGCGCGTCGCGCCCAGCGTCTCCAGCTGCTGCACGGCGGCCCGGGTCTTCGGCGCGTCCATCGTCCAGCTCTGGACGACCTTCAGCTTGCCCTCGGCCACCTTCTGCGACAGCACCGAACGCACCGCAGCGCGGCGCGTCTTGCGCGTCAGCTTGAACCCGTGGTTCCGCGGCTTCGGACCGAACACGGTGCCACCGCCGTACCGCACGGGCGACTTGATCGAACCCGCTCGCGCGCGGCCCGTACCCTTCTGCTTGTACAGCTTCCGGGTCGAACCAGCGATCTCGCCGCGGGTCTTCGTGGAGTGCGTGCCGGCACGCTTCTTGGCGAGCTGGTACCGCACCACTTCATGGTGCAGGTACGGCTTCACCTCGGCGCCGAACACCTCGTCAGCCACGTCGATCTCGCCGACGGACTCGTTGCTCAGGTTGTACACATTCAGCTTCATCAGACTCCTCCAGCCGCTCGAAGTCCCGTCAGGACTTGATCTCGACGTCCACGCCCGCCGACAGGTCCAGACGCATCAGCGCGTTCAGGGTCTGCTCGGTGGGATCGAGGATGTCGATGAGCCGCTTGTGCGTGCGGATCTCGAACTGCTCTCGCGACTTCTTGTCGATGTGGGGTCCACGCAGAACCGTGAACTTGTTGATCGACGTCGGAAGCGGGATCGGACCAGCGACGCGCGCGCCGGTTCGGCGGGCGGTATCGATGATCTCGGCCGCCGAACGGTCGAGCAGCGTGTAGTCGTACGCCTTCAGCTTGATGCGGATCTTGTCACTCGCCATCGCGATACTCCTATCGTGCAGGCCGAAGCCCGCAGTCGCCTTCGCTACTCGTTGATCTTCGAAACGACGCCGGCGCCGACGGTACGGCCGCCTTCGCGAATCGCGAAGCGCAGGCCCTCGTC